>Ga0182748_1004830_pt1 | contig 10475 bp, 7 predicted proteins | sample eDN3rd37CKraftOP_FD_128877 | JGI IMG/M metagenome (GOLD analysis project Ga0182748, IMG submission 128877) | Enriched Organic Plus compost microbial communities from Emeryville, California, USA - eDNA 3rd pass 37_C Kraft OP (version 2) (version 2) ...
CCATGATCGCGGCGTCGCCGGCGACGAAGCCCGAGCGCATGCCGGGCACGTTCGACCGCTTGGACAGGCTGGAAAAACACACCAGCCGCCGGTAGTCGTCGCGCCCCAGCCGGCGCGCCGCCTGCAGCCCGCCCAGCGGCGCCTCCTGGTCCAGGTAGATCTCGGAATAGCATTCGTCGGACGCGATCGTGAAGCCGTAGCGGTCCGACAGCTCGAACAACAGCTTCCATTCGTCCAGCGACATGACATTGCCGGCGGGATTGCCCGGCGAGCAGACGAAGACCAGAGCCGTGTCGCGCCACACCGACTCCGGCACGCTCTGCCAGTCGCAGCCGAAATCCCGCGCGGGATCGGCATTGACGAAATACGGACGCGCGCCCGCCAGCAGCGTGGCGCCTTCGTAGATCTGGTAGAACGGGTTGGGGCACACGGCGATCTGGCCGCCGCCCGGGTCCAGGATCACCTGGGCAAAAGCGAACAACGCTTCGCGCGAGCCGAGCACCGGCAGGACCTGGGTGTCGGGATCCGGCGCCGGAATGCTGTAGCGCCGGCCGAGCCACTGCGCGATCGCCTGGCGCAGGGCGGGCTCGCCCTTGGTGGGCGGATACACAGACAGGCCCTGCGCGGCCTCGGCCAGCGCTTTCGCCACGAAAGGCGGAGCGGCGTGCTTCGGTTCGCCGATCGAAAGATTGACGGGCGTGATGCCCGCGGGAGCGGGGCCGGCTTCGGCCAGCAGCTTGCGCAGCTTCTCGAAGGGGTAGGGGTGGAGCGTGTCTAGGCGGGGATTCATGGCGCGGAATTTTAGCAAGCAAGCTACAATTACGAGTTCCGTCAGCGAAGGTGGCGAAATTGGTAGACGCACCAGGTTTAGGTCCTGACGCCGTAACAGGTGTGCGGGTTCGAGTCCCGCCCTTCGCACCACCCTTCCTACCCAGTGCCTGTCCCGGCGCGGCGTGCCGCGGCCCGGGGCGGCACGCCGGGTCCGCAACCGGGCCGCGCGCCCGCAACCGGCACCGGCATCCGGCCCCTTGCGCCTGAACGCGCCGGGGGCTTTCTTCGGACCCCGGCCGGCGCTTTCGGCTGCCGCCATAGGAATCGGACATGAGCAACGCGAATCTCCATGACAAGACTTTCCTGTTGCTCTTGTTCTTCGTCTCGGCCATGTTCGGCTGGCTGCTCTGGCCGTTCTACGGGGCGGTGTTCTGGGGCGCCATCCTGGCCATACTTTTCACGCCGCTGCATCGCCGCCTGCAGACCCGCATGGGCACCCGGCGCAACGTCGCCGCGCTGACCACGCTGGTGCTGTGCCTGGTCATTGCCGTGCTGCCGGTGGCGCTGATCGCCAGCGCCCTGGTCCAGGAAGGCGCTTCGCTCTATGCCCGGATCAAGTCCGGCGACCTGAATGTCGGAGCCAATTTCGAACAGGTCATCAACGCGCTGCCGTCCTCGGTCCGCCAACTGCTGGCCAGCCTGGGGCTGGCCGACATCCCCAGCCTGCAGGCCAAGCTGTCGGCCGGCGCCATGCAGGCCAGCCAGTACCTGGCCACCAAGATGTTCAGCATCGGGCAGAACACCTTCCAGTTCGTGGTGAGCTTCGGCGTCATGCTCTACCTGCTCTTTTTCCTGCTGCGCGACGGCTCCAACCTGGCGCGGCGGGTGCGGCAGGCCATCCCCCTGAGCGACACCCACAAGCGCCACCTGTTCCACAAGTTCACCACCGTCGTGCGGGCCACCGTCAAGGGCAATGTCGTGGTAGCGGTGGTGCAGGGCACGCTGGGCGGCCTGACGTTCTGGGGGCTGGGCATCCAGGGCTCGCTGCTGTGGGGCGTGCTGATGGCCTTTCTGTCCCTGCTGCCCGCGGTGGGCGCCGCCCTGATCTGGGGGCCCGTCGCCATCTATTTCCTGATCACGGGAGAGTACATCCAGGCCGCCGTGCTGATCGGCATCGGGGTGCTGGTGATCGGCATGGTCGACAACCTTCTGCGCCCCATCCTGGTGGGCAAGGATACCCAGATGCCCGACTATATCGTGCTGATCTCGACCCTGGGTGGCATGGCCCTGTTCGGGCTCAATGGCTTTGTCATCGGGCCATTGGTGGCCGCGCTCTTCATGGCGGCGTGGGACCTCTTCGCCACGGCGCGCGAGCCGCGGCGCGAGTAGGGCGCCGCCGCTAGCCGGCGTGATGCCCGCGCCCGGCGTGCGCCGGGGGCTGCGTCAGGCGGTCCACATAGGCGATGCCGATCGCCGACAATATGAAAACGATATGTATGATCGTCTGCCACATGACGCCGGCTTCGGTGAAGCGCGACTGCGGCGAGCCCAGCGAGCCGGCCTCTATGAAGGTGCGCAGCAGGTGGATGGATGAAATCCCGATGATCGCCATCGCCAGCTTGACCTTGAGCACGCTGGCGTTCACATGGCTGAGCCATTCCGGCTGATCGGGGTGGTTCTGCAGGCGCAGCCGCGACACGAAAGTCTCATAGCCGCCGACGATCACCATGACCAGCAGGTTGGAAATCATGACGACGTCGATCAGGCCGAGCACGATCAGCATGATGTCCATCTCGCCGAACGATGTGGCATGAGCCACCAGGTGCCACAGCTCTTTCAGGAACAGCAGCACATATACGCCCTGCGCGACGATCAGGCCCAGATATAACGGCAGTTGCAGCCAGCGCGAGCTGAAGATCAGGGTGGGCAGCGGGCCCAGGCGGGCGCCTTGTTCGGGGTGCGGCATAGGTGCGGGATGATGTCGGGATGAAGCGGCGGATTCTAGCAATCCTTCGCGGCATGGCTGCGGCTGGCGCCGCGCTTTCCGGAGTCCGTCCCCCGATGCCGAGCCCTGGCGGCGGCGCGGCGCCGCTTTCCGGTAAAATGACCTGTTTTTCCATCGCTTATCCATCACTTTCGGGAAATAGGTTTTTTCATGCAGCCTGTGGTTGAAACCCTCTCCGGCCTCGAGCGCCGCGTTGATCTGGCCGTCGCCGTGGCCGATATCGAAAAGGAAGTCCAGGCGCAGCTCAAGCGCATGGTGCGCACGGCAAAAGTTCCCGGCTTTCGTCCCGGCAAGGCCCCGCTGGCCATGCTGGAACGCAGCCACGGGCCCGGCATCCGCTACGACGTGATCAATGAGCAGGTGGGCCGCGCCTTCGAGCGCGTGGTGACCGAAGCCAACCTGCGCGTGGCCGGCACGCCCAGGCTCGAACCCAAGACCGAAGGCGCCCCGGAAGACACGCTCGCCTTCACCGCCACCTTCGAGGTCTACCCGGAGGTCGCCGTCCCCGATCTTTCGTCCCTGTCCGTGAACCGGGCCGTGATCGAGATCACCGACGCCGAGGTCGACCGTACGATCGAAGTACTGCGCAAGCAGCGCGTGACTTACGAGCCCCGCGAAGGCCGCGCCGCCGAAGACGGCGACCGCGTCACGCTGGATTTCGCCGGCACCATCGACGGCGTGCCCTTCGAAGGCGGCAAGGCCGAGTCCTTCCCCTTCGTGCTGGGCCAGGGCCGCATGCTGCCCGAGTTCGAGGCCGCCGCCAAAGGCATGAAGGCGGGCGAGAGCAAGACCTTCCCGCTAGCTTTCCCCGCCGACTACGGCGGCAAGGAAGTCGCCGGCAAGACCGCGGAGTTCGCCATCACCATCAAGGAAGTCGCCGAACCCAGGCTGCCGGAAGTCGACGCCGAGTTCGCCAAGTCGCTGGGCCAGGCCGAAGGCGACGTGGCCAAGCTGCGCGAGGACATCCGCGCCAACATCGAGCGCGAGGCCAAGGTCCGCACCCAGAGCCGCACCAAGGCCAGCGTCATGACGCCCTGGCTGCGGCAGGCGCCTTCGACGTGCCCAAGGCCCTGGTCGAAAGCGACACCAACAGCCGCATCGCCGCCGCGCGCGAGGAACTCAAGCAGCGCGGCGTGCCCAACGCCGATTCGGTGCCCATCCCGGCCGAAGCCTTCTCGGCCGAATCCGAGCGCCGCGTGCGCCTGGGGCTGCTGGTGTCCGAGCTGGTCAAGCAGGCCCAGCTGCAAGTCAAGCCCGAGCAGGTTCGCGCCCGCATAGAAGAATTCGCGCAGAACTATGAACAGCCCGCCCAGGTCGTCAGCTACTATCTGTCCGACCGCCAGCGCCGGGCCGAGATCGAAGCCATCGTGCTCGAAGACAACGTCGTGTCCCACGTGCTCGAAAAAGCCAAGGTCACGGACGAGCCCGTACCTTTCGACCAACTCATGGGGACGGCGTAAATGCAGCGCTTTACCGATTTCTACGCAGCAATGAACGGCGGGGCGTCCGTGACGCCCTCCGCGCTCGGCTATATCCCCATGGTCATCGAGCAGTCGGGGCGCGGCGAGCGCGCCTACGACATCTATTCCCGCATGCTGCGGGAGCGCGTGATCTTCCTGGTGGGGCCGGTCAACGACCAATCGGCCAACCTGGTGGTGGCCCAGCTGCTGTTCCTGGAATCGGAAAATCCCGACAAGGACATCGCCTTCTACATCAACTCGCCGGGCGGGTCGGTGTACGCGGGCATGGCCATCTACGACACCATGCAGTTCATCAAGCCGGACGTCTCCACGCTGTGCACCGGCCTGGCGGCCAGCATGGGCGCGTTCCTGCTGGCGGCCGGCAAGAAGGAAAAGCGCTACGCGCTGCCCAATTCGCGCATCATGATCCACCAGCCTTCGGGTGGCGCGCAGGGACAGGCCAGCGACATCCAGATCCAGGCGCGCGAAATCCTGGAGCTGCGCGAACGCATGAACCGCATCCTCGCCGAGAACACCGGCCAGCCGGTCGAGCGCATCGCCGTGGACACGGAGCGCGACAACTTCATGTCGGCGCAAGATGCGGTATCGTATGGACTGATAGACAAGGTCCTGACCTCGCGCGCCGAGCAGGGCTGAAGCCTTAGTAGCATCCCAGGCGGCTGCCGGCCGCGGGCCGGCGGCCGCCGTTCTTAGAGACCGGGGGTTGCGAGCCGCGGGCCGCAGCCGCCGCCACAGAGACCACAGAGCTTATGCCCGAAAAGAAAGGATCGGCTGACGCAAAGGTGCTTCATTGCTCGTTCTGCAACAAGAGCCAGCATGAAGTCCGGAAGCTGATCGCAGGCCCGTCGGTGTTCATCTGCGATGAATGCATCGACTTGTGCAACGACATCATCCGCGAAGAGGCTCAGGCCTCGGCGCGTGCGGCGATACGCTCGGAACTGCCCACGCCGGCCGAGATCAAGTCCTTCCTGGACCAGTACGTGATCGGCCAGGACGCGCCCAAGCGCATGCTGGCGGTGGCCGTCTACAACCACTACAAGCGGATCCGCCACAGCGAGATCAAGGGTGACGACGTCGAGCTGGCGAAAAGCAACATCCTGCTCATCGGGCCCACCGGCTCGGGCAAGACGCTGCTCGCCCAGACCCTGGCGCGCCAGCTCAACGTGCCCTTTGTGATGGCCGATGCCACGACGCTGACCGAAGCCGGCTACGTCGGCGAAGACGTCGAAAACATCATCCAGAAGCTGCTGCAGAACTGCAACTACGAGATCGAAAAAGCCCAGCGCGCCATCGTCTACATCGACGAGATCGACAAGATCTCGCGCAAGGCCGACAACCCCTCCATCACCCGCGACGTCTCGGGCGAGGGTGTGCAGCAGGCGCTGCTCAAGCTGATCGAAGGCACCGTCGCGTCGGTGCCGCCGCAGGGCGGGCGCAAGCACCCCAACCAGGATTTCGTCCAGGTCGACACCACCAATATCCTGTTCATCGTCGGCGGCGCCTTCGACGGGCTGGAAAAAGTCATCCGCAGCCGCACCGAGAAATCCGGCATCGGTTTTTCGGCCTCGGTGAGCCAGAAGTCCGAGCGCTCGGTCGGCGAAATGTTCTCCGAAGTCGAGCCCGAAGACCTGATCAAGTTCGGCCTGATTCCCGAACTGGTCGGCCGCCTGCCGGTCGTGGCCACGCTGCGCGAACTCGACGAAGACGCCCTGGTGCGCATCCTCACCGAACCTAAGAACGCGCTGGTCAAGCAGTTCCAGAAGCTGTTCGCCATGGAAGGCGCCGAGCTTGACGTGCGGCCGGCGGCCCTGCAGTCGATCGCCCGCAAGGCGCTCAAGCGCAAGGCCGGGGCGCGCGGCCTGCGTTCCATCCTGGAGTCGGCACTGCTCGAGACCATGTACGAGTTGCCGTCCATGGGCAACGTCAGCCGGGTGGTGCTGGACGATGCGGCCATCGAAGGCAATGGCAAGCCGCTGCTGATCTATGCCGACGAAGCCGAGGCCAAGGACAAGCAGGCGTCCAGGGACTCGGTGCGCGATGCCGCCGCCTAGCCGCGAGCATTTGAAGCATCGCACGCATGCCCGATCGGCGCGTTACGCGTCGGTCGGAAATGGCCCCGCCGCCCGCCCGGGATCGTCGCGGGGCCCCCAGGCCCCGGTCGCAGGCGCCCTGTAATACCCATGTGCCTCGCAGGGCTTTCTCCGGCGGCGCCCACGGCCCATCGGCCGCGCCGGTGCCCGCGCCAGCCTGCAGAACGCCACGGTGGCGCCGTAACACCCCCCAGGAGACCTGGCCGTCAGCCGGAACTTGATTTTTCGGCTATTGTCTTCATATCTGACGTATCTCCGAAAAGTGAGTGGGGCCGGCATGCCGCGTCACTCATTTCCCGATTCGCCGAGTTTTAAGGATATTCACCATGTCTGCCGGTCAGACTTTGCCATCCGAACCCCTTGAACTGCCCCTGTTGCCGTTGCGCGACGTCGTCGTGTTCCCGCACATGGTCATTCCCCTGTTCGTGGGCCGTCCGCGGTCGATACGGGCGCTGGAAGCGGCCATGGAATCCGGCAAGAACATCATGCTGGTGGCCCAGAAATCCGCCGGCAAGGACGATCCCACGCCGGAAGACGTCTACGAGATCGGTTGCGTGGCGGGCATCCTGCAAATGCTCAAGCTGCCCGACGGCACGGTCAAGGTCCTGGTCGAAGGCGCCCAGCGGGCCCGCATCACGCGCATCGAAGACGCCGAATCGCATTTCTCCTGCGAGGTCGTACCGATTGCACCGGACGCCTCGCACGGAGCGGAACTCGAAGCCCTGCGCCGCGCCATCGTCGCCCAGTTCGAGCAGTACGTTAAGCTCAACAAGAAGATCCCGCCCGAGATCCTGACCTCTCTGTCGGGCATCGACGACGCCGGGCGCCTGGCCGACACGATCGCTGCGCACCTGCCGCTCAAGCTCGAGCAGAAGCAGAAAATGCTCGAAGTCTTCGGCACGTCCGAGCGCCTGGAAAGCCTGCTCACCCAGCTCGAAACCGAGATCGACATCCTCCAGGTCGAAAAGCGCATCCGCGGACGCGTCAAGAAGCAAATGGAGAAAAGCCAGCGCGACTACTACCTCAACGAACAGGTCAAGGCCATCCAGAAGGAGCTTGGCGAAGGCGAGGAAGGCGCGGACATCGAGGAACTCGAAAAGAAGATCAAGTCCGCTTCCATGCCCAAGGAGGCCCGCAAGAAGGCGGACGCCGAACTCAAGAAGCTCAAGCTCATGTCGCCCATGTCGGCCGAAGCCACCGTGGTGCGCAACTATATCGACACGCTGATCAACCTGCCCTGGAAGAAACGCAGCAAGGTCAACAACTCCATCCCGCACGCCGAAGGGGTGCTGGACGACGATCACTACGGCCTGGAAAAGGTCAAGGAACGCATCCTGGAATACCTTGCCGTGCAGCAGCGCGTGGACAAGGTCAAGGCGCCCATTCTGTGCCTGGTCGGGCCCCCCGGGGTCGGCAAGACTTCGCTGGGGCAGTCGATCGCCAAGGCCACGAACCGCAAATTCGTGCGCATGGCGCTGGGCGGCGTGCGCGACGAGGCCGAAATCCGCGGCCACCGGCGTACCTATATCGGTTCCATGCCCGGCAAGATCCTGCAGAACATGTCCAAGGTGGGCGTGCGCAATCCGCTGTTCCTGCTCGACGAAATCGACAAGCTGGGCATGGACTTCCGCGGCGATCCCGCGTCCGCGCTGCTCGAGGTCCTCGACCCCGAACAGAACCATACCTTTCAGGACCATTACGTCGAAGTCGATTTCGATCTGTCCGACGTCATGTTCGTGGCGACCAGCAACACGCTGAACATCCCGCCGGCCTTGCTCGACCGCATGGAAGTCATCCGGCTGTCGGGCTACACCGAAGACGAAAAGGTGCATATCGCCCGCGAGCACCTGCTGCCCAAGCTGATGCGCAACAACGGCGTCAAGGACGAAGAGCTGACCGTCGAGGAATCCGCCATCCGCGACATCGTGCGCTACTACACGCGCGAAGCCGGGGTGCGGGCGCTCGAGCGCGAGATCGGCAAGATCTGCCGCAAGGTGGTCAAGCAGCTCCTGATCCAGGTCCAGACGCCGGAAGACGGCGAGGGCCAGAAAATCAGCGCGCCCGGCACCAGCGTGGTGGTCAACGCCGAGAACCTGAACGATTACCTCGGCGTGCGCCGCTTTACCTTCGGCATGGCCGAAAAGGAAAACCAGATCGGCCAGGTCACCGGGCTGGCCTGGACCGAGGTGGGCGGCGACCTGTTGACCATCGAAGTCGCCGACATGCCGGGCAAGGGCGTTATCCAGCGCACCGGTTCGCTGGGCGACGTCATGAAGGAATCGGTCGAGGCTGCCCGTTCCGTCGTGCGCGCCCGCGCCCGCCGGCTGGGCTTTGTCGACAGCGTCTTCGAAAAGCGCGACATGCACGTCCACGTGCCGGAAGGCGCCACGCCCAAGGACGGTCCGTCCGCCGGTATCGCCATCACCACGGCCATCGTGTCGGCCCTGGCCGGCATCCCGGTCAAGGCCGACGTCGCCATGACCGGCGAGATCACGCTGCGCGGCGAAGTCCTGGCCATCGGCGGCCTGAAGGAAAAGCTGCTGGCGGCCCATCGCGGCGGCATCAAGACGGTGCTGATCCCGGAAGAAAACGTCAAGGACCTGGCCGAGATCCCGGACAACGTCAAGAACCGCCTGGAAATCGTGCCCGTGCGGTGGATCGACAAGGTGCTGGAACTGGCGCTGGAGCGCCTGCCCGAACCCTTGGCCGAAGAGCCTCCCAAGCCGGAGCCCATGGTGGCCCAGGCCGGCGCCTCCGAAGCGTCGGCAGACAGGCTGATCCAGCATTGATCAGGCGACAACAAAAAACCGGCTTTATGCCGGTTTTTTGTTGTGGTGACGCCGCCGTGCGCTAGCGGGAGTATGACGGGAGTGGCGGGCTTGCAGCCGATGCGACCCTGTTCAGGGCCAGTTGGGTACTTGCGGTTCAGTGCAGCCCGCCAGCACGGATCAGGCCCACCGCGATGCCTTCCAGCGCGAAGTCCTGGCTGCCGTCTACCACGATGGGAGAAAAATCCGGGTTTTCGGGCAGCAGTTCGATCCGCCCCTGGCTACGTTGCAGGCGTTTCACGGTGACGTCGTCCCCCAGCCGGGCGACGACGATCTGGCCGTTGCGGGCTTCGGTGGTTTTCTTGACCGCCAGCAGGTCGCCTTCCAGGATGCCGGCATCGCGCATGCTCATGCCCCGCACCTTGAGCAGGTAGTCCGGGGACTGGCTGAAGAGCGCGGGGTCGACGCCGACTTCGCGCTCGATGTGCTCGGTGGCCAGGATGGGGCTGCCTGCCGCCACGCGGCCGACCAGGGGCAGCACGAGTTGGGCGAGGGCGGGCATGGGCAGCATGACCTGGGCTGGCGCGGCGGCGGGCTCGGTGAGCCGGATTCCCCGGGAGGCGCCGGCGGTGAGTTCGATGGCTCCCTTGCGGGCCAGGGCCTTGAGGTGGTCTTCCGCCGCATTGGCCGAGCGAAAACCCAGCGCCTGGGCGATCTCGGCTCGCGTGGGCGGGAATCCGGTGCGGACGATGGTCTGGCGGATCAGGTCCAGGATCTGCTGCTGACGGTCCGTGAGCTTGACGGTCATGGTGCCCCGCGTGGTGTGGCCGGAAGGCGGGACCGGACACCGGCCCCGGAGTGGCCCGGACGGCCTGCCGCCAGGCGGCAGGCCAAAAAATCCGGGCTGTATATACATACAGCCCGGATTTTGCGGGAGCCGGCGCGAAAAATCAAGCCTTGCGGCTGCCGCTTTCCTTAGCGCACGACCTCGGCGATGGCCTTGGCGACCGCGTCCAGGTTGCCGCTGTTGAGCGCGGCTACGCAGATGCGCCCGCTGGAAATGGCGTAGATCCCGTGGTCCTCGCGCAGCCGATCCACCTGGGCGGCGGTCAGGCCGGAATAGGAGAACATGCCGCGCTGGGCGCGCACGAAGCTGAAGTCCTGCTTGACTCCCAGCGCCTGCAGCTTTTCGACCAGGCCATTGCGCATTTCGCGGATGCGGTCGCGCATGCCGGCGAGTTCCTGTTCCCACAGAGAGAACAGCTCGGGCGTGTTCAGGATGGTGGCGACCACCGTGCCGCCATGGGTCGGGGGATTGGAGTAGTTGGTGCGGATGACGCGCTTGAGCTGGCTGAGCACG
>Ga0182748_1004833_pt1 | contig 10469 bp, 5 predicted proteins | sample eDN3rd37CKraftOP_FD_128877 | JGI IMG/M metagenome (GOLD analysis project Ga0182748, IMG submission 128877) | Enriched Organic Plus compost microbial communities from Emeryville, California, USA - eDNA 3rd pass 37_C Kraft OP (version 2) (version 2) ...
AAGGGCAACCCGACCAACTTCATATGGTTTCAGGACAGGAGCGTTGAGAAAAGCCGCACCGGCAAGCGCTACATCGAGCAGGGCGAAAAAGAGAGCCTGCATACCCGTTACAAGTGCCGCATCCGGTCCCCGTGGTATTCCGTGCCGTCAGTCTATGCGACTGAAATCGGAATGCTGAAGCGGTCCCACGATACGCCCCGGCTAATTCTCAACCGGCTACGCGCCTACACCACGGACACTGCTTACCGCGTCAGCCTCAAGGAAGGCACGGCCGAGCAATTCGTTTATGGCTTCCTCAACGCCCTGACGGCCCTTAGCGCGGAGCTTGAGGGCCGCCATTACGGCGGCGGCGTCCTCGAATTGGTGCCGTCCGAAATTGAAAAGCTGCTAGTCCCTCCGCCGCTGAAGGTTCGGCCGAAGGTTGCCGAGCTTGATAAAGCCGTGCGGACAATGCCGATGGACGCTGTTCTTGAGCAGCAGACGCGGCGCACCCTTGGCGGCCTTGGCCTGTCGGCGGCCGATCAATCGGAATTGCTGAACGGATGGAAGCGGCTGCGCGACCGGCGGCACCGCGTGTCCGCCGATGCTGAAGCCGATTAGTCGATTTCCAGCACGAACGAGTTCGGGTCCGTTTCGTCCCGGTAAAGATACATCGTGCGGTCTAGCAGATCCTCGCGGGCGACGAGGGGTCGCGCTTCGCCCCAATGCAGTTGGGTCATGCTGTTGCTTTGCTCATAGGCGGCCGTGTCCGTCCGCGTGTTGTGCGAAAGCCGCAGCGTGAACACCCCATAATCAACGTCGCGGATGATTAGGCGAAACTGCGCTTCAGCGCGTTCCATGTGTTCCTTGCCGGGCGCTGTGTCGTGGTGCCAGTCCAGCCCGCTAAAGACCTTATCCCGGAAATAATGGCGCTGGTCGATATCGTCCATTGCGCCCTTGGTGAACAGCATCGAGCCGGTGCGGTTCGTGTTCTCACCAGTCGGAATCGTCAGGTATCGCCGCGTCAGGGGTCGGCTTTCCCATACAAGGGCGAGTTGGTCACGCACAGGCGCGGCCGGTACCGAAGCAACGACCGGGGGAGCGGCCGGTGCCGCTGGCGCAGCAGCAGGAGCCGCAGCCGCTGGCGGCATAGCTGCGCGTTTAATTGGCTGTGTTTTCAGCTTCATTTTCGGGATAGTGTCGAGATCACGATTGCCGGACGAGCCGCCCGGCGTCGGGGCCGCCACTATACTTTCATCAACCACGCGCCCGGCTTCCAGCAGCGCTGCCACTGCCGCTGCGTCCGCGACGGTGAAAACATGTTCCGGATAATCGGCCCGCATTCCAGCGATTTTCGCCAGAATGTCGGCCACAAAATCCGCGTCGTCCTTCATGCCGAGATCAAGCGTCATGGTAACACTTGCCTCGATATTAGAGTTAAGGCCGCCAATCGTCAGGTTAGCGCTGCCCAGCACGAGCCGTGCGGTTGTCGCATTCCGAGCAAAGTAGATTTTTGGGTGAAAGATCACGTTGCGCGAGCCGGTATCGACTGCAAGCACCGTGCAGCCAAACTCAAGCGCAGCGAGAAGTCCTTGTGCTGAGGTTATCCCGTTGCGGATGCCCGCAATGATAGTTGTCACGGCTGCGACAGGTTCAAGAGCCTCGCGGATTTGCAGGAGGCCACCCCGATTCATAAACGCCGTGCTGAAGATAATCTCATCGGGCTCATGAATCGAAAGCACATACCGCACGGCGGCAAGGTGATTTTCGGGAGTAATTCCCTGAAAGAGTAACTTGCTTCCCATCTCGCTCCCACCGATTCGCTTTCTATAAACGATACCGGCGGCTGGTCGCCGAGTCATCGCGACCGCTGCCTAAAAGCGCCCCCTAACCGCTGATCAAAGGAATCGTAATCATAGGCTAGAGACCGGCGCGGCTGGCGAGCAGGGCTTATCAGGTTGCTGGCGCATAGCCCGTTGTGGATGGCGATAACCAAAAAAGTTAACGCTGGAGCAACAGCGCCGTCTCAGACAGAAATTTCGTGCCCTCGGGGAAGTAAGAAGTAACATTCGTATCTGGGGGGAGATTTAGATGGCTGACAGGGGAGCACATTACCACTGCTGCGACTTTCAGGTTCATTCGCCGCGCGACCTGCAATGGAATGGCGGGAACCATGTGACGGAAGCGGAGCGCATGGCTTACGCGGTTAGGCTGGTCGAAGCGTGCCGGGAGAAGGGCTTGAACGCGATAGCCGTCACCGATCATCACGATATGGCTTTCATTCCGTTCGTGAAGCGCGCCGCGCTCGCCGAAACCGATGCCAACGGCGCGCTATTACCTGAGGATAAGCGCCTTGCCGTTTTCCCCGGCATCGAATTGACACTCGCCGTGCCCTGTCAGGCCATCCTCATTCTGGATGCAGATTTCGAGGAAAACCGGTTCCCAGCCGTACTAACGGCGCTCGCCATAAATCCTGCGCCTAATGACGATGCAAAGACCGCGCAGACCGAGCGTCTAGAAAACATCCAGTCACTCAGGATTTTGAAGGAGAAACTCGACGAGCATACGTGGCTGCGCGACCGCTACATCGTTTTTCCGAATGTTACCGGCGAAGGGAAGTTTTCGCTTCTTCGCAACGGTATGATGGCCAAATATAAGGAAATGCCTTTTGTTGGCGGTTACGTCGACGGCAGTATCAACGACCTCAAGGCGGGGCCTATCAGCATCCTTGCGGGCAAGGACAAAGCTTGGGGCAACAAGCGCATCGCCTGCATACAGACTTCTGACAATCGCCGCGAAGACCATGACGATCTTGGCAAGCATGCATCTTGGATCAAATGGGCGAAGCCGACGGCGGAGGCTCTGCGGCAGGCGTGTCTCGCGCAAGAGTCACGTATTTCGCACGACGAACCTAAGCTGCCGTCCGTAATCATTTCCGGGATCAGCGTAAGCAATAGTCAGTTTCTCGGCCCCATCGACCTTGCATTCAATCCGCAATATAACGCCCTCATCGGCGGGCGGGGGACGGGAAAATCCACTATCCTCGAATATCTCCGTTGGGCGCTATGCGATCAGCCACCGGCAACGGACGACCCGGACGCGCCTAATTATCAGTCGCGCCGCAGCCGACTCATCGAAAACACGCTCAAGCCGTTGGGCGCGACCGTCGATGTGACTTTCATTGTCAATGACGTGGTCCATGTCGTCCGGCGCGATAGCAAGGACGGAAGCCTTCTCATCAAGGTAGGCCCCGACGAGATGCGCGTCTGCAAAGAGGCGGAAGTGCGCGCGCTCCTGCCGGTGCAGGCGTATAGCCAGAAGCAACTGAGCGACGTGAGCGTACGCACCGACGAGCTTGCCCGCTTCATCACTGCGCCCATACGCATGGAGCTTGCACAACTGGACCGCTGTATTTCGGAAAAGGCGGAACGTATCAGGCAGACTTATGCCAATCGCCGCCGGCAACAGGCGCTTGCGGCCGATATCGCACGCCGCACGCTGGAAGCGCGTTCGCTGCAAGAACAAGCGGACGCCATCCGCAATTCCCTGACCGGCTTGTCGGATGAAGACCGTGCCCTTCTCAATCAGGGGAAGTCCTACGACGCCGCCGAGGAAGCCGTTGACGGCTGGCAGAACGACCTTCGGTCGGTTGCCAATAGTCTGTCCGACTTGTCTGCGGAAATTGCGGCCAGCCTTGAGCAGGCGGCTCCGCCGCCCGAGGCCCCGGACGGCGACCTCTTGAAGAAGGCCCACGGCGAATACACTCAGTTGATGACGCAGGCGAGCCAAGTGATCGACACCCTGCTTGCGCAGCTGCGTACGCCTGCTGAGGCGGGCCCCGGCACGCCATGGGCAGATTGGCAGCAGAAATTGCAGGCTTTCAGGGAGGCATATGAGGCAGCCGTCAAGCGTTCATCTGCGCACCGTGAACGTATGGAACAATTGCAGACCATTGAAGGTCGGCTGTCCGCCTTCCAGAAAGAGACAGCACGCCTCGGCGACGAGCAAAAATCCTTAAAGACGGCAGGCGACGTCTATGCCGCCGAACGACAAGGCTGGCATGAACTCAAAGCCGAGCGCGACAGGCTTTTCGACGTTCAATGTCAGAAACTGACCGAGAGCGCGAGCGGTGCTATCCGCGCTCACGTCAAACGCTACGCCGATGCTGACGAATTTGTGGAACGACTCCGTGAATCTCTTTCCGGCTCCAATGTGCGGCGAGAGCGCGTCGAGGCGCTTGGTGAGGCCATTATCACGGCCGAAAACCCGCAAGAACGCTGGTCGCGCATTCTCGATGATCTTGAAATGCTTGCTGCGTTCGATTCTGACCAAGAGGGCAGTGATCGCCGTCCGGAAACACCAGCATTGTCGGCAGCAGGACTCACTGCTGGTGATCTTGACCGGATTGCACGGAAGCTATCAGCAGATGACTGGCTGGCAATATCGCTTATCGATATCAAGAGCGAGCCATTCTTTGAGTACCGCGCTCGCGAAAGCGACTATATTCCGTTCAAGAACGCGTCGGCGGGGCAGCAGGCGACAGCACTCTTAAAGACATTGCTCAATCAGCCGGGGCCGCCTCTGCTCGTCGACCAGCCCGAAGAAGACCTAGACAATCCAGTTATGCAGGAAATCGTCGAGCAAATTTGGAGTGCGAAGCAGAAGCGCCAAATCATCTTCGTTAGCCACAACGCCAATCTTGTCGTCAACGGCGATGCCGAACTGGTCGCATGGTGCGACTACAGAAAGGCCGGCGACCAATCCGGCGGCAAGATCGCAGGCGAAGGTGCCATCGACGTGCCTGAGATTCGCGAGGCTATCAAACGCATTATGGAAGGCGGAGAGGCCGCCTTCAACCTCCGACGAGAAAAGTATGGCTTCTGACCACTAATGGCCTGCTAGCCGGTCAGCGTGGTGTCACAGTGGGTCGAGGGCAAAAAGCGTTGTAGGGTCGCTTTTGCCTAAGAGTTCTCTACAACTTTCATAGGCTTCGACTGGCGCTCAAGTTTCATTTTGGAGGGCTATAGAGTAGGTGTAGTTCTCTGTTTCATCGGCTTCGGCCCGCCATCTAGTCTGCTGAAAGCCGCCCGGGCGCGTAGCGCGCCCGCAAATCCCGCGTGTATGCGGCTTTCCGGACGATGATCGGGTCGAGGAAAGCGAGGCGTAGCACGCGGGTGACCCAGGATTCGGTGGTACCGCTAGCGATGGCCAGATCGGCGATGCGCAATGTCGGGTCGGATGCAAGCTGCTTCCACCAGTCACGTGCGGGAGGCGATGGTCTTGAGCAGCCGACCGTCGGTCTGCCGCAGGGCCGCGTTGCCGTTCGGCAGAACAAGGCGAAGCGCGAAACCGGAACGCTTCAGCTTCACCGCGACGGCGATCTCGATGGCAGGTGTACCATCCGCCGGACGATCGATCTTCAGAAGCGTGGCGATGCTTCGCCGGTCGAGCATGATGGCGATGCCATTGTGACGGATTTCGATGCGTCGCACGAGGGCACCGATCAGGCCGGCGATGGTCGTCTGATCAGGGCTGCGCAGGCTGCCGGCGGTGTTGCGACAGATCGCCATAAGCTGTGTGAAACACTCGGGAAGAGCAGCGCCCGGATGGACCTGCCCGACCAGCGCGACCGGATCGTCGAATAGAACGGCAAGCCTGTCGCAGACCAGCTTCTCGATCTCCGCGGCCGGAATGCGCATGGCCTCGGCATCGTCTTGGCCAAGCTGGAGATTGCGGCTGACATAGTAGCGATAGCGCCGCGCTCCCTTGCTGGCATGGGAAGCGACGAGCGGCTGGCCTTCGCCGTCGAACAGCTTGTCGCCCGCATCCCACTTTGGACTGGATGTGAAACTAGGAACGCCTCGACCGTCTTAGAATCGCCAGACGATGCTCATCCTAGCCATGCATTGTCATGTTGTAGTGGAACGCGCCTATCCGATCGTGAAGCTGTCGCCGCAAACGCACGATGCATCAAGCTCTCAGGTCAAACCCGCACTTCGCTCTATCCTGTACGGGTAGCGGCGATCCATTTCAGGCGCCATGCTTCTCTGGGCTTTTTTACTTTGACCGCGTCCTTCGGTATCTTCTGCAATGCATGCTGGCCGCCCCCTGCCCCGGATCACCGGACGACAAGTCGGCGCGGGAAGGAACCAAGCGGCTCGGCACCCGTCTCGGTAACGAGCACGGTTTCCGAGAAGCCCAATCCCGCCTCGCCATAGTAGCGGAGCGCCATGGGGAGGTGGACGCACATGCCGGGCTCCAGCGGTGTCCTATCGGTCGAATGCAGACTCAGAATCAAACCCTCGGTCCAGGTGGCGAAGCCGCAGCCGACCGAGTAGCCGGCACGCTTGCGGTAGTTCTCCCAGAGCCCTTCGCGCTCGATGATGCGACGGGCGGCGGCATCGACTTCGCCCCCGGTGACGCCGGGCCTGATGCTCGCGATAGCAGCGTCGAGCGCCTCGATGCACACATTCGCCATCCGCTCGACCAGGGGCGACACCGGACCGATGGCGACGCCGCGCATGCGCGGGGCGTGGTAGCGGTGGAAAACGCCGCTGAATTCGAGCAGCAGCGTGTCGCCGGGCTCCAGCGCGCGGCGGTAATAAGTGGTGTGCGGCACGCCGGACCGCGGCCCGGACGTCACGATCGGGTCGAGGCACAGATAGTCCGACCCGGCGCGCGTCATGGCGTCGAAGATGGCGGCCCCAACGTCGTTCTCGGTCACCCCGGCGCGGGCTTCCTCCACCGCGGCTTCGAGACCGATGTCGGTCAGCCGCGCGGCCTTGCGCATATAGGCGATTTCCTGGGGCGACTTGCAGGCACGGCACCGCTCGGCGAGGCCGGTGCCGTTGCGGAGCTTCGGCAGGCCCGTGCTCAGCGCCTTCCACATCGAGACGGAAAGGAACTGACCGGCTTCCTCGATGCCCACGACCTTTTCGGCAAGGCTGCGCGCGCGCAGCGTATCGACCGTCACCGATGCGGGATCCTCGGTGTCGTCCCAGGTCTCGACCTCGTCGATCCATGAGAGATGCGCGACCAGCATGCTCTCCATGTAGCGGACAACGAAATAAGGCTTGCCCTCCAGTGGAACCACCAGCGCCTGGTAGCCCTGGAAGGCGAGGGTCTGGTAGCCGGACAGGTAGTAGACATTCTCCGCCACGGTGACGAGCATGACCTCTATGCCGGCCTGCACCATCTCGGCGCGGAACCGGGCGAGGCGCTGCTCGTACTCCTCGACGGAGAAGAACAGTTCCTTCTTGATCTTCGGAAATTGCATCTGCGGGGTCTCCTCGGTGAACGGAGCCTGTTCGCGCTTCGTTGAAGCGGAGAGAGGTTCCCAATGCTTCGGTGGCGGGCCGGTTCGCGCGGGCGGCATCCCTCGGCCCGGAGACGCGAGAATGGCAAGCCTCAGGCCGTCCAGCGGCGCAGCGGGACGAGGCGTGCCTCGTCAACCTCCACGCCCAGCCCGGGGCGCTCCGGCACATGCAGCGCGGCGTTCTCGACGCTGATGCCGGTGAAAGGCTGCGAGCCCACGCGCTCGAAGCCCCACAGCTCATAACTCTTGGCCCGGCTGGCCAGCCCGCAATGGATGGCGGCCGCGGTGGCCAGCATGCCCTCGTCCATCTGGCCGACGATGTAGGGTCGTTCGGCCGCTTCCGCGACGGCGACCATCTTCATGAGATTGAGGATGCCGCCGGCCTTGCAGAGCTTGAAATGGAAGCCGTCAGCGGCCTCTTCGCGGATCAGGCGCAGCAGATCCTGCGGCGTACCGCAGGATTCATCGGCGAAGACAGGGATGTCGACGGCGCGCCGCACGTCCCGCATGCCGATGATATCGCCGGCGCCGACCGGCTGCTCGATGAAGGAGACACCCAGCGTCTGCAACCGCCGGATGCGAAGGATCGCGTCCTTGGGCTGCCAGGCCTGGTTGGCGTCGGCACCGAGAGTGGTCTCCGCCGCTGCCGGATGGGCGGCGATCGCAGCGCCGACGGCTTCCGCCCGCGCGATGTCCAGCGCGAACGGCGTCAGCCCGACCCGCAGCTTGATCAGACGGAAGCCACGGTCGAGATAGTCGCGCGCGATTCCCGCGGCCTCATCCGGCGAGCAGAAGGGCAGAGCGACGTGAGGGCGGATGACGTCCTGAGTACGTCCGCCCAGGAGGCGGTACACCGGCACGCCCAGCGCCTTGCCCACGAGGTCGTGCACCGCGGAATCGATAAGCGCCCTGACCGAAGTGTTGCCGGCGATGCTCTTGCCGATCAGATCGGCGATGCGGCGCGGCGAGGAAGCATCGGCGCCGAGCAGAGCCGGCACATACAAATCCTCGAAGGCAGCGCAGATCCGGCCGGCGCTGTCGCCGGTCACGTAGTGGATATTGCCGCGCACCTCGCCATAGCCGATGCCGCCATCATCCGCCTCGATCTTGAGAACGACGTCCTTCAGGACATCGATACGGCCGGATGAGGCGTGCTGGAAGGGATCGGCAAGCGGCAGATCCGCCGCGAAAAGACTGAGGGCGCGAATACGCATCGGGTCCGGACCATGTGGAAGGACGGCGGCAAGGCGTTCTGGCCGCAGCCTCAAGGGAGAGTTCGTGTCGCCGACATGGCACAGCCACTTGCGACGGCGCCTGCGCCGGCTCGCATTTTCTGAGCCAATATCGGCGGAATCGATATGAAATGTACTAATACGCATGAAAAGTACATCGTCAATCATGGAGTGTGAAATTTCGTCGAGATGCGCGCCCGCTCCCGATGCGGACGCGCGCGGATTGCTCCGACGGCCCTCGCGTCAATGGCCCATTGGAACGAAATCGCCAATTCCGGCGCCGCTGGAAGCGGCATGACTCTCCGAAGGGCCGGCGAGCCTCCATGCCAGCGACACTCCACTAGATCGCCCCCAAAGCATCCGTGATCGCGCCTGCTGTCATCGCGATCCGTTGAACGCAAACTCATGCGACCGCCACCGGACCTGAGGGACGAGAGGATCACCGCGCGCGCCGCGTCGGGCTACCGGGGCAGAATCCCCTCATATGAAGGATACTCCGAGAAGCAGCGAAACCCTTTAGTATGATCATATTGTACTAATTTAGTATACAAATACATTTATTGCGCGCGTCTCCCGCCGGATCGAAACATGCTGCCGAGTGCCTGGAATAGCGGCCGCCTCTGCCTTCCTAAGGAGCGGCGCCCCGTACTTCCGAAAATATGACTGAGTATTTATAATATATATCAACATGTTAACTTAAGAATCTCGACGGCGTCGAGTGGTGTCGTATTAGGCAGTTTCGCGATCTCAAAACACGGTTCGGCCGCGTGCCGCGACTTTGGAGAATTATGCTATAAAAATCCAAAATCGTTCTGGACAGACCGCAAGGGGTGGCATTCTAATGGCGCCCGCAAACTGGTCCGAGACAGAGGGGACGAGGGTTCGCCATGCAAAGCTCGAAGATTGCCGTCGCAGCAGCCGCGATCGCCGGGATGATCGGCACGACGGCGGTGCCCGCCTTCGCGGAGGAGGCCTGCAAATCGATGCAGGTCTTTCTGGGTATCACGCCCAATCACCGGGAGGACGTGATGGCCTACATCGCTCCTCGACTGAAAGAGAAGCTCGGCGTCGATCTGATCGCCGAAACCATTGGCTCGGCCAACATGGTCGAGCGCCTGTCCGCGCAGATGCCCAATCCGCGGGTCACCCTCGCGCACTGGGACATGGTCGTCGGCCTCACGCCGTGCGATCAGGGCATGTGCGAACCCATCGACCTGACCAAGGCGCCCAACGCCGCCGGCCTATACGATTGGGCCTACAGCAAGAACAAAGACGGCAAGGTCGACATCCTCGCCACCAACGTTCTCGGGATCGGCCTCGTCTACAATGAGGAGGAGTTCAAGAAGAACAACATCCCGGTGCCGACCAGCTGGAACGACCTGGCGCGCAAGGAGCTCGCCGGACGCATCTCGATCACGGCCCCGGCCAGCACCTGGGGCACGGCGGAACTGGTGCAGTGGGCCAAGATGGGTGGCGGCGGCGAAGGCAATATCGACCCTGGCTTCAAGTTCGCGCAATCGCTGATGCCCAACATGCATACCGTGCACACTTGGTCGTCGGAAATGTCGAACCTGATGCAACTCGGGGAGGTCTGGCTCGCCGCCACAGGCTCCGACATGGCCGCCGCGATGCGCGCCAAGGGCTTGCCGGTGCGCTGGGTGATGCCGAAAGAAGGCGGCCCGCTCATGGTCGCCGGCGTTTCCCTGATCAAGGGGGCACCGTGCCAGGAAGCGGCCTACGAATATCTCCAACTCTACTACAGCACGGAATTCCAGCTCATGCGCCTGCGCGCCGGGCTCGACAGCACGCAGCCGGCAGCATGGGCCGCCCTCCCGCCGGAGGAGAAGAGCAAGCTGGACCTGACGGTCAACGATTTCGACAAGCTGGTGAACTTCGACTGGCGCACCATCAACGCCAATCGTCCCGCCTGGATCCAGCGCTGG
>Ga0182748_1004834_pt1 | contig 10469 bp, 8 predicted proteins | sample eDN3rd37CKraftOP_FD_128877 | JGI IMG/M metagenome (GOLD analysis project Ga0182748, IMG submission 128877) | Enriched Organic Plus compost microbial communities from Emeryville, California, USA - eDNA 3rd pass 37_C Kraft OP (version 2) (version 2) ...
GCTGCGGCACCGGGCTGGTCGGCGCCGTGCTGCACGACCTGCTCGGCGACACGCTGGTCGGCGTGGATCTGTCGCGCCGCATGCTCGAGCAGGCGGAGGCCAAGGGCGTCTATACCGCACTCCGCCAGGCGGATATCGCTGCGGCGATGGCCTCCGATCCGGGCCGCTATGCGCTGATCGTGGGGGCGGATGTGTTCTGCTATCTCGGCCGCCTCGACACCGTGCTGGCGCTCTGCCGCGGGCGCCTGGCTGAGGATGGGCTTCTGCTCTTCAGCATTGAGCTCGGCGCGCCGGGCAGCGGATTCCGCCTGGGATCCCAGGGGCGCTATGCGCATGCGCCGGATCTCATTCGCACCAATCTCACGGCGGCTGGTCTCGAACCCGTCGAATGGCGGGAGGAGGGCCTGCGCCGCGATCGCGGACGCGCGGTGCCCGGCCTCTTCGTGGCGGCCCGCACCGTCCGGCACTGACATGGCGCCGCTTGGCGAGGGCCCCTACCAGGCGGGCATTGCGGCGCTCGCGGCTGGCACGCCGCTCGCCGCGGTGCCATTGCTCGAGCATGCGGCGAACAGTGGTGACGGCGGCGCCTGGGCCTGGCTGAATCTGGGCCTCGCGCTCACCCAGCTCGGTCGGCTGGCGGAGGCGATGGCGCCGCTCGAGCGGGCGGCCGAGGCCCTGCCCGGGCTGGCCGAGCCCCATGTCAGGCTCGGCCAGATCGCCGGCATGCGGGGGGATGTGGCGCGGGCCGAGGCCTGCTTCCGCGCCGCGCTCGCCTGCGAGCCTGGCCATGTTCCTGCGCTCGCCGCGCTTGCCGCGATCAAGGAGGCTCAGGGGAGGCTCGAAGAGGCGGCGGCACTGCTCGTCCGCGCGCGGGCCCTCGATCCCGCGGAGCCCGAGCTCGGCGCCTGGATCGCGCGTGTGGCGCTGGCGCAGGGCGAGGCCGGATCCGCCCTGGCGGAGGCAACGGCCGTGCTGGCACAGCGGCCGGAGCATCCGGAAGCCGCTCGGATCATCGCCCGCGCGCTGCTACTGCAGCGGTCGCCGAAGGATGCCCTGGATCACCTTGCCGCATGCGCGGTGGCACATCCGCTGGCCGCGGGCTGGCCCCTCGCGACAGCCGCGCTGCATGCGATGCTGGGTGATCTCGACAGCGCCATCGCCGAGCTGCGCCTGGCCGAAGCACTGGCGCCCGATGCGGCCGAGGTGCAGGGCGAACTCGGCCGCGCTCTCATCGCGGCCGGGCGGATGGCGGAAGCCGAGATGGCGCTGCGGACGGCGATTGCCGGGCGGCCGGCCGATCTCGGCCTGCGCAACCAGCTCGCCACCGTGCTGTGGAAGGCGCAGCGTCTGGCCGAGGCCCTTCGTATGCTCGACGCGGCGATCGCCGATTTCGGGCCGGACCCGGTCCTGCTGACGAACCGTGCCCTGCTGGTCAATGTGCAGGGGGACCAGGAGGCCGCCCTTGCCGCGGCCGAGGAGGCGGTGGCCCGTTCCGGCGGCAGCCGCGATGCGCGGGTGGGCCGCCTGTCCGTGCTGCCCTATCATCCCCGTGGGACTGCGACGGCGCTGCTCGAAGCAGCGCGTGCTGTGACGGCGGGCCTCGAGCCAGGCCCGGCACCGTTGCATGCGCGGCCGTGCGATCCCGATCGCCCGCTGCGCATCGGCCTGCTCTCGGGCTGCCTGGCGAAGCATCCCGTCGGCTGGCTGACGATCGCCGGCCTCGAGGCGCTGCCGGAGGAGGCATTCACCCTGGCGGCCTATTCCCTGAAGCGGCGCGAGGATGCCATCGCCGCCCGTTTCCGCGCCCGCTGCGCGCTCTGGCGCGAGGTCGGGGCTGCCGACGATGCCGCCATCGCGCGGCTTATCGCCGCCGATGGTGTGGATGTGCTGCTGGATCTCGGCGGCTATGGCGATGGCGGGCGCCCCTTCGTGCTGTTGCATCGTCCGGCGCCGGTGCAGATCAAGTGGGTCGGTACGCAGTTCGGCACGACGGGCCTTGGCTGCATGGACTGGATGCTGACGGATCGTTGGGAGACGCCCGAGGGCTTCGAGCGCTTCTATACCGAACGGCTGCTGCGCCTGCCGGATGGCTATGTCTGCTACGCGCCGCCGCCCTATGCACCGCCCGTGGTGCCGCCGCCCGCGCTTGCGCGCGGGCATGTCACCTTCGGCTGCCTGAACAACCTGGCGAAGCTGACGCCACCGGTGCTCCGTGCCTGGGCGAGGATCCTGGAAGCGCTGCCCGACGCTCGGCTGGTGCTGCGTACCCACGCGCTGGCCGAGGCGGAGACACGCCAGGCCGTCACGCATCGGCTGGTCTCGGCCGGGGTGCCTGTCGCGCGAGTGGAGCTCTGCGGCGGGCTGCCGCATCGCGCGTTTTTCGCCTCCTATGGCGATATCGATATCGCGCTCGATCCCTTTCCCTACACGGGCGGGCTCACGGTGTGCGAGGCACTCTGGATGGGCGTGCCCACGGTGAGCCTGGTCGGGGACAGCTTCGCCGGCCGGCATGCATTCAGCCACCTCAGCAATGTGGGCCTCGCGGACTGGGCCGCGCAGAGCGTCGAAGCCTATGTGGCCCTGGCCGTGGCGCGCGCCGGGGATATCGCCGAGCTCGCGGCGCTGCGGGCCAGGCTGCGGGAGCAGGTCCGGGCTTCACCGCTCTGCGATGCGCCGCGCTTCGGGCGCAGCCTCGCGGCTGCCCTGCGCTTCGCCTGGCGCACCTGGTGCGCCACCGCGGCGTGACCGCGCTCGGCCGGAGCCTCCCTGTGCCGCATTCCATGGTCCGGGGCGTACGGCTCGGCCTCGTCGCGCCCGCGCCGTGCCGGTCAGGCCGGCTGGGCCGCGGGATGTCCCGCCCGCGCCACACGCCAGGCCGGGGTGTCCCGCATCAGCTCCAGTGCCACGAGCTGGTCCGGCCCGGCGTAGCGCAGGCTGCGGGCCGAATACAGCCGGAATGTCGGATCGGCCCGCAGCGCTTCGAGATAGCGGCGATACTCGCGTGAGCCGTCGAAATGCGCACCGCGTGCCACTGCGTCCTCGGCACGTTCCTGGAAATCCTGCAGGAATTTGAAGTGCAGCAGCACGCCGGAGGGCTGCTCCGGCGCCAGCGCCATGGGCGCCAGCATATGCGTCGAGGAGATCAGGCGTGCGCCCAGCCGCCACTTCACCAGTGGCACCTTCGTCAGGTTCGGCGAGCGGCGCGGTGCCAGGGCGCGGTACCAGCCGGAAGCGCGCAGCGGCGGGATGCGCCAGCCCAGGTTGTACAGCCTCTGGTGCAGCAGCCGGCTCGGGCGGGACGGGTCCGCTTCGGGGAAGAACAGTCGCTCCCGCAGGCCCCCGAAGCTCTGCTCGTAGGGGAAGTGCTCGGCCCGCTCGCGCCGCAGCCTTGGCGGCTCGAAGAAGGGCGCGGCGGCGACCAGGTCATCCCCGGGTTCGAAGCGCAGCGCGTGCAGGGGCGCTTCGGGGAAGCAGTCCAGCAGCACCGTCGGCAGCGCCTCCGATCCCAGGGAGTCGAGATGCGCGCAGAGCGTCCGCAGGCTGGTGTGGCCACTGCCGGGGAAGACCAGCAACTCGTCCGCGTCCACCACCAGCACCCAGTGCCCGCGGGCATAGCGGTGGAGCAACGCATTGGCCCAGTCCACGCCGAAATTCGAGGCGGCGTAGCTGCCGGGTGCGTCGAACAGGTGCACCCAGGGCTGCTCGGCCGCGATCTCCCGCGTGCCGTCCTCCGAGCGGTTGTCCACCAGGATCGCCCGGTCCACGCCGAGGGCGCGGAGGTGCTGCAGTGCGCTGGGCAGGCGAAGCGCCTCGTTGCGCGTGACCAGAATGGCGAGGATCTCGCCCGCGCGCGGCGCCGGCGGCGTGCCGATCGGCGCCAGCCCGTCGGGCAGGGCGGTCGTCGCCGGTCTCCGCGTGCTGGGCTCGGTCGCGGTTTCTATGGCGTCGCGCAGGGCGGCTGGCTCCCGTGTCAGGTCGAATTTGCGCGCGAAGGGGCGGCCGCTCGTTTGCGCCTCGCGCAGTTCGGCCGCGCCGATGATGGTCGCGCCGAAGCCGCCGATCCGCTGCCAGGAGGGCGGCTCGCCGAGGCGAGCGGCATGAGGAGACGCGTAGAGCAGCGTCTGGAAGAAGCTCTCGTCCGGAATGCGGACCTGGCGGAAGAAGGTCTGGTACCAGGGATTGGTATCGAGGAAGCCGAGCAGGTCACGGGCGCAGGCGGCCGTCATGTGCCACCACTGGCTGCCCACCATCGGCGTCATGCCGCGCAGCCCCCTTGCCAGGTCCCGCTTGCCGAGACGCCAGGCATTGCGATTCAGGGTCCGGAGCAGCAGCCGATCGGCCTCGCGCCCCGGCAGGCCACGATACCAGAAGCGGCGCAGGCTTTCGCGCTCCGGTGGCTCCGCCGCAGCCAGCCGGACCTCCATGTGCTCGTACCCGTCGAACAGGAAGGCGGCGATGCGGGGCGGAGGCTGCACCGGCAGATGCGCCCCGGAGAGCAGGCAGAGATGCCGCGTGTCGGGATCGGCCAGCGCCTCGCGCATCAGCGCGATGGTCGCCTCCACCATGGCGAAGCCGCCCCAGGCGATGCGCCGGCTGCGTTCGGCCGGCAGCAGCGTGGTGCGGTCCGGCAGCGATGCCTCCAGCATCGCGCGCGGGCGGCGGGCGCGCGCATCGAAATGAAGGAAGCTCCGCGCGCCGGCCTCGCCGAGGATCTTCAGCAGCAGTCGCAACGGCGGCGCATTGTCATGCGCGAGGATGAGGCATGCCAGGCCGGTGAGCGGCCCGCCCTGTGGTGGCAGCGCGCTCATGCTGCCTGCTTCGTCCGGACCGGCGCCGGGCTCCAGGCGCGCCAGTAGCCCTCCACCGCCGCGCCATGGCCACGGATGCGCCGGCCGAGCAGGGCGGCGAAGACGCTCGTGCCCACGCGGTCGGTTTCGACCTCCGCATGCGCGGTCAGGATACGCCGTGCGGCTTCCACCAGGCGCCGGCGTGCCAGCCGGCGGGCCGTGCGGAGCCCGGCGCCCCGGGGCAGCCATTCCACCCGGCGGGCGAAGCTGAGGCGCGCTGGCGGGAGCAGATCCGCCCAGACCCGCCCAGCGCGGAGGTCCAGCACGCCGGTGCCTCGCGGGTGGTGGTCGAGCAGCCCCCAGAGCGCATGGGCCGGCTCGGGCAGCAGTTCCGTGCGCAGTCCCGGGATCGGGACCTGCGCGTGGGATGCGAGGATCAACCGGAACGGGTCGGCGAGGGCCATCGCTGCGTCGAGGGTCTCGACCGGCGCATCCGCCGCAGGCCAGAGCAGGATGTGCTCGGCCATGTCGAGACCGCGCAGCGCGAGCGGATCGCCGCCCAGCCAGATGGCGGCGGTTGCGCGGCCGGCATGCAGCGATTCCTGGATCCTCAGCCCGTGCGCCGAGAGCAGCGCCACGACGCCCTCGGCGCGCAGGGCACCTTCGACATCGTCGGCAGCGGGAAGGCCGCAGAGAAGCACCCGCTCGGCGCCGCCGAGCAGCGAGGGCACGCGGTCGAGCCGGCGCTTCAGCCGTTCCATCTCGTCGTGGCCGGGCACGCAGCAAGGCATGGTCAGGTGTCGACCTGCCCGGGAGCGGCGACACCGCTGCGCGGGGCGTGCCGAGGAGCTGGGGCCGTCGTCATCAGGGCAATGGCCTCGTCTCGCGTGCCGGGCGTGGCGACAGCGCAGCCAGGAGCCGGCGCCGCGCCGCGCCGAGGTCCACGCGCAGGTCGCGCAGCGCCTGGCGGAGTTCCGCCCTTGGCCAGAAGGGCTTCACCGGATGCCACAGCATGTCGGGCCGATTGCCCGGCCGGTAGAGCGGTGGCTTCCACATGAGGGTGCCCGGCGCGAGCCCGATATCGGCCATGGTGCTGCTGTAGAAGCGCCCGCGCAGCGCGGGCGGCGTGAACGGGCCGTGGCCGCCCGGATCCACGATGGAGAGGCCGGCTGCCGCGATGGCCGTGGGCCAGACCGTCTCGGAATGTCCGCCCCAGCCCGCCCGCCAGGCCGCGTCCACCGCCTGCCAGCCGGCGCGACTGACGCGCAGGACCGGCATGAAGGCGCAGAGCGTCGCTTCGGGCGCGAGCGGTTCCGGCGGACGCAACGTATGCCACCACATCCAGTCCGGCTGATCGGTGCGTCGGCGCAGAACAGGAACGATGAGATCCGCGTCAATCTCCTCGAAAGCAGCGAAGAAGCGGCTCCAGGGGCCGCTGAAGCGGACATCGTACTCCACCAACCAGCTGCGGTCGTATTCCGGATGCGCACGCAGGAAGTGCAGCAGGATCAGGTCCGTGTGCCCGCCATTCCACAGGTTCCAGTCGGCGCCACCGCATTTCGTCGGGTAGGCGGGAAAGCGCAGCTCTGGCGTGCGGACGACATGGTGCGGCACACGCGCAAGGCGTGGCGGCACCGGCGCGTCGGGCGGCAGGTGGATCAGCACATGCGGCTCGTAATGTGCTGGCAGCCCGCGCGTCAGGCGCGCGAAACTGCGCGCCGCGCCACGGTCGAAGAAATGAGTCTGGAACAGAAGCGCGGTGCGCCGAGTCATTTGTGATCCATCGCAGCTGGCGGCGGCAAGCTGCGGCAAAGCCGGCCGCTGCGCCTCTCAAACCAACGCGAGAAAAAGCGTTCGGGAGGACCGCGCCGAAATGAGCTGGGCTATGGAACGGTCGCATGCGGCGCGCTTCAGGCGCGCCTGCCGTTTGATCTGGGAGAGTATGAGCAATGGCGGTTGGTCCGGTGCGCAAGGCGGTGATCCTTGCCGGCGGCTATGGGACACGGCTGATGGAGGAGACCGAGGCGCGGCCCAAGCCCATGGTGGAGATCGGCGGCCGGCCGATCCTCTGGCACATCATGAAGATCTACTCGGCCTGCGGCATCGACGAGTTCGTCATTCCGCTCGGTTACAAGGGCTACATGATCAAGGAGTTCTTCGCCAACTACAGGTTGCATACCAGCGATGTGACCTTCGACTACGGCAAGAACGACGTGAACACGCATGTCGGCCGGGCCGAGGCATGGAAGGTGACGCTGGTGGATACCGGCCTCGAAACCATGACGGGTGGCCGCATCCGCAGGTTGCGAGAACACATCGGCGATGCACCTTTTTGCATGACCTATGGCGACGGTGTCGCGCAGCTCGACGTGCGCAGGGTGATCGATTTCCACCTGTCGCACGGGAAGCTGGCGACAGTGGTGGCTGTACACCCGCCCTCGCGCTTCGGGTCGCTGGAAATCGCCGGCGACCGGGTGGAGGCGTTCCGCGAGAAGCCTCCGGGCGGCGAGAACAGGATCAATGGCGGCTTCTTCGTCCTTTCGCCCAGTGTGCTCGACTACGTCGAGGGCGATCGGACCGTGTTCGAGAAGGAGCCGCTCGAGCGGTTGGCACGGGATGGCCAGCTGATGGCCTGGCGCCATGACGGCTTCTGGTTCTCCATGGACACGCTGCGCGACAAGCGGCAGCTCGAGGAGATGTGGGCCAATGGCAACGCGCCCTGGGCGGAGAGCTGGCGAGCCGCCTGACATGCGCGGCTGTTCCGCTGTTCCCCGTGCGGTGCCCGGCCTCGGCGACGCGCCATGGCGGCGGCCGGCCGCCGTGTCCCATTGCCGGTGCTGCGGCGCGCCGCTGACGGAGCCTTTCGCCGATCTCGGCATGGCGCCGCTCCCGACGGCCTATGTTCCGCCCGAGAACGCGGCCGCCATGGAGCCCCATTATCCGCTGCGCGCGCTCGTCTGTTCCGACTGCCGTCTGGTGCAGCTGGCGGCGGTCGAGAACGCCCCGGCGATGCTTCCGGAGGAGCCGGGGTGCTCGCGCATCCCGGCGACCTCTCCGGGGGCCGCCGAGGTCTTCGGCTGCCGCATGATGGAGCGCCTGCATCTGGGATCGCAAACGCCGGTGCTGCTGCTGGCAAGCGACGACGATCGCCTGCTGCGCTGCTTCCTGGGCGCTGGCATCCCGGTGCTGGGCAGGGATGGCCTGGTACCGGCCATCCAGGCGGCGATCGCGCGGGGCACAGCGCCCGAGGCCGCCGAATTCGGGGCCGCGAGGGCGCGGTGGCTGCGCGCGACACGTCCGGCGCCTGCGCTGATCCTGGCCGGTGACATCCTGGCCCACGCCGTGGACCTGCACGATGTCATCGCCGGCGTCCGCATCCTGCTGGCGCCCGGCGGCGTCGCCGTCTTCGAGGTTCAGCATCTGCTGCCGCTGATGCGGAACAACGCCTTCGACAGCATCCACCATGGGCGCCAGGCCTACCTCTCCGTGCTCGTGGCGGAACTGGTCCTCGGCCAGCACGGGCTGACGGTCTTCGATGCGGAGGAACTGCCGGGCGATGCGGGCTCGCTCAGGCTCTTCGTGCGCCATGTGGAGGACACGTCGAAGCCGGTCACCGCGGAGATCGAGCGGATCCGGGCTGAGGAGCGGGAGGCGGGCCTCGAGGGCCGCGACGCCTATGCCCGCTTCGCCGCCCGTGTCGTGGAGGCAAAGTGCGCGCTGCTCGATTTCCTCACGGGCGCCTATCGCGGCGGCCGTCGCGTCGTGGCCTATGGCGCGCTGGCCCGGGGCAACACCTTGCTGAACTACTGCAGCGTCGGTCCGGAGCTGCTGCCCTTCACGGTGGACCGGGACCCGGAGAAGCAAGGCATGCTTCTGCCGGGAACGCGGATTCCCGTCCGCGCGCCGACCGCCCTGGTGGAGGAGAAGCCCGATTTCGTGCTGATCCTCCCCTGGCACCAGAGGGATGCCGTGATGGAGCAGCTTGCCGCTGTGCGCCGCTGGGGCGGCCGCTTCGTCGCGCCGATCCCGACACTGGAGGTGCTGTAGCCGGTTTCCGGTGCGATGCCGCTGGCCGACCGCAGAGGGTCTGAAGGCGCCGTCACGCCGGAAGCAGACCGAGCCGCGCGTCGCGCCGTCGCAGCCAGTGCACCAGCGGCAAGGAAATCAGCACCATCCATGCCTTGCCGATGATCTGGCCCGGCAGGTAGTCCAGGCTGCCGAAGGCGACCTGCAGGAACACCAGGCTGTCCACCGCCAGCCCCACGGCGCTGCTGGCCAGCACGGCCCAGATCAGGCCGCGGCGCTGCAGCGGGGTGTAGACGGCCAGATCCGCCGCCTCGCTCAGCAGGAAGGCCAAGGCGGAGGCGAGTACCAGTGCCGGCGGCGCCAGGAGGCCCGAGAGCGCGGTGCCCGCCAGGATCGCGCCCAGCGCCCAGCCCAGGCCGAGCCGCCGCTGCACCAGGTCGCGCAGCACCAGCGCCAGGCCGATCATCAGCACGCCTGAGGGCGCCATGAGCCCTGGTGCGACCGGGATCAGGCAGGGTCCGTCCGGCACGCAGGCTGTGCCGGCATTGCCGATCAGCCAGTTGGCCGCCGGAATGCAGAGGCCGAAACCCACGAGGAAGATCGCGCCTTCCAGCCGGCGCCTTAACGAATGTTCATCCATCCTGCCTGCTCCGCCAGGCGTCCCAGCCCTTCCGCCTGAGCTCGCAGGCCGGGCAGGTGCCGCAGCCATACCCCCATGCATGCCGCTGCCTGCGATCGCCGAGATAGCAGGTATGAGTGTGCTCGCGGATGGCCTCCACCAGCGCGGCACCGCCGAGATCCTGCGCCAGCTCCCAAGTCGCCGCCTTATCGCGCCACATCAGCGGCGTATGCAGCACGAAGCGCGCCTGCATGCCGAGATTGATCGCCACCTGCAGCGCCTTCAGCGTGTCGTCGCGGCAGTCCGGGTAGCCGGAATAGTCCGTCTCGCACATGCCGGCGACCAGGTGGCGCAGCCCGCGCCGGTAGGCCAGCGCGGCGGCAAAGGTGACGAAGAGCAGGTTGCGGCCCGGGACGAAGGTATTGGGTAGCCCATCGGCGCGCATGGCGATCGCCGCCTCCCGCGTGAGCGCGGTCTCGGACACGGCGCCCAGCGCATCGAGGCGCAGCCTGTGATCGGGCCCGAGGCGCGGTGCCCAGGTCGGGAAGGCGTCGGCAATATGCGCGCGGAAGGCGCTGCAGCAATCCAGCTCCACGCGATGGCGCTGGCCGTAGTCGAAGCCGATCGTCTCGACATGCGCGAAGCGCTCAAGCGCCCAGGCAAGGCAGGTGGCGGAGTCCTGGCCGCCGGAGAAGAGGACAAGCGCATGGTCGTCTTGCATCACCTGGGTGCCGCTGCCGGATCGCGGAGCCGCTCCGCCGCCCAGCGCGCCGCCTCCGCCACCACGGGATCCGGATCCTCCGCCAACGCCTGCGCCGCACGGCGCAGCGCGGGATCGCCCGAATTGCCGATGGCGATCAGCACATTGCGCACGAAGCGGTCGCGGCCGATGCGCTTGATCGGGCTGCCGCTGAACAGCGCCCGGAAGCCCGCATCGTCCAGCGCGGCCAACTCGGCTAGTCTCGGTGCGGTCAGCGCGGCACGGGGCGCGAAGGCCGGCTCGCTATGCGCGCGGGCGAATTTGTTCCAGGGGCACA
>Ga0182748_1004836_pt1 | contig 10464 bp, 10 predicted proteins | sample eDN3rd37CKraftOP_FD_128877 | JGI IMG/M metagenome (GOLD analysis project Ga0182748, IMG submission 128877) | Enriched Organic Plus compost microbial communities from Emeryville, California, USA - eDNA 3rd pass 37_C Kraft OP (version 2) (version 2) ...
ATGCCGCGGACTCCCGCCTGCTGGCCGAACTCGCCGCCGAGCGCCGCGTCTTCGTGCCCATCGAGGCCATTCCGCCGCTGCTGCAGCAGGCCTTCATCAGCGCCGAGGACCAGCGCTTCCGCGAGCACCACGGCGTGGACCCCATCGGCATCCTGCGGGCCGTGCTGACGAATGTGGAGCAGTACGGCACGGGCCGACGTGCCGTCGGCGCCTCCACCATCACCCAGCAGGTCGCCAAGAACATGCTGGTGGGCTCCGACCGCACCATCGCGCGCAAGGTGCGCGAGGCGATCCTGGCGCTGCGAATCGAGCAGGCCCTGCCGAAGGAGCGGATCCTCGAGATCTACCTGAACGAGATCTTCCTCGGCGCCCAGGCCTATGGCGTGGCGGCGGCGGCGCAGGCTTACTTCAACAAGGGCCTGGATGAGCTGACGCTGTCCGAGATGGCCTTCCTCGGTGCCTTGCCGAAGGCGCCGAACAACTACAACCCGGTGCGCCACCCGGAAGCGGCGCGTGCCCGGCGCGACTGGGTGCTGGACCGCATGGTCGAGGACGGCGCCATCACGCCCGAGCAGGCGCAGGCCGCGAAGGCCGAGCCGATCGTCCCCCGCCCCTCGCGGCGGCCGGAGGTGGTGAAGGTCGGCCAGTACTTCACGGAGGAGGTCCGGCGCGAGCTGATCAACCGCTTCGGATCCGAGCAAACGACGGCGGGCGGCCTGGTGGTGCGCACCAGCCTCGACCCCGCGCTGCAGGCGGCGACGGAGACGGCGCTGCACAACGGGTTGATGGCCTATGACCGCCGACGCGGCGGCTGGCACGGCCCGGTGGCCCGGATCGACGCGTCCGCTACCGAATGGTTGCCGCAGCTCGAGGCGGTGCAGCGCCCACCCGGCGCGCTGCCCGACTGGCAGCTGGCGGTGGCGCTGGAGGTGCGCGGCAGCGAGGCGCGGATGGGCTGGATCGAGCGCCCGGACCCGCGCGGCCCGGCGCAGCCTCGCACCGGCACGCTGAGCCTCGAGGACGCCGCCTGGGCGCGGCGCGCCCTGGGGAACGGCCGGCTCGGCGCCACACCGCGCCGCATGGCGGATGTGCTCTCGCCGGGCGATGTGGTGCTGGTGGAAGCGCTGCCGGCGCAGGGCGGGCAGTCCAACCCCCGGTTCGCGTTGCGCCAGGTGCCGCAGGTGGAGGGAGCGGTGGTGGCGCTCGACCCCGCCACCGGGCGCGTGCTGGCCATGGCCGGTGGCTGGTCCTTCGAGAAGAGCCAGTTCAACCGTGCCACCCAGGCGCTGCGCCAGCCCGGCTCCTCCTTCAAGCCCTTTGTCTATCTCCCGGCACTGGAGGAGGGCATCCCGCCGAACCAGCGCTTCCTCGACGGACCGATTGAGATAATGACGCCGCAGGGGCCCTGGCGGCCGACGAACTACAGCGGCACGGGCAATGGCTATGTCACGATTCGCACCGCGCTCGAGAAGTCGCTGAACCTCGTCACCGTCCGGGTGGCGCAGGAGGTGGGGATAGACCGCGTCGCTGACGCCGCGGCGCGCTTCGGCGTGATCGACAACATGCCGCACTACCTGGCGATGTCGCTCGGCTCGGGCGAGACGACGGTGCTGCGCATGGCGACCGGCTACGCCGCCTTCGCGAATGGCGGGCGCGAGGTGACGCCGACGCTGATCGACAGCGTGCAGGACCAGCGCGGCCGGGTGATCTGGCGCAGCGACATCCGCCGCTGCATGGGATGCGATGCCGCCTCTCCGGCCGGCGGCCCGCCGGAACTGTCGGAGGAGCGGCGTCAGATCACCGACCCGATCGCGGCCTATCAGATGGTGAACATCCTGACGGGCGTGGTGGCGCGGGGGACGGGCACGCGGGCGGGCCGGGGGCTTGACCGGCCGATCGCGGGCAAGACGGGCACGACGAACGATTATGTGGACAACTGGTTTGTCGGCTTCACCCCGGAGATCGTGGTGGCGGTGTGGATGGGCTTCGACGATCCGCATTCGCTCGGCAACGGCGAGACGGGCGGCACCAATGCCGCGCCGATCTTCCGCGAAGTGCTGGCTGCGGCGCTGAAGGACAGCCCGCCGGTGCCCTTCCGTGCGCCGCCCGGAGTGGCGCTGGTGCGGGTGAACCTGGACCGGGGCGGCACCATCACCGAGGCATTCCGGCCGGGAACCGAGAACGCAGCACGGCCGCCCGGCGAGGGGACACCGACAGCGGCCGGTCTGGATCGGGGGCTGGGCGGGCTCTACTGACGTGCGGCGCCGTGCTGGCGCCGCAGGGCAAGCAGACCGCGGAAAAGACAAAGGGCCAGCGGATTAGGCTGGCCCTCGGCCACCTCGGCAACCGCCGCCGCGGAGCGGCAGGAACCGGGCAGCACAATGTCAACGGTCCGGCGGCCCACGAGTTTCATGCCTGCACCCCGGCGATCGGCGGAGGCAGGCGATGGCACAATACGAATCCCTTCTTGCTCCGGCCATGACGGGCTGGCGGATGGCCGGTCCGGGCGGCTTCCGCTGGACCGAGGCGGGCGACGCGCTGGAGAGCTTCGGCGGGAGCGGCCTGCTCTGGTACGCCCGCGAGGCCTTCGAGGATTTCGTCCTGCGGGTCGAGTGGCGGATCACCCGCATCCAGGACAACTCCGGTGTCTTCCTTCGCTGTCCGCCGCTGGCGGACGACCCGCAGCCGGCGATCGAGCGCGGCTACGAAGTGCAGATCGACGACCGCGGCCACGATCCCGAAACCGGCCGGCTCGGCAGCGCGCGGCACCTGACGGGCGCGATCTACCGCCTGGCACCGGCGACCAGCCTGGCGTCACACCCCGTCGGCGCATGGAACGCCTTCGAGATCAGCGCACAGGGCCCGGTCATCGCGGTGCGGCTGAACGGGGCGGAGGTCGCGCGGCTCGAGGGCGCCTCGCGCGAGCCGCGCGGCCATATCGGCCTGCAGAACCACCATGAGGGATCGGCGGTGCAGTTCCGCCGGCTCGAGATCGTGCGCCTGTAGCGCGGCGCTCGGGCCGAGGCCGCCGCCCCTCGCCTGCCGTCGTCTACCTGATCGGCCCGCCGGTATCCGTCCGTCCCGCACCGGTCCCGGTGAGGCCGCCCTGCCGATGTCGGACACGCAGGTTGTTCTGCACGTGCTTCACGCCGGAGACGTCCGCGACGATATCCTCGGCGCGGTGCCGTTCGTCGCGATTGTTCACCGTTCCGTCCAGCATGACCTCGCCATTGCTGACCCTGATCTCGACATCGGATGCATCGACGAAGAAATCGTCGGTCAGGCGGTCGCAGACATCCTCGCGGATGCGTTCGTCGGAGCGCGTGTAGCCGCGCGGGCCACGGCCGCGATGGCTGCCGCCGGGACCGCCCTGGCCTTCCTGACCCATGCCGCGGTCCCGCATGGGCCCGAGTGCCTCGCGCCCGTCATCCTGGCCGCGGTACGGACCGCGATCGAACCTGCCTTGCTCGGCCATGCTGGTATCCTCCTGCGCTGTGCCGGGCCGACGCGCTGGGCGCGGCCGGCTGCAGGGCGAACACGGCCCGATGCGGCGCGGTTCCTGCCGGTGGCGGCAGGTCATGCCGCCATTCCGTTGCAGGCGAGGAACCCTGCCGCCGGCCGATTGCTGCGGCCGCGGTTCTTATGGCGCCGCCATGAACCCGTGCTCGCCGGCCGGCGTTCGTCCCGCATCCCTCAGCCGCTGTGACGGCGCAGCCCGCATCGCCGGATTCCCGGCTGGAACGAAAGGAGGCTTCGCCATGGCATCCACTGGGCTCGACGTCTTCGACAAGACGCTGCAGACCACGCATATCTGGCTCGACGAGATCATGGCCGAGATCGGTCCCGACCGGCAGGTCGCCTGGCACATGCTCTCGGCCGTGCTGCGCACGCTGCGCGACCGCGTGCCGCTCGATCTGGCCGCCCATCTCGGCGCGCAGATGCCGCTGCTGGTGCGCGGCGTCTACTACGACCAATGGCATCCGGCGAGGCAGCCGGAGCGTGTGCGCGATCTCGACGAGTTCCTGGAGCGCGTCGCCGACAAGGTCGGCGGCATCCGCCCGGTGAACATCCGCGATGCCACGCGCGCCGTCCTGCGCGTGCTCTCGTGCCACCTGGATCGTGGCCAGGTGGTCAAGGTCGTGGATGCGATGCCGCAGCCGGTGCGCGATTTCTGGCCGCTCGAGGACACGCCGCCGGCCAATGACGCCGAACGTGGCCAGGGCCTGCGGCCCGGCGAGGCAGCCGCCTGAGCGGCAGCACGCCGCCGAAAGCCAAGATGGAGGCTACGATGCCGGCCCCGCGCCCCGAACCGCCCTCCGCGCCGGATCCTGCGGGCCCGTCGCATGGGACGCCGCACCCCCCTCCGCCGCGGCCGCCGAGCCGGCAGGATACGCCCGATCCGGCGCCCGGCCGGCAGGCGTCACCCGGCCCCGCGCCGCTCGGCCCTGTGCCGAATCCTGTCTCCGACCAGCCGCCGCCATCGCCGCGCCATCCGGGCGGGACACCGCCGACGGTGGTGTAGGCAGGGGAAGCGCGGCATGGACCCGCGGCAGCCGATGGAGGTCACCATCCCGCCCCTCGGCCTCGGCGGCAGCTACGCCCCGCCGGCGCCCGGCGCCGGCGTGGTGGTCTTCGCACATGGCAGCGGCAGCTCGCGCTTCAGCCCGCGCAACCGCCTCGTCGCCGAGGGGCTGCGCCAGGCGGGGCTCGGCACACTGCTCTTCGATCTGCTGCGGCCCGAGGAGGCGGAGGATCGGCGCAAGGTGTTCGACATCCCGCTGCTCGCCGGGCGGCTGACGGACGCCACGAGCTGGCTGGTCGCCTCGACCGGCGCGGGCGGGGCGGTGCCGGTCGGCTATTTCGGCGCCTCCACCGGCGCGGGCGCGGCCCTGCTCGCCGCCGCGCGGCAGCCCGATCCGGTGCGCGCGGTGGTCTCGCGTGGCGGACGCCCGGACCTCGCGGGCCTCGCGGCGCTGTCCCAAGTCCGCGCGCCGACGCTGCTGATCGTTGGCAGCCGCGACATGGAGGTGCTGGCGCTCAACCGCACCGCCGCGGCCGCCATGCCGGGCACGGTGGAGGTCCGGGTGGTGGAGGGTGCCAGCCACCTGTTCGAGGAGCCCGGCACGCTGGAGGCGGTGGTGGCGCTGGCGCGCGACTGGTTCGCCACGCACCTCCACAGGGAGCCCGCGTCGTCATGAAGTTCCGTGATCGCGCCGAAGCCGGCCGGCACCTGGCCGAGCGCCTGCTGCATCTGCGGGACGCCGAGCCTCTGGTGCTCGCCCTGCCACGGGGCGGCGTGCCGGTCGCGGTGCCGATCGCCGAGGCGCTCGGCGCCCCGCTCGACCTGCTGCTGGTGCGCAAGATCGGCGCGCCGGGACAGCCCGAGCTCGCGATCGGCGCCGTGGTGGAAGGCGAGCCGCCGCAGACCGTGGTGAATGACGAGATCGTCGGACTGCTTGGCGTGCCGCCGGACTTCGTCACGCGGGAGGCGGCGCGGCAGGTCGAGGAGATCGGGCGGCGGCGGCGCCTCTGGCTGCATGGCCGGCCGGCGGTGCCGCCCTATGGGCGCACGGTCGTCGTCGTGGATGACGGCATTGCCACCGGCGCGACGGTGCGGGCCGCGCTGCTGGCGCTGGAGCGTGCCGGCGCCGCACGCCGCGTGCTGGCCGCGCCCGTCGCGCCGCCCGAGGTGGCCGAAGCGCTGCGACCGCTCTGCGACGAGGCGGTGTTCCTGGCCGAGCCGCCGCTCTTCGGCGCGGTCGGCGCCTTCTACGAGGACTTCCGGCAGATCGAGGACGCGGAAGTGACGGCGCTGCTCGACAGCGCGGCGACCTGGAGGCAGGCAGGATGAGCGAACCGACGCAGGAGCGCGATCCGCTCCACCACACCCGGCAGATGCAGCAGCGCCTCCGCGAGATGGCGGACCACCTGCGCCGCGACGTCGAGCTGGTCGACGAGCCGCGAATGCAGGCGATGTTCGAGACCTCGGCCGAGGTGCTGGAGGGGCTGATCAAGGCCTTCCGCGACTACGAGCAGAAGCAGGAGCCGGCCTGGCGCGACTAGGAGGCCGCTGGTGACGGGTCGCCCGGCCTTTTCGGCAGCCTGACGAAAGGCGGCCAGAGTGGCCGGATCCGATCGGCACGCGAGGATGTTCCTCATCGCCCTTAGGTCGAGCAGCACAGCGGCAAGTGGCTCTCCATGCCGACCGCGGGAACAGGGCCGCTTGACCCTCCGCCGCCGCGCGCCGACGCGGACCCGACGAAACGGTCCGGGGTCGCGAAGCGCCGCGGGTACGCCGCCCTTCTCGACCTCTGCCGACAGGCTTGCGGTGACGGCATGCTTGTCATCAAACACGATGACGGGCGGATAGCCGTCCATCGGCTCGACCGGCAGAATTCCGTGGCGGAGATGCGCTCATCGGTATGCGGTCTCCTTCAGCGGCCAGTGGTCCGATCGACGTTGATGAAGCCCTATGATGCCCCAGGGACGATGGCGATCCGGGCCCAACTCGCCACCCACCACACAGGTCCGAAGCCCTTCCGCTGGTCCGCCCCCGCCGACACCGTCATCGGCAAGCGCCAGCGCGGGCAACGGTTGCTGGAATCACTCCACGAGATGGACTGGACACAACCGCAGCCAGCGCCCAGTTATTCATCCTGATGGGTGAATATCAAAGCCTCGACGCGACGCTGACTGCCCTCGCCGACCCTACGCGCCGGGCGATCCTGGCTCGGCTCGCGGCCGGCGAGACGCGGGTGACCGACCTCGCGAAGCCGTTCGCCATCTCGCTGAACTCGGTCTCCAAGCATATCCGCGTGCTGGAGCGGGCGAAGCTGGTGAAGCGCCGCCGGGCCGGGCGCGAGCACATCCTCGCCCTCAACCCCGCGCCGCTGGACGAGGCTGCGCACTGGATCGAGCAGCAGCGGAGCCTCTGGGTCCACCGCCTGGCCCGGCTCGACGACGTGCTGAAGGAGCAGCCATGAGGAAGACTGTCACCATCACGGTGCGGCACATCTACAACGCGCCGCCCGAGCGGGTGTTTGATGCCTGGCTTGACCCGGAGCTCGCCCGCCGTTTTGCCTTCGCCACGCCGGAGGGGGAGATGATCAAAGCGGAGATCGACCCGCGGGTCGGCGGCGCATTCAACTTCACCGACCGGCGGCCGGAGATGGGCGACGTGGCGCATGTCGGCGAGTACCTGGAGATCGACCGGCCGAGGCGGCTGGTGTTCACCTTCGCGGTGCCGCAATTCGACCCGGCGGTGACCACGGTGACGCTGGACTTTCACCCTCTGCCCAATGGCGGCTGTGAGATTGTGCTGACCCATGAGGGCGTGCTGGAGCAATACGCGGAAGGCACGCCGAAGGGCTGGGCGATGATCTTGGGCAGCCTGGAGCGGGTAGTGGATTGAACCCCTTTCCCAGCGCGAGCGCGGTCCCGAAAGGACTCAGGGGGCCGCTCACCTGCATCCCCGCTTGGGAAGAATGATCCCCCAGCCCCGCCATCGTCATGCCATCCGCGCGTCACGCAGTGCCTCATAGCTGGCACGCACCAGCGCGGCGCCATGGGTGCGCTCCAGCCGCCGGATGACGAAATGCGCCGTGGCAATGGCGCGGAAGTGCTCGAGGAAGGCGAGGTTCACCGCCGCACCCGCCGCCGCCCCGACCAGCGGCATGGCCTGGGCCGAGAGCTTCACCGCCACCGGCGGCGCGAAGCGGCTGGCGATGGCGGAAAGGAAGCCTGGCAGCAGCGCGCCGAAGCCGCGCCCGGCGGCCGTGCGCAACGACTGCGCCAGCGCCACACGCAGGGCGAAGTAGCCGGATTCCGTCGCGTCGTCCGCAGGGTCCCGCCCGCCAAGGGCGAAGACCTTCATGCACTCCGCAGCGACTGCCGGGTCGGCCAGATCCTCCCCCTGCTCGGCGGCGATGGCGGCGATCTGGCGCAGCAGCAGGGCGGTGGAGACGGGCAGTTCCACCAGGGTGCCGGGCAGGCCGAGGGCACCGCCAGCGACACCCGAGGCGGCGACCAGCCCACGATGGAACCAGGCCTGTGGCATTCGGCCCGGCGTGCCAACCGGATTCGAGCGCATGGCCGCGCGCAACGCCGCGGCCAGCGCGCGCCGCACCGCCTCGTCAAGCCCGCGCTGAACGGGGCCCGGCAGGCCGCGCTTCAGCGCGTCCACCGAACTGCCGACCATGGCAGCCAAGCGGACCGGCAAGGAGGTCCCCTCCAGCACGGATACCGCCTTGGCGAGTTCCTCCTGGGCCTTCGGCGGCAGGCCGGCGGGGGTGGGCAGATGGACAGCAGTTTCGGTCATGCCTGGCGAACCTGTCAGGGAGGCGTGCCGTTCATGTGGGCTGGCTCGACGACGGGATCGACCCTGCGCGCCTCCGCGCTGCGCAGCCCTCGGAACGCGAGCCGGCGGGCCGGCATGTGGCTGCGCGGAACATTCCGGCGCTGGCCCGGCCTGGGTGGCTGCGGCCGCGGCCATTCGGACGGCCCTGCGGCCGCAGCCCGACGCTCCGGCCGAGCGGTGGGGGAGAGTCTCACCGAGGTGAGAAGCAGCTGCGCTCCTGAACGCTACAGAATGTACCGGCTCAGATCCGCACTGTCCGCCAGCGGCGCCACCCTCTCCCGCACATAGGCCGCATCGACCGGCACGGTCTCGCCGCCGCGGTCGCTGGCGGCGAAGGAGATCTCCTCCAGCAGCCGCTCCATCACCGTCGCCAGGCGCCGTGCGCCGATGTTCTCCACCTTCGCGTTGATATCGGCGGCCAGGTCGGCGATCGCGTCCACCGCATCGGGCGTGACCTCCAGCATGACGCCCTCCGTCCCCAGCAGCGCGACATACTGCTTGATCAGGCTGTGCTCCGGCTCGGTCAGGATGCGGCGGAAGTCGTCGCGGGTCAGCGCGGTGAGCTCCACCCGGATGGGCAGGCGCCCCTGCAGCTCCGGCAGCAGGTCGCTCGGCTTGGAAAGGTGGAAGGCGCCCGATGCGACGAAGAGGATGTGGTCGGTCTTCACCGGCCCGTGCTTCGTCGTGACCGTCGTGCCCTCGATCAGTGGCAGCAGGTCGCGCTGGACGCCCTCACGCGAGACATCACCGCCACGGAAGCCACTCTCGCCGGTGCTGCGGGCGATCTTGTCGATCTCGTCGAGGAAGACGATGCCGTTGTTCTCGGCATTGGCCACCGCGTCGCGGGTCAGCTGCTCCTGGTCCAGCAGCTTGTCGGCCTCGTCGCGCACCAGCGCCTCGCGCGCAGCGGCCACCGTCATCTTGCGCGGCTTGGTGCGGCCGCCGAACATCTTGCCGAGCATCTCCTGCATGTTCTGCATCTGGACGCCCTGAGCCCCCGGCAGGTCGATCATGCCGATCGGCAGGCCACCACCGGTATCCGCCAGCTGCACCTCGACCTCGCGGCCCTCGAGCTGGCTCTCGCGCAGCATGCGGCGGAACTTCATGCGCGTCTCGCCCGAGGCGCCCTCGCCCACCAGCGCTGTCACCAGCCGTTCCTCGGCCGCGAGCTCCGCCTTGGCCTGCACCTCCCTGCGCGCCTGCTCCCGCGTCTGGGTGATGGAGACCTCGACCAGGTCGCGGACGATGCTTTCCACGTCGCGGCCGACATAGCCGACCTCGGTGAACTTCGTCGCCTCCACCTTCAGGAAGGGCGCGTTGGCGAGGCGCGCCAGCCGGCGGGCGATCTCGGTCTTGCCGCAGCCGGTGGGGCCGATCATCAGGATGTTCTTCGGTACCACCTCCTCGCGCAGGCCCTCCGGCAGCTGCTGTCGGCGCCACCGGTTGCGCAGCGCGATGGCAACGGCACGCTTGGCGTCGCTCTGGCCGACGATGTAGCGGTCGAGCTCGGAGACGATCTCGCGCGGGGAGAGGTTCACGGCTTCCACGGGCATGGCCTATCTCCGGCTCTCCAGCGTCTCGAGCACGATGCGGTCATTCGTGTAGACGCAGATCTCGCTGGCGATCCTCATGGCGCGGCGGCAGATCTCCTCGGCCGAGAGGCCCTCCACCTCGATCAGCGCCCGTGCCGCAGCCAGTGCGTAATTGCCGCCCGAGCCGATGCCTATGACCTGGTCCTCGGGTTCCAGCACATCACCCTGGCCGGTCAGCAGGAAGGAACGGTTCGCGTCCGCGACCGCCATCAGCGCCTCCAGCCGGCGGAGATAGCGGTCGCTGCGCCAATCCTTCGCGAGTTCCACGCAGGCGCGCTCCAGCTGGTCGGGGAAGCGCTCGAGCTTGGACTCCAGGCGCTCCAGCAGGGTGAAGGCATCGGCCGTGGCACCGGCGAAGCCGGCCAGCACGCGGCCCTGGGCGATGCGGCGGACCTTGCGGGCATTGCCCTTCACCACGGTCTGACCGAGGGAGACCTGGCCGTCTCCCGCCATGGCGATGATGCCGCCCTTGCGGACGGACAGGATGGTGGTGCCGTGCCAGCCGACATGATCGGC
>Ga0182748_1004843_pt1 | contig 10459 bp, 10 predicted proteins | sample eDN3rd37CKraftOP_FD_128877 | JGI IMG/M metagenome (GOLD analysis project Ga0182748, IMG submission 128877) | Enriched Organic Plus compost microbial communities from Emeryville, California, USA - eDNA 3rd pass 37_C Kraft OP (version 2) (version 2) ...
AAATGCAGGCTGCCGGCCTCGTGCGGGCTGGCCGGGCGCCGGGCCGCCGAAGGCGGCAGGGATGCCGGCCCTGCAGCGGCCGCGGCGGCCGCAGCGGGGGCCTGCGGGGAGCCGACCGTGCCGTCGGCCTGCGCCGGGACGGGCGCGAAGGCGTCGCGCACGCTGCCCGCCATGTCGGACAGCGTCACGCAGGCGGTGCACACCGGCCCCAGCGCCGAGACCATGGCCAGGCGCAGGCCGCGCCGCAAGTTGCCCGGCCCGCGCGCCGGCGCGCGCCGCGCCTTCCCGGCGCGATTGGCCCGGGCGCTCATTCTGCGCACTGCGGCGACCCGCAGCCCTGCGTGCAGAGACTGGCCACCCGATCGAACTGGTCGACCAGGTTGCAGGCATAGATGCGGGTCATCTCCTGCTTGGCGGCCAGGCAGGAAGCCGATTTGTAGCTGATGGGCACCACGCTGGAATGCCCGGCGGGGCAGCTGAAGCTGTACTGGCTGGTCTGTCCGGCAGCGCGTGCCTGCCCGGCGCCTGCCGCAGGCCCGCCGGCCGCCGCCAGCACGCCGCCGACGCCCGCGACGACAGCGCCGGCAGACGAGCCGCCGGCAGCAGCAGCCCCGGGGCCCACGCCGTAACTGCCCTGGCCGCTGCGGGCGATATTGGCGAGCGCCTGCGTCTGCCCGTCACTCATCACGTCCTGGAACAGCGCGGAGCCGATCTTGGCCACGTCCGCGCCGGGAATGTCGGCGGACGACAGGATCAGCCCGCCCAGGCCCAGCGCCAGCAGCGGGCCGAAGAGATCGCCGCCGCCGGAACGCTCGGCCTGCAGGCGCCGCTGCTCTTCCTGCCGGAAGGCCTGCACCTGGCCCGCGTAGCTCGCAGCCAGGCGGTCGAGATAGCCCGGCGTGGCCTTGACGAAGTGCAGCGGCTGCTCCGGCAGCACGTGCTCGGCGACGTATATGCCGACGTCCTGCACACCGTCGTGGCGCGTGAACTCCCCTGCCAGCACGTGCGTGCCGGTGCGCAGGCGCCCTTCCCTGGGCGGATCCGCGAAATACTTGATGTCGCCCCGGTACTGGCCGTTGCTGGGCAGCAGCGGCATGCCATGTCCGGGCAGGGAATAGTAGGTGCCCTTGCCGTAGCTTGCCCGCAGGCGGTTCGTGTACGGGTCGCGCAGGAAGTCCATCCGGCCCTCGAAGCGATCCGAGCCGCGGGCGCGCACGCCGTACACCGGGGAAGCGTCCCCGGCGCGGATCCGCTGCGCCAGCATTTCGGTGCTGAGCGTTTCCAGGGCGAGCTGGTCCTCTTGCTGCCGCCGGATGCCATCGAAATGTTCCTGCATCCGGACCGTATCGTCGGCCTGCAGCTTGGCCCGCTCCTCGGGCGTATGGCCGGCGTAAGGGTCGTAGCCCGCCGCGCACCCCGCCAGCAGCCCGGCAGCCAGAAGCGCCAACCCTCGCGTTCTCGTCCACCGCATTGCCTTCTCCCCCGGGACCGCGATCAGTCCGGACATTCCGTGGCCTTGACCAACTGCCCGTTCTGGTAGCACTGCCGGTTGCTGCCGCCCAGCGCCCGCACCACGGCGGGATCGAAGTATTCCGCCCAGCCATGCAGTATCCCGTCGCGCATGCGCAGGAGGCTCTTGCGCTGCCCTCCTTCGAACTGCGTGACCGCCGTCCTGCCCGGCCCCGTCTGCTCCCCCACGGTGACGTCCACCTTGGCGGACGGGTTCCACAAGGCGTACGAGAAGGTGACCGTGGGGCGCAGCAGCCCGCCCTGGCCGTCGTGGGTAACGTAGGTCGCCTGGTACGTGGGCCGGTCGAAATCGAAACCCGGGGTTTTCTCCTGGATCACCTCGCCGGACTGCAGGCGGCGATAGCTCTTGGAGTAGAGGCGGCGCAACGTGGTCTCTTCGCCCACGGCCCGGCCTTGCACGACGACGGCCGACACGCGGCTGGTCCAGATCGTGTCCGACAGCATCCCGGGCGATATTTCATTGCGGTAATGCTCGTGGTTGATGTATTGCACCGGCCCGGCGAAAACGGGCGCGATGGCCGGATCCGGCTGCGCGGGGCAAGCGCCGGAAACCATCGATATGCCGTAGGCGATCGGCGGCGCCGGCTTGGCAAGGCCTTGCGCGCGTATCGCCTCGGCGGCCTTCTCGTCGAGGGCCCAGGAAACCTGGCAGGCCGTGCCCTGCCCGGGGTCGAACAGCGCATCGCCGTCTGCCAGCATGCGGTTCATGTCCTGCAGCGCCCTGGCCTGCAGGGCGGCGGCGGCAGGATGCGGCAAGGGGCCGAGGGAGCTCAACGCCCGCGGGGCGGAAGCCGCCGGCGCCATGCCTGGGGATTGCCCGGACGCACCGGCATGGTGCCCGGTCGTCACGCATCCCGCGGCTGCGCCTGCGACGGCCAGCACCGCCGCCAGGCGCGCCGGGCTGCCCGAGCCTGCATCGGCCGTGCAGGCATGCCGCGGTGCAGCCGGCGCCGGGCGGGAAACGAGGCCGGAATGAACGGGTGAAAGCGAGGCGGGCAGGAGACGATTCATGGGGGCGGCAGTATCCGGAAAGCTTTCGCACGCCCATATCGAACCCCTGCTCGGCAGGAAAACGGCAGAAGCGGGAAAGATCGCTGAAAAAAGCGAATCTTAGCCCAAATTGCTTACAAGCTGAATAATTCCTGAACAATTCGCCTGCGCGACGCAGGCCCTTGTCCCGGCCTCCAACAGGGCGCCGCCGCCCGGCACGCCCGACTGCGCAGCCGGCCCGCGCGAAAATCGCAATCCGGTCGAAATCAGGCCGTATACAGATCCTGCGGATCGATCGGCAGCGCCCGGTTCAGCGACGCCGCCACCTTGACCCGCAAGGCGTTGGAATGCGCGCGCCGGATCTCGCGCTTGACGTCCAGCAACTGCTGCGGGTGCATGGAGAACTCCGTCAGCCCCAGGCCCAGCAACAGCCGGGTCAGGCGGGCCTCGCCGGCCATCTCGCCGCACACCGCCACCGGGATGCCGGCGCGCTCGCCGGCGTTGATGGTGTGCGCGATCAGGCGCAGCACCGCGGGGTGCAGCGGGTCGTACAGGGCCGCGACGTCGTGGTCGCCGCGGTCTATCGCCAGAGTGTACTGGATCAGGTCGTTGGTGCCTATCGACAGGAAGTCGAGCTGCTCGGCGAAGGGCTCGATGGCGATGGCGATGGCCGGCACCTCCACCATGGCGCCCAGGGGGATGCGCTCGGCATAGGGCTGGCCGCGGGCGTCGAGCTCGCTGCGGGCCGAGGCCAGCGCCGCGCGCGTGGCCTGGACCTCGTGCATGTGCGCCACCATGGGCAGCAGCAGCTTGACCGGGCCGTGGGCGGATGCGCGCAGGATGGCGCGCAGCTGGGTGGCGAACATCTCCGGCCGGGCCAGGCAATAGCGGATGGCGCGCTGGCCCAGCGCCGGGTTGGTGGCCACGGTGGCCTCGCTGTCCAGCGTCTTGTCGGCGCCCAGGTCCAGCGTGCGTATGGTGACCGGCCGGCCCGCCATCGCCTTCACGACCGAGGCGTAGGCCTGGTACTGCTCTTCCTCGCCGGGCAGGTCCTCGTCCGAGCGGCCCATGAACAGGAACTCGCTGCGGAACAGGCCGATGCCCTGCGCGCCCGAGGCCAGCGCCAGCGGGGCCTCGTCGGGCATTTCTATGTTGGCGTTGAGCGTGACCGAGATGCCGTCCAGCGTCACGGCCGGCTCGTCGCGCAGCAGCGCCAGCTCGGCGCGCTCGTCCAGGTAGGCCTGCTGGCGCAGCCGGTATTCCTGCAGGGTGGCGGGCGTGGGGTCGATCAGCACCGCGCCGTGCTGGCCGTCGACGATGACGACGTCGCCGTCGCGGATCAGCTCGCAGGCATTGCCCAGCGCCACCACGGCCGGCACGCCCATGCTGCGCGCGACGATGGCGGTGTGCGAGGTGGCGCCGCCCAGGTCGGTGCAGAAGGCCGCGAAGCGCCCGCCGCGCAGGCGGATCATGTCGGCGGGCGAAATGTCGTGGGCCACCACGACCAGCGGCTCGTCGCCGCAGGCCGATTCGGGCAGCGGCAGCATGGAGGGCGTGCCCGACAGCACGCCCAGGACGCGCTCGATGACCTGGCGCACGTCGCCGCCGCGCTCGCGCAGGTATTCGTCCTCGATGGCGGCGAACTGCTCGGCCAGCAGCTGGCCCTGCGCGGTCAGGGCCCATTCGGCGTTGTAGTGGCGCTCGGCGATCAGGGCCAGCGCCTGCTCGCCCAGCAGCGGGTCGGCCAGCAGCAGGCGGTGCACGTTCAAGAGCGCGGCCAGTTCCTTGGGGGCGTCCCCGGGCAGGCCCTCGGCCAGCTGCTCCAGTTCGCGGCCGGCCTGGGCCAGCGCGCCGGTCAGGCGCTCGGACTCGGCGGCCACGTCCTCGGCCGCGATGCGGTAGTGCGGGACTTCCAGGGCCGCCGCGCCCAGCAGCACGGCGCGGCCGATGGCGTAGCCGCGCGCCACGCCCTGGCCGTACAGACAAACGATGGGGCCGGTCGAGCCAGCCCCATCGCGCGCGGCGGACGCGGCGGACGCCTCGCCGCAGCCAGGCTTATTGGTCTTCGCCGAATTTGCCATCGAACAGGTTCTGGATCTCGGCCAGGGCGCTTTCCGCATCGCTGCCCGATGCCTCGACCCGGACGGTAACGCCGAGACCTGCGGCCAGCATCATGACGCCCATGATGCTCTTGGCATTGACGCGCTGCGCCCCGCGGGAAATGTGGATCTCGCTCGCGAACCGGCCGGCAAGCTGGGTCAGCTTGGCGGCCGCGCGGGCATGCAGGCCCAGTTTATTGCTGATCGTGATGTCTCGTGTAGGCATGGTGGATCGGGAATGGCGGGCCGCGCGGGGCGGAAGGAGAAAAGCGGCGTCAGTCTACACGCATTACGCCCTTGGCACCGCCTGCCAGCGCGCATTCGCGCACCTCGCCGAGCGGGCGCTCGCGGTAGCTCAGGGCGCGCAGCAGCATGGGCGCGTTCAGCCCGGCCACCAGGTCGCAGGCTACGCCCGCCGCGCGCGCCAGCTCGCAGGCGCTGTGCGCGATGTTCGACGGCGTCGCGCCCTTGATGTCGGTCAACACCAGCACGCCCGCCCCGTCGTCCAGCGCGGCGATGCGCCCGGCCAGCTCGCGCGCGGCCGGCTCGGGCGGCTCGTCGGCCTGCACGTCGCGCACCGCCAGCGCGGGCAGCTCGCCCAGCACGTGCCGCGCGCACTCGGCCAGCGCCGAAGCGACCGGGGCGTGCGCCACGACGGCGATGCCGATCACGATGGCGCCTTGGGCGGCTGGCCGGCGACAGCCTGCTCCAGCGCCTGGGCGAAGCGCCCGGCCACGTCGTAGCCGGTCTGCTCGGCGATCTCGACGAAACAGGTGGGGCTGGTCACGTTGATCTCGGTGACGTAGCTGCCGATCACGTCCAGGCCCACCAGCAGCAGGCCGCGCCGGTAGAGCTCGGGCGCCAGGGCCTCGGCGATCTCGCGGTCGCGCCCGGTCAGCGGCTGGGCCACGCCGCGCCCGCCGGCGGCCAGGTTGCCGCGCGTCTCGCCGGCCAGCGGGATGCGCGCCAGCGCGTAGGGCACGGGCTCGCCGCCTATCAGCAGGATGCGCTTGTCGCCCTGGACGATCTCGGGGATGTAGCGCTGCGCCATGATGCTGCGCGTGCCGTCGGCCGTCAGGGTTTCCAGGATGGCGCCCAGGTTGGGTTCCTGCGGCTGCAGGCGGAACACGCCGGTGCCGCCCATGCCGTCCAGCGGCTTGACGATGACGTCGCCGTGCTCGGCATGGAAGGCGCGCAGGCGCGCCATGCTGCGCGTGACCAGCGTGGGCGCGGCATAGCGCGCGAATTCCGTGATCGCCAGCTTCTCGGGGTGGTTGCGGATCGCCGCGCCGCCGTTGAACACGCGCGCGCCACGGGCCTGCGCGTACTCGAGCAGGTGGGTGGCGTAGACGTATTCCATGTCGAAGGGCGGGTCCTTGCGCATGAGCACCGCGCCGAAGTCCGACAGCGGCACGTCGTCCTCGGGGCCCTCGACCGCCCACCAGTCATGGCCGTGCAGGTCGGCGTCCCCGCGCAGGCGGATGCGGGTGGCGCTGGCCAGCACCTGCCCGTCGCGCACGTACAGGTCGCCCTGCATGGCGACGGCCAGCGTATGCCCGCGCGCCGCCAGGGCGCGCATCATGGCCACCGAACTGTCCTTGTAGGCCTTCAGTTGCGGCAGCGGATCAATGATGAACAGCACGTGCATGATGACAGCCCATGAGGAAAGCATCCCCCCGGAGAGGCGGGGGGACGCGGCAGCGACGGGATCGCGGTCGGGTCAGGAAGCCGTATCGCCCTTGCCGGCGGGCTTCTTGCGCGGGGCCAGCACCATCACCATCTGGCGGCCTTCCAGCTTGGGCATGGCCTCGACCAGGCCGATCTCGGTCAGGTCGTCGCGCACGCGCTCCAGCACCTTCATGCCCAGTTCCTGGTGGGCCATTTCGCGGCCGCGGAAGCGCAGGGTGACCTTGGCCTTGTCGCCCTCTTCCAGGAAGCGCCGCAGGTTGCGCAGCTTGACCTGGTAGTCGCCTTCGTCGGTGGCGGGGCGGAACTTCACTTCCTTGACCTGGATGATCTTCTGCTTGGCGCGCGCCTCGGACTGGCGCTTCTGTTCCTGGTACTTGAACTTGCCGTAGTCCATCAGCCGGCAGACGGGCGGCTCGGCGTTGGGCGCGATTTCCACCAGGTCCACGTCATGCTGTTCGGAAAGGCGGAAGGCATCGGCCAGTTTGACGATGCCGAGCTGTTCGCCGTCCAGACCTATCAGGCGCACCTCGGGGACGCGGATTTCACCGTTGATGCGATTGGGCTTTTCGGTTGCGATGTTGACGACTCCTTGAAGATTGTCGGGTGCGCCCTGGGGCGCGGTTGCCATGCTGCGTTTGCTGCTTCTACTGCCTTCGTCCTGCCTTGGCCGCGGCTGCGGCCGCCCTGCCCCTCAAGCGCGGCCGGCGACCTCGGCCGACAGGCGGGCGGTGAAGTCGGCCAGGGGCATGACGCCCAGGTCGACGCCGCCGCGTGCGCGCACGGCCACCGCCTGTGCCTGGCGTTCTTTTTCGCCAACCACCAGTATATAAGGGACTTTCTGCAGGCTGTGCTCGCGGATTTTATAAGTGATCTTTTCGCCACGCAAATCGGATTCCACCCTAAAGCCTTGTTTTTTCAGGCTTTGTGCAATTTCCGACGCATAATCGGCGGAAGGTTCCGAAATACAGCAGACCACCGCCTGCACCGGCGCCAGCCAGGCGGGCATGGCGCCCGCGTGGTTTTCGATCAGCATGCCGATGAAACGCTCCAGCGAGCCCAGGATGGCCCGGTGCAGCATGACCGGCGGGCGGCGCTGGTCGTTCTGGTCCACGTATTCGGCGCCCAGGCGCACCGGCATGGAAAAATCCACCTGCATGGTGCCGCACTGCCAGTGGCGGCCGATGGCGTCCTTGAGCGTGTATTCGATCTTGGGCCCGTAGAAGGCGCCGTCGCCGGGCGAGACCTCGAATTCGCAGCCGGTGCGGCGCAGGCTTTCCATCAGGGCGTTTTCGGCCTTGTCCCAGGTCTGGTCGTCGCCGATGCGCTTTTCCGGGCGGGTGGCCACCTTGTAGAGCACTTCCTCGAAGCCGAAGTCGCGGTAGACCTTCTGCAGCAGCGCGGTGAAATTGGCGCATTCCTCCTGCATCTGGTCCTCGGTGCAGAAGATGTGGCCGTCGTCCTGCGTGAAGCCGCGCACCCGCATCATGCCGTGCAGCGAGCCGGACGGCTCGTTGCGGTGGCACTGGCCGAACTCGCCGTAGCGCAGCGGCAGGTCGCGGTAGGAATGCAGGCCCGAGTTGAAGATCTGCACGTGGCCCGGGCAGTTCATGGGCTTGAGCCCGTAGACGCGGTTCTCGGACTCCGTCGTGAACATGTTCTCGCGGTAGTTGTCCCAGTGGCCGGTCTTCTTCCAGAGCGACAGGTCGAGGATCTGCGGCGCCTTGACTTCCTGGTAGCCGTTGTCGCGGTAGACCGCGCGCATGTACTGCTCGACCTGCTGCCACAGCGTCCAGCCCTTGGGATGCCAGAAGATCAGCCCCGGCGCCTCGTCCTGGAAGTGGAACAGGTCCAGCTCGCGGCCGATGCGGCGGTGGTCGCGCTTCTCGGCCTCTTCGAGCATGTGCAGGTAGGCGTCCTGTTCTTCCTTGGTCGCCCAGGCGGTGCCGTAGATGCGCTGGAGCATCTCGTTGTTGCTGTCGCCGCGCCAGTAGGCGCCGGCCACCTTCATCAGCTTGAAGACCTTGAGCTTGCCGGTCGACGGCACATGGGGCCCCCGGCACAGGTCGATGAAATCGCCCTCGCGGTACAGGCTGATGGTCTCGTTCGACGGGATGGAGGCGATGATCTCGGCCTTGTACTGCTCGCCTATGCCCTTGAAGAACTCCACCGCGTCGTCGCGCTTCCATTCCTCGCGCACCACGGTCTCGTCCTTCTTGGCGAGCTCTGCCATTTTGGCCTCGATGGCGGCCAGGTCCTCGGGCGTGAACGGGCGCTTGTAGGAAAAGTCGTAGTAGAAGCCGTTGTCGATCACCGGGCCGATGGTGACCTGGGCGTCCGGGAACAGGCTCTTGACCGCGTAGGCCAGCAGGTGGGCGGTGGAATGGCGGATCAGGTCCAGGCCGTCCGGGTCCTTGGCGGTGACGATGGCCAGCGCCGCGTCCTGGCCGATGCGGTGGCTGGTGTCGACCAGCTTCGGCTCGCCGCCCGGCAGGGTGACGCGCCCGGCCAGCGCCGCGCGCGCCAGTCCGGCGCCGATCGATTGCGCCACCTCGGCCACCGTGACGGGGCCGGGGTACTCGCGCTGCGAGCCGTCGGGCAAGGTGATCCGTACCATTTCAGAAGTCTCCAGGGCGCGCGCCGCGCGCGAGGGATGGGTTCATTTCGAGGATGGGGGGCCGAAAACGAAAAAACGCGGCAGAGAGCCGCGTTTTGCTGGTTGACCTGTCTGTGACCTGTCTGCATGGCCCGGCGACCCGGGCGAGGCTGCGCAACGCGACTAGGGGTGCCGGGACCCGGTCGTAGTTCGCGCAGTCAGGACCTTCATGGACAACCTCGTCGGATTGGGTCGAAATGAAATGCAAAGATAGAAGGCGATTCTAGCATCTTCGCCGGCGCTGCGCCCTGGAGGGGTCGGCGGATGCGCCCGGCGAGGCGGCCGGACTGGCCGGGGCAGCCCAGGCAAGCCGGGGCGGGCCGGCCATGCCCGGCCCCGGCCGCATCCTGCTACACGACGCGGATATTCTTGGCCGACACGCCCTTGGGGCCGTCGCCCAGGTCGAAGGACACGCGCTGGTTCTCTTCCAGCGTCTTGTATCCCTGGGCCTGGATTTCGGAAAAGTGCGCGAAGATATCCTTGCCGCCGTCTTCCGGGGTAATGAATCCGTAGCCTTTTTCGCTGTTGAACCACTTCACGAGACCGGTCGCCATGACTTCACCTCATATCGCCTGGACAAAATGACAATCCGTGCGGGCCACGCGCCGCGCACGTGCGGCGATTATGCGCGACAGCCATGATGACGAAATGCTACCGATCGCTAGGGCCTGTCAGCATGCAGGGTCGACAGGCCTGGGACAAGTGCCCCGCGCCGCCCCTGCCCGGGGCCGGCATCGGCAGCGAAACTTGTCCTGGCAGGCGGAACTTTCCGGCGGCTTCCCTTATCCTTTTCCTCTTTCCCATCCCCTTCCTCTTCCGGACCCGGAGTTCGCCATGTCCCCTTCCCTGCAATGGCTGGATACGCCCCAGCGCTACGGCGTCGTCAGCCGCTGGCTGCACTGGCTGATGGCCGCGGCCTTCGCCTGGCAGTTCACCAGCGCCGTGCTGCACTGGCTGGACCGCGAGACGGCCGTGGCCAAGTTCTTCTGGTCCACCCACGGCTCGCTGGGCCTGGCGCTGATGGTGCTGGTGATGGTGCGGGCAGCCTGGGGGCTGGCCAACCTGCGGCGCCGGCCGGGCTACGCCTGTAGCCTGGCGGGGCGGGCGGCGGCCGCAGGCCACCTGCTGCTGTACGCGCTGATGATCGCCGTGCCGCTGCTGGCGCTGCTGCGCGCCTACGGCCGCGGCCGGGGCTTCAGCGCCTTCGGGCTGGAGATCATGCAGGCCACCGGCATCGAGTCGCCGGCCCTGGTGGCGCCCGCCCGCGCGCTGCACGGCCCGCTGGGCTGGACGCTGCTGGCGCTGGTCGCGGGCCACATCGCGATGGTCGTGGTGCATCGCCGGCAGGGCGGTGAGGATATCCTGGCGCGCATGACGCGCGCCTGATTTGGTGCGAAGGGCGGGACTCGAACCCGCACACCTGTTACGGCGTCAGGACCTAAACCTGGTGCGTCTACCAATTTCGCCACCTTCGCGCCCGGTTCCGCCCTGCCCTTGC
>Ga0182748_1004844_pt1 | contig 10458 bp, 10 predicted proteins | sample eDN3rd37CKraftOP_FD_128877 | JGI IMG/M metagenome (GOLD analysis project Ga0182748, IMG submission 128877) | Enriched Organic Plus compost microbial communities from Emeryville, California, USA - eDNA 3rd pass 37_C Kraft OP (version 2) (version 2) ...
GCGAGCGCGGCGAGCGCGACGACGCCGACGATGATGCGCCACCAGCCGAACAGCGCGAAGCCGTGGCGCGAGACATAGTCGAGGAACGTCTTCACCACGATCCAGCCGAACACGAACGACGTGACGAAGCCGACCGCCACGATGATGGCGTTGCTGTTGCTCAGGTGCGCGCCGCTTTTGTAGAGGTCGTACGCGAAGGCGCCCGCCATGGTCGGCATCGCGAGCCAGAACGAGAACTCGGCGGCCGACCGCCGGTCCGTGCCCAGCAGCATGGCGGAGACGATGGTGGCGCCCGAGCGCGACACGCCGGGGATCATGGCGGCGCACTGGCAGACCCCGATCGCAAGATAGGTCGGCAGCGGAAAGCGCATCGCATCGTGATAGCGCGGCTTGAGATCGATGCGCTCCACCCAGAGCAGGACGAAGCCGCCGAGAATTAACGAAATGCTAACGATCCAGGGATTGAACAGCACATCCTTGATGAATCCGCCGGCGGCGGCGCCGATCACCGCGGCGGGCAGGAACGCGATCAGGACGCCGATGACGAAGCGCAGATCGTCCCGGTTGGTGAACATGCCGACAGCAAGCCGCCACAGTCGGGTGAAATAGATCGACAGCAGCGCCAGGATCGCCCCGAACTGGATCAGGATCGCGAAGGTCTTCCCGAAATCCTCGTCATTGAACCCGAAGAAATGCTCGACCAGCAGCAGGTGACCGGTGGACGACACCGGCAGATATTCGGTCAAACCCTCGACGACACCGAGGGCGGCGGCCTTGATCAGATCGAGCAGCATGGCTGGCGGAACTCCGGGAGAAGTCGAGGTGACGCGCCCCGAGGGCTTGTGGAGCAAGCCGTGGCTCGGGGCAATGGGAAAGCTTGCTCCCGCACGACCGCGGTTTGCCCCGGCCGCCGGATCAAGTATCACTGCCCACGATGCAGGCAGCGCACGAGGCTATCCATCCAACGTGACACGCCGAACATGGAATCTGGCGCGGAGACGTCATGTGCCCAACGCGCGCCGGGGCGCGCGGTCATCCGCGCGGCAGGTAGAGCATGCTGACATTGTTCCATCATCCGTTCTGTCCGCACTCCCGTTTCGTGCGCCTGGCGCTGGGCGAGTTCGGACTGCACCCCCACCTGGTCGAGGAGCGCCCCTGGGAGCGGCGCACCGAGTTTCTCAAGCTCAATCCCGCGGGGGCGACGCCGGTGTTGCTCGACGAGGGCCGCCCGCCGGTGCCCGACGCCAACATCATCGCGGAGTATCTCGACGAGGCCCATGGCGACGACCTCGTGGAGGTACGGCTGCTGCCGCGCGACATCAACGGCCGCGTGGAAGTGCGGCGGCTGACCGTCTGGTTCAATCAGAAGTTTGGCGAAGAAGTGTCCGGCCCGCTGGTAACGGAGCGCATCTTCAAGGTGCAGATGACCCAAGCCCAGGGGGGCGGCCCGCCGGACGTGAACGTGCTCCGTGCGGCGCGCAACAACATCCGCTATCATCTCGCCTATATCGGCTGGCTGGTGCGCTCGCGCGACTGGCTCGCCGGCGATCGCATGAGCTATGCCGATCTCGCCGCCGCCGCACATCTGTCGGTGGTCGATTATCTGGGCGATGTGCCGTGGACCGAGGACGAAGCCGCAAAGATCTGGTACTCGCGGGTGAAGTCGCGGCCCTCGTTCCGGCCGCTGCTGGCGGAGACGCACGCCGGCATTCCGCCATCGAAGACCTACGCCGACCTCGACTTCTGAGCGATCCCGGCGCCATCAAGTCCGCGCTGATCGAGGCCGCGCGCGCACACGGTTTCGATCGCGTCGGCATCGTACGTGCGCAGGCGCTGCCGCATGCACGGCAGGGGCTGAGCGAATTCATCGCCGCCGGCTCGCACGGCGACATGGACTGGCTCGCCGCCGATCCCGCCCGCCGCAGCGACCCGCGCGTGCTCTGGGACGGCGCACGCTCGATCGTCATGCTCGCCGTGAACTACGGCCCTGACCAGGACCCGCGCGCGCTCACCCGCGAACATACGCGCGGCGCGATCTCGGTCTACGCGCAGGGCGATGACTATCACGATGTCATCAAGAAGCGGCTCAAGGAGCTGGCGCGCTGGCTCATCGCCGCCGCCGGCGGCGACGTGAAGGTGTTCGTCGACACCGCTGCGGTGATGGAGAAGCCGCTCGCCGCGGCTGCCGGCCTCGGCTGGCAGGGCAGGCACACCAACCTCGTCTCGCGCGACTACGGCTCGTGGCTCTTCCTCGGCTCGATCTTCACCACGCTCGAGCTGCCGCCCGACGAACCCGAGGAGAATCACTGCGGAAGTTGCCGCGCCTGTCTCGACGCCTGCCCGACCGACGCCTTCACCGCCCCGCACAAGCTCGATGCGCGGCGCTGCATCTCCTACCTCACCATCGAGCACAAGGGGCCGATCCCGCGCGAGTTGCGCGCGCGCATGGGCAACCGCATCTACGGCTGCGACGATTGCCTTGCGGTCTGTCCGTGGAACAAGTTCGCGCAGGCCGGCGGCGAGGCCAAGCTCGCCGCGCGCGATGCATTGCGCGCACCCTCGCTCGCCGAGCTCGCGCGCCTCGACGACGCCGCGTTCCGCGCGCTGTTTGCGAAGACCGCGATCAAGCGCACCGGCCGGGACCGTTTCGTGCGCAACGTGCTCGTCGCCATCGGCAACAGCGGCGAGCCCGCGCTGGCCCATGAGGCCGAACGGCTCATCGACGACGGCGCGGCGATCGTGCGCGGGGCCGCGGTGTGGGCGCTCGCGCGCCTTGCCCCGCAGCGGATCGCGGCGCTGGCCGACCGACGCGCGCAGGAGAGCGATCCGCTCGTGCGCGAGGAGTGGTCCGTCGCGCTGGGCGACGCGGCGACGGGCTGATGTCGCCCCCCCGGGGGCCTACTCAAACTCCGCGACGGTGTGGATCAGCCGCTCGATATCCTCGGGACGCGACAGGCGATGATCTCCGTCCTTGATCATGGTCAGCACCACGTCGTCCTGGGCGAGACGCGAGACCAGCTCGACCGCGTGCTGCCAGGGCACGTCGGGATCGAGCGCGCCCTGCAGGATGCGCACCGGGCAGCCGGTCTCAATCAGCCCGCCGAGCAGCAGATGGTCGCGGCCTTCCTCGATGAGTTGGCGCGTGATCGGATAGCCGCCCTCCTCGTATTGCGACGAACGCGTCCACAGGCCCGTGCTCTCGAGCTCGGCCTTCACGTCGGCGGGAAACCTCTTCCACATCAGCTCTTCGGTGAAATCGACCGCCGGCGCGATCAGCACCAGGCCGGCAAGGCTCGCCGGCGGGTCCTTGGCGGCGCCGCGCTTGAGCGCGCGCGCCAGCAGCAGCGCCAGCCAGCCGCCCATGGACGAGCCGACCACCACCTGCGGCCCGCGGCAGAAGCGGTCGAAGACGGCGAGGCTGTCCTCGAGCCAGCGGCCGATCGTACCGTTCGTGAAGGCGCCGCCCGATTCCCCGTGCCCGGAATAATCGAAACGCACGCAGGCGCGGCCGGCCTTGGCCGCATGGTCCGCCAGCGCCTGGGCCTTGGTGCCGCGCATGTCGGATTTGAAGCCGCCCAGCCAAAGGAGGCCCGGGCCGGCGCCGGATTGTACGCGAACGGCCAGCTTGCGCCGCGCCGGCCCTGTTCCCACATCGATGAATTGCAGGTCTTGCGGTTCCATAAGGTTACTCGAACGTCGCTAATTTGCCGGGTGCAGATCGTGCGCGCTGCGCCATGCCCGTTGACTCAAGCCGCGATTATCCCGATTCTCTTGCATGGTCCGCACATCATGGCCTGCGCACCATCGTTCTAACAGCAGAGGAGATTGTCGCCATTCGTCGTCCAATGAGAGCCCCGCCGCCCGTCCAAAAGGACGGTCCGCGCATCAACGAGGAGATCCGCGCTCGCGAAGTACATCTGATCGACAAGGACGGAAGCAATAAAGGCAACGTCTCCGTCGCGGAGGCACTCGCTTTCGCCCAGGCCGCCGGGATGGACCTTGTCGAGATCGCGCCCAATGCCACGCCCCCTGTCGTGAAGCTGCTCGACTACGGCAAGTACAAGTACCAGGAGCAGAAGAAACAGGCCGAAGCCCGCAAGAAGCAGAAGGTGGTCGAGGTCAAGGAAGTCAAATTCCGGCCGATGATCGATGACCACGACTATGACGTGAAGATGCGGGCCATGCAGCGCTTCTTCGAGGAAGGCGACAAGGTGAAGGTGACCCTCCGCTTCCGCGGTCGCGAAATGGCCCATATGGAGCTTGGCACCAAGCTGCTCGACCGGGTCAAGGAAGACACCGCCAAGCTGGCCAAGGTCGAGATGGACGCCCGCTTCGAGGGCCGCCAGATGATCATGGTGCTCGCGCCGCGCTAACCCCTTCCTGCGGCTCACGAATTCGCGCCCCGCGGGCCTCCCGCGGGGCGTTTTGCTGTTGCCGCCGCAGTTGCCAAGGCGTGACCGTTCTGCCATAAACCCGGCCTTCCGCCGCCCGGCTAAAGGGCTGCCGTGGCGGCAGGAAAACGCTCAATCCAGAGCAGACGCGCGTGAGCGCACCGCCGGCACCTGGCGCGGTATTTTTCCGCGCGGCATCTGCGCCGGCCGAAGAAGGAGAGCCAAATGCCCAAGATGAAGACCAAATCCGGCGCCAAGAAGCGCTTCAAGATTACCGGCACCGGCAAGGTGAAATTCCAGCAGTCCGGTAAGCGCCACGGCATGATCAAGCGCAGCACCAAGCAGATCCGCGACCACCGCGGCACCAAGGTGCTGTTCAAGACCGATGGCGACAACATCAAGAAGTATTGGCTGCCGAACGGCTGATCCCCGCCGCTCGCGACACCGAGCACGATCCCGGAAAGTGGAACCCGGTTTTCGGAAAAGATCGTGCTCAAACAAACACATAAACCGTGACGGCGATCAAATCTGACCCGACCATGGTTTAAGAATTATCCAGGAGATCAGTCATGGCCCGCGTCAAACGTGGCGTCACCAGCCACGCCAAGCACAAGAAGACCTTCAAGGCAGCCAAGGGCTATTACGGCCGCCGCAAGAACACCATCCGCGTCGCGAAGCAGGCCGTCGAGAAGGCCGGCCAGTACGCGTTCCGCGACCGCAAGAACAAGAAGCGCACGTTCCGCGCCCTGTGGATCCAGCGCATCAACGCCGGCGTGCGCCAGTTCGGCCTCACCTACAGCCGTTTCATCAACGGCCTCGAGAAGGCCGGGGTCGAGATCGACCGCAAGGTGCTGTCGGATCTCGCCATCCGTGAGCCGGCGGCGTTCCAGGTCATCGTGGAGAAGGCCAAGGCCGCGCTCGCGGCCTGACGCTGCACGACCTGTCGCGCCACCCCGTCGGAGCGACTGACATGATCGACGCCGCCTACGCCCGGCGCATGGCCCGCTACAACCGCTGGCAGAACGAGAATCTCTACGGCACCGCCGACCGCCTCTCCGACGAGGCGCGGCGGCAGGAGCGCGGCGCGTTCTTCGGCTCGATCCACGGCACGCTCAGTCACCTGCTGTGGGGCGACGGCATGTGGATGAGCCGGTTCGCCGACGTGCCGCGCCCGCCGGGCGGAATCCCGGAATCGGTCTCGCTCTATCCCAGCTGGGACGCACTCAAGACCGAGCGCGCGAAGATGGACGCAACCATCCTCGCCTGGGCCGACCGCCTCGACGACGACTGGTTCGCCGGCGACCTCACCTGGTTCTCCGGCGCGGTGAAGCGCGAGGTGTCGAAACCGCGCTGGGAGCTCGTGACCCATTTCTTCAATCACCAGACCCATCATCGCGGTCAGGTGCACGCCATGCTGACGGCCGCCGGCGGCAAGCCCGGCGACACCGATCTCTTCATCATGCCGGAGTGAGCCCGTGGCCGATCTCAACGCCCTCGAGAAGGACATCCTCGCCGCGGTCGATGCGGCCAGCGACGAGGCGGCGCTCGAAGCGGTGCGCGTCGCGACGCTCGGCAAGAGCGGCAGCGTCTCCGCGCTGCTCAAGACGCTCGGGACCATGTCGCCCGATGAGCGCAAGCAGCAGGGCCCACTGATCAACGGGCTCAAGGACCGCGTCACCACGGCGATCGCGGAGCGCAAGGGTGCGCTTGCCGAGCAGGCGCTCGACGCGCGGCTCAACAGCGAGACCGTCGACGTCACCCTGCCGGTACGCGAGCCGCCGGCCGAGGCCGGCCGCGTGCATCCGATCAGCCAGGTTGTCGACGAGCTCACCGCGATCTTTGCCGACATGGGCTTCGCCGTGGCGGAAGGCCCTGACATCGAGACCGACGACTACAACTTCACCAAACTGAACTTCCCCGCGGACCATCCGGCCCGCGAGATGCACGACACGTTCTTCTTCAATCCGAAGCCGGACGGCTCGCGCCTCCTGCTGCGCACCCACACCTCGCCGGTGCAGGTGCGCACCATGCTGACCCAGAAGCCGCCGATCCGCGTCATCATCCCGGGCCGCACCTATCGCTGCGATAGCGACCAGACCCACACGCCGATGTTCCACCAGGTCGAGGGCCTCGTCATCGACAAGGGCTCGCATCTCGGACACCTCAAGTGGATCCTCGCCGAGTTCTGCAAGGCGTTCTTCGAGGTCGACGACGTGAAGATGCGCTTCCGTCCCTCATTCTTCCCGTTCACCGAGCCTTCGCTCGAGGTCGACATCCAGTGCCGCCGCGACAAGGGCGAGATCCGCTTCGGCGAAGGCGAGGACTGGCTGGAGATCCTCGGCTGCGGGATGGTGCACCCGAACGTGCTGCGCAACTGCGGCCTCGATCCGGACGAGTATCAGGGCTTTGCCTGGGGCATGGGGATCGACCGCATCGCCATGCTCAAATACGGCATGCCGGACCTGCGCGCCTTCTTCGAGGCGGACGTGCGCTGGCTGTCGCACTACGGCTTCCGCCCGCTCGACTTCCCCACCCTCGCCGGAGGGCTGAACTCGTGAGGACGGTAGCGCTCGGGAAGGCTGCTTCGCTCAATGCGCTTGCCCTGCGGCACAGAGGCGATGTTGGGGTTCCCTCCCCCCTTGTGGGGGAGGGACAGGGAGGGGGGTAGCCCGCCATGCCGCACGCAGTGGTCAGCGCACCCCGGCGCAAACAGGCCAGGCACCTTCGCCAATCTATGACGCGCGCGGAAGCGCTGTTGTGGCGCTACCTCAAGGCGCATCGCATCGATGGATTGGGATTTCGCCGGCAGGTGCCGATGCGCGGCTACATTGCAGACTTCCTGTGCCATTCGCTGCGGCTTGTGATCGAGGTCGACGGCGAGTCGCACGACTTCGCAAGCCGCCAAGCCAGCGACCGGCGACGCGACGCTTGGTTCGCATCGCAAGGCTACGCCGTGTTGCGATTCACCAACGACGATGTCCTTGGCAACCTTGCGGGCGTCGTAGAGATGATCCGCGCAACCGCAGCAGAGCGCAATCAAGGCACACCCCCCTCCCTGTCCCTCCCCCACAAGGGGGGAGGGAACCCTCACACCGTCGCCTCGCAATCGGCTAGAGCACGTTCAACGGCGGCGCGCGGAGCACGCGCATGAAATTCACCCTCTCCTGGCTGAAGGACCATCTCGAGACGGACGAGCCGCTCGACAGGATCGTCGACAAGCTCACCATGATCGGCCTCGAGGTCGAGAGCGTCGAGGACAAGGCCAAGCAGCTCGCGCCCTTCATCATCGCGCGCGTGATCTCGGCCGAGCAGCATCCCAATGCCGACCGCCTGCGCGTGTGCATGGTCGACACGGGCGACGGCCAGCCAGTGCAGGTGGTGTGCGGCGCTCCCAATGCGCGCGCCGGCATGAAGAGCGTGTTCTCCCCGCCCGGCACTTACATCCCGGGCAAGAACATCACGCTCGGCGTCGGCACCATCCGCGGCGTCGAAAGCCGCGGCATGCTGTGCTCGGGCATGGAGATGCAGCTCTCCGAGGACCACGAAGGCATCCTCGACCTGCCGGCCGACGCGCCCGTGGGCGTGCGCTACACCGAGTGGGCCAGGCTCGACGACCCCGTGATCGAGATCAACCTGACGCCCAACCGCCCCGACTGCACTGCCGTATCCGGCATCGCGCGCGATCTCGCCGCCGCCGACATGGGCAAGCTCAAGACCGCGCCGGTGAAGCAGGTTCCCGGCAAGTTCCCCTGCCCCGTGACGGTCACGCTCGACTTCGGCGATACGCCTTCGCTGTGCCCGGCGTTCGGCCTGCGACTCGTGCGCGGCGTCAAGAACGGCCCGAGCCCCGAGTGGCTGCAGCGCCGCCTCACCGCCATCGGCCTGCGTCCGATCAACGCGCTGGTCGACATCACCAACTTCATGACCTACGACCGCGGCCGTCCGCTGCACGTCTTCGACGCCGCCAAGGTCAGGGGCAATCTCGTCGTGCGCCGCGCGCGCAAGGGCGAAAGCCTGCTCGCGCTCGATACCCGGACCTATCAGCTCGACGACAGCATCTGCGTAATCGCCGACGACGCAGGCATCGAATCCCTTGCCGGCATCATGGGCGGCGAGCATTCGGGCTGCGACGAGACCACCACCGACGTGCTGATCGAATCGGCGCTGTGGGAGCCGATGAACATCGCGCAGACCGGCCGCAAGCTCGGCATCAACTCCGATGCGCGCTACCGCTTCGAGCGCGGCGTCGATCCGGCCTTCATGCTGCCCGGGCTCGAGCTCGCCACGCAGATGGTGATGGAGCTGTGCGGCGGCGAGCCCTCGGAGATCGTCGTCGCCGGCGAGGTGCCGGCGGGGGACCGCATCATCGATTTCCCAGTCGAGGAGACGAAGCGGCTGGCCGGGCTCGAGGTTCCGTTCGTCGAGGCCAAGCGCATCCTCGGCCACCTCGGTTTCTTCGTGTCAGGCTCCGGCGCGGCGGTGAAGGTGGCGGTTCCGTCGTGGCGCCCGGACGTGCACGGCAAGGCCGATGTCGTCGAGGAGATCGTGCGCATCGCCGGCGTCGATCGCGTGCCGCTCACGCCGTTCGATCGCGGCGAGGCGCCGCGCAAGCCGGTGCTCACCGCCATCCAGACGCGCACGCGCAAGGCCAAGCGCGCGCTCGCCGCGCGCGGCATGGTGGAGGCCGTCACGTGGTCGTTCATCGGCAAGGCCGAGGCCGAGCTGTTCGGCGGCGGCGATCCCGCCCTCACGCTCGCCAACCCGATCGCGGCCGACCTCTCCGACATGCGGCCGAGCCTGGTGCCCGGCCTCGTCGCGGCCGCGCAGCGCAATGCCGACCGCGGCTTCCACGACACCGCGCTGTTCGAGGTCGGCCAGGTCTTCAAGGGCGACGGTCCGCAGGACCAGTTCACCGCCGCCGCCGGCGTGCGGCGCGGCCTCGCCAAGGCGTCCGGCATCGGCCGCCACTGGTCGAACGGGGCGGGCGAGGTCGATGCCTTCGACGTCAAGGCCGATGCGCTCGCCGTGCTCACCGCCGCAGGCGCACCGAGCGCCGCCCTGCAGGTGGTGCCCGGCGGACCGGCTTGGCTGCACCCCGGCCGCTCCGGCACGATCCAGATCGGGCCGCAGAACGTGCTCGGTTTCTTCGGCGAACTGCATCCGCGCACCCTGCGCGCGCTCAATGTCGAGGGCTCGCTCGTCGCCTTCGAGGTCATCCTCGAACGCATCCCCGAAGCCAAGGCGAAGGCGACCCGCGCCAAGCCGCTGCTTGAGCTCTCGCCCTTCCAGCCGGTGGCGCGCGACTTCGCCTTCGTGGTGCCGCGTGCGACCAGGGTGGGCGATCTCGTGCGGGCGGCGCAGAACGTCGACCGCAAGCTGATCACCGGCGTCAACGTCTTCGACGTCTACGAGGGCCAGGGCATCGACCCTGACAAGAAGTCGGTGGCGATCGCCGTGACGTTGCAGCCGCGCGAGAAGACCATGACCGACGAGGAGATCGACGCGGTCGGCAAGAAGATCGTCGCCGAAGTCGCCAAGCGCACCGGGGGCGTGCTGCGCGGGTAGCGCACCCCGCTCAGAATCACCGTTGCGCCGGTTGCCTCGGCTGGCGCTGCCGCGGCTTGCGCCGTTGCCGCTGCGGCGGCGCCGGCTTCTCCTTCTCCGGCTCCTTGAGCGCGCCGATCGCCTTGAGCGCCTCGGTGGCGGCGCGCTCGCCCGATTCCCAGGCGCCGGCGACCGTCCCCCACAGCGTTTCGTGCGCGGCTTCGCCCGCAAGCCACATCCGGGCGGCGAGCGGCTCCATCAGGACGCGGCGCGCGCCCTGTCCGCCCGGCGCAGCGGCCGAGGCCGCGCCCAGCACCCACGGCTCCATGTTCCACTGCGTCGCGGCGCTGCGCCCGACGGCTTTCCTGATGTCCTCGCCATAGAGGTTGGCGAGCCAGTCGGTCGCGAAGGCTACCATGGCGCGCTCGCCCTGCGCGGCGAGGTCGCGGCCGAAGCGGCCGCCCACATCGACGAAGCACAGCGTCGAGCCGGTGATGTTGGCGAGCAGGAGCGCCGTGCGCGC
>Ga0182748_1004846_pt1 | contig 10456 bp, 8 predicted proteins | sample eDN3rd37CKraftOP_FD_128877 | JGI IMG/M metagenome (GOLD analysis project Ga0182748, IMG submission 128877) | Enriched Organic Plus compost microbial communities from Emeryville, California, USA - eDNA 3rd pass 37_C Kraft OP (version 2) (version 2) ...
AACGGCGCGCTTCGCGTTGGCGGAAGTGCGCGTGGGTACCTTGCCCGGCTCGGGCGGCACGCAACGGCTGCCGCGCGTGATCGGGCATGCCAACGCCATGTGGATGCTGCTGACCGGCGATCCGGTAGACGCGGCGCAGGCCTTGCGCATGGGGCTGGTCAGCCATGTCGTGCCGCCCGAACGGCTGACGGATCTGGCCATGGAACTGGCCCGGCGCATCGCCGGCAACGCTCCTCTGGCCGTGCGCGCGGTCAAAAAGCTGGTGCGCCAGGGACTGGACATGCCGCTGGAGGCGGCGCTGACGCACGAGCGCTACGCGTGGGGAATACTGAGAGACACGGAAGACCGCCTGGAGGGCCGGCAAGCCTTCGCCGCAAAGCGTCCTCCCCGCTATCGGGGGCGGTGAAAACCACCCGCCGCTATAATCTCGCCCGTCGTGTCAGCCGGCAGAGATCGGCCAAACGCAGCAGACATGTCGCGGCAATAACCCAACCAAGCAAGAGCGACCCTGCACTGTGTCGGATCTGTATTCTCCCCTCGACAGCTCGACTCCCCGCAAAAAAACCTCGGCGGACGGCACGCAAAGCATCCAGCGCGCGGTGGCCGTCATGTGCGAAATCGCCACTCATTGGCCCAAAGGCCGCAAGCTGAGCGACATCGCGCAGGCGCTGGACCTTGAACAAGGCACGGTCCAGCGCATCGTCAAAGGCCTGTTGTTCCATGGAATGGTGTGGCGCGTGCCCGGCACGCGCTATTACCGGCTGGGCCACGTCACGTACGAGCTGGGACTGGCGGCGGCATCCAGCCATACGCTGCGCGAGCTGTGCCAGCCTTCGCTGCTGCAGCTGGTCAAGGAAACCGGCGACCCCGTGTTCCTGGTGGTGCGCAGCGGCATCGATGCCGTGTGCATCGATCATTTGCGCGGCACCTTTCCCATCCAGACGCACGCGCTGGACATCGGCTCGCGCCGTCCGCTGGGCGTGACCGCGGGTTCGCTGGCGCTACTCATCGACCTGCCGCCGGACGAAATCGAACGGATCATCCAGGCGAACTCCCGGCGCGAGACGGTCCATGGCCGCCTGTCGGCGCGCTGGTTGCGCGAACGCGTGGCGGTCTCGCAAGGCCTGGGCTACGCACTCAACGAAGAAGGCGCCCTGCCGGGCGTTTCGGCGGTCGGCCTGCCGCTGCGCGTGCCGGGATGCGCAGCGCCTTTTGCGGCGGTCAGCGTTGCCTCGATCGCTTCGCGGGTGGTCGGCGAACGACGCGAGATGATGGTGCAGGCGCTCAGCCGCACGGTGCGCAACCTGGAAGACCTGATCATCCAGCGCGGACTGGACTGGCGCTGAGCCCCCAAAAACGGCTGCGCAGCCTGGCGGCCGCGCCTTGCACCCTTGCCGCGATCAGCGCTGCAGGGTGGAGTCGAAGGCTTCGCCCAGCTCGGACGCGCCCACGATCTGCGCCGTGCGGTCGTGGCCGACGTGCAGCACATGCGTGTTCAGGTCGCGGATCAGTCGGCCCAGCGGATACTCGTCGAACAGCGCGGTCGAGCCGGCCAGCGTGATCAGGGTGTGGGACACCTGCAGTGCGGCATGGGCGCAGATCGATTTCGCCCGCATCGAATCCAGCTCGGCCGCCTGGACGTTGCCCGCGCGCCAGCTTTCGATGGCCCGCTCGAACGCCACCTGGGCGCCGTAGATCAGGATCTGCGACTCGCCGATCCGCAGCTGCACCAGGCCGTCCTTGCCCTTGCCGCGTTCGCGCAGCATCTTGAGCACCCAGCCGTAGGCGCCTTCGATGGTGCCCAGGTAATTGGCCGCGAAGCCCAGGTGGAAGCGCCCCTGCCAGCGCCCGCGCAGGTATTCGCCAGGCTGGCCCAGCACGTGTTCCGGGTCGATGGCGACGTCGTTCAGGTAGATCTCGGGACTGGGACACACGCGCATGCCCGTGGGCCGGTACCAGTCGTGGTTGATCGACAGGCCCTTCATGCCCGGCTCCACGATCACCATGAGATGCGAGCGCGACGGATCGGTCTCGCCTTCGATCGTGGCGAACACGATCGCCAGGCCATCTTCGTAGCCGTTGCTGGCATAGTTCTTGTGGCCGTTGACGATGTAGCCGCCGTCGACCTTGCGGGCCGTGGTCTTGAGCACATACATGTGCTTGCGCCCGGCTTCGCTGCCCACGAAGGACCCCAGGCGCATTTCCTTGACCATGGGCGCCACGAAGCGCTCGCGCTGCGCGTCCGTGCCGATTTCGTCGATGGCCCAGGCCACGTGGTTCTGCACCTGCATGCAGTGCGCCGTGCCGGGAGAAACCCGCGCCACGGTACGCACGGCTTGCAGGAAGGTCGCGGGGTCGTCGGACATGACGTTGCTGCCCAGCCCGCCCAGCTCGCGCCGGACGGTGGCCGTCAGCAGCCCGCGCTCGTGCAGCTCGCGCAGATTCTCGTAAGGCATGCTCACCGACTCGTGGTAGGCCCGCTCGCGCGGCGCGAAATGCTCCTGCACGTGCGCCGCCAGCTCGGACAGCAGGGGCTGGCTAAGAACGTTGCCCGGATCGGTTTTCATGGAATCTCCCGCATTGAATGAGTGATAAGGAATGGGTGCCTTCACGCCCTGCCTTCGGCCGGCGGCCCGCAGGAGCGGTTTCGTCCCGGGGCGATCCCGCGGCCAAAGGCAGGCGTGGCGGCCGGTCAGGCGCCGAAGGGCACCGTGGCCTTGAGCGTGGTGCGGTGGAGCAGCCGGCGCTCCTCGGCCGTATAGCCGCCCGTGGCGCGATGGATGGTCGCCCAGTTGTCCCACATGATCAGGTCGCCCACCTGCCATTTGTGCACGTAGACGAATTCCGGCCGCTTGCAGTGCGCATACAGCTCGGCCAGCAGGTCGCGGCTTTCGTCTTCCGGCATGCCGACGATGCCGACGGTGAACCCCTCGTTGACGAACAGGCTGTCGCGCCCCGAAATCGGGTGGCGCAGCACCACGGGGTGGACGACGTCCGGCGTCTTAGCCTTCTGTTCCGCGGTCAGCTCGACCGAGCCCGTCTTGCGTTCGCGCGCCACCTGCGAGTAGATATCGCTGAAACGGTGCACGGCCTTCAGGCCCTTGAGCCGGTTCTTCATGGCCTGGGGCAGGGCATCATAGGCCGCGGCGGTGCTGGCGAATTCGGTGTCTCCCAGGACGACGCCGTCGCGCACCGGGACTTCGATCGAGTAGAGCAGCGACCCCCGGCTGGGCTGCTTGACGTAGGACAGGTCGGTATGCCAGAACTCGCCGCTGCCGCCGATGCGCTGGCCGTTCTCCACGATGTTCGAAACGCGGAAGATTTCCGGGTGGCCGGGCAGCAGGTAACGCTCGACCACATGGATTTCGAGTTCGCCAAAGCCGCGGCTGAAGCGGATATGCTGCTCGGGCGTCAGCTTCTGGTTGCGGAACACCAGCACCGAATGGTCGGCGAAGGCCTTGGACAATTCGCGGAAGGTCCCGGCGTCCAGCTCCTGCGAGATGTCCAGGCCGGTAATCTCGTTGCCGAGCGGCGCGGAGCTGGGCTGGATGACGAACGGCTTGCGCGATACGGTCGATTCGAGCATGACACTACCTTGATTCATGGGCGCGCGCGGCGCGCGATCGTTCATTTCCAGGAGACGGTGCGCAGGTCGTAGAAGGCATAGCCCTGCTGCGGCTCCCAGTTGATGTGCTCGTCCTTGGCGAACACCTGGAACAGCTCGGAGATCAGCACGGCGTGGCCGTCGTCGCGAAGGATGCGGGCGATCTTGCGAAACAGCATGTCCCGTTCCTTGGTGTCGGACACGCCGTAGCTTTCCTGGATCAGCTTGTCGACTTCCGGGTTGTCGTAGTCCGACCAGGTACCGTTCTTGGAAGCCGTGCCGGCTATCGGAGTGATGGGGTCGTAGAGCGCGTTCGAATACTGCATGACCGTCATCGGGCCCGACTTGTGCGTGTTGTTCAGACGGTTCCAGGCGGGATAGTCCAGCAGCTTGATCTTGGCCTTGACGCCGACCACCGACCAGTAGGCGGCCACGGCCTCGGTCACGTCCTTGGGATACGAAGTCGGGCTGAGCAGGTCCGTGGTGAAGCCGTTCGGGTAGCCGGCCTCGGCCAGCAGCTTCTTGGCCTTGGCCGGATCGTAGCCATAGGGCTTGAGATCGGGATCGACGCCGATGGGGTAATAGGACGAGATGTACGACGACAGCGGCTTGCCGATGCCGTGCATGACATTCTTGATGATGGCGTCGGCATCGATCGCGTAGTTCAGCGCCAGGCGCACGCGGCGGTCCGCCAACGGGGTGCCGGGCACGTTGGCGTACAGGCGGATGTTCAGGGGGCTGCCCATGGGCACCGGAATGATGTCCAGGCCGCCGTTTTCCTTCAGCCGCTTGACGTCCGACGGCGAGATGCCGTCGGCCATGTCGACTTCGCCGGTGACCAGCGCGTTCACGCGGTTGCTCGCGTCGGGCACGAACTTGAAGACCAGGTGCTTGATCGCCGGCTTCTTGCCGTAATAGTCGTCGAAGCGCTCGAGTTCGACGGACTGGCCGATCTTGTGCTCCACCAGCTTGTAGGGGCCGCAGCCGACCGGCGCGCGGGAGAAGGCTTCCGGCGAAGGCAGCGACTCGGTGTAGGCCTTGGGCACCAGGGCCACGAAGGCCGCCACCTTGTTCATGAACACCACGTCCGGCTTTTTGAGCTTGACCACGACGGTGTGATCATCCGGCGTGGTCGCGCTTTCGAAAGTGTCGGCGAAGTAGGGGCGGCGCGTGCTCTTGACCGCCGGATCCAGGATGCGCTCGAAGGAATACTTGACGTCGGCCGCGGTCAGCGGCGCGCCGTTGTGGAACTTGACGTCCTTGCGCAGTGTGAAGCGGTACTCCAGGCCGTCCGGCGACACCTGCACGCCGGTGGCGACCTGCGGCGTCAGGTGGCCTTTCTTGTCGAAGGTGTACAGGTTGTCGAACATTTGCCAGGCATAACGGTCCGAATTACCTGTGTTGTCGACCTGCGCGTCGAGCATGGCGATATCGCGGCCGATGGCGAACACGATGGTGTCCTTGTCGACGGCAGGCTTGCCGCCTACCGCGGCGGCCGGCGCGCTCGCCGCCGCCGCCAGGACGAGCAGGCCGCCGCCCGCCAGATGTTTGAGATTCCACTGCGCCATGGTTTGTCTCCTTTAGCGTCGTTGTCGTCACGGCATCCGGTGTTGCCGGCGCGGCGCGATGCGTGCCGCGGTGCTGCCTGCCGTGCATTGCCCGTTCACGGGTCTGTCTTACTTACGCCGAGCGCAAGCGCCGGCCCGAAGGACTCTATTCCAAATCATTTTTAGTGTCAATATACGAAATTGGTGGGCCGGGCTCCGGGATAGCTTGCAGGCATGAACTCCGCAGGTCAAACTCGGCACTCTTTTAGCTATATCGGTTGTTTTGAAAGAATTTTTTGTTTTGCGTACTGGGCGCCCCCTTTCTCTTCAGTCCGCCCAAGCAGTCCCTTAGTTCTTTTTCTTGTTTAATTATTCAATATATGGACTTTAATCCCCGGCGAAATACCGCTCCTCCGGGCCGGAAAGCCCCGGGCATACGGACATGCTTGGCTTGCCGTGCGCAAAAGCGGCATCGGCAACGGCGTGGAGAAGCGGGAGGAGATCAGCGAGAATGCCGCCGGGCGTTGCCAGGCGGCCTGTGCGCCAGGCCGGGCCTGGGCGGTACGGGCAGAGCGGCCGGCCGCGGTGGGCCGGACAAGGAGCCGGCGGCGGCAAGCCGCAAGGGCGGTCCGCCGCGGCCCGTCGCGCCCTCAGGAAGCCTGGGCGCGATAGCGGTTGCGCAGGTCCCGGATCTGGTCGTGGTTGCGCAGCACGCCTTCATACTGCCGCTGCACGATGGCCTGCACGTCGGCCGGCAACCCCTTGTTCAGGGCGTCGGCATACTGCTGCTTGGCCACGTCCTCGCCCCGCTCGCATTCTTCGAGGATGGCTTCGTCGCTGCGGCCCGTGACGGCGGCCTTGAGATTGGTCCAGCCACGGTGAATGGCGCCGGCGGCCGAGCCGCTGTTCTCGGGCTTGCCGCCCAGGCGTGTCACGCACGCCTGCAGTTCCGTGGCGCCGGCGCTGCAATCCTCGGCGCGCCGCTGGAACAGCGCCTTCAGATCAGGATTCTTGGTGTCCTCCGCGGCGGCCCGAAAGCCCTTTTCGCCGTTGATCGAAGTTTCCACCAGATCGTTGAGTACGTCGGTAATCTTGTCGGACATATCGCCTCCTGACACGGTTGTCGATACCGATCCGGAGAAAAAGACCGCTGTGATCCGGACCATGAGTCTTCATGGTAGGAAGCACAGGTATTGGCCGGTGCAAGGACTTGTAAGGGCATGAAAGCCCGGCGCGTGCAAGCGCCGGGCCCGCCGGGGAGCCGCCATGCCGCGGGCGCGGCATGGGACATACAAACATACGGACCGGCAAGCTTTATTGCGAATGCCGCCCGGCGGGATCAGTCCGGACGGAACAGCGCGGCGTCCATGACCCGGAGGTCGCCGGCGACCCGCACATCCGGAATGTCCATCAGGTCCAGAACCTGGGTCCGGACGTCGATCCCGGGCGCCACCTCCGTCAGGACCAACCCTTCGGCGGTGACGTCGAAGACCGCGCGTTCGGTGATGATGCGGGCCCGCTGTCCCCGCTGCGCCACGTTCTTGCGCACCGGATAGGTGATATGGTCGGCCTGCGCAACGAACTTGCGGACCTTGCCCTCCTTGACGATCTTCAGATCGCCATTTTCCACGGCGATTTCCAGTCCGCCGGTAGTGAAAGTGCCGGTGAACAGCAGCTCGGTGGCGCTATAGGCGATATCGATGAAGCCGCCGGCCCCCGGGTTGGCGATCCCGAACCGCGAAACGTTCACGTTGCCGGCCCGATCGAATTGCGCGAACGCCAGCGCGGCAAATGGACAGCCGCCGCCGTCGATGAAGTCGAACTGCGTCACCCCATCCAGCAAGGCTTCCGGATACTTGTTGGCGGAAAACTGCCAGCCGCTCATGACCAGGCCGCCGAAGGGGCCGTGCTCGGTGGTGAATTGATAGTCCCGGTGACGACCGTCCTGGAACCGGCCTTCCTCCAGCAGCACAGTGGGCGCGTCCGATGACGCGCCGAAGCCGAAGATCGAGGTCACGCCCGGACGAACGTCGCGCGCCGCGCGGCGCGCCACGATCTTGTCCGCGCCGAAAGGCAGGCGTTCGGTAGTGATGCCATCCCAGGCCATGCCGCCGATATAGGAGGTGTCGTACGGGACGTCGGTCGTCATCATCTGCCCGGCGTCCACCACCACGCGGTCGACCAGCACACCCGGCACCTTGACCATGGTGGCAGGCCGCTCGCCACGCGGCACGATGCGCCGCACCTGCGCCACGACGGTGCCGCCGCAGGCCTTGACCGCCAGCGCGATCTGCAGCGAGGAGGAATGAATGGGCTCGTCCTCGAACGACAGGTTGCCGAACTCGTCCGACGTGGCCGCGCGGACAAAGCCCACATTCAACGGCCAGGTTGGATAGTAAAGATATTCCTGCCCTTCGAACTCCACCAGCCGGATCAGGTCTTCCTGGGCCTTGTCCGTGAACTTGCCCCCGCCCAGCCGCGGGTCGGCGTAGGTGTCCAGGCCAATGCGCGTCAGGTAGCCAGGGCCGCGGCGCGCCACTTCGCGCAGCCAATGCATGCTGGCGCCGATCGGCCAGCTGTAGGCCTCTATCCGATTCTCGCGGATCAGGCGCATGAGTTCCGGCCGCCTGCCCGTCGCGGGGTTGACCGGATTGATGTAAGAGCCCGATACGATGCGCTTCATCAAGCCTTCGACCGCGACATGGTCCATGCCGCCAATCCCCATGGCGTCGCCGGTCCCGCAAGGGAAATAGAACGTGAGGTCCGCGGGCTCGCCGGTCTGGCGGAAGCGATCAGCCAGGCTTTTGAGCAACAGATCGGGCGTGATCCACCCGATGACGCCCACCGACGCCACCGTGTCACCGCTGCGCACAACCGAAACGGCCTCGGCGGGCGTACAAACTTTGGTCATACCTTGACTCCAAACTTCTTGAGCGTGGCGCGCGCCGTATCATGGCGGCAGTTATCCCGGAACATGTGCGAGGCGAGCAGGTCTCCGCTTTCTCCGTTGCGCGCCGCGTGCGAGGCGAAATAGAGCTTGGTGGCGGCCACCGCCTCCCGCGGCAGGTTGGCCAGGCCGGCAGCGACTTCGCAGGCCAGCGCCAAGGCCTGGCCGTCCTCGGCCAGGTGGTCCGCCAAGCCCAGGCGCAGGGCTTCTTCGCCGCCGAATGGCCGGCCTCCCCAGGTCAGCTGGCGCGCCCGCGACGGCCCGACCCGATTGACCAGGGTCTCCAGCCCCCATGGCGGGATCCAGCCGATTTCCACCTCCGGCAGGTTCCATCGCGTGGAGCGCGCCGTGACCACCACGTCGCACGAAGCGGCCAGCACGAAGCCTCCGCCCAGCGCGAAACCTTCCACGGCAGCGACCACGGGCTTGCGCAACATGGACAGTTCCCGGCAGAAGGCGGCCGTGCGCGCTTCGTGCGCGCACATCTCGTCCAGCGACATGCTGCCCAGTTCCTTCAGGTCGCTGCCTGCGCAAAAACCCGGTTCACGGCCTGCCAGCACGCTCGCGCCGATGCCGTCGTCAGCATCCAACTCCGCCAGCACGGCGCGCAGGCGTGCGACGAGCACGTCGCCAAGGGCGTTGCGGCGGGCCGGGCGGTCGATCGTCAACACCGCCACCGCGCCCCGGCGCTCAATCGACAATTCGTCATGCATGAAAAGAAACTCCGTCTTTGTTGAGCAGCGTGCGGACGTCCGCCGCCTTGAGGTCCCGCACGGCGATACCTTCGGCTGCGCACAGCGCCGCCGCGTGCCCCATGGCATGGCCGTAGCTGAAGCACTGCGCCGTCACGCGCGCCGACGCCATGGCTTCGTGCTGCGCGCTGAGGCAGCGGCCCGTCGCCAGGAGGCCCTCGCCGCGCGGCGGCACGAAGACACCCAGCGGAATCTCGTAGTAGTCGTCGTATAGCCATGACAGGCGCGGCTTGGCGCCGCTGTGCAGCTCGATCGGCCAGGGCGAGCGCGCGATGGCGTCGGATCGTTTCCGGCCGGATTCCACGTCCGTGTTGGACAAGGTTTCGGTGCCCACGATCTGCCGTGATTGACGCACGCCGACCTGAACCCCTGTGTCGTTCAGTACCGCGTTTTCGCAGCCAACAAGCGTGTCGCGATAAAAGCGCCAGTACTCGCGCGCCTGGCGCCGCCCTTCGATCTCCGCCTCCGTCAGGTCGGCTGCGACCAGGGGATTGAGTTCGCGGCCGTCCCGCCCCAGGATGCGGGTGCAATTGCACAGCAGTTCTCCCTGGCGCGGCGTGCGGAACAGGAAAACCTTCGCGCGCGGCAGCTTGTACTTGCCGGCGGCATCCGCGTCCACGATGGCCTGGCTGACCGCCGCGGGAAGGATGGAGTCCTGCCCGTATTCGGCGACGAAGCGCTCGATGTCCACGTTTTCCATGCGGAAGACCATGGTCGGGTTCTGCACCTTGCCGTCCTGCCCCACGGCGGTCGGCAACCCCGCCATGGCGAACACGTCGGCATCGCCGCTGGCATCGAGCGTCATCCGGGCACGGATGTCGAGCACGCCTTCCTTGGTATAGGCCCGCACGCCCTCGATACGCTCGCCGCCGTCGGCGTGCACCCCGATCACCGTCGCGTGATAGATGATGCGCACGCCGTGGCGCTCGAGCAGGTCGTCGGCAGTCTCGCGCCAGGCCAGCGGCTCGTGCACCAGCGTATAGGTATCCCCGTAGCGCACAGGGTTGGTCAACCCTCCCCGCGCGCGCATGGCCGCGATGAATTCGTCGACGAAGCCGAAGACGATTTTCTCCGGCTTGCCCGCCGCGCCGGGACGCGCCAGATACAGTCCGCAGATCGTGCCGGATAGTCCGGCCACGGACGCGCCCCCGCAGAAACCGTAGCGCTCGAGCAGCGTTACCTTCAGCCCATGCCGCGCGGCCGTGCATGCGGCGGCCACGCCCGCCGCGCCGCCGCCCACCACCAGGATATCGGTGTCCAGGGATTGCGCCGGGCGGTGATCTCGTACCGATAATGGATTCATGTCGGACTCCTTATTGGTTCAGCATCGTGCGCGGCAGCCACAGCGCCAGATCGGGGAACACGATGACCGCGACCAGCGCCACCACCTGGATGCCCAGGAACGGCCAGATGGACTTGAAGATGTCGCCGATGGTGATCCCCGGCGGCGCCGCGCCCTTGAGGTAAAAGGCGGCAGGCCCGAAAGGCGGCGAGACGTACGAGATCTGCATGTTCATGCAGAACAGCACGCCGATATGGACCGGGTCGAATCCCAGCGCCACGAGCACCGGCACGAAGATGGGCGCGGTCAACAGTAGGATGCCTA
>Ga0182748_1004852_pt1 | contig 10443 bp, 7 predicted proteins | sample eDN3rd37CKraftOP_FD_128877 | JGI IMG/M metagenome (GOLD analysis project Ga0182748, IMG submission 128877) | Enriched Organic Plus compost microbial communities from Emeryville, California, USA - eDNA 3rd pass 37_C Kraft OP (version 2) (version 2) ...
AGCCGTCGTCGAAGGTGATGAGCAGGGCCCGCGGCGGCAGGGGCGCCCCGCCAGCGAGGCTCGCGCGCACCGCCGGCAGCCCGACCACGGCATAGTGCCGGCGGAAGAACGCCAGGCATGCCGCGAAAAGCGGGGCCGGGACGGTATAGACGGGGTCCGCCGCCCGCCCGGCCGGCGTGTCCGGCGCCAGGACGCGATGGAACATCACGACCGTCAGCGTCTCCCGGTGCCGCAGCCGGTGCCGCAGCGCGAGCAGGCCCGCCGCCTGCGCCAGGTCACGGCCAAGGTCTCTTACGACGTTCATCCGCCTCCGGGTCTCATACATGGCGGCCCGGCGGCAGCCGCGTCAGCCCCGCCGGTCGAGCGCGAGGCGCCGCTTCAGCCAGCGTGCGGGCGGTGAGGCGCTGAGCAGGAACCAGAGGTTTCGCGCCGGCTCGAAGCCGAGCAGCGTGGCCTGCAGCACCAAGCGCAGGCCCTCGCCATACAGGCGGTAGCCATAGGCCGCGCGCCCCAGCCGCCCCCAGCGCTCCCCCAGGATGCGGCGCCGCTCGGCGCGCGACAGCGCCTGGCGCTGCGCCGCCACGTGGCGCCGCACCATCGGCAAAGTAATGGCAAGTTGCTGGCGGCAGCCATCGGCCTCGCCGACGCCAGACAGGCTGCCGGGGGTCACATGCACCCGCACCAGGGCGGCGTCGACATAGCCGAGCCGGCCACGCAGGGCGAGCCGGATCCAGAGATCCTGGTCCTCGCCCACCGGCAGGGTGGTATCGAAGCCGCCCACGGCCAGCAGCGCGTCGCGCCAGGCCAGGACCGAGGGGGTAGCGATGGTGTTGCGCGCCAGCAGGCCAGGCCAGGCGCGCGGTCCCGCCTGGGGAATCTGTCCGTCGTAGAGCGGCCCGAGGTCGCGGCCGTCCGGGGCGATGAGACGACAGCCGCAGGCAACGAAGACAGGCTGCGGTGCGCGCCGCAGCAGCGCGATCTGGGCCGAGAGCTTGCCAGGCAACCACTCGTCGTCGGCGTCCTGGAAGGCGATGATCTCGCCGCAGGCCGCGGCGATGCCGGCATTGCGCGCCCCGGCCGCGCCGAGCGGCCGCGGCAGGCGGATCAGCCGCAGGTGGGGCGCCGCCTCCTGGAAGGACGCCGCCATCGCCGCCGTTTCGTCGCGGCTGGCATCGTCCACCACGATGATCTCGAGCGGCCGGTAGTCCTGCGCCAGCACCGACGCAAGCGCCCGCCCCAGCGTCCCGGCTGCCTCCCGCGCAGGAATCACCACCGAGACAAGCTGATGATCCGGCATCGTCAGGACGCATCGCAGGGAGATGCCGAACGGAGCGGGCAGCCGCTCCGAAGCGACCTGCAGCCGTCCCGGCCGAACGCCTGTCGGGCCTGCGTTCTTCCGCGCCTGGCGCGGCGCCGCGGTCGGGCGTCATGTTCAGGAAACACACACCAGGCAGGGCTGCATCCGCCCGCCTCCCCGCCGGGATGCCTTCCATCCCCCGCTCCGCCCGGCCTGACCGCCGGAGAGGACGGGCCATCTGCCGACCGAATCCTCGTTGCCGCCGCGCGATGCGTCGCCCCCGTCATCCCAGGATGCGGCGTCGGCCCGGTTCCATGCGGAGCACGCGAGGTGCCGCCGCTTGGGCGCGACGTGACACGGAGCGGCGGGCGTCGTCGGGTGACGTGACGCCGGGGTGCGACAAGGCCCATGTGGCTGATCCGGGAAGAGGTTCCACCGCTCCATTGGCGCGATCCTGCCGACCCTGGCCGCGGACGGAACCAGGCACGCAGCCGGACGGCGCGCTTCTGCCCGCGCCGTGACAGCGCAGGCAGAGAGTCGATCGCGCCCTGACCGGGTGGAGGGGCCGAGGCCACGCCGCTGCTGACATGGGCGTTCGCCTGCCATCACACCACGAGCCGGGGCTGCTTGAGTCGGGCATCCATGCGGCTCATGGGCGAAGGCTCGCCCACTGTGCCGATCCTGCTCTCCAGGTGCCGCTCGACGATGTACAGCGGCCGGCCCTTCGTCTCGTTGAACACCCGGCCGAGATACTCCCCGATGATGCCGAGCGTCATCAGCTGTACGCCCCCCAGGAACAGGACCACCGCCATCAGGCTCGGGTAGCCGGGCACCGGGTTGCCGAACAGCAGGGTCTTCACGACGATCTGGCCGCCATAGAGGAGAGCGATCAGCGCCGTCAGCAGCCCGATATAGGTCGCCAACTTCAGCGGCACGACGGTGAAGCTCGTGATCCCCTCGAGCGACAGGTTCCACAGCTTCCAGTAATTCCACTTCGTGCTGCCGGCTGCGCGCGGGGCACGGTCATAGAGCACGGCCTTGCTGGTGAACCCAACCCAGGCGAAGAGGCCCTTCATGAAGCGGTGCCGCTCCCGGAGCTGCAGCAGGGCATCGCATGAACGCCGGCTCATCAGCCGGAAGTCACCGGTATTAAGGGGCAGCCGCACGGGCCCGCCGATGCGCTGCATCATCCGGTAGAAGCCGGCCGCGGTCACCTTCTTGAACCAGGTCTCGCCCTCGCGCTCGCGCCGCTGCGCGTAGACCACGTCGAAGCCTTCCCGCCACCCGGCGACAAGCTCGGGAATCAGCTCGGGCGGATCCTGCAGATCCGCGTCGATGACGATCACCGCATCACCCCGCGTATGGTCGAGGCCGGCGGTCATCGCCACTTCCTTCCCGAAATTGCGGGAGAGGTTGACCACCGCGGCCCGCGGGTCGCGCGCGTGCAGCCCGAGCAGGATCGACAGGCTGCGGTCGCGCGAGCCATCGTTCACATAGATCACTTCCCACCGCGCGCCGAGGCGTTCCATGACGGAGACAAGGCGCGCGTGGAACTGCTCTACGACCTCCTCCTCGTCGAAAACGGGGACAACGACGGAGATGAGCGCGTCGCCGACGGCCTGTGGCCCGACGCGGCAGCCCTGGTCCAAGCTCATCTCTTCCTCCAGAGGCCCGGGCACGGCGCGGCCGGCGAACGACCCATCCGGTCGTCTTCTGTCGGGTGCGGCATCCTGTGCCGAGCGCCCCGAACGCCGGCAGAGCATGCCGAAGCGACGGTTACGGTGCAAGGATGATCGCTCCGTCTGCTCCGCGCAGGCCGCATCCCTGACGAGGCCCATCCCCGGACCGCCATTGCCCGCGCTGCACCGGTCCGCGCCCGGCGGTGCGTCCGTTCCAACCGCGGCGGCGAGGGCGCGAGCCCCCGGTGCCGTCGCCTGGAGCGCGATCCGTCACGACCCGGCGGGCGCATCGGCCCTCCGGCCAAGAGCGAGCGGTGGCACGGTCGCCGCGATCGCCGCGCGCGACCAGGCCAGCAGCGCGAAGAGAAGCAGTCCGCCGAACAGCAGATGCGACACGCCGATGGCGGTGTAGGCCGCCATCAGGCCGGGATTCGAGAACTCGAGGAGCAGGACGGTCGGGGTGATGAGGAGGATCGCCACCCAGGCGAGCTGGCGTGCCGTGGTCCCGCTGCGGATGGGGGATCGCGGACCGAGCAGGAGGGCGATCGGCATCAGGAGCCAGGCGTAGTAATGCGACCAGGACAGCGGGCTGCCGATCACCGCCAGGCTGAGGACGAGCAGATACTCGAGATCCTGCGCGCCTGTCGCGGCCTGGCTGTCGCGGCCCGGGGCGGCGGACCGCCTGGTGCAGACGAACGCCGCCGTCAGATACAGCAGACCGACCAGGGCTGACCCGGCGAGGCGCTGCGCGGTGGTGATCTCGCGCGCATCCCAATCACGCAGGACGGCCGCCCCATCGAGCGCGCGCACCAGCAGGGCCTGGATGGACTGGACGTTGAACGCGCCGAGCGGGCTGCTCGCAAACTGCCGCACGCACAGGTCGAACCAGAGGCGGTGAAGATCCCAGCCGAACACGGCGAGCGACAGTCCCCCCGCCAGCGCACAGACGAACGCGAAGCCGAAGGCGGCGCTCCAGTTCCGCCGCAGCACGAAGGCGGCGCCGAAGAGCAGCAGGGGCAGCTTGATCACAGCCATCGCGCCGAGCAGGATGCCGGCCGCCATGCCCCGCCCGGCGCGGAGCAGATAGAGTCCGCCGGCGAGCCCGAGCAGCACCATATGGCTCGTATTGGCTTCCTTGACGCTGTAGTGCAGCGGGCCGTTCACCGCGAACAGGAACAGCAGCAGCCAGCGGTCGCGCCTCTCCAGCCCCGCGAGACGGGCCAGCAGAGCCCATGCCGCGAGCGTGGCGGCCAGCCCGATGAGCGAGAAGACAACCACTGCCCCCTTCCATGGCAGGAGCGCGAAGGGGGCAAACAGGTAGGCGACGATGGGAAGGTTCACGAAGCCATGCACGCCCTGCTCGAGCAGCGGCGTCAGCCTGGCCGGGCCTTCGAGAACGGCCTCCCCCGCCAGGTAGTACGCATCGCGGAAGTCGCCGAACAGGACGCGCGGCTCGGATGTCGCAAAAATGAATAAAGCGGCAATAGTTGACACGGAAAGCACCGCCAGTGCTTCCCTCCGCGGCGACCAGCGCGCGCCGGATATCGCCTGGATGGCCCAGATGCCGCCCGCTACGGCGATCAGGTCGATAAGCAGGAACAGCAGCGTCGGCACGATCCGTTCGAAGCCCCGCCTGGACGGTTCGTCGGCCTCGCCGCCGACACGCCCGACTCTTAAGCGATCGGAACGGAAAGTGGAAGCGATTAATCAAAAATTTCCCGATAATCTCGGTATTTGGACGCTCTCCCACCAGAACGTCGCGTCGGCTCCGCTGGAGGCGCGACGCACCGATGGGCGTTCTGCCAGGAACAGTCACCTTGGAAACAGTTGCCGCGGGCCACGCGCAAGGCGCGCAAACCGGCCTGATTCGCCGCCTTGCCTCAGGAGCCGTGCGCTCCCGAGGAGGAATCCCGGCGCCCCGCCAGGCCTGCGGGCATCGAGGCGCGGCCGGCACCCAGGCCGGTCCGGACCGACGCGCCATCTTACGGGACCAGGATATGAACCCCCTCGCAACAGAGTTGATGTTTGCTAACGTCTCGATATACTCTCTTAAAGCCGGTCTTTGATCCGACATTCAGACATCTGGACAGCCGGCGCCTTGCGATGAGGATTCGATGGGCGTCGACCAGCTCCCGGAGCGAGTGGCCTCTCCTGCTCAGTCACTGCCGCACCCTCGATCGGGCAGGCCGCCGGCCTTCCGGGTCGCCTGGGCGATCCTGCGCCTGCCGGCGCTGCTTGCCGTCCTGTTCCTCCTGAGGGACTGGATCGCCTCGGCGGTCATCGATCCCACGCGTGTCACGCTGCTCGTCATCAATGTGGCAGGCACGCCGCTCGCGCGCGCCGCCTTCTTCTGTGCCGCCGCCGCCGTGCTCGCGGTCGTCTGCCTGGCCGCCCAGCGACTCGGCTCCGTCCGCGGCTACTGGGCGACCCTGGTCGTGACCACACCGCTCATCCTGGCCACCTTTCACATGACCGGAACGTCGGGCTGGCTGGCGGTCGTGGTCGTCGCGGTGCTGATGACGAATCTGCTGCCGGACCAGCTCTACGAACGGGTGCTGCGAACGCCCCGTCTGCGCGACGGCGCCATGGCGACAGGCATCGGCATCGCCGAGCTCCTCTTCTTCCGCCGCTATCTCGCCTGGGCCGCCCGACCATGGACGGTGCCAGGGCGTGGGCTCGCCGCCTTGCTTCCTGCCGTCGTCCTGGCGGCCGGCGCAGCGTCGGTGTTCGTCAGCGCCGGCGCGCTTGCAGGCATCGAGCAGGCGTTGCGCATGCCCTCCAACGCGCGCGTCCTGGCGCGCGGCAGCTTCAACTGGATCGAGCTCGACGTCTCGGGCCAACACCTCTTCGTCACGGGCCACGGTGTCCCGAGGCTGCTCCGCCTGGATGCCGTGGACCCTGCCCACCGTGTGCTGCGATCGCCGGTGGAAACCGGTGGTGCGCAGGCCTTCGCCTATGATCCGGCCGCGGGCGAGCTCTATGTGTTCAACACCAGGACGCGACAGCTTCTCTATCTCGACGCCACGACGCTCGAGCAGAAGCGAGCCATCGACCTCCCCGATCTTTCCCCGGGCGACCCCTGGATCGCGGTCGACAGCAGGACTGACACGCTGACGATCGTCTCGGAGGCCGATGACGAGACCGGCGTGCCCTTCCTGGTTCTGGACCGCACGACCGGGAAAGTGCGCGACAGGCGGACTCTGGACGCCGGCAACCTGTACCTGCGCCCGGACACCTCGCGGCTGTACCTCAGCTTCTTCCGCCGCAGGGGCAGGCTCCTGGCCTATGACCTGCAAACGCTGTCGATCGCGGCGGATGCGGCAGCACCGCCCCGCGTCGACCGCATGGCCTTCCTCGATGCGGACAACGAGATCCTGCTCGCATCGCCGGCCGAGTCCAGGATCGAACGGTTCGACGCGACGACGCTCGCGCCGAAGGGGCATTTCGACGCGATCTTCGGCGTGCGGGTCATGGCCATCGACACCGTGCGGAGCATCCTGTTCTGCGGCAGCCTGGTCACGGGCGAGGTGGCCGCCATTGACCTGGCAAGCGGGCGCCGCCTGGGGCGCTTCTATCTCGGACCGTGGCTGCGGACGATCCAGGTCGATCCGGCACGTGCCACGGCCTACGTGTCCTCCAACGGAGCCCTGTACGAGCTGCGATATGACCATCTCCGCTGACATGCCCGCCGCGCGGGGCGGCGCAGTTCCCCTCGGGCTCTCCGCTGCGCCGGAAGCGCGGACGGCGCCCCTCTCCGGCGTTCATATCGGTGCCCTCGACGGCATCCGTGGGATCGCGATCCTCCTCGTCCTCGCCTACCACTTCGGGCGCAGCGCCCAAGGGTTCGGGCTCGACAGCCCGGTCCTGTGGCCGACCAGCTTCGGCTGGGTGGGCGTCGACCTGTTCTTCGTGCTGTCGGGCTTCCTGATCACCGGCATCCTCTATGACAGCCGACGGGAGCATCTGTATTTCCGCAACTTCTATGCCCGGCGCGCCCTGCGCATCTTTCCGCTCTACTACGGCGCCCTGCTGCTTGTGGTACTTCTCGGCGCCGCCTGGCCGGAGGCAGGAGTCTGGGGCACCGAGAGCCCAATATGGCTCGCGCTCTACATGACCAATCTCCTCGTGGCGACGGAGGGGCCGGAATCGGCAGGCATCCTCGGCCACTACTGGTCGCTCGCCATCGAGGAGCATTTCTATCTCCTCTGGCCGCTCCTCGTGCGGTGGGGAACCCGGCGCCAGTTGATGGCCGCCGCGGCCACGCTCATGGTCGCGGCGCTCGCTCTGCGTACGGTCCTGGTCCTCGGCGGTGCCGATCCCGAAGCCGTCTACATCATGACCCCGACGCGCATCGATGCCCTTGCCGCCGGCGCCTTCTGCAGCCTCGCCGTGCGCGGGCCAGCCGGACCCGCGGGCCTCGTATGGCCGGCCTGGGCTGTCCTGCTCCTATGCGGCGGTTCCGTGCTCCTCCTGATCGCCACGCAGCGGACGCTGGGCAACCACGACCCGCTGATGCAGACGATCGGCTACACGCTGCTCGCCTTGACCTTCGCCGGTGCAATCGTCGTCGGCATCACCGGGCGGATGGTGAAGGCGGTGCTGGAGAACGGCGTCCTGCGCTGGTTCGGCCGCTACAGCTATGGGCTGTACGTATGGCATCCCATCGTCGCCGTCATCCTCTTCTACACGCCGCTCACCGCATCCTTCGGCGTCGACGGCAAGGCCTCGGCGGCTCTTTTCGTCCTGTTCGCCTTCGCCGTTTCGGTCCTTGTCTCGCTCGTCAGCTACCACTGCTGGGAGCAGCCCTTCCTTCGGCTCAAGCGGCATTTCGCATAGGCCCGCCAAGCGCGGGTCGGGCCGGGCGCGGGTCCGGGCAGCATCACCACCTTCGATGCGCCGGCGGCTGCGCGATCTCTCAAGGGCGGTCCTGACGCGCGGTGCCGCCCTCGCGGAGCGGGGCAGGAGAAGGCAGAGCTCGCCCCCTGCCCGTTCGGGAATTGCCATCGCCGAGGGAAGGGCGAATGGCACCGGCATGAAGGCTCTCGCGACACGTGCATCGAACAGCCAGCGCCGACAGCGCCTGAAAGGCCGGGGGTCCGTCTCCGCGCGGCCTCAGCCCAGCGCCGCCCGCGCCTGCTCCGCATCGCTGGCGATCGCGGCCTTCAGCTCCTCGAGATTCGCGAATTTCTCGTCCGGTCGCAGGAAGTGGTGCATGCGCACACCGACCTCCTGCCCATAAAGATCCTCGTCGAAATCGAACAGATGCACCTCGAGCCGCGTCTCGGGATCGCCGCCGAGCGTCGGGCGACGACCGATATTGGCCACTCCCTTGACCTCCCGCCCATCCGGCAGCGCCACGGTCACCGCATAGACGCCGCGCGCCGGCTCCAGGTGCCGCCCCAGCCAGAGATTCGCAGTGGGCCAGCCCAGCACCCGACCGAGCCTGTCGCCATGCACGACCTCGCCGCGGATCTCCCAGGGACGGCCAAGCGCGGCGGTGGCACGCTCCGGATAGCCGTCCTGCAGCGCACGGCGAATGCGGGTGGAGGAGATGGGACCTTCGGCATCCGCCACCGGCGGCACGACGGTCAGGCCGATGCCGCGCGCCTCCGCCATGCGGCCGAGCGAACTGGCATCGCCCCCGCGGCGATGGCCGAAGGCGAAGTCGGTGCCGCAGGAGAGATGCTGGGCGGCGACCCCCTTGTGCAGCACCTCCTCGACGAAGGCCTCGGCCGGCATGGCCGCGAAGGCGGCATCGAAGGGAATGGCATAGACGATGGAGACGCCCACGGCCCCCATCGCCTCGGCCTTGGCGGGCAGCAGGGTCAGGCGGAAGGGCGGGTCGTCCGGACGGAAATGCTCACGCGGATGCGGCTCGAAGGTCAGGGCCGCGAGCGGGGCCTGCGGCCTGGCCGCATGCGCCGCGCGCAGCACCGCGACATGGCCGCGATGCACGCCATCCATGTTGCCCAGCGCGACGGTGGCGCCGCGCAGATCCGGCGGCAGATCGCGCCAGCCGGTGACGATACGCGGCATCATGTCGGCCCCGCCTGGTCCGGCCCGGTCACTCGGCCGCGACGCGCACGGAGCGGCTGGGGACGGAGACATAGGCCTCGCCTTCCAGCACCGGCGTGCCGGCGACGGTGCAGACCGTGCGCAGGGTGGCGCGATGCTTCTCCGGGTGCAGGGCCAGCACCTCCACCGTCGCGGTGACGGTCTGGCCGATGCGGACGGGAGCGCGGAACTTCAGGGACTGCGACATGTAGATGGTGCCCGGGCCAGGAAGCTGGGTACCGAGCACCTTGGTGATGAGGCCGGCGGCCAGCATGCCGTGGGCGATGCGTTCCTTGAAGATCGTGTTCTTGGCGTATTCGGCGTTGAGGTGCATCGGGTTGGTATCGCCGGTGACGGCGGCAAAGAGGACGATGTCGGCCTCGGTAATGGTCTTCCCGAAGCTCGCCTTCTGGCCGACCTCGAGATCCTCGAAGAACATGCCCTCGGACATCCGCGCCCCGCTCCTGCTGCGCTGCACCAAAGGCGCGGTCTAGCCGCCGCTGCCGTGGTGGACAAGCGGCCGGACCGTTGCGAGAAGGGGCATGATCCCCGTCGTGGAAGGCTGCGCCCATGCCCCGGACCATCATCGGCTCCTCCGACCGGCTGCTGGCAGAGCTGCGGGGATGGGTGGAGCGGGAAACACCCTCGACCGACGCCGCCGCAGTGAACGGGCTGCTGGACCTGGCGGAGCGCGAACTGCGTGCGGTCGGCGCGGTACTCGAGCGGCTGCCCGGCCGGGACGGCTTCGGCGACACGCTGATCGCACGCACCCCCGGCGAGGGCCCGTCCGTGGTCGTGGCCGGGCATCTGGACACGGTCTGGGACCATGGCACGCTGGCCGCGTCCATGCCCTTCCGCGTGGAGGGCGAGCGCGCCTATGGGCCGGGCATCTACGACATGAAGGCCGGCAGCTTCATGGCCTTCCATGCCGTGCGGGAGATCCTGCGCCAGGGCACGCCGACGCGCCGGCCGATCACGCTGCTGCTCACGCCCGACGAGGAGGTGGGCAGCCCGACCAGCCGCGCCGTGATCGAGCGCGAGGCCACCGGCGCGGCCGCGGTGCTCATCCCGGAGCCGGCCGGCGGGCCGCAGGGCGCCTGCGTGACCGGGCGCAAGGGCACGGGGGGCTTCACGCTCCGCGTCACCGGCCGAAGCGCCCATGCGGGGGGCAACTGGACCGAGGGGCGGAGCGCCGTGGTCGCCCTGTCGCGCGCCATCCTGGCCGTGCATGCCCTGACCGATCTCGACCGGGGAGTCACGACCAACTGCGCACCGGTCTGGGGCGGCACACGGCCGAACGTGATCCCGCCCGAAGCCGGCTGCCGCGTGGATTTCCGCGCGCCGAGCCTGGAGGAGGCCGAGCGGGTCGTGGCAGCGGTCCGGCGCCTGGCCGGCACGGAGGACGGGATCACG
>Ga0182748_1004856_pt1 | contig 10433 bp, 12 predicted proteins | sample eDN3rd37CKraftOP_FD_128877 | JGI IMG/M metagenome (GOLD analysis project Ga0182748, IMG submission 128877) | Enriched Organic Plus compost microbial communities from Emeryville, California, USA - eDNA 3rd pass 37_C Kraft OP (version 2) (version 2) ...
ACCTGTGACGACCTGCTGTTCCACGATTTCATCCTCGTCGCAAATAAGGGTTCCGGGCGGGTTGATCGGATCACCCATGCCCGGCGCATCTGGGTCCGTAAAGCTCGAGCGCACGAAAGTGCGCACCTTGTGCACCATGGCGAGTTCGACCGAGCGCACCTGCAGAACCTTGGCGCCCAGCGATGCCATTTCCAGCATTTCCTCGAAGGAAATCTTCGAGAGGCGCTTTGCCTTCGGCTCCAGGCGCGGATCGGTCGTGTAGACGCCATCCACATCCGTATAAATATCGCAGCGATCAGCCTTCACGCCAGCCGCAATGGCGACCGCGGACGTATCCGAGCCACCGCGTCCAAGCGTTGCAACACGATTGTCAGGGCCCAGCCCCTGGAAACCCGCGACAACAGCAACCTGCCCCATTTCCATGCGGCGGATGATTTCCGAACCGTCGATTTCCTGGATACGGGCCGCGCCATGGGCGTTGTCGGTCCTGATCGGAATCTGCCAGCCCTGCCACGAACGCGCGTCGACGCCGATGGACTGGAGCGCAATCGCCAGAAGACCGCTCGTCACCTGCTCGCCGGAAGCGACGATGGTGTCGTATTCGCGCGCATCATAAAAGGGAGAGCTTGCGCCGCAGACTTTCGGCATGTTCTGCACCCAGCCGACCAGCTCGTTGGTCTTGCCGGACATGGCCGAGACGACGACGGCAACCTGATTGCCCGCCTCGACCTCGCGTTTGACGTGGCGCGCCACATTATAGATGCGTTCCAGATCGGCCACCGAAGTGCCGCCGAATTTCATCACGATGCGCGCCATTTAAGGATACGTCCCGCTGTTTAGAAAAATTACACTCTCACCTGCCCAAACCTCATATTGTTGCGACAGGCAAACCCGGGGTCACATAGCTAATATGTCACGCTTCCGCAAGGCCGCGATTCGCATCGGGCCTCCTGAGAGCAAATTTGATTTGTTCCTTGACTTTGGAGTACTACCTTGAGAGCAAAACTGCACGCTTCCGCCGCTGGAGAATGGAAATGACCGAGACCGCCCGCACCACCATCGACGCTTCGGAAATCGAGCATTTTTCACGCATCGCAGCGGAATGGTGGAACCCGCAGGGCAAGTTCCGTCCTCTGCACAAGTTCAATCCGACGCGGCTTGCCTATATCAAGGAAAAGATCTGCGCCAAGTTCAATCGCGACCCCAATGCGCCGCGCCCCTTTGAAGGCCTGCGCCTGCTCGATATCGGCTGCGGTGGCGGGCTCCTCTGCGAACCGATGGCGCGCCTCGGCGCCACCGTCATCGGAGCGGATGCCTCCACGACGAACATCGAGGTGGCGAAAATCCACGCAGCGCAAAGCGGCCTCGACATCGATTATCGCGCCACGACCGCAGAAGCGCTGGCGGAAGCCGGTGAAAAATTCGATGTGGTGCTGAATATGGAAGTGGTCGAACACGTCTCTGATGTCGACCTGTTCATGTCGGCGACAAGCGAAATGGTGAAGCCCGGCGGATTGATGTTCGTCGCCACCATCAACCGCACGCTGAAAGCTTACGGCCTTGCCATCATCGGCGCGGAATATGTCCTGCGCTGGCTGCCGCGCGGCACGCATCAATATGAGAAACTGGTGCGCCCGGAAGAGCTGGAATCCGCACTGGCAAAAGGCGGCCTGCGGCTCATCGACAAGCTTGGCGTAACCTATAATCCGCTTGCCGACAGCTGGAACCGCTCCCGCGATACCGACGTGAACTATATGGTGCTTGCCGAACGACCCGCCTGATCAGAGCACATCCTGAAAAGTGTGAAACGGTTAGCCTCTTTGCGCGCGCGTTGTCATGGCGACGCCTGCGCAAATGACCAGCGCCCCGATCCATGTCAGCGGCGGATAGTGTTCGCCCAGGAACAGAGTTCCGGAAATAAGCCCCAGTGCCGCCGCGACATAGCCGATCTGGCTGAGATAAACCGGCCCGCCAACTGCCTGGAGCCGGAAGAAAAGCGCGAACATGCCCGCCGATGCAATCGACTGAACAAGGGCAGCCCATGGCGCAAGCGCCAGGGTTTCAATCGGAAACTGGCCGGTGAACAAGAATATTCCGGCACAGAGCATCAGCGCTGACACCAGATGGCTTCCAGAAGCAAGCTCGGTCGGATCGGAATTCTTTGGCCAGTCGAGCGTGCGGTAGACATTACCGATGGCCAGAAACACCGGAATGAGCAATGCCGCGGCGATCCACAACGGATCGGCAGGCTTGCCCACCTCGCCGCGCGTCAGCGCCACCATCACCGCGCCGATAAAGCCCATGGCTATACCGCCGATCCCGAGCGCATTGGGACGGCGCAGCCCGAATCCCATCGACAGGACGAGCGTGATCACTGGCGAGAGCGTGTACATGATGCCTGTAAAACCCGCGCCAAGGCGGGGAATGGCGGAAAGGATGAGGAGATTAGGCACTGCATATGAGACGAAGGCGGTGCAGATATAATAACGCAGCCGCCCGCCTGAAAAGCCGATCTTCTTTCCCTGCAAAAGAAGAACGGCGAACAGGATGATCCCCGCACTTGCCGAAAACAGAAATGTCCAGATGGCGGGCGGAATGCCCGCTTGCGCGGCAATCTTGCCAAGCGGCAGGATGAGCCCCAGCAAAGTGCCGGTTGCAACCAGCAGAAAAGGCGCAGAATCCATCAGTTTCATGCGCCCATCTCCTGTACGGCAATCAGTTCTTGTCTTCCGGGAATACCGGCAACGGCAGAACGTCGACGCCGTCTTCAAGCAGCGAATGCACATCCTCGCGCGACGCTTCGCCGTAGATACCACGTGTTTCGGTCTCGCCGAAATGGATCTTCCGGGCTTCCTCGGCGAACCTGTCACCGACATAATCCGCGTTCTCGCGAACCTTGCGGCTCAACTCCCGCATTTCATCCAGTATCTGTTTCTGCGTGTCGCCCAGCGCCATGGCAATCTTCTCCTTGCCACGGCTTGTCGAAACAGCCGGCGCCATCAGCGATTTCTGGACAGCTTGCGAATTGCACATCGGGCACGCGACGAGCTTCTTTTCCGACTGACGGTCGAAATCGGCATTGTCGCGAAACCAGCCCTCGAATTCATGGCCCTGATCGCAATGAAGCGAAAAGCGGATCATGGAATTTATGCGTCCTCTTTCTGTTGGGCGGAGCAAGTCCGTATATCGAACTCCCGCGCATTCTTCAGGTTCGGTATCTTGGCGCGTGCGGCTGCGCTTTCCGCCACGTCGATGTCGGCCAGGATGACACCCGGCTCATCGTGATCGGCTTCGGCAAGAACCTTGCCCCATGGCGAGACGATGATCGAATGGCCATAGGTTTCGCGCCCGTCCTCATGCAGCCCCCCTTGAGCGGCAGAGATAAGAAATGCGCCATTTTCGATAGCCCGCGCACGCTGCAAGATATGCCAGTGCGCCTCTCCGGTCTGTTTCGTGAAGGCAGCCGGGCCGGTAATCACATTGGCGCCGGCAAGCGCCTGCGCGCGGAACAATTGCGGGAAGCGGATATCGTAGCAGATCGCCATGCCAAGATTTGCGAAGGGCAGTTCGGCAACAACTGTTTCCCTGCCCGGCTCGTAGGTTGCTGATTCGCGCCAGCTCTCACCATTGTCCAGATCGACGTCGAACATATGGATCTTGTCATAGGTGACGAGCTTCTCGCCTGAAGGGGCGAAAATGCCGGCGCGATTGGCGATCTTGCCATCACCGGCATCAATGGCGGTTGAACCGATATGCAGGAAGACGCCGTGCTTCGCCGCCAATGCCGAAGCAGCCTTGAAAACCAGATCGTTGGCTTCGTCACGCAGGCTAGCCTTGAAGGCGACCCGATCGCGCATCAAGGCGCCCGTCATCTCCGGCGATTGCACATAGACCGCGCCCTTCGCTGCCGCCTCGGCGACCAACTTTTCCAAGTTCTCGACGTTGCGCACAACATCGGTACCCGAACGCATCTGTATTGCGGCAGCGCGGAACGTGCTCATCGGTTTCTCCCAGTAACGTCAGTTCAATTGGCCGGTCTTGAGCAGGCCATCAAGTTTTCCCTGATCTTCCAGTGCGTGAAGATCGTCGCAACCGCCAACGTGAACCGAACCGATGAAAATCTGGGGGAAGGTATTGCGGCCTGAACGCGCCTGCATTTCGGCGCGCAATTCCGGTGTTGCTCCGGCATTGATTTCATTGAATTCCACGCCCTTGCGGGTCAGCAGTTCCTTTGCCTTGGTGCAATAAGGGCAACCGGGGCGCGTGTAGATGGTAACGTCAACCATGAAAAACTCCATTCTTTGCCCACTATATAAGCGGCAAAGGCGCTGTCTGGAAGCCCCGAAGCTTTTCACGAGCCTGTGTAGGTGTTGAGCCTTAATCCGGCAGAACGCGGCTGAACGTCAGAACGTCAACGCTTCTTGCACCGCCGCGCAGCAGAGCCCGCGTCACGGCCTTGACCGTTGCTCCAGTCGTATAGACATCATCGATCAGCAGGACCCGACGCCCGCGAACGTGAATCTCGTGTTCCTGCGGCACGCGAAATGCGCCATCCACATTGCGCTTCCGTTCTTTGATACCAAGGCCGATCTGCTGTTCGGTGCGGCGTACGCGCTTCACGCCTTGCGGCGCAAAGGGTTTCGATTCCAGTTTCGCCAAGGCACGGGCCAGTTCCGCCGACTGGTTGAAGCGGCGCTGCCAGAACCGCCAGCGATGCAGGGGCACCGGCAATATCACATCGCATTCGTCCAGCAATTCGCGCCCGGCCCGCTGCATCCAGCGCGCCATCCATGGAGCCAGATCGGTCCGGTCATGAAACTTGAGCGACACCGCCATGCGTTGCGCTGCCCCCCGATGCAGAACCGCCGAGCGAAGCCGACGGAAAGGCGGGGGATCGGCAATCGCCTCCGCACTCATGAAATTTTCTCCGAAATCATGGCTGAAAGGTATGCCAAGCACGGGGCAAAAGGGCTTTTCGATAAACCGCAATTCCGGCCAGCATTTCGGGCACAGCGTCCCCGGTTCGGATACATGCATCCGGCAGCCGATACAGGTCGGCGGAAACAATGTGTCCGCCGTTGACCGGATCGCCTTCCCGACAAGTCGGCGAAGCCCTTCGCCGGCGCCCCGCAAAAAGGTTTGATGCGTTCTGTCGTCATCCGCCATTGCATTCGCCCCCGTTCGAATGCATCTATCCCGCAACGATTGTACTGAACCCTGCTCGAAAGAGAAGACCGATTCCATGCCTGCGCCGACCGATGAAAGCGCGATCTTTGATCGCGATCTCCTGCTCTCGTTTCGCCGCCGCGCCTTTGCGCGCAGAGAACGTGGCGCAGATTTCCTGTTGCAGCGCATTGCAGACGATCTTGGCGACCGCCTCGACGCCGTGGAGCGGCGTTTTCCCGTAGCCATCGATCTGGCTGGCCATACCGGCGCGGCAGCGACAGCCATAGCGCAGTCCGGCAAGGCAGACCTGATTGTCCGCGTCGAACGCGACAAAGATTTTTTGCAAGGTCCATTCCCGGCAATCGTCGGCGATGAGGAAATACTGCCCCTGAAAACCGGCACCGCCGATCTTATCGTGTCGCTGATGGCGTTGCACGCGACCAACGATACGCCGGGCACGCTGGTGCAGATCGCCCGCGCCCTCAAACCCGACGGCCTGTTTCTGGCCGCCCTGAGCGGCAGCGGAACACTGGGTGAATTGCGTGAGAGCTTGCTTCAAGCCGAAATCGAACTGACTGGCGGCGCCTCGCCGCGCATTTTCCCGTTTCCCGACGTGCGCGATGTGGGCGGCCTTCTGCAACGCGCAGGCTTTGCGCTGCCCGTAACGGATGTCGACAACATCACTGTGCGTTACGATTCGCTGTTCAACCTGATGGCCGATCTCCGCGCCATGGGCATGCAGAACATCCTGCGCGACCGTTCCAGAAAGCCGGTTTCCAAACGGCTTTTCCTGCGTGCGGCCGAAATCTACGCCGAACGGTTTTCCGACCCGGACGGCCGCATCCGCGCGACTTTCTCCATCATCTGGCTGTCCGGCTGGACACCGCATGAATCGCAGCAAAAACCGTTGAAGCCCGGCTCGGCAAAAGCATCGCTGGCGGAAGCGCTTAAAAAGGCGGAAGAGAAATAAAGCGTGTCTCCCAAAAGTGGAAACCGGTATGGGAATAAAGACATGCGAAAGAAAGTTAGCAATCGCCGTGGTGGCTGCCGTTCGCCTCGATAATGCAGACGGAATTGGGGCTTGGCTGCAGCACGCTCTTGCGCACCGTATAAGTCTGGCCTGCCGCATGAGGCTGGCCACCGTTATCGCGCTTGATCGAACCCGTCATGGTACGGTCGATCTCATCTGGAAGCACCGACTGGGCTGCGACCTTGTTGGCCTGATCGTTGAGAACCGGCACAATGATAAGGGCGAGAGCGACAACCGCAGAGCCGAACAACAGCACAACGCGCAGGATTCCACGACCAGCCTTGGTGAGCGGCTTCGCCGTATATTCGTTGTGATCGGCGCTAAAATAATTGTTGTCGAAACTCATGCTTCAGGACTCCGGGGCAACTCGTAAACGAGAATGCCTCAACGGAGTGAATCATAGATTAACCGGCCAGCGGAATCGTAAGAACTTGCCAACCTTTTTCCACAGCTATGGAAAGAGATCCGCCTAGAGAAGATCAAGCAGGAAAGGGATCAAAGGTTCGTCGGCAGGCGGCATCGGATAGTCGCGCATATCTTTCGGACGAACCCATTTCAGCGCCTGTCCTTCCAGCCCCCGCGCAATGCCTTCATAACGGCGGCAGACATAGAGCGGCATGAGCAGGTGGAAGTCATCATAGGTGTGGCTGGCGAATGTCAGCGGCGCAAGGCAGGTCACTTTCGTGGTGATGCCAATTTCTTCCTGCAATTCGCGGATCAACGTTTCTTCCGGCGTCTCGCCCGGCTCCACCTTCCCGCCGGGAAATTCCCACAGCCCGGCAAGCTGCTTGCCTTCCGGGCGCTGCGTCAGCAGAACCCGGCCATCCGAATCCACCAGCGCGCAAGCAGCAACCAGAAGAATGCGGCGTCCCTTCACCTCGGTCATTTCTCGCTGCTCTCCCGATAGGCATAGCGATAGGCTTCCTGAAAGCCGAAGCTTTCGTAAAGTGCAAGCCCGGCCACATTGTCCGCCTCGATCTGCAGCCAAGCCGTCTTGGCGCCTAGCTTTGCCGCCCATTTGAGCGCCGAACCGACAATCGCATGCCCGTGGCCCTTGCGCCTAGCATCACGCAACGTTCCAACATCGAACAGCCCTGCCATGACGCCATCCTGCACGCAAAGCAGGTTGGATACGGCTCGTCCTCCCTCCTCCAGCACGAACATGCCCTTGTTCGGACGAACATTGTTGAGAAGCTCGGAGAAGCCGGGGCGCATGTCGTCCGGTCTTTCGTGGATGGAAAGCGAGGCATCCACGAAACGGCCGACATCCTTCAGGGGGATCTGGTCAATCGCGCCCGACAGATCGAGTTCCTCGAGATTAGCGGTCATCACGATGGTTTCGTCCCGGCGCTTCCAGCCGAGCCCCTCGATATAATCCTCCAGCTCGCGCGGCGCGAGCGGGGAAAGCCGGAAGCAGGGAACCCGGCCATAGGCGCGGAAACGCTGCGCCGCCAGTTCCACGCGCGTAGGAATATCCCGCGTATCGCCGGGATCGAGCGGATTGACCGAGTTGAGACGCCGGGAGGGATGCGCTGCCGTCATGCGTATTGCCCATGTGCCGTCATAGTGGACGGACGTCGCGGGCCAGGCACGAAAGCCTACGGCTTCAAGCTGGCGGACGATAGCGAGGCTTGGGGTGCTGGGTTTTTCCATCACTTCGATCAACTTCTGTAATCGCCGTTGATGGCGACGTATTCCTTGGTGAGATCGCAAGTCCAGACGGTTGCCTTGCCCTTGCCTATTCCCAGATCGACGCGAATATGAATATCCTCGCCCTGCATATAGGCAGAGGTGGCTTCTTCCGAATAAGCAGGATCGCGCTCGCCCTGATGGGCAACGCGAATATCGCCGAACCAGATGGCGAGCCGGTCACGGTCGGCAGGTTCGCCAGCCTTGCCGACGGCCATGACCACGCGGCCCCAATTGGCGTCCTCGCCGGCGACAGCCGTCTTCACCAGCGGCGAATTGGCGATGGAAAGCGCGATCTTCTTGGCGGAAGCCGCAGACTTCGCGCCCGTGACTTCAACCTCCACCATCTTGCGCGCGCCCTCACCGTCGCGCACGACCTGTAGCGCCAGCGATTTCAGGAGGCGGCCCAGCGCCTTTTTGAACTCACCCAGCCGCTTGTCGGCGGGGTCGGTGATTTCCGGCGCGCCGCGTTCCGCCGCCGTGCCAGTGGCAAAAAGCATCAGCGTATCGGACGTGGACGTGTCGCTATCCACCGTCACCGCATTGAAGGTAGAGCCGACGCCCTTCGACAGAAGGCTCTGCAAAACATCGGCCTTGATCGGCGCATCGGTGACGACAAAGGAAAGCATGGTCGCCATATCCGGCGCGATCATGCCTGCACCCTTGGCGATACCGTTGATCGTGACCGGCACCTGACCGAGCAGCACCGTTTCGGTCGCAACCTTCGGATAGGTATCCGTGGTCATGATTGCCTTGGCAGCTTCGGTCCAGAAGTCTTCCACGGCATCCCTGTTCATGTCGCCAAGCAGATGCGCGAACTTGCCGGCATCGAGCGGTTCGCCGATCACGCCGGTCGAAGCGAGAAAGACGTCCGTCGTGGCGCAGCCGACCGCTTTGGCAGCAGCTTCCGCCGTTGCTTCCGTCGCCGCGCGACCCTTGATACCCGTAAAGGCATTGGCATTGCCGGAATTGACGACGACGGCGCGAGCCTTTCCGTGCACGAGGTTACGGCGGCAAAAATCGACAGGCGCCGACGGGCAGAGCGAACGGGTAAATACGCCAGCGGCTTCCGCCGGTCGGTCGAAGACCATCAGCATCACATCCGTTCGGCCCTTGTACTTGATCCCGGCAGCAGCGGTGGCGATGCGCACGCCATGGACGACCGGCATTGTTGGGTAATGTTTTGGAGCGAGCGGAGAAACTGACGCGGACATATGGGCCTCGATGGGATGCGGTTTCGTAGAAAGCCTGACGCGCGCATTGGAAAGGTTTGCGGTCTAAAATCAAGCGGTAAACGCAAGATCGAAATAAAAAACGCCCCGGCAAGCCGGGGCGTCGATACTTGAAGCGGGATTTACTGCTGAGGAGCGGCGTCTTCCGGCGCCTCATCCTTGTCCGCGCCTTCCTGGGCAGCAGCAGCGTCCTTCATGGCTTTCTCTACAGCCGGGTCCTTGTATTCGATCTTCATGCCGTCACGCAGTTTCTTGACGGTTTCGACATAACGCTCGCGCATGATGATCGAACGGATCTGATCCTTGACCTGATCGAATGCCGGAGGCTGCTTGGTGCGGCGATCTTCGAGCTGGATGACGTGGAAGCCGAACTGGGTCTGTACCGGTTCCTTGGTGTATTCACCGGGCTTCAGCGCAAACGCCGCCTTTTCAAATTCCGGCACCATCTGGCCTTCGGTGAAGTAACCGAGATCACCGCCATTGGAAGCCGTGCCGTCGGTCGAGCTTTCCTTGGCAAGGTCCTCGAACTTGGCGCCGCCTGCAAGCTTCTTGATGATGGCTTCGGCTTCTTCCTTGGTCTTCACGAGGATGTGACGGGCCCGCACTTCGACCTGCGGCGGCATGGCTGCGATTTCCTTGTCGTAGCGCGCACGCACGTCGTCATCGCTGATCTTGTCGACAACCGCATCCTTGAAATATTCGTTATGGAGCGCGCGTTCACGCAGGAATTCCATGCGATCCTTGAATTCCTTGGACTGATCGAGCTTTTCCTTTTCCGCTTCACCAGCCATTGCCTTGATGTCGATCAGGGCAGCGAGCGCAGCCAGACGGCGCTGCTCGGCCGGAAGGCGCGAGAACTGCGGATCGAGATCGCCGGCAGCCTGATCGACCTCACCGACAGTAATATCCTTGCCGTTGACGGTCGCCAGAACCTTCGATGGATCTTCCTTTTCTGCAGGAGCGGCAGCCGGTGCAGCAGCAGGCTTTGCAGTATTTTGTGCAGCTTCCTGCGCGAATGCGGCGCCCGAATAGCCTGCCAGCGCCACCGAGGCCGCCAGAGACATGCCGACGACTGCGAGAGCCTTGCGATAAGGGGCTTTCAGTATAGCTTTCATATGGAATTCTCTCCTTCGTGACCGCTTACCGGCCCGATGAATGCGGCAGAATTTGGCCCGGACACCTCCAATATTACGACAAAGGAAAGGATTTCGAGCCTTTAGAGCAACGTTGACATCGCCCGAAGCCCCTCTTATCTGTCCTTCGGCTTTACGTCCAGTAAGGGGCGGGGGAATTGCGCCGGAAATGCGCCGTATCTG
>Ga0182748_1004857_pt1 | contig 10432 bp, 9 predicted proteins | sample eDN3rd37CKraftOP_FD_128877 | JGI IMG/M metagenome (GOLD analysis project Ga0182748, IMG submission 128877) | Enriched Organic Plus compost microbial communities from Emeryville, California, USA - eDNA 3rd pass 37_C Kraft OP (version 2) (version 2) ...
ACCGAGGACATCTCGCCTGCTGAGGTCGGTGGCCTAGATGTCCGGCTTGTTCGCGACCGTGACGGCGACATCGCCGTGCTGGCCTACCTGAACGAGCACGTCAAGCCGACGCTGGAGCAGCTTCGTGCGCTTGTTGACGAGTCTCCGACGCGGATCATCGTGCTGGAGGACGCCTTCCAGGGCGATGACGAACTCAAGACCAATCTGGCCCAGCTTTGCAAGAGCAAGGGTGTTGAGCTCTGGACGGCGTGATGAGTGGCGGGTTCAAGTTCGACGACAGCCAGCCGTATCAGCTGGATGCGATCGCTTCTGTGGTTGACCTGTTTGACGGGCAGCCGAAAGACGCCGAAAAGCTGGTCACGACGCTGCGTGGTGCGATGGTGTTGCCCGAGTCGGGACCGGATGCGCTCGATATGGATCTCAGACAGGAAGTCGGTGCCGTTGGCAACAGCCTCGTGATCGATCACGACCTGATTCTCGCGAACTTGCAGCGTGTTCAGGATCGTAACGGGCTCGAAGTTTCGGGCCAGCTTGCCGACGATGACGCACTCGACTTCGATATCGAGATGGAGACCGGCACGGGTAAGACCTACGTCTACCTGCGCACGATCTTCGAACTGGCCGTCCATTACAACTTCACAAAGTTCGTGATCCTCGTGCCGAGTGTCGCGATCCGCGAGGGTGTCAGCACGAGCATCCGGCTGATGCGCGAGCACTTCGAGAACCTCTACAAGCCGCAGGGCGTCACCTTCGATGCCTCGATCTACAGCGGCAAGAGCGCCGATGAGGTGCGGTCGTTCGCTACCTCGACCAACGTGCAGATCCTGATCATGACGATCGACTCGATCCGTGGCGACAAGAACACCCGCATCATCCACCAGAAGCGCGACAAGCTGAACGGGCTGCGGCCGATCGACTACCTGAAAGCCACCCACCCGGTCGTGATCATGGACGAGCCGCAGAACATGGAGTCGAAGCTTTCACAGTCTGCCGTCGGTGAACTCGAACCCGTTTTCACCCTGCGCTACAGCGCGACCCACAAGAAGCAGCGCAACGTCGTCTACCGGCTTGACCCGGTGGATGCCCACGATCTCGGTCTGGTGAAGCAGATCGTCGTGGCCGAGGTGGCCCAGCAGGGCGCGGACGCAACACCCTATGTCAAGCTGGTGGAGGTGCGGCGTGAGCCGTCGTGGTCGGCCCGACTGGAGCTTTCCTGCCGCAAAGCCGATGGTTCGCTCGAGCGCCGGGTCGTAAGCGTGAAGCAGCACCAGGAGCTATCCGACCCGCGCCTGACCGACAATCCGATCTACGAGGGCTGGCGGATCAACGAGATGAGCATTGAGCCCGCCTACGTCGACCTCACCATGCACGGCTTCCTCTATGAAGGTGAGAGCATCGGTGCCTCTGCCGGTGCGATCTACAAGGAGATGATCCGAGAGACGGTTCGTGAACACCTGCGCAAGGAGACGATGCTGCGCGCAAAGGGCATCAAGGTGCTCAGCCTCTTCTTCGTCGACAAGGTCGCCAGTTACCTGGGCGACGGCACGAACAACGACGACGCGAGCGGCGACTTCGCCCGGTGGTTCGACGAGGTCTTCGTCGAGGAGCGTGCAAAGTCTGCGCGCTACCAGGAGCTTTTGCCGCAGGCGCCGAGCGAGCTTCGCCGTGCCTACTTCTCCCAGATCAAGCGCGGCAAGACAACGACCTTCCAGGACTCTTCCGGTACGACCAAGGCCGATGACGACGCCTACGAGCTGATCATGCAAGACAAGGAACGGCTGCTTGACGAGAACGAGCCCGTACGGTTCATTTTCAGCCACTCCGCCCTGCGCGAGGGCTGGGACAACCCGAACGTTTTCCAGATCTGCACCCTGCGCGAAATGGGCGCCGAGACCGAACGCCGCCAAACCATCGGTCGTGGCCTGCGCCTCCCGGTCGCAAAGACCGAGGAGGGATACACCCGTGTCGCGGACCGTGGTGTCGCGACGTTGACGGTTGTGGCGAACGAGTCGTACACGAGGTTCGCGGATGCGCTACAGCGTGAGTACAAGGACGCCGGGGTCGAGATCGGGCGGGTGCGCCGGGCCGAGTTCTCGAAGATCCCGCTGCCGGACGAGAACGGTGCGCTCACCGACGATCAGTTCGGCTACCAGCGATCCGTGCTCATATGGGAGCACCTCAAGGGCAAGGGCTTCATCGACGAGGACGGCGTTGTCACGCCGAAGTTCCAGCCGAACCAGCTCGGCTTCGACCTCGGCCTGCCGGCGGAGTTCGCTTGGGCTGAGCCAAAAATTGTCGAGCTGATCGAACGCGCGAACATCGGCAAGTACGTCAAGCCGGTCAGCAGGCGTCAGCCACGCGTGCTCAACAAGCGGCTCTACTTGACCCCGGAGTTTGAGGAGTTCTGGGAGACGATCAGCCAGAAAACCACCTACCGTGTCACGGTCGAGCGTGAGGAACTGATCGAGAACGCCATCCGGGCTCTCCAAGAAGCCCCGAGAATCGACCCGTTGCGCATCCAGGTCACCCGCGCCGGGGTCAAAGTGCTGCGAGGAGGCGCCAAGGGCGAGGAGCTCGGCACCCGCTCCGCCGATCTCAAAGGCAGCTATGACCTGCCCGACATCATCACCGAACTGCAGGAAGCCACTTCCCTCACCCGCAAAACCATCGTCGACATCCTGATCGGCAGCGGCCGGCTGAGCGAGTTCATCGGCAACCCGAACGACTTCATCGCCATGGCCAAGCGCGCCCTGCAGAGCGAGCTGGCAAAGATCGTAGTTGAGGGCATCCAGTACGAGCGAATCGCCGGCTCAATCTACGAGCTGCGTGAGTTGCAGCGGGACGGTGAGGAGGAAAAAGACCGCTTCCTCGATCAGATGTACAAGGTGCAAAACGCGCAGAAGACCGACTTCGACTACGTGGTCTTCGATTCGGACCCAGAACGCCAGTTCGCGGAGCTGCTCGACTCACGCGAGGACGTCAAGTTGTTCATGAAGCTGCCCGCCAAGTTCAAGATCGACACCCCGGTCGGCCCATACAACCCCGACTGGGCGATCATCAAGCAAGAAGACGGCGAGGATCGGATCTACATGATCCGGGAGACGAAGAGCGCCCACGACGACTCGAAGCGCCGCCCGATCGAAATCGCCAAGATCAAGTCCGCCAAGCGCCACTTTGAAGCCATCGGTGTTAATGACTATGCGGTCTCGATCCCAGATAATTGGCGCCTGTAACGCGCGCGCTCTTGATATCGAAGCGCGGCTAGCCACCCACCGGTGAACGTCCCCCAGAAAAGATCATCCCTTATTCCTCCAAGCCGCGATTAGACGGCAGGCCTAATCGGCCAAGGCCACCCGGTTGGCCGGTACGAACTTTCGCGATTACCCGTAGGATTCCGGCATCGGAAGGGGAGTCTGGAATATGCGAATTGTGTGGGTTGCCGGCCTGCTCGTGGTCGCTTTGATCGTTGCTGGGTGCGACGGGGGAAATGACGCCGAAACGTCAGGGGCGCCTGTTGATGAAAGCGCGATCACCGAGGCGGTCGAAGCGGTGATGGAAGAGAACGGGGTGCCAGGAACCGCGATCTCCATCCGAACGGCCGACGGTGATTGGAACGGCTTCTACGGTGAAGCCAACATCGACGAAGACGCCGAATGGACCGCCGACACAAGATCGGCCTACCGGTCGATCACCAAGTCGTTCGTGGTCACCGTGCTGCTCCAGCTCGCCGATGAAGGCAAGGTTGACCTTGATTCGACCCTCGCCGAATATGTCGACGGGGTTCCGGACGGTGACAAGGTCACGCTCCGCGAACTTGCCGGGATGCGATCAGGCATCGCCAACTACAGCTCCCAGCCCGAGTTCCAACAGGAATTCATCAGCGACCTTGAACGCGAATGGACCGCGGCGGAACTGATCGCTTTCGCTGAACCGGCCACGCCGGTATTCGACCCGGGCAGCCAATACGAGTACTCGAACACCAACACCCTCGCGATTGGCGAAGTGATCGAGGCGGTGACCGGCAAGCCCTGGAATGAAGAGGTGGCGGAGCGGTTCCCGCTCGAAACCGTCACCTATCCGACCGTTGTCGACATGCCCGAACCGCTTGCCGTCGGTTACAGCGAAGGAGAAGACGGCGAACCGGAAGCGGTTCCGCTTGTCTCGCCGTCAGGTTTCGGCGCGGCCGGCGGACTGTACGGCACGGTCGACGACCTGCGCCGATGGGGCGAGATGCTGTTCGACCCGGACGTGGTGCCCGAAAGCGTGCAGCAGGAACGGGTTGCCGACCCGAGCGATCCGGCCGACGATCCGGCCAGCCCCGAATACGACGCCTACGGTCTCGGCATCGGCGAACTCGACGGCTGGTGGGGACACACCGGCAACGGACTCGGCTACCAGGCGCTTGTGATGCACAACCCCGAAACCGGCGCGACCGTGGCGATCCAGATGAACGCCACCAACGCGAATCCCGACACCCCCGCCGACCTGTTCCGGCGGATCGCGCCGCTAGTCAACTAGCTGCCCGGCGTCCGCTCCACGTCAACCGTCGGCGGTCAGCCAGCGCCACACCACCACGGTGAGCAACGCTGTCAACACGACGAAGCTCGCGACACACCACTGGCAGATCGCGTTGATCACGAACAGTTCGAGATAGGTGAGATAGGCGGAAAACAGCCAGCCGCTGATCGTCAGGAAGACGGACGCGTTCAAGGCTTTCGTGCCCGGGATCAGCACCGAGGCAAGAATCAGGATGTAGCCGACAACGCCGATCACCGCGACCGGCACACCAAGGAACTTCGCGTAGTCGGACGACTGGACCGTGGCGCAACCCTCGCCGCCCCCGACACACACCACCGACAAGTCGTTGAAGTGCACCCAGGTGAGGTAGCCGGCGATCGCGATGCCAAGAACGGCGAGAACTGCCGCCGCGCCCGTGAGCTTTCGGGAAACGTCCACGGCGGCCAACCTACACGTCAGTCAAGAAACGGTTCGATCGCTTCGGCGAAAGCCGCGGCGGTAGTGGCGCTCAACTGCACCACCTCGGGCTTGCCGTCACCAACAGTCACGACGAACGACGGGGTCGAATCAACCCCAAGCTCCGCGGCGAGATCGGTGGTCGCGTTCAAGGAATCGAGAGCCTCCGGGGTGTTCCGCTGCTGCAACGCCAGTTGGGTGTCGAAGCCCGGGGTCGCATCACCGATATCGGTGAGGAACTCGTCGGTTGCGTAGCCACTGCCCGGCTGTCCCTGGGCGGCGAAGAACAGATCCGCGTAATTCCAGGCCAGGTTCTGTTCCGCGGCGGCCGCCACCATCAGTGCCGCACGCTCCGAATCCGGGCCCATGAACGTCATCGTCTGAAGTTCCATCCGGATCTTGCCGGTGCGGACGTACTGGTCGACAACCTCCGGCAGGGCGTCACGCGCGAACTCGGCGCAATGCGGACATTGCATGTCGACGAACTCGGTGACCTTCACCTTCGCGTTACTCTTGCCGATCGTCATGCCCTCCTGGGGAATCCCGCCGAACACGGCCGCGATCTTCTGGCCCTCGGCGGCGAGTTCCGACGAACCCGACGGTGCCTCCTCCGAACCCGACTGGCTGATCGCGATCGCCGCGATCGCGACGACCACCGCGAAACCGCCGATCACCGCCAATTGGGTGATGCGCCGCTTACGCCTGCGGGCCTTTTCCTGGGATTCCTCGGCCGCCTGACGTGCAGCCCTTGCTTCGGCTTTCTGTTTCGCGCGGGAGCTCATATATGCCGATTGTCGTCCGCGCGTCATAACGGCAACTAATCGCCGCCTTAGCGGTACCTGCACGACATCGTTCCGGCCCGACCCGGAAACCCCGGGGGTGTCGAGACGCTGCGGTACCTTCCCGGCGTGCGCCGCCCACGCATATTCGCTCGCGCGTCCAGGGACAGTCGCAGGATCGAGCTTCTGCAGCTCTTCTTCGTGACCGCTGTCGCCACCGTGCTCGTCATCCGCACCCAGCTGTGGCTGACCCACTACCCGCAGCTCGGCGGACACGGCCTGCACATCGCCCACCTTCTCTGGGGTGGCATGTTCATGGCGATCGCGATCGGCCACGCGCTGATCTACGCGAACCCCGGATCGAAAATGCCGGTAGCGGTGATCGGGGGTGTCGGCTTCGGCTTCTTCATCGACGAGCTCGGCAAATTCATCACCGAGAACAACGACTACTTCTTCACACCGGCCGCCGCGCTCATCTATCTCGTCTTCGTCACGATCTTCCTGATCATCCGGGCGCAGGCCCGCAAACAGCCGCTGCGCCCCGAGGAACGAACCGCCAACGCCTATCTCGCGATCGCCGGGGCGGCCACCAACGACCTCAACGAACGTGAGCGCTACCTCGCGTTGCAACTCGTGCGAAACAACGGCGACGATCCGCTCACCACGCACGCCGCAGCGATCCTCGAGGAGATAAAGGGCCGGCCGACCCCGCCGCCGAACATTTTCGAGCGGTTCGGCACCGCTGTCCGCAAAGGCTTCTACCGGGTGGTCGACAAGCCCGCCTTTCCGCGGGCGTTCGTCTGGCTGCTGCTGGTTATCGCGGTGATCACCGTGCTGGCGAATCTCGAACTGGTGTTCTCGTTTGTCACCGACCGGCCCGGTGACGAGCACCCGAATTTCGTGAACATCGCCAGCATCGTCTCGTCAACCCTTTCGGCGATCCTGATCTGGATCGGCGCGGTTGAATACGCTCGCGGCAACGGTGAACAGGCCTGCCGCCGTTTCGAACTTGCGTTGCTGATCGCGATTTTCGTCACCTCGACGTTCGGATTCATCGAATCCCAGTTCGGCGCCGTGTTCGGACTCGGAGTCAACATTGCCCTGTTCGCGATGACCCGGCTGCTCGCCCGCCGGCTTGCCACCCGCGCTGCGGAAGCCGCGTCTGCCGAGCCGGCGTCACCGGTTTCGTAGCCTTACGGCATGAAGGAGATATTCGCTCCTCCCGTTCGGGCTGCGGCCTGGACCCTGCTGCTCGCCGGGTTGTTGATCCTGACGCTCGACCCGCCGTCGCTCAACGGTCTCGACGACGTGATCAAGTTCGTGGCCGGAACACTGTTCGTGCTGATCGTGACCGCGTGGGGTGTGGTCGTGCTCAGCGGCAAGGAAATGCCGGAGGAGGAATTCCGGAAGCTGGAGGCACGAAGTGAAGCGCTTGCCCGGATGCCGTACAGCGACACAGGTGAGCGATCCGAGTTCGACCGTCTCGTCGTCGAAGCCCTCGACGAACTGCCGGACGAGTTTCGCGACGTGCTGCGCGACACCCCGGTGATCGTGTCCAGCCAGGGGCATGAGCATCACGCCTACGGCCAGTACATCGGCGGCACGATCGCGCGCGGCAACCATCTCAACCGCATCGTCATCTACGAGGACACCCTCACCCGCGACTTCGGGCACGATCCGGAACGTTTGCGGGCCGAGGTGGTTCGCACCGTCCGTCACGAGATCGCCCACCATCTCGGCTGGGACGAGGAAGGGGTACGCAACCTCGGGCTTTGAACCGGCGGCACCTTGAACCTGGCGGCCCCCGGAGGCTACGCTGGACAAATGTCTTATCCAGGTTGTCTAAAGGTGGGGGGATTGAAACGGGGGTGCGGCAGCAAGTGCCGTGGCCGTGATTGCGGTGGCGACGGCATGGATGGCCGCCCGCGGGGAAGCGAACCCGGCTGAACGGGTTGAAGGTTTCTGCCGCCGGACAGCGCATCGACGATGACACGTTTGCCGCCAACGCGATCGACGAAGGTGACGCGAAGGTCGCCGCGGTCACCGGCAGCATGCGCCGCGGCCGGGGTGAAAAAGACCGTCAAGGTGCTGAACAGGCATAGCGACGGCTTCACCGTGAAGGTGACGAACAAGCGCTGAAACCGACGGGCGCTAGACGGCGTCCAGCAGCGCGGCGTTCACCTCGTCGGCATGGGTGACGAGGAAACCGTGCGGCGCGCCGTCGATCCGCACCAGACGGCAATCGCCGATCATGTCCGGCAGGCGGCCACCCGTGATCTCGATCGGCAGGATCCGGTCGGCGGTGCCCTGGATGACCGTCACCGGCACGTCAATTTTCGGCAGGTCCGCGCGGAAATCGGTGATCCACGTGTCCGGGCAGGCGAGCGTGGCGATCGCCGAGGCGCCCACCGCCACCGTCCAGCTCTCCCGCAGCGCCTCCTCCGAAATCCGCTTGCCGAGGAACTCGTCGAGGTTGTAGAAGTTCTCGAAGAAGCCAGTGAGGAATGCGGGCCGGTCGGCCCGGATCGACTCCTCGATGCCGTCGATCATCGAGCGGTCGGGTTCCGCGTCGGGATCGTCCGGATTGTCAAGCAGGTACGGCTGCAACGGGGCGAGCAGCACCGCCCGCGACACCCGCCCCGAGCCGTAATTGGCGATGTAGCGCACGACCTCGCCGGAGCCCATCGAGAAGCCGGCGAGAGTGGCGTCGTGCAGGTCGAGATGGTCGAGCAGTGCTTTCAGGTCTGCGGCGAAAGTGTCGTACTCATAACCGGCCGACGGCTGGCTTGACTTGCCGAAACCGCGCCTGTCGTAGGTGATCACCCGGTAGCCGGCCTCGAGGAGCGCCCGGGTCTGTTTCTCCCAGGAACGGCCGCTCAACGGGAAGCCGTGGATCAGCACCACCGGCCGGCCGTTGCCGTGATCCTCGTAGTACAGCTCGATGTCGGCCGAGTTCTCGGTGCCGACTTTCACAGTCGCCATGTTCGCCCGCCTGTTCGCTACTCGACTACCACGGTGCCTTCCATGCCCGGGTGCAACGTGCACACATAGGCGAAGGTTCCCGCCTCGTCGAAGGTGAAAACGAACTCGGAACCGGCCTCGGGGAGTTTGCCGTCCATGCCGATGTCCTCGCTGACCACGTCATGCGGGATCGCGTCCGCGTTTGTCCATTTCACCGACTCGCCCGCCGAGATCGTCACCGACGAAGGATCGAAAGTGTTGTTGATCGCGTCGACCTCCGCGCCGACCGTGGCGGCATCGTCGGTTGACGTTTCCGGGGAGTCGGCCGGCTGAACCGGGGCCGGTTCGGTGATCGAGACGGACGAATCATCATCGGATCCGCAACCGACAGCAAACAGGCCGATCGCAAGCGCGGCCGACAGGACGACGAACAACTTCAAGGGTTTCACGTCAGCTCCTTCGTTGGTGATGGGAACTCCGCCCGAAAGGCCGGGTAACCCAATGTAGCGCGATCCCTTAACCGATTCAACCGGACCCGCCCCCGCAAAGGAAGGGGCAGGCCCGGTCGAAAGTAGGAGAGATTGCGCCTGTGTCAGGCGGCGGCTACGGGTTCGGAATTTTTCCCGTTCGGGAACACCCGTTCGCGATGCGCACGGATCAGGACGATCTCGTTTTCGCGCAGTTCGAGTTCCTCGGCCTGGTCGCGGGTGATCTGCGCCCACACCTTCGTGCCGTCGTTGCGGGTGAGTTCCACCCGGACCTCGAAGCCGAGATGGACGATCCGTTCGATCAGCGCCTCCTCGGCAGAGCCGTTGTCCGACACCCGCAGGATCTCGATGTCGTGCGGACGCACGAACTTGTCGCCGAGACGGTTCACCGGACCGACGAAGCTCATCACGAACTCGGTTTCCGGGTTCTCGTACAGTTCGCGCGGCTTGCCGACCTGTTCGATCTTGCCGTCGCTCATCACCACGATCTGCTCGGCGACATCCATCGCCTCTTCCTGGTCGTGCGTCACGAAGATCGTCGTGACGTGCATCTCGTCGTGGAGGCGGCGCAGCCACGAACGCAGTTCCTCGCGCACCTTCGCGTCGAGCGCGCCGAACGGCTCGTCGAGCAGCAACACGTCCGGTTCCACCGCGAGCGCCCGGGCGAGGGCCATGCGCTGGCGCTGACCGCCGGAAAGCTGTGACGGGTAGCGGTCGGCCAGACCGTGCAGATGCACCAGCTCGAGGAGCTCGTCAACGCGGCGGTTGATCTCGTCCTTCGGCTTCTTGCGCACCTTCATGCCGAAACCGACGTTCTGGCGCACCGACATGTGCTTGAACGCGGCGTAATGCTGGAAGCAGAAACCGATACCGCGGTCCTGGACCGGCACCTTGGTGACGTCACGGCCGTTCAGTTCGATCGTGCCGCTGTCCGGCTGTTCGAGACCGGCGATCACGCGCAGCAGGGTCGACTTGCCGGATCCGCTCGGGCCGAGGAGCGCGGTCAGGCCACCGCTCGGGATGTCGACGCTTACGTTGTCCAGGGCGACGAAGTTGCCGAAGCGCTTCGTCACGTTTTCAACCTTGATGCCCATCAGGCCACCTCTTCCTTTTCTTCATCGGAGGCGACAGAGGCGCTCCGTCCCTTGTTCAGCAGATTCATGGTCACGAGAACACCGAGCGCCAGGATCGCGAGGATCACGGCGGTCGCGTAGGCGCCCGCCATGTTGA
>Ga0182748_1004861_pt1 | contig 10421 bp, 10 predicted proteins | sample eDN3rd37CKraftOP_FD_128877 | JGI IMG/M metagenome (GOLD analysis project Ga0182748, IMG submission 128877) | Enriched Organic Plus compost microbial communities from Emeryville, California, USA - eDNA 3rd pass 37_C Kraft OP (version 2) (version 2) ...
CAGGAGCAGATCGCAGAGATCGTGAGCCGCTTCGCGGATGCGATGGCGGAGATCGGCGCCGACGTCGACAAGGCGAAGGTTCTCAACGGCCTGAAGTCCTATTACGCGCAGGCCGCGTAAGCGTCTCTCTTCGGCAAGAACATCGAGGGCCGGGCGTCAAAAGCCCGGCCCTTTTTCTTTGCCCAGCCATTCGCCGTAGACGCTCGCCCTCCCAGGGCGCAGCGGCCCATCCCGACGCGCCGCCGCGACGGCGTTCGAGCGCGGCTTCATCAATACGTCGATGATCGGCAGCAAGAGCTCGAAGGGCATGGCGCGGATGGTCCATGCGATGAGGCTGTTGACGAGGCCGGGTACGACGACGCGCCGCCCCATGCGATAGGACCGCCATGCGAGCCGCGCCATCCGGTCGGCGGAGTCGCTCGGCAGCAGCGCGCGGTAGATGGCGCTGGATGCATTCATTTTGCGATGAATGCCGGTTTCGACCGGCCCGCACACTATCGCGCATACTCTTACGCCTTCGCCTGCGCACTCACCGCCGATGGCAGCCGTGAGCGAAAGGACATAGGCCTTGCTGGCGAAATAGGGCGCCTGCCAGGGCCCGGGCGCGAAGGCCGCCAGCGATGCGAGGTTCATGATGCCGCCGCGTGCCCGCGCGCGCATTCCCGGCAGGTAATGGCGCGACAGCCGCGTGACGGCGCCGATGTTGGTCGCCAGCAGCTCATCGAGCTTTTCGGGATCGAGATCGGTGAAGTTGCCGCCAACGGCGATGCCGGCGTTGTTCACCAGCACATCGAGATAGAGACCATGTTGCGCCAGGAGCCTATCCAGCCGATCGGGGGCATCGACCGCGCCGACGTCCAGCGTCTCGGCGATAACGGTCGCCGCAGGATAGCGGGCGGCCAGCCCGGCGGACGCTTCCGCCAGCACATCGGGCGTGCGCGCGAGCAGCACAATGGTCCGGCCCTCGCGCGCGATCCGTAATGCCAGCGCGAAGCCCAGGCCCTCGGAAGCTCCCGTGACGACTGTCGCCGGGGTCAACCGGGAAACCGCCGCGATGGCCGCGGGGTCGGGCGACGCCCGACGGCACACCCAAATGTCGCCGACCTTCATCAGGATATCCATGGAGGCTCCGCAGGGCTTTTTTACACGCGAAGGCAACGCTCAGGCCCGCCCAAACGTTCGGTCGCCGGAACATTGGAGAGCAGCATGCTGGAGCAGGAGTCGCTGCTGACATGGACGATCATCGGCGCGGTGGCCGGCTGGCTCGCAGGGCTGATCGTCGAGGGCTACGGCTTCGGCCTTCTGGGGAACGTCGTGCTCGGTGTGCTGGGTGCGGTCATCGCCGCCTTTGCCACGGGGGTGCTGGGGATGCAGGTCGAGACGACGCTCGGCATCACCGTCGCCGCAACGCTGGGGGCCGTCATCCTGCTGCTTCTTGCCCAACTCCTGCGGCGCTACTCCTGAAGGAGGCGCCGCGCGGCGGGCGCCGGACGGACGGACCGTCAGCCCTTGTGCAGCAGCGCGGTGTTGTCGTTGAAGGCGTCGGCGATGATCCCGTGGTACCAGGCGAGGCTCTCCTCGTAGTTCCTACGGCGCATCTCGGCGCTTTCACCCGGCAGCGAAATGAAAGCATGGCTGGGCGCCAGGAACGGCTTCCCGTCCCGTTCGCCGGGCGTATAGTCGGCGCCGATCTTGATCGTGTCCTCGGCCGCCAGCAGCGACCAGCAGGTGTTGCGATAGCGCGCGGCGGCCTTCTCGCCACCCGCCAGCGCCGCGAGAATATCCGCCGCAACCACCTTGCCGTGACTGTTGGCGGTGAAGGCGGACTTCGGCATCTCGTTGGCGATTGCCGCATCGCCGATGACGTAGACATCCTTCACCTTGGCCGAGGTGAAATTCTGCGGATCGATCGGGCACCAGCCGCCCTCGGCACAGCCCGCAGTGATGGCGATCTCGCCGGCGGTCTGGGGCGGGATGACGTTCACCACCGCGCCCTTCGCCTTGATGCCCGAGACCGTCTCGATCTCCATCGCCTTCGGATCGACGCGCACGGTGCGGAAATCGTCGATCTCGTTGGTAAGATTGAGATCGATGATGCCGTCATAGTAGCGCGCGAACGCTTCCTCGAACGCCGGCTGCTTGGAGAAATGCGGCTTGGCATCGAAGATGACGAGTTTCGAGCGCGGCTTATGCGTCTTGAGGTAATGGGCGATCATGCACGCGCGCTCGTACGGCCCCGGCGGGCAGCGATAGGGATTGTTCGGCACCGTCATGATCACGACGCCGCCATCGTCCATGGCCTCGAGCTGCCGCATGAGCAGCAGGGTCTGCGGTCCCGCGATCCAGGCGTGGGGCATGGTCGTTTCGGCGGCGCTGAGCGAATAGCCCTCGATGGCGTCATACGTGAGGGAGATACCAGGCGCGAGGACGAGCCGGTCGTAGGGAAGCTTCGTTCCATCGGCCAGCGTGACGGACTTTGCATCGGCATCGACGCCCGTGGCGCGTTCGTTCATCACCTCGACACCGAGGTTGCGCAGACCGTCGTAGCTGTGTTGCAGCGAGGCGAAGGTGCGGAAGCCGCCGAAGTAATGGTTCGAGTTGAAGCAGGTCGTGTAGATCTGCCGCTTCTCGACCAGCTTCACGTCGAGCTGGGGCGCCTCGGTTTTCAGGATGCGCGCCACGGTGCCGCCGCCCGCCCCGCCGCCGACGATGACCACCCTGCCCCGCCCCGCGGCCAACGCAGGCCTCGCGATGATGGCGTGCAGACCCGTTCCAGCGCCCGCCAGCGCCGCGCCCGCGGCGAGCCGGCCGAATTGCCTACGATCGATCATCCCGGGATGCCTTGTTGCCGGCCCTGCGATACCGATATCGTAAGCCTTACGGGGAAGAGTGGGCAACACGCCGATGCCGCCCGCGCGGCCGCGTCCGTAACAACATGGCTAAGATGCTCGATCGACGTACATTTCTACTCACCGGCTCCGCTGCGGCGGCCATCGCCTTCTTTGTCGGTGGGGTGGCGGGCGAAGAAGCCGCCGGGGAGAGCGCGGAGTTCAAGCATGTCCTCGAGGCCATTCTCAATGGCGCTACGCCCGCGGAAACGGGGATCGAGCTCGACTTGCCGGAGCATGTCGAAAACGGCGACTATGTCCCGGTGGCACTCGAAGTCGACAGCCCCATGACGGCCGAGAACCACGTCAAGGCGATCCACCTGCTCTCGACCGCAAACCCGCGCGCGAACGTGGCGACGTTCCACTTCACGCTGCTCTCGGGCAAAGCGCGCGTGACGAGCCGCATGCGTCTTGCGCACACGCAGGATGTGGTCGCTGTCGCCGAGCTGAGCGATGGACGTCTCTTGCTCACGCGGCGCAAGGTCGATGTGCGCATCGGCGGATGCGATATCTGAGAACGGGCACCGCGATGATGAAGAAGCCGCCACGCATCAAGCTTCCCGAGACGATCAATCCCGGTTCGATCATCGAGATCAAGACGCTGGCAACGCATGTCATGGAGACGGGCAATCGCAAGGATGGCTCCGGGAGAATCATCCCGCGCGACATCATCCATACGTTCACCGCGAGCTTCGAGGGCGAGGACGTGTTCTCCGCGGATCTCAACTCCGGCGTTGCCGCCAATCCCTACATCGCCTTCTACATGCGGGTGACGGGCCCCGGCACGTTGACGCTGACGTGGCAGGACGACGGGGGCACGACGACGGTGGAGAAAGTGCCGATCGTCACAAGCTAGGGATGGCCGCCGGACTGCGGATCGCGCCGCGCCGCAAGCCTGGCTGCATCCCGCGATGTATCGGGCGGCGGCAGCAGGCGCGGGGGTTCGCTCGCGGGTGTCTCTCCGCGCCATAGCGTTGCAATGCGTGCGTATGCGGCCCGCGAAAGGGTTCTCACCTGCTCCGCCACGCGGTCGATCGCAGGTTTCAAGTCCTGCCAGAGGCGCACGAGCACCGGGCGCCACCGTTGCCACGCACCGCGCACCAGGTGCTTGGCGCGCCACTTGATGACGCGGCCAACGCGCCAAACCCACGAGGCGCGAATGTAGGCGAACAGCCGATCCTTCCACGGCATGAAAATTTCATAGGCGCGCGCAAACCAGCCGATCTGCATCAATGCTGGCTTGGTGAGCAGAAAAATGCGGGCGATGAGCGCCGTCGACGCCACCTTGGCGATGAAGATCACCACCATCGCAAGGAAGAAGTGGCCGGTCGCGAACATGTAGACGCCGATGAGCTTTGCAGGAATCAGAACGGCGCTCGGCACGGCGAGTACGAGCAACGCGCCATAGGGCGGCAGGCCCGCGATCAGGCGCTCGGTCATGGCCCAAAGCGGGAAGCGTGCGAGGCGCGCCAGCAGATTTGAGAGCGGCTGCCAGCCCCATTCCTCGAACAGCAGCAGCAGCGCGGCGATGACGTTCAGCGCGAAGAGCAGCGCGGGGCGCACGACCGCCCATAGCGCCGCGAGCGCGCGCATGGTCAAGCGTGCGGCCGCCTTCAGCGCCCGTGCGCCGGTCTCGATCCATGCCGCGATATGCGCTTTCAGCGGTTGCCCCATCCGTTCGCCTCCGGCCCCGCGCGCCGGCGGAGCCCTCCGGAAACTAGCGCAGGCTTCACTGCCGTCCGACTAATAGCGCCACTTATGCATAGCTGAATTGCACATCGGCCTACCGGTCGCAGTTGACGGGCCCGGCGTGTTTCTATACTTTCGCGGTAAAGAATAACGAAGCACGATACGGGGAAACACCGAATGAGGATCGCAACGCTCGCTTCCTTCGCCGCCACACTGATGATCGGCCTTGGAGGCGCCGCGCTCGCCGCCGAGCACGAGATCAAGATCAAGAACACCAACGGCAAGGGCAAATTCATGGTGTTCGAACCCGACTTCCTGAAGGTCGAGCCGGGTGACACCGTACGCTTCGTTATCGTCGACAAGAATCACAACGCCGAAGCCATCAAAGAAGTCTGGCCGGAGGGCGTCGAGCCTCTCAAGGGCGACATGAACGAGGACGCCGAGTTCGTGGTCGAGAAACCCGGCTACTACGGCATCAGATGCCTGCCGCACTACACTATGGGCATGGTGGCGCTGATCGTGGCGGGCGAGCCGACCAATCAATCTCAGCTCGACGCTTTCAAGGCTCCGGGTGGCGCCAAGAAGCGTTGGGACGAACTTTTGGAGCAGGTGAAAAAGTAATCGGGCACTACCGCGCTCCCCGCGAAGGGGCTGGCGACGATCCCTGGATGGCACCCGTGTCGTCGCTGCGCCCATGCCGGCCGCTCCCCAGGCGGCCGGCACTCTTTTTAGCTAGGTCACTTCACAGACATCAGGCGAATATCCTCAGCGCGCAACGCGCCGGAACGCTCGGCATCTTCCAGGGCGTGGGCGAATTCCTCACGCGCCTTCTCGGCTTGCCGCTGACGGGCCCACAGACCCGCATAGAGCCCGCCCCTCGCAATCAGCTCGGTGTGCGTGCCCTGCTCGACGAGGCGTCCCTTTTCGAGGACGAGGATGTTGTCGGCGTGCACGATGGTGGAAAGCCGGTGCGCGATGACGAGCGAGGTGCGCTCGCGCGCGACCTCGTCGAGCGCGTCCTGGATCTCCCTCTCGGTATGGCTGTCGAGGGCGCTCGTCGCCTCGTCGAGAATGAGAATCGGCGGGCCCTTGAGAATCGTGCGCGCAATGGCGACGCGCTGCTTCTCCCCGCCCGACAGCTTCAGGCCGCGCTCGCCCACCATGGTCTTGTAGCCTGCCGGCAGGGAGCGGATGAAGTCGTCGATCTGCGCGAGCCGCGCGGCGGCATAGACCTCCTCGTCCGTCGCATCGGGGCGGCCGTACTTGATGTTGTAGAAGATCGTGTCGTTGAACAACACGCTGTCCTGCGGGACAACGCCGATGGCGGCGCGCAGGCTCTTCTGCGTCACGTCGCGGATGTCCTGGCCGTCGATGGTCACGCGGCCGGCGGCGATGTCGTAGAAACGGAACAGGATGCGCGCGAGCGTCGACTTACCGGCGCCGGTCGGACCGACGATGGCCACCATCTTTCCGGCGGGCACGGTGAAGGAGACATCGTGCAGAATCTCCCGTCCGCCCGGATCGTAGCGGAAGCTCACGTTCTCGAAGCGTATTTCACCCTTCTCGACGACGAGCGGCCTGGCGCCGGGGCGATCCTTGATCTCGGGCGATTCATCCAGCAGGGCGAACATCGATTCCAGATCGACGAGCCCCTGCTTGATCTCGCGATACACCATGCCCATGAAATTGAGCGGCATGTAGAGCTGGATCATCAGCGCATTGATCATCACGAACTCGCCGACCGAGTGGGTGCCGGCCATGATCCCGCGCGCGGCGAGAAGCATGCATGCCGTCATGCCGATGGTGAAGATGATCGTCTGGCCGGTGTTGAGCACGCCGAGGGAGCGGAACGTCTTGATCGCGGCCTGCTCGTAGCGCGCCATCGACACGTCGAAGCGACGCGCCTCCAATTCCTCGTTGCCGAAATATTTCACCGTCTCGAAGTTGAGCAGGCTGTCGATGGCCTTGGTGTTCGCCTCGGTATCGCTCTCGTTCATCTCGCGGCGGATGGCGATGCGCCGTTCGCTGGCGGCGAAGGTGAACCACATGTAGACGGCCACCGTCGCATACATGATCGCCACGTAGCGCCAGTCGAAATAGTACAGCAGCATGCCAGACATGAGCAGAAGCTCGATGGCGGTCGGCACGACGTTGAGAATGCCCATGCGGATGATGAGCTCGACGCCGCGCGTGGCGCGCTCGATCACACGGGAAAGCCCGCCGGTGCGCCGCTCCAGATGGAAGCGCAGCGAGAGCCGGTGCAGGTGGCGGAACGTGCGGTTGTTGAGCTCGCGGACCGCGTTCTGCCCCACCTCGGTGAAGATGATGTCGCGGATCTGCGTGAGACCCATCATCAGCACGCGGCCCGTCCCATAGGCGAGGATCAGCATAACGACGGCAAGGCCAATCCCCTGGGACGTGGCGCCGGTGTCGCCGGTTGCGGCGGCGGCGAGCCTGTCGGTGGCGTCCTTGTAGAAAATGGGTACCGCCACCGTGACCAGCTTGGCGATGAGCAGAACCGCGAACGCCAGCACGACGCGCATGCGCAGATCGTGACGGTTCGCCGGCCACACCAGCGGCAGCAGTCCGCGGAACGCGTCCCAGTGGCTCGACCGCGGATCGAGGTAATGCTCCTCGCGCTCATCGGCGGGGGCAGCCGGGATCGCTGGTGGAAAGGACATGGAACCTTCTGGGTTTGATTGGCGGATCGCCGCTTGGCACGGCACGAAACGCAAGGCAGCGCCGGGTCGACACCCGGCGCCGCGCCCACAATAGCGGGTCTCGGGACCTTAGCGGATATAGTGGCGCTTATGCCAATGGCTAGTCCGCGACCGCTGCGGCCCAAACGTCTTCGCCCGGCGGTGTTTCTTCACCTTCACCCGCGACGGCGCGCCGCTGTGCCACACGATGCGGCTGTGCTTGCGGGGGCGCGCGTAGACGCTGCCACAGGGACAATCGCACCGGCGCATTACATGCCTCGCGCCGCCAGGGACGGCGTGGTGGCGGCGCAGCCGCGGCGGGTGGCGATGGAGCTTTGCCGGGACGTGAGCATAGCGGGTGCGCTTGCGGTAGGCATGGGCCTTCTTCTTGCGCGGGCTGAGTTTCGCGACGGCGCCTTTGCGCTGCTTCTTCTTGACCGAGGGAGGCGCGACGTCAGTCGCAACAGAGCCCTCACGCGCTTTCGGCGAAGCATCTTTTTCCTTGCCGGGTGACTGCGGGCGGGGAGCACCGTCGCTCTCGGCCTTGCGCATCGGCCGCGCAACGCCGGAATTCTCGCTCGTCACGGGGGCGGATGGCGCAGTCCGCGGCGCTTCCGCTTTCGGCGGCACCTCGGAGGCCGGCGGCACCGGCGAGAGGTCGACGGCCGGTGCAGGTGGCGCCGTATAGCTTCGATCGCTACCGCCAGCCTGGTCCTCGGGCGGCGCCGAAGGCGCGGGCGCTGGCGGGGTTTGATCGGCGCGCGCGAGACGGCCGCTCTCGAGGCCCTTTGCGCGCGCAGCGGCTTCCTGGCGCCGGTTTGCCTCCGCCTCGATCTCGGCCTTGCGCTTCGCCTCCGCTTCAGCCTCTGCGACGGCACGGCGCTCGGCGGCATCGGCCTCCTCGGCCTGGCGCTTGGCCTCTTCGGCCTGGCGCTTGGCTTCCTGCGCGAGCCGCTTAGCTTCAGCCTCGTCAGCCTTGCGTTTTTCCTCCGCCGCCCGCTTTTCTTCCGCCGCGCGGCGCTTTTCCTCGGCGAGGCGCTCTTCCTTGATGCGCTGCTTCTCTTCGGCGTCGCGCTTTTCTTGCGCCAGACGCCTTTCTTCCGCGAGACGCTTTTCCTCCGCTTCAGCGGCAGAGCGTGCCGCCGAAGCGGCGTAGGCCTGCCCGCGCGCTTCGGCAGCGTCGGCTACCTCTTTGGCGCGAGCCTCGGCCTCCGCGCGGCGCTTGGCTTCGGCGGCCTCGGCGATCTTCTGGGCCTCCTCGTCGGCCCGCTTCCGCGCGCGCTGGTGCTGTTCCGCCAGGCGCTTGCGCGAGGCGGCTTCCTCGTCCGCGCGCTGTTTTTCCGCTGCTTCGGCCTGCCGCTTGGCCTCTGCCGTCTCGGCTGCGCGGCGTTCGGCTTCTCCCGCCGCGGCCGCGCGTCTGGCGGGCTCCGCTTTGGCATTCTCCTTTTCCGGAGAACGCGGCAAAGGCGCCGACGTACCGGCGTTTGCCTGCGGCGGCACGGTGGCGAGTTGCGATGGAGCGCTGTTCGCCACTTCCGGCTCTGCGGACGGTGCGTCTTCCGGCGCGGCGCGCAACAGCTTGACGATCTCGTTGCGGTAGCTGCGGTTGGCGCGCGCGAGCCAATCGCGCACGCTCTCGACGAACCCGCCCCAGCCGTGCGGCTGCGGTGCCTGCTCACCGCTTCCCTGTCCGCCCGCAACGGCGGTCATAGCCGAAGCGGCGACGCCGGGGCGCGAGGCCAGCACGTCCAAACCTTCGCCGGTTTTCAATTGCGCGATGACGACGCCATCATAGGCCTTGGCGGAGCGCGAGAGCCAATCCCACAGCGGAGCGAAGGGCGTGGCTTCCGCTTCGGTGGCCTGCGTCTGTGCCGCGGGCGCATCGGGCGCAGCCGGCTGGGCGGACGGGGCCATGCCAGGCTCTTCGAGCAGGTGGTTGAAACGCTCCGAAGCGGCGCGGGCGAGTGCCTCCGCCTGTTCCCTCACGGTAAGCGGCTTCTGCGGCTCGCTGTCAGCCGCAGCAATGCCCGGCGTGCACAGCAGCGCCAGCACGAAGAGAAAACGCATACCCGTCATCGGCGTTTGTCCGCACCCGTTGGTCCCCGCTCGAACCGGCGGGTTATCCCTCGTCTGTGGCGGTTCTTGGAAGGCCGCCTAGCTTAGGCAACCCATTAAGCACAACTCGTGCGGGCCTCCAAACCGACACCATAAAATCGGATAACGGGAGAACTTCCCGGGTTACGGAGGGCGGGTGTCATGCGGCTGCGGCGTCCCCATATTAGATATTCCTGCCCGAGGGGGATTTCTCATCAGCCACGGACTGTGAATGGATACGAAGAACTTCAACGGAAACAAGAACATCGCCGCTGCGGCGCGCAACGTGTGCGTCTATTGCGGTTCCGGCCTCGGCCTCAACCCGGCCTATGCGGAGGCCGCCCGGACGCTGGGGGCGAACCTCGCCGTCAACGGGATCGGCCTCGTCTACGGAGGCGGCAGCCTCGGTCTCATGGGCGAGGTTGCCCGCGCGACGCTCGCGCACGGCGGCCGCGTGACCGGCATCATCCCAACCTTTCTCATCGAGAAGGAAGCGATGCTGAGCGCGGTGGACGAAGTGATCGTCACCGACAACATGCATCAGCGCAAGCAGCTCATGTTCGATCGCTCGGATGCGTTCGTCGCGTTGCCCGGCGGCGTCGGCACGCTCGAGGAGCTGGTCGAGCAGCTCACCTGGGTGCAGCTTGGCCGCCACACCAAGCCGGTGATCGTCGCCAACATCGACGGCTTCTGGACGCCCTTCCTCAACCTCCTCACGCACATGAAGAAGGATACCTTCATCCGTGCCGGCCTCGATGTCCGTTTCACGGTTGTCGAGGAGGCGACGCAGATCGTTCCGGCGATCACGGGTGCATGGGAGCCGCGTCCTGCGCCGCGCGACGAGGAGCTACTGGCGAAATTCTAGCGCCGTTCCGCGCGCCCCGTGCTTCTTATCGGAAAACCGGCGCCCACTTCATCTGAACAGCTTATAGTGGACGGGGTTGCCCGGGCAGGCGGAAAAACCGCATTCGGCGAAGGCGCTGAAGGCATTGAGGAGTGTCAGCGCGATGACGAGCCAAACCGCGCCCGTCTCGAAACGTCCCGGCGCGGG
>Ga0182748_1004865_pt1 | contig 10415 bp, 9 predicted proteins | sample eDN3rd37CKraftOP_FD_128877 | JGI IMG/M metagenome (GOLD analysis project Ga0182748, IMG submission 128877) | Enriched Organic Plus compost microbial communities from Emeryville, California, USA - eDNA 3rd pass 37_C Kraft OP (version 2) (version 2) ...
ACCGTGGGCTGAGTGGGGCCGGTTGGCGTTGTAATCGCAGCGCCAGTCCTCGATGATCACCCGGGCTTCCAGTAGCGAATCGAAGCGCCACAGGTTGAGCAGTTCGTCTCGCAGTCTGCCGTTTAATACTGCAACGACACTTCGGCTCGAACCTCCAGGAAAGTGCAGGTCATAGCTTATGTTCACGCAGTCGATGGATGGCGTTTTACCAGGTCGTCAACCTTCCGATCCGGAACTGTCGTTGCAGTAGTAAGGGCAGCAGAGTTCTACGCGGACCACGACATCGCCCTGCGCCCGGGACGGCGGGTGCACAAGGTCGACCTGGCCGAGACCGGCGGTACGGCGGTTCTGGACGACGGCACCGAGATCGGCTTCGCTAGGCTCGCCCTGGCGACCGGGTCGGTGCCGCGGGCGCTGCCGGCTCCCGGCGCCGACCTACCCGGGGTGTTGTCGCTGCGCACGATCGACGACGCTGCGGCGATCCGAGCAGAACTCGACCGGGCCGGTCACGTGGTGGTGATCGGCGGCGGATTCGTCGGCCTCGAGGTCGCCACCGCCGCGGCGAAACGGGGAGCGGCGGTCACCGTCGTCGAGGCGCCGCGGTTCTCGCCGACGGCACCGAGCTCCCCGCGGATCTGGTCGTCGTCGGCATCGGCGCCGTCCCCACCGTGGATCTCGCCCGCGATCTCGGCCTCCGATGCGAGGGCGGCATCGTGACCGACGAGCACGGTCGCACCGATCATCCCGCGGTCGTCGCGGCCGGTGACTGCACCGTGCAACCCCATCCGCACCTGGCGGGCCGGCTGCTCGGACTGGAGTCTGTGAACAACGCGGCCGAACAGGGCCGGGCGGCCGGCCGGATCGCGGCCGGAACCGACCCGGGGCCCCGTGGCGTGCCGTGGTTCTGGTCGAACCAGGGCGACCTGCGGATTCAGATCGTCGGGGTCTCCGACGGGCACGACGACCTCGTGGTGCGCCGCAGCGAGGACCGGATCACCGTTCTCTACTACCGCGACGGTGTGCTCATCGCCGCCGACACCGTCGACAACCCGCGCGACCACAACGCTGCAAAACGCGCTCTCGCGAACGGCCAGACCATCGACCGCGAGGCCGCTGCCGACATCGAGGTACCCCTGAAGTCCCTCGTGCGACCCGTATGAGCTCCCGTCCCTGCCGCAGCAGGCCGCTGTGGCAGGGACGGGTTCGCACGAGACTGAGATGGCGGCACTACCCCGCCACCGGGACGGACACCCGCAGCGGCGCACCCGTGGCGGAAACCACCTCCCCCGCGGATACGTCGGGAGCCAACTCCGCCAGCTGCAGGCCGTCGTCGGTCACGTCGATCACCGCCAGGTCGGTGATGATGCGATCCACGACGCCGGCGCCGGTGAGCGGCAGGGTGTTCTCGACGAGGATCTTGGGCGAGCCGTCCTTGGCGCAGTGCTCCATGACGACGACCACCCGGCGCGCACCGTGGACCAGGTCCATGGCCCCGCCCATGCCCTTGACCAGCTTGCCCGGCACCACCCAGTTGCTCAGGTCGCCGCGCTCGCTGACCTGCATGCCGCCCAGGATCGCGACGTCGACCTTGCCGGAGCGGATCATCCCGAAGCTCGTCGCCGAATCGAAGAAGCTGGCGCCCGGGATCACCGTCACCGTCTCCTTGCCGGCGTTGATCAGGTCCGGGTCCTCGTCGCCGGCGATCGGGTACGGGCCGAGGCCGAGGATGCCGTTCTCGGACTGCATGACGATCTCCACCCCGGGCGCCACATGCCCCGGGACCAGGGTCGGCAGGCCGATGCCGAGGTTCACGTAGTCGCCGTCGGAGAGTTCGGCCGCGGCGCGCGCGGCCATCTGATCGCGGGTCCAACTCATGCGGACACCTCCTCCAGCTCGCGGACCGTGCGACGCTCGATGCCCTTGTCGGCCGCCTGGGCCACGGTCAACGGCAGCACGGCGTCGACGTAGATGCCCGGCAGGTGGATCTCGTCCGGGTCGAGGTCACCGGGATCGAGGATGTTCTCGACCTCGGCGACGGTGTACTTCGCCGCCATCGCACAGAGTGGGTTGAAGTTGCGCGCTGCCTTGCGGAACACCAGGTTTCCGTGGCGATCGCCCTTCCAGGCCCGCACGAACGCGACGTCCGGGCGCAGCGCCTCCTCGAGCACGAAAGTCCGCGGCGCTCCGTCCCAGACGAACTCCGCCTGTGGTTTCGGGGCCGATGCCACCGCCACCGCGCCGTCGGCGTCGTGCCGCAGCGGCAGCCCGCCGTCGGCCACCTGGGTCCCGACGCCGGTCTGGGTGTAGAAGGCGGCGATGCCCGCCCCGCCGGCACGCAGCCGTTCGGCAAGGGTTCCCTGCGGCGTCAGCTCGATCTCGACCTCGCCGGTGAGGTACTGGCGTTCGAGCTCCTTGTTCTCCCCCACGTACGAGGCGATCAGCCTGCGGATCTGTCGGTTCTCCAGCAGCAGCGAGTTGCCGATGCCCGGGATCCCGCAGTTGTTCGAGACCACGGTGAGGTCGCGAACGCCGGTGCGTGACAACGCCTCCAGCAACACCGCGGGGATGCCGCAGATACCGAAGCCACCGGAGGCCACCATCATCGAGTCCGATACCGCCGACACCGCGGCGTCGGCGGAGGGTGCGGTCTTGTCCATGTGTCCCCCTTCAGGCGAGTCGGGCCAGCTTCTCGAGCACCCGCTCGGGCTGTGCGGAGGCCGGGATGCCGGTGAGCAGCGCATCACCGGCGGGAATCTCGTCGTCGTCGGACCAGAACCCCTCCGGCAGAAGCGAGATCGTGGTGCCGTCGCTCGTCTCGACCTGGTCGTCGGTGCGCAGGGCGACCACCCAGTCCAGGTGCGAGGCGATGTTGGTGATCGCGCTGTAGTCCGACACCGACTCGGGCTGGGCGATGGGATCGCCGACGCGGGCCCGGGCGTCGAGGAGGACCAGCGCCACCGGGAGTTCCGAGAGTTTGCCGAGCCATTCGGCGATGTAGGTCGACGCCATGTCGGCGCGATCCGGGTCGATCTCGTCCAACCCGGTACCGGCGACGCCGTGCGCACGACCGAGCCAGCGCGCCGGCGACGGGAGCGAGAGGACCAGCGGACGACGGGCCGCGTCGGCCAGCGTCTTGGCGGTGCGTTGCACACCCGCGACGCCGTCCTCGTCGGCCAGCAGGGTACGGAGCGCATACCCCGTGCGGGAGCGCGCGCCCATCGCGGCGACCAGTTCCGGATCGGCCACCAGGTGCGCGCCCTGGACCGCGCCGACGTCGAGCCAGGTGGCGTCGGGATCGAGTAGGGCATGGACCTGGCCCTGGTGCCCGGTGAGTGCGGCCAGGTCGGCCCACGGGATCGGCTGACCCTGGCGGATGACCGCGGTGGCGTAATCGGTGTGATCGATCAGGACCGGACGGGTGCGCCCACTGGCTGGCGAGGCGATCAGAGACTTCAGCGATGACATTGGTTTCTCCAGTATCGGTGTCGACCGGAAGGCCGGGTGCACCCGCGCGGGGTCACGGGTGCACCCGGCCGACCGGATCAGGCCAGTCGTCGGACGTTCTCGCCGTACTTCGACTCGAGCTCGGCGATCCGGGCCTCCAACTGTCCGATCTTGACCTCACGGCGGTCCGGGATCATGATCGGCGGCAGCTCGGCCAGCGGGGCGACCACGCGCTCGGGGCCGTCGATGGTGAAGACCGTGGCGGTCAGCTCCTCGACGTCTCCCCACGAGCCGTAGTAGTGGACGTCGGCCGGCGGCTCGTCCTGGACGAACTCCTTGCAGAACTCGTCGAAGGGCTTGCCGCGCTCCAGCCGCGCCTTGCGGGCGGCATCGCGCTTGGCGTTCGTCGCCTCGACGTCCAGGCGGAAGTTCACCGGGTCGTAGACCACGCCGAAGATGTCCTCGGCCACCTTCTGGGTGATGCGGCCCAGTTCGGCGTCGTGGACCACCGATTCGGGCAGACGCTCCAGCGGATCGCCGTAGCCGCCGCCGGCGCCCTGGCTGATCATGTACAGCTCGCCGTCCTTGGCCAGGTCGAACTGCAGGCCCATGTGGTAGGTCGAGTAGCGACCGTCCTCGAAGGGCTGCTCGTTCATGACCTTCTCGATCGACAGGTCGAACTTCTTCGGGTCCTTGCGGATGTGCTCGTATACGTTCGTGCCCTTGACCATGCACAGCGGGTATGTGCCGCAACCGTATCCGCCGTACATGCCGTAGATCGAGGAGAACTTGGCGCCAGAGGTGACCGTCATGAAACCCCACTGCGGGGTGCCCTCGGCGGCGACGATCATCTCGTAGCCCATGCCGCCGGTGAACTTGCCGAAGCCCATGTTGTCACGCACCAGCCGCTTGGAGACCAGCTGCATGAACGGGACCTCTTCCTCCATGACCTCCTGCTCGGCGGTGTCGGCCATCGCACAGAACAGCGGCGAGACCGCGTCCTCACCGTCGCGGAAAGGCTTTGCGCCGCCGGGCATGCCGTTCAGGTCGGCACACAGGTTGCCCACCATGTCGCCGTGCTGGGTGATGCCGCCCCACAGGAAGGTGTTGATCTGGTTGAACCAGTTGGCCACCACGTTGGAGTACTTGTTCGGCGTCGAGAAGCTCATCCGGCTGTAGAGCGCCTGGAAGGCCGAGAACCCGCGGAACGACGCCTGCAGCGACTGGCCCATCGGGGCGTCGTACGACGCGTCGGCCCAGGTCCCCTCGTCGGAGATGATCTCGATGCAGCTCATCGCCGAGGTGCAGCGCGGCAGGTCCGGCCACCAGAACGCCAGGATCGCCTGCATGAACATCGATTTCACCGAACACAGCGGCGAGTTGATGGCCCGGTTGAGGATCTCCGGCCCGGTCCCGCGCAGGTCCACGATCATCTTGTCGCCCTTGATCGTGATCTTGCAGGCGAACTTGATGAGGATGTTCTCCTTCAGCGTCGAGTCCATGAACTGGTCGAAGCGGTAGGTGCCGTCGGGCAATTCGCTGATCCGCCGGCGCACCTCGGCGTCGACGTCCTCGACCGTGACGCGCAGGGCCGCGATGAAGGTGTCGACACCGACCTCGTCGATCACCTTGTCGATGCGCTCCATGATCTTGCGGACCGCGGTGATCTTGACCTTCAGGTCGGCCAGCTGCAGCTTGGGGTCGCGCACCGAGTGCTGCAGGAAGGTCAGCAGGTCCCGGCGCAGCTCGCCGCGCTCGACGATCTTGAACGGGCTCATCCGCAGGCCGTCGTCGAACGGGGTCTCCGAACCGGACGGCATGCCGCCGGGCTCGCAGGCGCCGTTCTCACCCTCGTGGATGGTGGCGGCCACCCAGGCGATGATCTCGCCGTCGCGGATGATCGGCATGATCATCGACTGATCGGTGTTGTGCACGTTCCCGAAACGCGCGTCGTTGTGGATGAAGCCGTCACCCTCGTGAACGCCCACCGTGGGCTCGTCCTTCCAGTACTTCATGATGTACCGGATCGGGTGGTGCAGGATCGCGCTGAACGCGATCACGCCGTGGCACGACAGGTAGGAGACGTCGCCGCTCGCGGTGTAGATCGCGGTGGTGAGGTCGCCCCACTTCGCGCCGGGTGCGGCGCCCTGGGCCTCGCACATCTCGTAACCCTCGTCGAGGGCGCCGGCGATGCGCTTGCGGATGCGCTCGACCTGGAGGCGGTCGACGCCGACGGCGATGGCCACCTCTTCGTGGTCGGTGCGTGGCGCGATCGCATGGCTGCGCATGATCTCCGGGTCGGGCCCGAGGAACAGCGTGGTCTCGTCCATGAACTTGTCGACCCACTCCTGCTCCTGCGGGGTCAGGACGCGGCTGTCATGGTCGTGAACTGCGGTCATGATGAACTCTTCTCTCGCTTGGAATGGTTTGTGGCTCAGTCCTGCAGGAACCAGACGGCACCCTGGCGGGTGGGCTCGAGGCGCCACTCCGGTTCGACGAGGAACGTGGTGTTCTCGGTGGTGACGATCGCCGGGCCGTGGATGACGTGCTCGTGGGTGAGTGCGCCCTGGTCGTAGACCGGGGTGTCGAGCGCCTTGTCGTGGCCGATGAAGTGGACGTTGCGCCGGGCCACCGGGGTCGGCTCCGTGCGGTCGCCGCCGGCGTCGAGGGAGTCGAAGTTGACCACGTCGCCGTCGACGTAGGACGCCACTCGGATGGTGTTGCACCGGATTCCGGCCTCCGGTGCGGCCGAGGACGCGCCGAAGCGGTGGCTGTACACGTCGCCGAAGGTCTTGATGATCTCCAGCACGTCACCGACGCCGTTGATGCGGCTGATGCCGTCGAGCGCCACCGCCTGGGTGAGCAGCTGATTGCCGTAACGCATGTCCACCTCGAGGCGGTACTTCACCTCATCGCCGTCGAATCCTTGGCGCACCAGGTCTTCTCGGCCGCGGGCCTCCAGCTCCTCGACCACGGCGTTAAACTCGTCGTACTTGTCGTACAGCGTGCGGGTGGTGGCGTTGTAGAAGGTGACGTGGACGCCACGCTCGTGGAAGTGCAGCTGCTTCATGTTGCCGGCGCCGCAGGCGGAGAACACCGAGGAGAACGGCGGGGCCAGGACCCGGCGGATGCCGGCGTGGCGGGCGATGCCGCAGGCGTGCAGCGGGCCGTTGCCGCCGTAGGCGAGCATGGTGAAGTCCTCGGGGAGGTAGCCGCGCACGCGCAGCTCCTTCCCGATCCCGATCGCCATCTGCTCGTCGACGCTGTCCTTGATCACCCGGGCGATGTCGATGACGTCCATGTCCAGCGGATCGCACAGGGTGTCCTCGATCGCCTGGACCGAGCGCTTGGGGTTGAGCTTGATGTACCCGTTGGCGTAGTTCTCGGGGTCGAGGTAGCCGAGCAGCAGATCGGCGTCGGTGACGGTCGGCCGCAGGCCGCCCCGGTCGTAGCACGCCGGCCCCGGGTTCGAGCCCGCCGACTCCGGCCCGATCTTGATTGAGTTGTGGATTCGGTCGTAGCTGGCGATCGACCCGCCGCCGGCACCGAGGGTGTCGAGGTGGACCATCGGCACGCTGACCAGCCACCGATCGATGGTCGGCAGGAAGTCGTAGTGCTTGACGCCGCCCTCCGGCACCAGGCCGATGTCGAAGGAGGTGCCGCCCATGTCGGTGGAGATGACGTGACCGAGCCCGGTCTCGGCGGAAAGGTGCTCGGCCGCACCGACACCCGCGATCGGACCGGAGTGGATGGTCTGCAGCGCGTCGGTGGAGTTCATCTGCGCCATGCCGCCCGAGTTGTGGATGACCAGCATCGGCTTGTCGTACCCGGAGTCGCGCAGGTTGTTCGACAGCTGCGACAACGCGTGGAACATGATCTCGTGCAGGAAGCCGTCGATGATGGTCGACGTGGACCGCACGTACTCGCCCTTGCGGCCGGACACCTGATGGCCCAGCAGAACCGGGATGGCGCCGAGCTCGTGGGGCGGGAACTCGTCGAGGATGATCTCCTGGATCGCCAACTCGTGCACGGGATTCTCGGTGGCGTTGACCAGCGAGACGACGATGGCCTCGGCACCCTCGTTGACCAGTTCGCGCACCGTCTTGCGCACGTCCTCCGGGTCGAGCGGCGCGACGATCTTGCCGGCGGAGTTGATGCGCTCCTTGACCGAGCGGATCAGCTGACGGGGCACGATCGGGTCGGGACGCTCGGCGGCCGGCAGGTTCTGCTGCATGGTGTAGTCGAGGCCCTCGCCGTAGCCGCGACCTCGAGACAGCGGGATGGTGTCCTCGAAGCCGTGGGTGACGATGGCCGCCACCTTCGGTCCCTTGCGCTCGATCAGCGCGTTGGTTCCGAGAGTCGTTGCGTAGCGGACGGAGTCGACCTCGCTGAGCACGGTGTCGCGGTCGAGGCCGGCCCGCTTGCAGGCCAGGTCGAGGGCCTCGTTGAAGCCGAGTGCCAGGTTGTGGTGGGTCGTCAGGGCCTTGGCGTCGACGTAGATGTCGTCCCAGACGAAGAAACAATCGGTGAAGGTACCGCCAATGTCGACGGATATGCGCTTCATGGTGCAGCTCCTATGTGGTGGGTCAGCGGATGTGGCCGATGGCCTTCAGTGCGGCGGTGTACTTCTGGGCGTCCTCGCCGGGTCCGTAGTTGAAGACCTCTTCGGGATCGACGCCGCGTTCCTCCCACTGCTTGCGCAGCGCGGCGACGTCGATGACCATGTCGACGGTCGGCGGATGGCCCGGCGGCAGGTACTCGACCTCGATCTGGGTGCCGCATCCGGGGCAGTAGTACTCCAGGATCCGGCAGTAGGTGGGGTCGGGGCTGAAGGTGTACTCGTAGCGCTCCGGGTCGATGATCGGCTGGTGGATCTCACGCGGATCGCGGTCGTACACAAGCGTTCCCGGCTTGTAGTTGTCGTGGGCGGAGCCCATGTCGTGTTCACAGACCCGGCACACCCAGCGTTCGGTGTCCAGATCGATCACGAGGTACTCGGTCATGGGGACTCGCATCTCGAGTCCTCCTCTCAGATGTCGGTGTCTTTCAGGGCGGGGATGTCAGAGGGTGTCGGTGAGCAGCAGGTCGCCGGCGGAGGTGACGCGGAACTGCCAGCCGGGCAGCACGCGGGCGGTGAAGAACGGGCCCTCGACGATGGCCGGCCCCTCGCCGGAGTTGCCGGGCGAAAGTTCGTCGAGCACGTGCACCGGCACCTCGTCGACCTGGTCGGCGCCGCTGCGCACCCGGCGGGTCCCGATGCTCGGCGCCGGGGTCGGGGTGACCTCGGTGTCGGCGGTCAGTTCCGGCTGGGACAGTTCGGCGGTGACGGTGAACCGCAGGGTCGCGAGCTGCTCGGGGTAGTCGACCGCGTCGCCGGGGATGTAGGGCCGCCGCTCGGCGATGTTGCCGTCGATCCCCTCGATGATCAGTTCGCTGGAGACCGTGCAATCGGCGAGGGCGTACCCCTCCTGGAACATGTCGCGTTCGGCCCGTTCGACCAGCTCGGCGTGGGTGGCCGCAGCTGCCTCGGTGGTGGCGACGGGGACCGTGACCTCGTAGGTCTTGCCCACGTTCGAGAACGAGATGCCCAGTGCGGAGAACACCGCGGCGGTGCGCGGGATCAGCACCCGCTTGACGTCCGCGACGCGCGCCGCGCCCGCGGCGCTCATCGGGCCGGCCCCGCCGAAGGCGGCGAGGGTGGTGTCGGCGTCGACCAGGTGGGAGAAGGAACCGGCGACGGCTTCGAAGTACGCCTGCTCCATCCGGACGAGGGCTTCTTCGAGGCCGACCCCGAGCGGCTCGGCGATGGTCTCGGTGATGACCGCCTTGGAACGCTCGGCGTCGAGCTTGAAGGTGCCGTCCAGGTAGGTGTCCGCGTCGAGCACGCCCAGCAGGAGGTTGACGTCGGTGATGGTCGCCTGCTTGCCGCCGAAACCGAAACAGGCGGGACCGGGTGCCGCGCCGACCGACTGCGGGCCGACCTGGATCTCGCCGTCGACCACCTGGATCACCGACGAGCCGCCGACGCCCTTGGAGTGGACCTCGCTCATCGGGTAGGAGATCGGCACGCCTTTGATCGAGCCGCGCTCCCGGGTGGCGACCTGCTCGCCCTCGACCACGCCGACGTCGGTGGTGGTGCCGCCGATGTCCATCATCACGACGCGGTTGAGTCCATAGACCCGGGCCAGGGCAGCGGTGCCCTCGAGGCCGCCGCGCGGACCGGACGAGTAGGTCTTGAGTGCCACGGACTTGGCGACGCGGGAGGAGGCGCCGTCGTTGCGGTAGACCAGCAGCGGGTTGGCGACCTTGAAGTCCTTGAGCCGGCGTTCGGCGCCGTAGAGGAATCGCTCCATGGTCGGGTGCAGGAACGAGTTGATGACGCACGACCAGGTGCGGCGGGCGTCGTCGCGGTCGCCGGCGAGGTCCCAGCTGTAGATCACCGGGATCGAACCCAGCAGCTGGCGGGGGAACTTGCGGAGCAGGACGTTGCGCAGGCGGCGCTCGTCCTCGGGGTTGGCCGCGGTGACGACGACGCGCGCCGCGCCCAGCGTGGTGAGCCGGTTGACCGACTGGACCAGCTCGAATTCGAGGTTCTCGTCCTCGACGTCGACGGTCAGGTAGCGGTCGGCGATCAGGCCGTCCCACAGGTCGTTCTCCGCGTCGGACTTGCGCATCACCGTGTCGAGGTTCGACAGCGTGGTCAGGATGCCGATCATCGGTCCGCGGCGTTCGACGAGGGCGTTGGTGCCCTGGGTCGTCGAGTACCGGATGTGGTCGGTGGCGTGCAGGATCTTCTCGAGGTCGGCCTGCCCGTAGAGGGACTCCGACACCTTCTCGATGCCGCTGAATGATCCGCCCCGGCGTGTCTGGAGAGTTCTTCCGTTGGGAAGGATGGGCACGTGGGATCGAAGTCATCGAGGCGGTATCCAGACGAGCTGAAGGTGCGGGCGGTGCAGATGGTGGCCGATCTG
>Ga0182748_1004867_pt1 | contig 10414 bp, 7 predicted proteins | sample eDN3rd37CKraftOP_FD_128877 | JGI IMG/M metagenome (GOLD analysis project Ga0182748, IMG submission 128877) | Enriched Organic Plus compost microbial communities from Emeryville, California, USA - eDNA 3rd pass 37_C Kraft OP (version 2) (version 2) ...
GATGGCGAGCCGGCCGTCGGGAACCGACAGCGCGCCGTATTTGCGCGCGTTGGTCGCGAGCTCGTGCAGCACCAAGGCGACGTGAACGGTGGTGCGCGAGTCGAGCATCAATATCGGCCCGTCGCACGAAATGCGATTCGTCTCCGGCGTGCCGAGCAGGACCTGTTCGCGCACGATCTCCAGCACGTCAGCGCCCTGCATGCGGGTCTGGACCAGAAGATCGTGGGCGCGGGCGAGCGCCTGGACGCGGCCATTGAAGCTGGTGACGAATTCGGAGGGGCTGCTCGCGCGCCGCAGCGACTGACTTGCGATCGCCTGGATGGTCGCGAGCGTGTTCTTGACCCGGTGGTTGAGTTCCTCGACGAGCAGGCGCTGCAGTTCTTCCGCGCGCTTGCGTTCGGTCACGTCACGGCCGACCTTCGAGGCGCCGACGATCTTGCCGCCCTGGTCGTAGAGAGGCGACACTGTGACGGACACATTCAGGCGCCGTCCGTCCTTGGTGATGCGCGTGGTCTCGAAGTGATCGACATGCTCGCCGCGCGAGATGCGCGCCAAGATGCTGCGCTCTTCGCCATACAGTTCGGGCGGAATAATGCGCAGGATCGAACTGCCGATGATCTCCTCGGCATTGAAGCCGAAAAGGCGGGTCGCCCCTATGTTCCAGGTGGTGATGGTCCCGTCGAGGGTCTTGCTGATGATGGCATCGTCGGACGAGGCGACGATGGCGGCCAGCCGGGCCGATTCAATGTGCGCGTGATTGCGGTCGGCGAGGTTGATCAGCAGGTTGATCGCGCCGGTGACGTTGCCCTCCTCGTCAAAGAGAAGCGAGGGATACGGCACGAAAGGCACGCGCGTTCCGTCGGGCCGCTCGACGAGCGCTTCGACGCCGCGAACCGGCCGGCCCTCCTTCAACGTCCTCGCCATGGGACATTCGTCGTGCGGCAACGGTCGACCGTCGGGCCAGAACAGCCGCCATGAGCCGCACCAGGACGTGCCCAGTTCCGGCCGATAGCCCCACAGGTCCGCCGCAGCATCATTGTAGAACGTCAAACGGCCGACATCGTCGGTCGTGTAGACCGGGACCGGCAGCGCTGCGAGCAGGTCCGTACTGGCTGTCATAAAACCCCCTCAGGTCAGAGCGAACGCCCGAGCAGGGCGGAAGTTCCTGCCCCCAGCGCGGAAAAGCGGCCCGTCGCGCATTATCCTTGACGGTATACTAGTCCTGGGCGCAGCCGACGCGGCAATGCGGCAGAACGGTTCGGGGGGCGGAGCGTTGTGGCAGGCCGCTGCATGCTCGCGCTCACGGTTCCCGACCGGCTCGCCACGTCCTATGCTGCGCTGCGAAGGAGAGTCCGAATGCAAGCAGAGGCCTCGGCGGTCGATCTGGGCGCGATGATCGCGGCGGTCCAGCGTTGGGTGGAAATCGAAAGTCCCACGCGCAACGTTGTCGCGGTCAATCGGATGATCGACGCCGTCCAGGCCGAGTTTGCCGGCCTTCCGGTGCACAGCGATCGCATAGCGGGTCGTGACGGCTGTGCGGACCATCTCGTGGTGCGCACGGCCGGTGCGCATGATCGGCCCGGTATTTTGATCTTGTCGCACGTCGATACGGTGCATCCGCTCGGGACATTGGGCGGTGCGCTGCCGTTCCGGCGCGACGGGGACCGGGTCTACGGGCCGGGCGTCTACGACATGAAGGCGGGCGCCTACCTGGCGCTCGATGCGCTGCGGCGGGTGCTGCGCGCCGGTACCGGCCGGCTACCGGTGGTGTTCCTGTTCACCTCGGACGAGGAGGTCGGGAGCCCGACCTCGCGAGACCTGATCGAGGCCGAGGCGCGCCATGCCCGGTACACCCTGGTGACCGAGCCGGCGCGGGACGGCGGCAAGATCGTCACCACCCGCAAGGGCGTGGGCCGTTTCGAAGTGACCGCGACCGGGGTGCCGGCCCATTCCGGCTCGAGCCATCGGCGCGGGCACAGCGCTATTAAAGAAATGGCGCGGCAGGTCCTGGCGATCGAGGGAATGACGGACTACGCCCGTGGCGTCACCACGACGGTTGGCATGATCAGCGGTGGGACGGCGCCGAACGTGATCCCGCAGCACTGCCGCATCACCGTCGACCTGCGCGTCGCCGACGAGGCTGCGGGGCGGGAGATGGAGGCAGCCATTCTCGGCCTGACGCCGGCGGACCCTGAGGTCCGGCTGGAGGTGACCGGAGGCATGAACCGGCCCCCGTTCGAGAAGACACCGGCGATTGCCGCCCTTTATGCGCACGCACGCAATCTCGCCCGCGAGATCGGGTTCGACCTGATCGACGCGCCGATGGTGGGCGGAGGCAGCGACGGAAACTTCACGGCCGCGCTGGGCGTCCCGACCTTGGACGGGCTGGGCGCCGATGGTGATGGTGCCCATACGGAATGGGAATACGCGCTGGCTTCGTCGTTCGTGCCGCGCAGCCTGCTGATGCAGCGTCTGATCGAGACTTTGACCTAACGTCCACCCCGAAACCGACCCCCGGTGGGGTTTCGGCAGGGTGTGCATTGACTCGCGTCACCCCATATGAGAATGAACGTTCATTCTAAAAACAGTGCAGTGCAGCATCGATGCGACGGAGCAACGTCCAGCGCCAGTCCGATCGCCGCGCGGACATCCTGGCGGCAGCGCGGCGGTGCTTTGCCCGGTCCGGCTTCCACCAGGCTTCAATGCAGGAAATCTGCAACGAGGCCGGGATGAGCCCGGGCAATGTGTATCGCTACTTCCCGTCGAAGGAAGCGATCATCGCCGGGATTGCCGAAAACGACCGTGCCGACGTGATGGAGAAGTTCGCGGCGATGGCGCAGGCGCCGGACTTCTTCACCGGGCTTGAAAGTCTCGCGCGCTATCACCTGGTCGAGCGGCCGGACGAAGAATTCGCGCTGTGCGCCGAGATCATGGCCGAGAGCCGGCGCAATCCCGAGGTCGCCCGGATCTATCAACAGGTCGAGGACGCGGTACGCGAGCGCCTGATTGCCGCCCTTCAGCGGGCAGCGGAGACGGGCGAAATCGCCGCGCCGGCGAACGGTTTTGACGAGGTCGTAACGATCATGACGGCGCTGGCCGACGGGTTGTGCTGGCGACGGGCGGTCGATCCGGGGTTCGACCCGCAGACGGTGCTGGGGACGGTGCTCGCGACGGTTCGGTGTCTGCTGCGCGTACAAGGGGCTGCACGGACGGCAGGGGGAGAATTGCAATGAAGGGCAGCCGCATCACGGCCGCGGGCTTGGTGATCGCCGCCGGTCTGTGGGTGTTCTCGGGACATCTGTTCCCGCATGAGGACGGTGCCAGCCGCGCCGCCGTGCGGCCGGACGAGACGGACCAGACCAAGCTGTTCCGCGTCGCGGTGATGCCGACCAAGGTGGAGCCGCACCGCCGGCGCCTGGTGCTGTCCGGACGCACCGAAGCCGATCGCAAGGTGATCGCGACCGCGCGGAGCAATGGCGTGGTGGCGAAGCTCAACGTACGCCGCGGCAGCGTCGTGAAGGAAGGCGACGTGATCGCGGTGCTCACGGACGAGGCGCGCGAGGCGCAGGTGGAGCAGGCGCGGGCGCTGCTGGCACAGCGGAAGACCGAGCTCGAGGCGCGCGCCAAGCTGGTGGCGCAGGGATCACTGCCGCGACTCGAAATGGGCAATCTGGAAGCCCAGTACAAGGCGGCCGAGGCGGCGCTCGCCGCGGCCGAGGCCGAGCGCGACCGCAGCAAGGTGCTGGCGCCGTGGTCCGGCATCGTCAACGACGTGCCCGCCGAACTCGGCCAGGTGATGGCACCCGGCAAGGAGGTGGCGCAGATCATCGCGCTCGACCCGATGCTGGCGGTGGTCGAGGTGGCGGAGCGCAAGCTCGCCGGCGTCAAGGTCGGCGATCCGGCCGAGATCCGACTCATCACCGGGCAGAAGGCACAAGGGCGGATCCGTTTCGTGTCGAAGACGGCGAGCGAGACGACACGGACCTACCGGGTCGATGTGGAGGTGCCCAATCCCGATGGCGCCATTCCCGACGGCATCACCACCGAGGTGGCGCTGACGCTGGCGGCGGTGCCGTCGACGCGGGTGCCGCGTTCCGCGCTGACCTTCTCGTCGGGCGGCGAACTCGGCGTGCGGGTCGTGGACGGCGAGGGCACAGTGCGGTTCGTTCCTGTCGAGGTGGTCGAGGACGAGCAGCAGCTGATGTGGGTGCGCGGCATCGAGGACGGTGCGCGGGTGATCGTGCAGGGACAGGACTTCGTGCGCGAAGGCCAGCGGGTCGAAGCGGTGCCGGCGCCCGAGCAGAGTGCGGCCGCGCAATAGCGCAGCGCCCGAGAATAGACGAGAGCGGCCGGCCGATCGCGGCGCCGGCGTCACGGAACAGGGACTCTCATGGCGAACCCGGTCGATTACGCCATCAGCCATGCGCGGCTGACGATCGCGACACTGCTGTTCCTGCTGCTTGCAGGCGCGGTCGCCTATGTGACGATCCCGAAGGAAGCGGAGCCGGACGTCAAGGTTCCGATCATCTACGTGCAGCTGACGCAACGCGGCATCAGCCCGGAAGACTCCGAGCGGCTGCTGCTGCGGCCGGTCGAGACGAAGCTGAAGTCGGTCGGCAACGTCAAGGAAATGCGCGCGACCGCCTATGAGGGCGGCGGCTACGTGCTGCTGGAATTCGAAGCGGGCTTCGATTCGAAATCGGCCCTGGCCGACGTGCGCGCCAAGGTCGACGAGGCGAAGGCCGACCTGCCGCGCGACGCCGACGAGCCGAACGTGCAGGAAGTGAACCTTTCGCTCTATCCGGTGCTGGTGGTGGCGCTATCGGGCGACCTGCCGGAGCGGACGTTGCTGCGGATCGCGCGTACGGCGAAGAATGCGATCGAGCAGGCGCCGGGCGTGCTCGCAGCCGAACTGCGCGGTGCGCGCGACGAGGCGGTCGAGATCATCGCCGAGCCGATGCTGATGAAGAGCTACGGCGTGTCGCTCGATCAGTTGATCCAGGCGACGCAGGCGTCCAACAGCCTGGTCGCGGCCGGCGCGTTGGAGGGCAACAGCGGGCGGTTCTCGGTCAAGGTGCCGGGCCTGATCGAGAAGCCCGAGGACGTGCTCGACATTCCGATCGCCGCGTCGGGCAACGCGGCGGTGACGCTGGGCGACGTGGCGCAGGTCAAGCCGACCTTCAAGGACGCAACGTCGGTCACGCGCATCAACGGCCGTCCGGCGATGACGATCGAGGTGTCGAAGCGTACCGGCGCCAACCTGATCGAGACCGTCGATGGCGTGAAGTACGTCGTCTCGCAGCTGCAGAAGACGTGGCCGCAAGGGGTTCAGGTCGCCTTCACCCAGGACAAGTCGAAAGTGATCCGGCAGATGCTGGCCGACCTGCAGAACTCGGTCGCGACCGGTGTGCTGCTGGTGACGGTGATCATCCTGTTCGCGCTCGGCTTTCGCGCCTCGCTGTTCATCGGCATCGCGATCCCCGCATCGTTCCTGGCCGGCGTGCTGGGGCTGCAACTTGCGGGGTTAACCGTCAACATCGTGGTCCTGTTCTCGCTGATCCTCGCCGTCGGCATGCTGGTCGACGACGCGATCATCGTCTCGGAATTTGCCGAGCGCCGGATGTCGGAGGGAATGCCGCCGCGCGAGGCCTATTCGCTGGCGGCCCGACGGATGGCAGGACCGGTGATCGCCGCCACCGCGACCCGGGTCGCGGCGTTCTCGCCGCTGCTGTTCTGGCCGGGCATCGTCGGCGAGTTCATGAAATACATGCCGATCACGCTGATCGCGACGCTGTCGGCCTCGCTGGTGGTGGCGCTGGTGTTCACACCAACGTTGGGGGCGCTGTTGGGCCGCGCCGCGCCGGTGCCGCACGACGATCGGACGGCGGAGAACGGTCTCTACATGCGCACGGTGCGGCTGGCGCTGCGTCGCCCGGGCATGACGCTGACTTTGGCGCTGCTGATGCTCGTGGCGGTGCAGGTCGCCTATGGCAAGTTCGGGCGGGGCGTCGAATTCTTCCCCAATGTCGAGCCGGATTACGGCCAAGTGATCATTCACGGCCGCGGCAATCTCTCGCTCGAGGAGCGCGACCGCCTGGTGCGCCAGGTCGAGGAGCGGGTACTGGGATTCAAGGAGCTGGGTACGGTCTATACCCGCACCGGCGAGCAGCCGCGCGGCTCCAGCGAGCTGACCGAAGACACGATCGGCGTCATCCAGTTCGAATTCGTCGACTGGCAGCAGCGCCGACCGGCCTCGGTAATCATGGATGCGATCCGCGATGCGACGCGGGACATTCCCGGCATCCTGGTCGAGGTGACGGCGCCGCGGGCGGGGCCGCCGACGGGCAAACCGATCCAGGTGCAGATCGCCTCGCTCGATCCCGAAATGCTGCCCGCCGCGGCCAAGAAGGTGGCGGCGCTGCTGGCGCAGAATTCGGACATCCGCGATCTCGACGACGGCCAGCCGCTGCCGGGCATCGACTGGAAGATCACAGTCGACAAGGCGCGGGCCGCCACCTATGGCGCCAGCGTCGCGACCGTCGGCACAGGCATCCAGCTCGTGACGAACGGCGTCAAGATCACGGAGTATCGGCCCGCCGAAGCGGACAAGCCGGTCGACATCATCGTTCGCTTTCCGGAGGATCGGCGCAGCCTCGACCAGATCGACGAGCTGCGGGTGCAGACCAGCATGGGCCATGTGCCGATCGGCAACTTCGTCGAGCGGCAGCCGATGCAGCGCGTCGGTTACATCAACCGGGTCAACGGCAACCGCGTGATGACGGTGTCGTCGAACGTGGCCGAAGGGGCGCAGACCGCGAGCGTGCAGCAGACGATCACGCAGGCGCTGGCGCAGGCCGACCTCGGCCAGGGCGTGACGTGGAAGCTGAAAGGTGAGGACGAGGAGCGCGAGAAGGCCTCGGCGTTCCTGCTCAGCGCGTTCGGTACCGCGATGTTCTTGATCTTCGCGATCCTGCTCGCGCAGTTCAACAAGTTCTCCTCGGTCGGGCTGGTGCTCACCGCGGTTGTATTGTCGACGATCGGCGTGCTGCTGGGGCTGCTGATCATGGGCCAGCCGTTCGGCGTGGTGATGACAGGCATCGGCGTGATCGCCAATGCGGGCGTCATCGTGAACAACAACATCGTGCTGATCGACACCTACGATCGGCTGCGGCGGGAGGGCTGGGACGCCTACGACGCCATCATCGAGACCTGCCGCGAGCGCGCGCGGCCGGTGGTGCTGACGGCCGTCACCGCGGTGCTCGGCGTGCTGCCGATCGCCTTCGGCGTCAATCTCGACTTCCTCGCGCGCGAGGTGACCTACGGCGCACCGGCGACGCAATGGTGGATCAGCCTGTCGACGGCGATCGTGTTCGGCTTGAGCTTCGCCACGATCCTGACGCTGATCGTGACGCCCGCGGCCCTGATGGCCCTCGCCAATCTCTCGGCCTGGTGGGCACGCCTGCGTGCCCGCTTGCGCCGCCGCACAGCCGGGGGCGAACCGGCGGCGTTGAACCAGCCGATGCCGGCCGAGTAAAGGGTTGCGGCACCGCTCCGACCCTGGCAAGCCTTGGTCGCTCGTTTCGAAAGGCTTCGACCGATGTCCCATGCCGCCGTGCTCGACCCCACGCCCTTGCTGCGCACCGCCGTCGTGCCGGTGCTCACGATCGCCCGCGTCGCCGACGCAGTGCCCCTGGCACGTGCGCTGGCAGCTGGCGGACTGGATGTGATCGAAGTCACGCTCCGCACGCCGGTGGCGCTGGAGGCGATCCGCAGCATTGCCGAAGCGGTGCCCGAGGTCGTCGTAGGCGCCGGCACGATCACCAGTGCCGCCGACGTGACGGCGGCCGTGCAGGCGGGGGCGCGCTATCTCGTGAGTCCTGGGACGCCGGCCGCGCTCGTCGAGCCGCTGGCGGCATCGGGTGTGCCTTGCCTGCCCGGCTGCGCGACGGTGAGCGAGGCGATGGCGCTGGCCCAACGCGGCTTTCGCGTGCTGAAGTTCTTTCCGGCCGAGGCGTCGGGCGGCGTCGCCTGGCTGAAGTCGGTGGCCGGGCCGCTGCCGGACCTCACCTTCTGCCCGACCGGCGGCATCGATGCGCGCAATGTCGGCACGTATCTGGCGCAGCCGAATGTACGCGCGGTCGGCGGCTCCTGGGTGGCGCCGAAGGAAGCGGTGACGGCCGGCGATTTCGCCCGCATCACCGCGCTGGCCGCGGCGGCGGCGGTCGCCAGGGCCGCTTGAGCGGCTCTGCGGCATCCTGTCGCGAACCCGCGTTCTTCCTGCAGCGACACAACAGATCGGCCGCGGCCGGCTTGTGCCGGCGCGGGCAGCGCATAGCTGAGCCCGAACACGTTTCGTCACCGGAGGAGACCTGCATGATTGATCCCACCAAGTTGCTCGATCAGTTTCTCGGCGGCCAGCGGCCCGGCGGCGCGGTGGGTGACATTCTCAATCAGGTGACGGGCGCGCTTGGCGGCCACCAAGGGGCCGTCCCGGCGCGACGGCCCGGCAGCGTGCCGTCAGTGGGCGCGCAGGGTGGCGCCGACATGCTGGCCAAGGCGCAGGAATTTCTGAAAGGCAATGCCGGCGGATTCGCGGGCGGCGCGGCGATCGGCACCCTCGCCGGGCTGGTATTGGGATCGAAGTCGGGCCGCAAGCTCGCAGGCAATGTCGCACAGATCGGCGCTCTCGCGGTGCTGGGCGGCCTCGCCTACAAGGCCTACACCAACTATCGCGAGGGCAAGCCGGCCCTGGGCGGCCCCACGGCCGCCGAGATGCCGACCTCCGCGCCGCTGGCGCTCCCGGGCGCGCCGGAGCCGAATGCGCATGCGCTGCTGTTGCTGCGGGCGATGATTGCCGCGGCGATGGCGGACGGCGTGATCGATGCGCAGGAGCGCAGCCGCATTCTCGGCCAGTTGGAACAGGCCGGTCTCGGCGGCGAGGAGCGGGAATTCCTGGCGAGCGAGATCGCGCGGCCCTGGACCCCGGCGGAGTTCGCCGCAAAAGCGACGACGCCGGAAATGCGCAGCGAAATCTATCTCGCGGCGCTGATCGCGATCGACGACGACACCGCAGTAGAGAAGGCGTATCTCGCTCATCTCGCGGCGGCGCTGGAGCTGGAGCCCGGCTTAACGGCGCATCTGGCAGCGGCGGCGAAGGCCGCAAAGAGCGAGGAGGCGGCCGCCGGCGCCGCCTGAAGACGCGTCAGTGGAGCGCGGCCGTGGCGCGCGGAATGATCGCGCCACGATGGAGAATGACCTCTCCGGCGAGACGATGGGCGGCCTGCGCCGCCGCGTTGGGCTTCTCGCTGCGCAGCCGCGCGGCGAGATAGCCCGCGTTGAAGCTGTCGCCGGCGGCCGTGGTGTCGACCGGGGTGACGATCTGCGGCACCGGCACCGTCTCGCGTTCGCCGCCCGCGGCGATGACCGCGCCGCCGGCGCCGTTCTTCACCACGATCTCGGCGATACCGAACGCCTGCATGCGCTCGATCGTCGCCTCGGGGCTGGTGTCGCCCCACAAGGCGGCTTCGTCGTCGAAGGTCGGCATGGCGATGTCGACGCGCTTCAGCGCTTCCATGAACACGGTGCGGGCGCGGGCGAGATCGCCCTTCCAGCCGCGCGGCCGGTAATTGCCGTCGAAGGCGACCTTGGCGCCATTCTTCCGTGCAACTTCGAGCGTGGCGAGGAAGCGGCCGAGCCCGGCATTGGAATAGAGCGACAGGGTGATTCCCGAGAAGTAGATCAGGCCGGCGCCGACGAGGCTTTCTGCAACCTTGCCCCATTCCGGCAATTCGAACAGTTCGCGCGCCGGCGCGGTGTCGCGCCAGTAATAGAACCGGCGTTCGCCCTGCGGGTCGGTCTCGATCATGTAGAGGCCCGGCATGCGACCGGGCACGCGCAGAATGAGGTCGCCGGCAACGCCCTCGGCTGCGGCCAGCGCGACCACGCCGTCGGAATAGGGGTCATCGCCCAAAGCCGTGGCATAGGCGACCGGAAGGCCGGCCCGGGCCAGGTAAACCGCGGTGTTGAACGTGTCGCCACCATAGGCGAGGCCGTAGCGGCCATCGGCGCTGCGGGCCAACTCCACCATCACTTCGCCGACCGAGACGATGCGGGGCTTCTGATCGGTCATCCGTCTCTCATTGCTTGATCCGCCGCCCGGCGCGGCGCGGCGACCATAGAGCGCGCGCACGCGCAGCAAAAGCGGAAAGCGGATCCCGCGGGGTGTGCCACATGGCCCGAGTGCTGCGGCGCAGCGTATTTCACCCGGGGAAAGAACATATTCGGACTAATTCATCCCCTTGGAGATGCCCGATTGGTATGGGATTCTTTCTGCCGCACTGGGAGTGCGAATCAGGTCTCGCGGCGGCGTGGAACGCAGACACGCAGCTCAAACGCACGGGAGCCGGGAGGGGGA
>Ga0182748_1004874_pt1 | contig 10407 bp, 3 predicted proteins | sample eDN3rd37CKraftOP_FD_128877 | JGI IMG/M metagenome (GOLD analysis project Ga0182748, IMG submission 128877) | Enriched Organic Plus compost microbial communities from Emeryville, California, USA - eDNA 3rd pass 37_C Kraft OP (version 2) (version 2) ...
GAATGTTCCCCCGACGCCAGCCAACTATGCCCAGCGCAGCGGCCGGGCCGGGCGGGCAGGGCAGCCGGCACTCGTCATTACCTATTGCGCCGCGCAATCTCCGCACGACCAGTACTTCTTCCGCGATCCTGTGCGCATGGTGCACGGCCAGGTCAACCCGCCGACGCTTGACCTGGCCAACCGTGAACTCATCCAGAGCCATATGCATGCCATCTGGTTGGCCGAAACCGGCAAGAAGCTGGATAGCAGCGTGCGTGGCATGCTCGACATGAACGACCCCGCGGCGCCGCTGGCCGAGGACTACCGGCAGCAGATGGATGCTGATGCTCCGCAAAGGCGTGCCCATGAGCGTGGTTTGAGGGTGCTGGCTATGTTGGAGGGGGAGCTGACGAAGGAAAAGGCTCCCTGGTACACGCCCAACTTCGCCGAGGATGTGTTCCGTCACGCCTTCCGGTCCTTCGATCACGCGCTTGACCGCTGGCGCGATCTATTTGCCGCCACCAAGAGGCAGATGGAAATCAACCAGAAGGTAATGAACAATCCCGCGGCCAGCGAGCGCGAGCGGCGGGATGCCAAGCAGCGGCATGACGAAGCCTTCCGCCAGCAAACCCTGTTGCTGCAAGAGTCCGGATCGCTCAATTCGGACTTTTACACCTACCGTTATCTCGCCAGCCAAGGCTTTCTGCCAGGCTACAACTTCCCGCGCCTGCCGTTGATGGCCTACATTCCGGCCCGTAAGGGCAAGATCGGGCGCGAGAACTTCCTTTCACGTCCGCGCTTCCTGGCGCTGTCCGAGTTTGGTCCGTACAGCCTGATCTACCACGAAGGCAGCCAGTACCGGGTCGTCCGTGCCATGTTGTCGGTGAATGCGGAGGATCAGGTTTCCGTGGGGGCCAGGCTGACGACAGAGGTGGCGCGTATCTGTCCTGCCTGCGGCTACGGCCACTTCCGTACCCAGCGCGATGCTGACCGCTGCGTGTCATGTAACGCCCCGTTGGCAGACGCGGTGTCCGTCCAGAACCTGTATCGCATCGAGAACGTTTCCACAAAGCGTGCCGAGCGCATCACCGCCAATGAGGAGGAGCGCGTTCGCCAGGGCTACGAGATGCAGACCACCATCCAGTTCAGCGAGCTTGATCGCCGTCTGCAGGTCATGCACGCAGTCATGAAGGACGGTGATAAACCCGTGCTTGAACTCCAATATGGCGCTGCAGCGACAGTGTGGCGCATGAACCTGGGATGGCGGCGCCGCAGGGAGAAGAGCGTTCTGGGATTCATGATCAATCCAGTGACTGGTCATTGGGTCGGCGGATCGGATGAGGCGGGCGAATCGGATGCCGATACTCCGCCTGACAGAACTCCTCCGCAGCGCATCGTTCCTTACGTGGAGGATCGGCGCAACGTACTTATCGTGCGTCCGTTCGAGGAGCTCGACATCAAGACGATGGCCACACTCCAGTACGCGCTCAAGCGCGGCATCGAGGCCGTTTATCAGCTTGAGGAGAGTGAGTTGATGGCGGAGCCCTTGCCCAAAGCGGATGTGCGTCGTTCCATCCTGTTCTATGAGTCGGCGGAAGGTGGTGCCGGCGTGCTGACGCGGCTCGCCACCGAGCCGGATGCATTGGCCCGCGTTGCCAGTGAGGCATTGGCCATCATGCATTTCCGTCGACCGGCCTCAGGCGCCTGGGTACGGGAACAGCTCGAACAAGAACTGGATAGCGATGGCAAACCGATTTGCGAGGCGGGCTGCTACCGTTGTCTGCTCTCCTATTACAACCAGCCCGATCATGTGAAGATTGACCGACAGGATGTTGACAATGGCGGCAAGGTACTCGACATCCTATGCCGGCTTGCTCGGGCGAGAGGAGAGGCGGGCAGCTTTGGTCGCACGGCCGATGAGCAGCACGGCGAACTGGAGCGCGTCTCCGGCAGCTCGCTCGAGAAGGCGTGGCTCGATCATGTTCGCGAGCACGGCTACCGCCTGCCTGATCAGGGACAGCACACCATTGAGTGCTGCCGAACCACCGCTGATTTTTTCTACGAAGACTGGAAGGCGGCGATCTTCATCGATGGCCCTCATCACGAGTCTGCAAACCAGATCGAGCGTGACACGTCGATCAATGCCTGTCTGGATGCGGCAGGCTATTACGTCGTGCGCTTTCCCAAGGATGCGCGGCTTTGGCCCGACATCTTCAAGGCGCATTCCGCCCTGTTCGGAACAGGAACCACCCAATCATGACGGTGCAAGCGACAACAGCAACTTTCCAGCCGGGCTCCCTCGTTACCGCTCGCGGTCGCGAGTGGATAGTCCTGCCCCAGTCCACGTCGGACACCTTGCATCTTCGTCCCCTCGGGGCAGCCGATGACAATGTGACCATCATTTACCTGCCGATCGAGCCTGTGCCCGTCGGGCCGGCAACGTTTCCGTGGCCATCCCCGGAGCAGGCCTCGAACTTCGCTGCTGGACAGCTTCTGGGAGATGCCCTGCAACTCAAGCTGCGCAGCGGAGCTGGCCCGTTCCGGAGTTTCGGCAACATTGCCGTCGAACCTCGTGCCTACCAGCTCGTTCCGTTATTGATGGCGCTGAAGCAGGAGGTTGTTCGCCTGCTGATCGCGGATGACGTTGGCATCGGCAAGACCATTGAGGCTGCCCTCATCGTTCGCGAACTCCTTGATCGCGGCGAAATCGACCGTCTCGCTGTTCTGTGTCCGCCGCACTTGTGTGAACAATGGCAACGCGAGCTCAAGGAGCGCTTCCACATCAACGCGGTGGTGGTGCGCAACACTACGGCAAGCCGCCTGGAGCGCGGCCTGCCGGCCAACCAGTCGGTTTTCGAGGCCTATCCGTTCACAGTGGTCAGCCTGGACTACATCAAGTCCGACCGACGTCGCGATGAATTTCAGCGTGCCTGCCCGGAGTGTGTCATCGTCGACGAGGCGCACACCTGTACCTTTAGCGGACAGGGCCGGCAGCAACGCTATGTGCTGCTCAAGGGGCTGGCTGAAAATCGGTCGCGGCACATGATCCTGCTGACAGCCACGCCACATTCCGGTGACGAGGATGCCTTCTTCAACCTGCTGGGGCTCCTGAATCCGGAGTTCCAGGCGTTGAAAGACCTTTCTCCCGATGCTCGCCGTCCATTGCGGGAGCAACTTGCCAATCACTTCGTGCAGCGTCGCCGTCCGGATATTGAAGAATGGAACGACCGCAACGTATTTCCTGAACGGTTATCGGCCGAGGTGACCTACAGGCTGACCGGCGAGTGGGGCCGCTTGTTTGAGGATGTGCTCGATTACGCCCGTGACCTGGTGGAGCGCGCCGAAGGGCAGGGGCAGCTTCAGCAGCGCATGAGCTGGTGGGCAGCGCTTGCCCTGCTGCGCTGCATCTCCTCGTCGCCTGCGGCCGCCGTCAATGCGCTGCGCACTAGGTTGCTGGCTACGGATTCGTCCGTTGATGCTGCGGCGGGTGACATCGGGCTCATCCTGGAGGAAGCGGAAGAGCTGGGGCGCGAGCGGGTGCTGGACGGCGTGGAGGACGACCTGACGACTCAGGACATCGAACCTGGTGCCCGTACCGAAGACAGCCCCCGCCTAGCCCTGCTCATTGAGCGTGCCAATGGGCTGGCCGGGCCATCCAATGACCCCAAGCTGGCCAAACTCATCAGTCACATCAGGGAGCTGGTGGTAGGCGGTTTCCAGCCGGTGGTTTTCTGCCGCTACATCGCCACGGCGCACTACGTGGCGGAGCATTTGCGTGCCGCATTCAGCGACCATCTGGTCTCGGCGGTCACCGGCGAGCTCACCCCGGCGGAACGCGAAATTGCCGTCGAAGCCATGGCCGAGGCGGACCGGCGCATCTTGGTCGCTACGGATTGCCTGTCCGAAGGCATCAACCTGCAGAACCTTTTTACTGCAGTGGTGCACTACGACCTGTCGTGGAACCCCACGCGCCACGAACAGCGTGAAGGGCGGGTCGACCGCTTTGGCCAGAAGGCACGGGAGGTGCGTACCACCATGTTCTATGGCCTGGACAATCCTGTCGACGGTGCAGTGCTGCAGGTCATCCTGCGCAAGGCCGAGAGCATCCGCAGGGAGCTGGGCGTGCTGGTACCTATGCCCGATGACGATGGCGAGCTTACCCAGGCGTTGGTCGGGGCGGTCCTGCTGCGCAAGGGCACGACAACGGCACGCATGCCCCAACTGGACCTGGACTTCGGGAACGCCGAGCAGTCCATCGACACCGCCTGGACCTCGGCCCGTGAGAAGGCTGCGAAGAACCGCACGCTGTTTGCCCAGCGACGCCTCAAGCCTGAGGACGTGCTTCCGGAATGGCAGAAAACCCTCGCTGTCCTGGGGGGCGAGGACGATGTGGAGCGTTTCGTCAGGCGGGCCGTTCGAACGCTCGACGCGCCCCTGGAAGAAGCCTCCATGGCTGGCGGTCGCTGCTGGAAGCTGCATGTCTCCAGCTTGCCGGCCGAAGTGAGGGAGCGCCTGGAAGCCGAAGGCATGGCGGGTACCCTGCGCATCGACTTTCATCAGCCAACCGCGCCAGGGGCGCTGTTCATCCACCGCACCCATCCGCTCGTGGCCGTGTTGGCGGATTTCCTGCTTGAGTCCGCGCTCGACGATGGTTCTGACCATATGGCCGGAATTACAGACGCCGTTGCGCGAACCGGAGCCATTTTTACTGATGCCGTGACCAGTCGGACCACCGTGCTGCTGCTGCGCCTGCGTCATCAGCTCACGGTGAGTCACCAGGGTCGCTCGCGACTGTTACTGTGCGAGGAAATGAGCGCCGTGGGTGTCTCCGCCGGAAATGAGGGGGATTTGCTTGACGACGCCGAGGCACGCAGGCTCATGGCGGCGGAACCGGCCCGCAATATGCCTTCGCAGCTGCGCGACGAGCATATCGGACGTGCGCTGGAGCAGCTGCCCGTGCTTCAGCCGGCCCTGGAGTCGGTTGCGCGTATTCGGGCGCAGCAGCTGTTGGAGGACCATCGGCGCGTGCGTTCGGCCGCTGATGCCCGCGGCGAGTACCGGGTGAGCCCCAGCCTGCCGGTCGACGTCATGGGCGTCTTCGTGCTCATTCCGGCCTGACGGCTACGAACAGGAACGACCAAAACATGGCTCGTCATAATCAACACGAACTCGCTTTCACTGCTCTGTCTATCGAGGGCGCCCTGCTCGCCCCAGATTTTCTTAACAAAGTGGCCCATCTGGCCGCCAATGAGCAGTCGGAAGCGCATTACGACGTCCCGCGCGGCCTCAAGCTGCGCGATGAAATCGGTCGGTACTGGAAGATTGCCCAGAACCTTTGGCAGGATTTCAACACGCGACGCCAGCGTGCCGATCTCGACAGTCACACCGTCACGGTGCGTGACTTCCTAGAGCCGTTCTGTCGTCAGGTGCTGGGCTTCGCTGACATGCGCTTCGTTGGCCAGGCCACTCTCAACGAGCGTGTCTTTCCCATTGGCTTTGCCGCCGTGGACGGCCGCGTGCCGCTGATCTTCGCCGCCCACGACCAGGGATTGGACAAATCCAGCACGCGCCACGGCGACGGTGTGCGTCGGCGCTCGCCCTTCTTGCTGGCTCAGGAGTATCTGAACGCCAGCGACCAGTGCCTTTGGGCCATCGTCAGCAACGGGTTGCGCTTGCGCCTGTTGCGCGACAACCCCAGCCTGACCCGTCCGGCCTATATCGAGGCGGATCTGGAAGCCATCTTCAACGAAGGCCTCTACCCGGACTTCACCGCCCTGTGGCTGCTGGCCCATGCCTCGCGCTTCGGCAAGGCCGGGGCTGACCGGCAGGACTGCCCGCTGGAGCGCTGGCGCAACACCGCGCAGGAAGACGGCGTCCGTGCCCGCGACCGCCTGCGCGTCGGAGTGACCGAGGCGCTGCGCGTGCTGGGTACGGGCTTCCTCGCCCACAAGGACAACGCCGAACTGCGCCGGCGCATCGAAAGCGGCGAGCTCGGCACTCAGGCCTACTTCGAACAACTGCTGCGCCTGGTCTATCGGCTCATCTTCCTAGCCACCATCGAAGACCGGGATCTGGTCTTTGTGTGTGACGCGACACCAGAGGCCCGCGAGCGCTACCTGGCGGGCTACAGCCTCACACGCCTGCGCCAGCTGGCTGCCCGTCGCCGCAGCTACGACCGCCATGCGGACCTGTGGCAGGCGCTCACCATCACCTTCAAGGGCTTGGGGCAGGGCGAGCCGGCGCTCGGCCTGCCGGCGCTGGGCGGTCTGTTCGATGCCGCCCAGTGCCCGGACCTCGATGCTGCCCAGCTCGACAACGCTTCCCTGCTGTCGGCGCTGTTCAGCCTGTGCTTCTTCCGCGATGGCGCGGCGCTTTCGCGTGTCAACTACCGCGACATGGATTCGGAGGAGCTGGGTAGCGTCTATGAAAGCCTGCTGGAGCTGGTACCCTTGGTCACACTGACCGGCGGCGCACGTAAGTTCAGCTTTGTCGGCGACGAAGAGCAGGCCTCGACCCGTGGCAACGCCCGTAAGCTCACGGGTTCCTACTACACGCCGGACAGCTTAGTGCAGGAGCTCATCAGGACCGCTCTGGAGCCGGTCATTGCGCGCACAATGGCTGAAAACCCGACAGATCCGGTCAAGGCCCTGCTATCGCTTGCAGTCTGCGACCCAGCCTGTGGTTCTGGGCATTTCCTGCTCGCTGCGGCCCGCCGCATCGCCGACGAAGTCGCCCTCCTGCGCGCCCCGGAAGGCAACCCGACGGAAGCGGACTTCCGCCACGCCCTGCGCGACGTGGTCGCCCATTGCATCTACGGCGTGGACAAGAACCCCATGGCGGTGGAGCTGGCCCGCACGGCGCTCTGGCTGGAAGCCTACACGCCGGATAGGCCACTCACCTTCCTGGATGCCCACCTGCGCTGCGGCGATGCACTGCTCGGCATCTTGGATGAGGGCATCCTGCAGGACGGCATCCCAGCCAAGGCGTACAACGCGCTCTCCGGCGATGACCCAGAAGTGGTCCAGCGCATCAGAAGGGCTAACCGCGAAGCGCTCAGAGCCATCGCCAATGCCAAGGCGAAGTCGAGTTGGATGCGCAGCCTCGAGTTCGGTGAGGGTATCGATGTGGCCGCTATCGAAGCTCTGCCGGACGACACCTTGGACGCTGTGCAGGCCAAGCGGGCAGCCTATGCGGAACTGCAGGCTCGTATCGCCACGTCCCGCGCCCAGCAGGCGGCGGACATCTTCGTGGCCGCCTTCGTGCTGCCCAAGACGACGGAGACGGAGTCTCGCCTGCCTACCAGTCAGGACCTGTGGCTGGTGCTCAATGGCAACGATCCTCGCCCAGGCATTGCAGAATCCGCCCGTGACGCAGCGCAGTCCGCGCAGGCTTTCCACTGGTGGCTCGCCTTTCCGCAGGTCCAGGCCAAGGGAGGATTCGACGTGTTGTTGGGCAATCCTCCGTGGGAGCGCATCAAGTTGCAGGAGGAAGAGTTCTTTGCTACCCGCAGTCCATTGGTGGCCGAGGCTCAGCACAAAGCCGAGCGTGCCCGGCGCATCGCCTTGTTGGCCGAGGGCATGTTGCTGCATACCTTGTACCCGGAAGTGGAGGCGGCGCAGGGGTTGGTGCCTCCCAATGGGGCCGAACAGACGCTATATGCGGAGTTCCTCGCTGCTCGCCGCAATGCTGAGGCAACTAGCCTATTTGCTCATGATGCCGGGCGCTACCCGCTTACCGGCGTGGGTGATGTCAATACCTATGCGCTGTTCGCCGAGACCTTTGCTCAGTTGATGGCCGAAGCGGGCAGGGCAGGGTTCATCGTTCCTACTGGAATCGCTACGGACGACAGTACCAAGGCCTTTTTTGCCGAGTTGACGCAGAAGGGCAGGCTCGTCAGTTTGTACGACATCGAGAACCGGGAGCGTTTATTCCCTGCAGTGGATAGCCGGATGAAGTTCTGCCTGCTCACTCTGGGATCCGCTGAGCGGGCAGAGTTTGTCTGCTTTGCTACCCAGGTCAGCGATCTGGCCGATCCGCGTCGTCGATTTACCCTTACGCCCGACGAGTTCCGCCTGATCAACCCCAACACGCTCACCTGCCCGGTGTTCCGCAGCGAACGCGACGCGGAGCTGACCAAGAAGCTCTACCGCGCCGCCCCGGTGTTGATGCGCGATGCCGTGATCGCAGGCGAGGGCAAGCAGGCCAAGGTGGTGGAACCCGCGCAAAACCCGTGGGGTATTTCGTTTATGGCGATGCTGCACATGTCGAACGACAGCCATCTGTTCAAGAACGAGTCAGCCGCCAACCGCCTCCCGCTGTACGAGGCCAAACTCATCCACCAGTTCGACCACCGCTGGGCCACCTACACGCCGGACGGCAGCAGCCGCGATGTCACGCCAGCGGAAAAGGCTGATCCGGCTTTCACCGTCACCCCGCGCTACTGGGTAGACGCCCGCGAAGTCTGGCTACGCGTCGCCCGCCTGCCCGAAGGCTTGCTGAAGGCATTGAAGGACAACAACCGCGAAGCCATTGTCGTGAGCGTGAACCACTTGTTGTTTTTCAGGTGGCTGGCCGAACAACGCCAAACCAATTCCGGCCTGCGCCTTTATCCGGCCTGGCAAGGCTTCGTCAAACGGCATCCGTATGCGCAACAGATCTCACCGTGGTCCTTGGGGCTATGCGGCAATAACCCCACCGTGCTGCAACCGCTGAATGACGACTACTTGCCCGGCGCGCCAGAACCGGAAGTGGTGCGCTACACGGAAGGGGCACGCAACGCCACCGGCTGGATTGCCGTTGATCCGCAGATAGAAGAAGCCATGTTGAGATTGGCTGCTGATTACTGCCATCTACCCGCACCGGATGAGCCATTGGCAGACGAGCAGGCCGTGCTCACCCTCGCCGAACGCTGGCTGCAGGCCGCCTGCCCGCAGTGGTTGATGGGCTGGCGGGATATTACCAACGCGACCAATGAGCGGACGGTGATTGCGTCGGTGGTGCCGAGGGTGGGAGTCAATCACAAAACTCCACTCTGGTTCGCCAAGTCATCACCATCTGTTGGGCATTCAGCGGCACTACTGGGCAACTTTAATTCACTGGTCTTGGATTACGTCGCTCGCCAAAAAATTGGGGGAACATCGCTCACCTACTTTTACTTGAAGCAGCTCCCCATCCTTCCCCCAGAACGCTACAACCACGCCGATCTCGGATTTATCGTCCCCCGTGTCCTCGAACTCACCTACACTGCCCATGACCTGAAGCCCTGGGCTGAAGCCCTCGGCTACGACAGCCCGCCTTTCCCCTGGGACACCGAGTGCCGCGCACGGCTGCGTGCCGAGCTGGATGCCTACTATGCCCGCCTGTACGGCCTGACCCGCGACGAGTTGCGCTACATCCTCGACCCGGCGGACGTGTTGGGCGAGGATTACCCATCCGAAACCTTCCGCGTGCTCAAGAACAACGAAATCCGTGCGTTCGGCGAGTATCGTACTCGCCGCCTGGTGTTGGAGGCGTGGGACAGATTGGAATGTGGTGGTTGATGGTGACTGGGGGACTAACCTTTCCGCAATGTGTAGGTCGGCGTAGATCCTTCTCTAAGGCTGCTTCGAGGCGGCGGGTGTTTGCATGAACTACGGACTTTCAGTCGAGCAAACTCGTCTTGCGAAGGCTGCGGTCGATGCTGGGTTCGACCTTTCGCCGGAGCAGGAAGGCGATTGGATGGTTTTCCGCTCCACGGCATTTCCGGAGCGGATCGGAGGCCGCGTCGTAGGCGCAGGCGGTTATCGCCTCGGGTTATCGAGTGCGGAGGTCGGGCGGCGTATCAGCGATGAGTTTGGCCTGCCTCTCTCAGCGACTGGGGGAGGGTGGGAGGCTTGCTTTGAGATGATTGAGGGCTATGCGACGCTGCATAGGATTCTCTCTCGGGTGTCGTCCATCGCGCGGGTTTTGCACCAGGAAGGAGTCCGCGAGTTCGCAGCCCGTCTCAAGGTCATACCGGGTTCCACGGAAGCGGTACGCGAAGTCGTACAGCGTGTCGGTCAGGACGTCTTCCGGCAGGCGTTGATCGCGTATTGGGGCGGTCGGTGTGCGGTCACCGGCTTGACCCTCGCTGAGGTGCTACGCGCGTCGCATATCAAGCCCTGGGCGGAATGCGAGACCGATGAGGAGCGACTCGACGTATTTAACGGCTTGTTGCTTGCTCCCCATCTCGATGCGCTCTTCGACAAGGGGTTGATCACATTTTCTGACGATGGCCGAATGATCTATTCCAGGCAGTTGGAATATGAGCATAGGCAGCGGTTGGGGCTCGATGACCGGCTACTACGTAATGTTCCATTGTCCGACAGGCATCTCAAGTATCTCGCGTGGCATCGGTCGAAAGTGTTTCGGGGTGACGTCCAGACAGAGTGAGGTCACCGCTCTGTAAGC
>Ga0182748_1004878_pt1 | contig 10403 bp, 9 predicted proteins | sample eDN3rd37CKraftOP_FD_128877 | JGI IMG/M metagenome (GOLD analysis project Ga0182748, IMG submission 128877) | Enriched Organic Plus compost microbial communities from Emeryville, California, USA - eDNA 3rd pass 37_C Kraft OP (version 2) (version 2) ...
ATGCGGATGTGGCGGAATTGGTAGACGCGCTAGCTTCAGGAGCTAGTGATCGCAAGATCGTGGAGGTTCAAGTCCTCTCATCCGCACCATATTGCAGTACCGGTCGTATAAAGACCGGTTTAAAAATGCTCAATTTTATTGACATCATGAATAAAAAGGTATAAAACGGACTATGCCATTAAATTCATGAGGTCAAAGAACGAACCAATGAAAACATCTTCCGATAGATTGCATCTAGCTAATAAAACTGTAGAAAATCTTGTCGAAATAGATCCGGTTGCTGCATACAAGGAAATGGGGAAACCAATGCTACACTATCTCACTGACCGGTTTCATAGCTTTGCGACGCGACATGGCAGACTAACAGCTAAAGAAAGAGAAGATTTGGATCATTTGATCACTACAAGCTTCGACGCGACTCGAACAGTTGTTACTGAAACCCTCATAAAAAGCACTCAGCGTATCGGCAAAGCAGCTGCGCTCGCAATAGCCAACCATGAAGAAACTGTTCGCACGATGCATACTATAGCACGACAAGATGCAGCCCGCGCATTGGAACTCGTGCGCGCAGCGGAGCTCCCTTCCTCTCCATACATGGTCAATCAAACTAGTGAATACATTACTTTTGCACCCGGTACTCGACCGGGTGTTAATAGTTTTCGGGGCTGCCCCGCTATTGAAGTAGGTGGCAACGATGAAATCGCACCGCTATTTAGCAAATTTGTGCGCTGGAGCGGCTCTATAGCCGTTCACAGTATGTATAAACGACGCTTTACTAACTAGGTGCCCCGAATCGAGCAAATTCACTGCCATCGTACTCGCTACGTAGCCAAGCAATCAATTGCTTCCTGTCAGTATTCTGTTTTACCCCGGTGTTCATAATTCCTTGTGGATCAAAGATATCTCTGACGCTTTGATATAGGTTATTCACCTCATCATCCAAGACACCGTATGCGTATGGTGCTTTTAACCTTCCTTCGGCAGCTTCACCAATCAAGTGACCGCCATGTTCCGCTACGGCGAGCGACCAATCTTCTAGCAAGGTAAGGATCTTCTGCCTATCCGATGCCTTGTTGAAGTCAAGCGAAGGATATGCATGATATACATCTTGGAATGCATGCCCCAAAAGAGGTAGCTCAATATGACGCTTCTTTTCGATCTCTGCCAGCTCTTTTGAAAATTCTTCAAATCGTTCCGCAGGAATAAATGCACCGTTTAAAAAGCCTGGTGCATAGATATTCTTTTGGTCTGAAAACTGCACAACTGCAGGCACAAGCAACAGTTCACGCAAAATCTCTGTTTTATCATCATCACTTTCAAATACCAAATATGCGTCGGTTTGTTCAAAGTGCTTGGCAATCTTTTTCCCAATCTTCCTTTTAATACGGCTGCTCTTGTCATCGAATTCCATATAAACAACTGCCGTGATACTTCCCACCTGATCCATTGCATCACTATAGAACTGATATCGATTGCCTTGTGCAGTTGCAATCTCGAACAACCTGCCGTCGATATATTCCAAAACTGAAGGGCCGAATTGCTTCAAAACATCGAGACCGTCGCGCGCTGACTCGTAACTCGTAAAGGCGATTGCGCCTACAAGAGGCTTCTGCGGCAAAGGCGCTGCTTTCATAATAACTTCAGATATGATGCCTAGCGTTCCCTGGCTCCCAATAAACAATGGGGCCAAATCGATAGAACCATTGCGGTATTTAACATCAACCAAGTTGTAGCCTACATTATCACGAACATCGACTACCAATGAGTCAAGTAGCTCGTCATTATCTACGATCAAATTATCGATATTGCGATAAATTTCACCTTCAAATGTCTGCAAACCCTTTTTACGCGCCACTTCGCGCTTGTTCAACCGTCCAGTCTGAATCACATCGCCATTACTCAAAACGATTTCTAGCTGATGTACCCATGCCGAGGTTGACCCGTATTTGCCCGACAATATACCGCTCGCATTATTGGCAATTGCACCCCCTAATGTACTGTACGCCTGAGAACCAGGAAATGACGGTATATAGAGCCCATGCAACTTTAACGCCTCATTAAGGGCTTTGAATGTTATACCTGGCTGCACGCGAACAAGCCGTTGTTTCGGATCTACTTCAAAAATAGTATTCATATGTGCTTGAAGATCGATAATGATACCGTCACCAATTGCGCCGCCCGTCTGATCTGAACCTCCGCCTCTCGGGGTGATCGGAAGTTTGTGCCCCTTTTCAGATAGTTGCCATGAAAAACGAGCCACTTTGCGTATATCGCTAGTTGACCGTGGAAAGACCACCATTTCAGGGGTTATAGTGAGCACACTGCCATCCGTTGAAAAACGACGACGTACGTTGCTATTGTTCGTTACCTCACCTTGCAGATGTTCGTTGAGATATTCTGATACCTTACTCATCGTTACTTCTATAATAGCACAAGCACCATATGTGCGAGAACCTCTGGTATAAAGAGGTTGAATTTGATATGATTGTTTCGTGCGCGGATGTGGTGGAATTGGTAGACACGCATGCCTTAGGAGCATGTGCCGCAAGGCGTGAAGGTTCAAGTCCTTTCATCCGCACCAACAAAAGAACCGGTTTTTTACCGGTTTTTTTGGTATAGCGCCTATTGGAGTGTGTAAACCATTGTTATTCGACCATCTTTTTCGTCAACCTTGGTATAACCGAATTTTTTATATAAATGTAAGGCCACTGTATTGTCGCTATCTGTTTCTAGCCATATAGTCGTCGGGCCGACTTTATTTAAAAAATCTTGATGTGCAATCTTCATAAATGGCAACGACAGACCTTTCCCTTGCGCATTTTGATATAGTCTGATGGCAAAAGTGTGCTTCGCATTGATATCTTGGCGCTCATCATCAGCAAACCAAACGATACCGGCTATAGCATCGCCCCGGTACAAACAATAGACGATATGGCCCTTATTGGTATACCAATGATCAGCACTTGCTTTGTCAGTAAACCGCTTCAAAGAATCTTTTGGAGTATTGCGCATAATATGAGGTTGATGTGATGCCACAACTAGATCACGGGCAATTTTTTCGTTCCAGCCTTCATATACGCTCAATCCAGCACCAGCAAGCTCCGGTACTGATGATATATCGATCGTTCGAGTATTCTCCATATTCTCTCCACTAAAAACAGCGCCAACTAGGCGCTTTCCCGGCGGAAGAAGACGAGCGTCGCGTCTCCATAACTACGATTGTCCACCACAACAACTCCAGGTCTGGTCGGACACTCGTCTCTTCCTGGTTGTGATAATACCATAAGCGCTCCGGGTTTTAAAAGACCCATGAGCTTAACCACTGTGGAAAACTGGGTATCATGGTATGGCGGATCGACAAAGATGATGTCAAAAGGCTCGCCTTGATATGTATCAATCCATGATGCTACAGGTGATTTCACCGCCTTTGTTTGATCTTCTATACCTAGTGTAGTAATATTATCAACGATATTTTTATACGCAACACCATCTCGTTCTATAAAAGTCGCATGGGTAGCACCACGGCTAATAGCCTCTATACCTAAAGCACCCGTACCGGCAAACGCATCCAAAACTCTTGCATTTTTTACGCGTTCGCCAAGGATATTAAACAATGAACCTTTTACGCGTTCGCCCATCGGATGTGTCTTACGCCCCTTGGGTGCAGCAAGCAATCTCCCTCCATAAACACCGGCTATAACTCGAACATTCATGATCGCTGCTCAATCCTTCTCGCTGCATCCAGAGCGCAGCCTAGCCATGCCAAAACGACTGTTTTGATGATTTCTGGGATAAGTTCTGTTTTAGTGTCTCGCGCGAGACGGCGCGTCCACCCTGCTCGAGAAAACTCCTCGTACAATTCAAGTGCGCAAATCCGATCAAGCGCGTCATTAAACAATGGTATAAACCCTTCTTTCTTAAGTCGAACGATGTCGTTGCTAGATGGCGTCGTACCCGAAAGACGAGCGGTCGCGAGCGTCGTCGCAACCCCCCATTCAAATGTAAAATGCGTCGTCATGACACCTTTTGCGCCCCAAAACTCCCAATTATTCTTGAGCTGGTGCCGGACATTTTTGCCAGGCAAAACTATCTTTTTTGCTTTTGTGTTACGCGTCTCTAATCCTTCGCCACCGCGAAGTTCGATTAATTTCTCTTCCAAAGGATAGTGATGCGCAGGCGTCAGACCATCTGTAATTGCATGAGCCATCCATGCTGCCTCAAATGCTGCGCGCTGCTTATTGTTTTCAACTAACGCTTTTGTCAGGTTGTGCACATGGTCGGCAATAATAATTCTCAGTGCATTATCTTCGGGATCCTTTGGGTCGATATAGTGCCATGGCTCATCTTGGCCGGGACTTTTGCGCTTGATACCGTCCGGGCCATTCAAGCCTTCGAAATGAAGTATCTCGTTAATAGTCGGAAAATACTGTCGCCTTGGGATAAGGTGCCTCAGTTCACGATGAGCACGCCGATCAATTCGCTGATGAACCCCCATCATGCGACCTGATTTATTTCTCAATGTAGTTCCGGAATACATACTTCGCTTCGCTTATGAGACAAACCTACGGTTTGCCTCCTCGCTCCGAGCACGGAGTAAGTCCACCGCTCGGGCCGCTCTTTTCTCTTGTTATTCTCAGTTCAATTTAGTCAGCCTTTGGTACTGTTCAACTTGCTGTGCTAACTGCTTATATTGTACCAAATCGTATCCTTTTTCAACGAACACTTGTGCAGCACGCTGCGCCCGGGCAATCAGTTTTGCATCACCAAGAGTTGCAACTTGCAAGTTCAATTCACCGTGTTGTGCATACCCATAGATTTCACCTGGGCCACGCAACTCTAAGTCAACTTCCGCCAAATAAAAACCGTCATTCGATTTTTCAATCTCTCTGAGACGCCTGGTTGGCGCGCTACTATCCGACATCATTAGATAGCAGTAGCTCTGATGTTCGGATCGCCCCACACGACCACGCAGCTGATGTAGCTGGGCCAGACCGAAACGATCAGCATTCTCTATCAGGATAACCGTCGCATTCGGTACGTCTACGCCCACCTCTACCACGGTTGTACTTACCAAGATATCCGTTTTCCCTGTAGCAAAGTCTGCCATAACAGCTTCTTTTTCTGCTGGTTTCATCTTGCCGTGCAGCAAACCGATTTGTCGATGTTTAAATGGACCGATTCGCAATTTTTTGTATTCTTCTTGTACACTCTTCTGTTCAAGCAAAGGATTGTCGTCAATCAATGTACAAATAACATATGCCTGACGTCCCGCCGCCAACTGCTCTTCGATCAAATTATAGAGTTGCGAACGACTGTTTGGTGACCAGATTTTGGTAATGATGGGTTTTCGACCTTTCGGTCTTTCGTTCAGAATACTTATATCAAGCTCACCATACAAAGTAAGAGCTAAGCTGCGCGGAATAGGCGTCGCCGTCATCGCCAACAAATGCGGCATACGTTCCGACTTAGTGAGCAGCTCCTGACGCTGCGCAACCCCAAACCGATGCTGTTCATCGATAACAACGAATCCCAATCGATGAAATTGCACTTTTTCCTGAATAAGCGCATGCGTACCTACCACTACATCAACACTGCCGTCAGCAATCTTTTCATACAAAATACTTCGGGCCTTACCCTTGAGGCTTCCAGTCAGCAATCCGACCGTTACGCCCAGTGGTTCAAGTAGATTCGACAAGGTCTCAGCATGCTGAGACGCAAGTATTTCTGTGGGTGCCATTATCGCCGACTGAAAACCCCCACTTGCCGCTTGTCTTGCAGCGAGACCAGCAACCACCGTCTTGCCACTACCAACGTCACCTTGCAAAAGCCTATTCATGGGCACTGGGCGTTCAAAATCTTTAATAATCTCCCAGGCGGCCCGTCGTTGAGCGTCCGTCAGCTTAAACGGAAGCTGTGCAACAAATTTCCGCACGGCATCTTTGTCGAACGGTATCTCCCACCCTATTAGCTGCATATTGGCTCGCTTATTGAGCCAAGCAGCAAGAAGAAGCGCAAATAATTCTTCAAATGCCAAGCGTTCTCGAGCTCGTTCGACTTCTTCAATAGTTTTCGGAAAATGAAGAGCATGTATAGCATCGGCATATGACATAAGCTTCTCTTTTCTGACAATATCTTCAGGTAGCGTCTCAGGGTGCATGACAATCAAGGGTTTAAGCTCAACTAAAATTTTGCGAACTATCTGACTCTTGAGTCCTTTGATAGCACGATAAATCGGGACGATCCGATCAGTTGATACTGGCGTATCACTTACCTTCTCTGCACTTGGGTTTATGAGCTGGTAGCGATTGTAACTGAATTCAAACTCACCAGAAAAATAAAACTCATCCCCACCCCCTAACTGACTTGTCCGATACGGCTGGTTAAACCACACGGCCTGCAATTTACCTGTTTTATCGGTAAGTGTTGCAGTCGTAATTTGTAAACCGCGACGCACTCGTTTCGTCTCTATCTTCTCGCATCTTGCTTTGATGGTTGTTTTGCCAGGACGAACATTGGCAATCGATGTTATTTTGGAAAAATCCTCATACTTACGCGGTAAAAACGTTAATAAATCACAAATTGTATTAAGACCAGCCAGTCTAAGCTGCTCGGCTGTTTTTGGTCCCACACCCTTGACCGCCTCCAATGGCGTTTCAAAATTCATATCTTTATTTTATCAGGTCAACCGATCCAGAAGTTGCGACGATTGGAACACCGCCTGACGTAATTCAAAGCGAGGCGGAAACATCGACTTGTAGGTCGAAAGATCCCAAACTTGCTTGTATGTATCGATTTTTTCTTGTAGCGAAGTGCCTTTTAAGATTGGATTGCACGTGACCGGTATCGACATTTTCCCTAATTCTTTTTCGATACGATGGGCATTCTCGGCAAATTGCTCCTGAAATGCAGTACTCTCCAATTCAATAATTGCTATGTCATTATCCTTCGGATAAAGGGTGGCGACTTCTGGGTATATTGCCGCAATATCTGGTGTAAGACCGACATAGCGATAGAATTGTTGATATGTCGGATCAATATACCGACCATCTCCTGACCAAGTCTTCAATATGACATGAAATGTCATATAGCTTTTGCCGCGAACTTTAATTTCACCCATTTTAGCATAAGGGGTTGTGTAGATATTGTGCTTCTTGAGCTCAGCCGAAAGTAGCCAGCTCGCTGCATTACAAATACCGCCACGTCTTTTTAGATCCCTGGGCAACTCACGAAACGGCCCCATATACTCAAGATCATTCAAGGGACCATTCGAGAGAATATGATCAATCCTTGGCGTTATATTATCCAGTGTTTTCCGCAATCCGGACGTTCTTAATTCTGACATAAATATTATTATTTTATTATTTACAATATTTATGTCGTATTATCAACTTTTATTCGTTGTGTTCAGTAACACCCAGTATGCCTTCAAGTACAAGAGCCGTATCCTCCCAGCGAGTTACGGCTATCGTATCGATACCCATAGCCTTAACCGGATAGTCGTTGCCACCTTCTTCGAGCTTGTCACCGATAAATAAGATCTCGTCTTTGCTAATATCAATCGCTTCACACAGCTTTCTCATACCGTATGCTTTATCGATTCCGAGGCGCGTAATGTCGATCGTTGTCGATCCGCCGGCTCGTACTTCGAATTCTGGAATCTGCTCAGCTATTGCATCGCGAACTTTCATCCTATCTTCACTATGTTTCTCGGCCCACGCATACTTTTCTTTGGCCGGAGCCTGTTGGCCAAGGAACGAGATTGAAATTTGACTACCCCGATCCTCGATTACTTCACCATATGGATTGTCCGGCCATAGTCCAGCATCTTTTGCCGCCTTTTCGGTTACTTCAATAATCCGCTTTTTTTCCTCTTCGGTCAAATCTTCTGCATACTGAATTTTCCAGTCGTCATTTAATTCGTCGTATCTGTAATACCGCGTACCGCAAGTCGGCATCAAATGTAGTCGGCTAAGTTTATGCGATGGCGCCTCTAGACGATCGACAACTTGCTTTTTAAATTGTTCGAACTTACCGCCCGAAATAATACAAACATCGTAGTGTTCAAGCAATCGTACAAGAATTTCACCCATGGTATCGGAAATGGGAGACTTCGTTACGGCAAGCGTATCATCAAGATCAAAGGCAATGACTTTTTTCGACATGTTGTACCCCCTCAAGGTTTATATATCCGAGTTTTTATTATAGCATGACGCACATCAGCGTACGAGCAAGAAGGTGTTTTTACCCTTCTTTACAAGAGAAGGTTGCTCGATGGCAACGTCTTCGGTAATCTTTTGTCCATTCACCGATATAGCGCCACCATTAATAAGTCGCCGCGCTTCACCCTTGCTGGCGGCAAGGCCGCTACTTGCAAGCAAATCAACGACCATAAAGCCAACTGATGCAACCGGTATTTCTTTGGCCAGCAATTCAACATCTCCATGAGACAGGCTGGCGAACTCAGTGCCACCAAACAGAACGCTTGTAACACGACGTGCACTTTCAGCAGCTATTTCACCGTGGACAAGTTTTGTCACCTCGAAAGCAAGCGCCTTTTGGACATCACGAGCACCAGGATTTGCCTGCTGTTTTTGTGCCAGCTCTTCGATCCGTTCCCGTGGAAGCAATGTGTAAATTTTGGCATAATCAATCGCACCCTCATCATCCACATTTAGCCAAAACTGGTAAAACTTGTAGACGCTCGTCTTGTTTGAATCAAGCCACACTGCGCCCTCTTCGGTTTTGCCAAACTTGACACCAGTCGTTTTGTTAACAATAAGCGGCGCGCTAAAAACATGTGCTTCGCCATTTTCAATGCGACGAATTAACTGCACACCCGTCACGCTGTTACCCCACTGATCTGCACCGCACACCTGGAGGGTTACACCGTATTTTCGATAGAGATGCAAGAAATCATATCCCTGGATCAAACTATAACTGAACTCGGCATAACTAATTCCGCTGCCACCTTCCCCTAAGCGAGCTTGTACAAAATCACGACCCAGCATCGTGCTAAGCGGTACGTGTTTGCCAACATCCCGTAGAAAGGTTATGTAGTTCATATCGCAAAACCATTCGTAATTGTCGACAAGCTCAAAAGGTTTACCGTCGAAAATGCGACGGTACTGCTCGGCTATCGCTGCTTTGTTCTTCTCAATTTCTTCGATTGATTTTAAATTACGTTCATCCTTTTTTCCGTCAGGATCGCCAATCATGCCAGTCGCGCCACCAACAAGCAGATATGCCTTATGACCATGATCGATAAAATGTCGGACCAGCATGCATGTCGCAAGATTGCCAATTGTCATACTGTCCGCACTCGGATCAACACCCAAATAGAAAGAAATGGGTTCACCATCAAGCACCTTGATATCGTCATACGTCGTTTGATTGACAAAGCCCCGCCATGTCAATTCATCAGATAAAGTCATGCTAATATTGTACCAGAAAAATACTTATTGCTAGCCGTCACTTAGTGCTATAATGAGTGGAAAGAATTAGGGGGATAAAACGCTGTGTCTAAACGCCGTTCTGGCAAACCAATAAGTGTCTATAAGAATTTGGTGCGCGCACGTCGTATCAAGAGGGACGCCGCAAAACGTCAAAAGGCCGAATACTTGGCGACTCTACCAAAGCATCCGGTCAAACGTACTGTTGCCCGTATGCACCCGAAACGTGTCGCTGGTTTTTGGTTTAGCAAAAAGGGCGGCATGTTCATCCTCAAAGCTTTTGGGGTAATCATCCTCTTGATGGTCTTGGCCGTCGGCGGCCTATTCGCATACTTTAGGAAAGATCTCGACCAAATTCGACCCGAAGAACTATCAAAACGCGTTCACACAACCGTGACCCGATATTACGACAAGCGTGGTCCAGCTGGCGGGCAAGATGCGCTACTATGGGAAGACAAAGGAGATGGCGACTATACGCTTGCTGTTGACGGCGACAAGATTAGTACATACATGAAGCAAGCAACAATCGCGATCGAAGACAAGGATTTCTACAACCATGCCGGTATCAGTATTACCGGAATCCTTCGTGCGCTTATTAATAACTATCAGGGCAAGAGTACCCAGGGAGGCTCGACGCTTACACAACAACTCGTAAAACAAGTCTTCTTTGCAGACGAAGCTCAACAGCGAGGTCTTGCTGGAATCCCCCGCAAAATCAAAGAGGTTATCTTGTCGATCGAAGTTGAGCGCATGTACAACAAAGATCAGATCCTCAATCTTTACCTAAATGAATCACCCTACGGCGGACGTCGCAATGGCGTGCAATCCGCAGCCAAAACATACTTCGGTATAGATGCCAAAGATTTGAATTTGGAACAATCTGCACTGCTAGCAGCCATCCCTAATCAACCGGGACTATACGATCCTTACAACCCTGCCGGTCATGAGCTACTC
>Ga0182748_1004882_pt1 | contig 10400 bp, 10 predicted proteins | sample eDN3rd37CKraftOP_FD_128877 | JGI IMG/M metagenome (GOLD analysis project Ga0182748, IMG submission 128877) | Enriched Organic Plus compost microbial communities from Emeryville, California, USA - eDNA 3rd pass 37_C Kraft OP (version 2) (version 2) ...
ATGGTTTCGGTGTTGGTGCGCATCATCCCGAGATAGCTGTCCGCCTCGGTTCCCGGTGCGCTGAGCGATTCGCTGTACAGCGAGACGACGTTGACCCGCACACCGGACTGCTCGGCGAGCACGTGCGCGAGACGGTCGGGCTGCGACGAGTCGACGAAAATGGCCTTCACACCCGCATCCCGGATGGCGCCGGCCAACGACTCAAGGTCCGATGCGCTCGGCGAGGCCAGTGTCGTGCCGCTCGGAATCACCGCACCGATCACCGTGAACCCGAAACGGTCGGCGAGGTAGCCGAGTACGTGGTGGTTGGTGACCAGTTTGCGCCGCTCTGCCGGAATGGCCGCGAACCGGTCGGTCATGTGAGCCGACAGGTTGTTCAGCTCATCGCGGTAGCGTGCGGCGTTGGCCGCCACCGCGGCCTGATCGATGCCGGGAAGTTCGGCCACGCGCCCCGCGATCGCATCGACGGCGAGGATCATGCGTTGCGGATCGGTCCAGAAATGCGGATCGGCTCCACCGTGCTCATCTTCGGAGAACTGCAACGGATCGACGTGGTCACCGACAGGCAATGTGGGAACACCGTTTTCGGCTGCCGCATCGACATGACGTTGCATCGACTCCTCCAGGCCCAACCCGTTGTAGACCACGAGGTCGGCCTTGGCCATCTCGGCCGCGTCGGCTGCCGAGAGCCCATAGGAGTGCGGATCGGCGTTGGGTTTCATCATCACCCTGACATCGGCGGTGTCGCCGACCACCTGCGACACGACATCGCCAAGGATCGTCGTGGTGACGACGATCTGCCGCCTGCCGTCGCTGCCGTCGGGCGCACCGCACGCCGCGAGCAGCAGGATCGCCAGGCATGCCGCGATCCACCGCCGCGTCACCGGCCCGCCTCCACCATGAACCCTGGCGCGACGGAGGTCTCGAACGTACGCGCCACCCGCAGCCCGTCGCGGTAGTCGATCTCGTACACGGCCCGGCCGGTGATGTCGTTCACGTAAGCGCGGTCGGCATCGACCTCGATCACCGGCGCCGGCCGGCCCTCGGGCAGCCGGTCGCCGAACAGCTCGACCGCGGCCGTCTGCCGACCGTCGGCCGTGTCGAACGCACGCAGCCGGCCGTCTGCCGTGAGCGCCAGGACCGCATCGCCCGAGACGGTGTTCGCCGCGACCACCTCGGCCACGTCCACCGACTTCCACGTGCCGCGGCGTGCGTCGAGAACCCACACCGTGTCTGCCGTGATTCCGGCCAAAGTCGAACTCCCGTAGCGATACACGAGGGGGCCGGGGTGCGGCACACCAGCGGGCAACGGAATCGGCTCCGCGGTGACCCGGCCTGCTTTCTTCACGATCCGCACGGCGCCGTCGGCGCAGCCGAACACCACCTCACGGCCGATCGTCACGGCGCCCGTCACACCAGGGCACCGGCCGAGCTCGCGCGTTTCTGCGCTGATCTCAGAGCTGACCTCGACGACCGCGCCGTCCCGGGACACCGCGACCACGCTGTCACCCATCGGCGCGGCGGCCGCCACGTCACGCAACACGTTGAACCCGTCGGCCTCGGTGATGCTCTGGCGCGCAACGCTGTTGCGATCCAGGACCTCGACGGTGCCGTCCTCGCGCTGCACGGTCGTGAGTTCGCGACCACCTTTGGCGTCGACCGCCCGGCCGTCGACGCGGCCCGCAACTGCGGCAGGCTCGACGTAGAAGTGGGAATGGTCGCCGTGGTCGAACGTCCAGGATCCCGCATCCACGACGGTGAGCGCGTTCTCGCCGCGCAGATAGGCGAACCGCCCATCGCCGCTGACACCTCGCGTCGGCCCGAATGCCCCGAGCGGTGACTCGGATTCCTCGCTCGCGTCGTACACCACAGTGGCACCGGTATCCGGATCGACAAGGACCAGCCGGGTCACCGGCTCCGAGCTCTCGTGCGCATCGATGCCGGTATCGTCGGCCGAAGTCGGTGCCGAAGGCGTTGGCGTGGTTGACTTCTGCTCGACACCACAGCCCGCCACGAGCAGAACGCAGCCCACCAGGGCGACACCTGCCCTCATGCCGCCGCCCGCCGCAACACCGCGGATGCTGCCGCCGAGCAGAAGAACAGTGCGACCGCGACGGCGGCGATGCTCGCGCCGCCTGCGGTTGCGGCATGCCAGGACAGCAGCAGGCCCAGCCACACCGACACCACCCCGACGACGGCGGCGAGCAGCATGATGCGGCCGATCGAGTGCGCCCACAGCGTGGCGGCCGCCGGGGGTGCCACCAGCAGGCCGAGTACCAGCAGCGTGCCGACCACATGGAAGGACGCGACGATCGCGACGGCGATCAGCACGGTCAGCACGATGCCGGCCGATGCGGGGCTGAGCCCCAGCGTCGCGGCTTTCCGCACATCGAAGGTGGCCGCGATGAACGCCCGGCGTCCGACGAAGGCGATGACGGCGACGAGCACGAGCGCGCCGGTGAGCACAGCGATGTCACCGAGCCGCACGCCGAGCACGTCGCCGAAGAGGAAGGCGGTCAGATCGACCGCGTAACTGTTCGAATGCGATACCACGATGACCCCGACCGCGAGCATGCCGACGAGGAGAAGGCCGATGCTCGTATCCGAGGAGAACCGCGCGGTTCGGCTGAGCACGGACACGCCGTAGGCCATCGCGAGCGCGGCGGTCAGCGCGCCGGCCAGCAGATTGCCGCCGAGCGCCGATGCCGCGGCCACGCCCGGCAGCATGCCGTGCGACATCGCGTCGCCGAGGAACACCGAGCCGCGTAACACCACCCAGGTCCCGACGATCGCGCACATCAACGCCACCAGCGACCCTGCGACAGCACCGCGCACGACGAGCTCCGAGCCGAACGGAGCAACCAACCAGTTCACAGGTAAACTCTTATCATTAATGATAATCGTTTTCAAAAGGAGTACGTGGTGAGTGCCGTCCGGCTGAACCGAATCACCTTCGGCTACAACAGGAATCCGGTGTTCACCGATCTGACGGTCGAATTTCCCCGGGCGGCTTGCACCGCGGTGACGGGACCCAACGGTTGCGGTAAGTCGACATTGCTCAGCCTGATCGCAGGTGTGTCACGACCACACTCCGGGACGGTCGAGCTGTGCGCCCGCGACGTGGCCCTCGCCGTCCAACGCGACGAGGTCGCCCGGACGTTCCCGATCACCGTCGCCGAGGCGGTCATGATGGGTCGTTGGCGTCGGTTGGGACTGCTGCGCCGCCCATCGCGCGCCGACCGCGACATCGTCGACTTCTGGCTCACCGAACTGGGCCTCGACGATCTCCGCACGTGCCGCATGACCGAGCTGTCCGGCGGTCAGCGGCAACGCACCCTGTTGGCGCAGGCATTCGCCCAGCAGGCCCCGATCCTGCTGCTCGACGAACCGACCGCGAGCCTCGACGCCGACAGCGCGCAGACCGTCTACCGGCAGCTTCGCCGACTCGCGAGCTCTGGGACCACCATCGTGGCCGCCACCCACGACGGCGATGCACTCGACCAATTCGAGCACCACCTGAGCCTTACCGGCCTGAGCGGACACGCCGCGACGCTAGGCTCGGGTCGTGCCTCGACATGCGTTCAGCCCCAGCGAACGGCAAGCCGTATACCGAGCGATCACCGAACGCCGTGACATGCGCCAGTTCGTCCCGGGCAGCACCGTCTCCGATGAGGTCCTGAGCCGGTTGTTGCACGCCGCGCACGCCGCGCCCAGCGTGGGCCTCATGCAACCGTGGCGGTTCATCCGCATCACCGACGACACCCTGCGCAGCCGGATCCACGCGCTCGTCGACGAAGAACGCGTCAACACCGCCGACGCACTCGGACCGCGCGCGCAGGAGTTCCTGGCGCTGAAGGTCGAGGGTATCCGGGAGTGCGCGGAACTGTTCGTCGTCGCGCTGGGCGAAGGCCGCGAACGGCACGTGTTCGGCCGCCGCACGCTGCCCAACATGGATCTCGCGTCGGTGTCGTGCGCGATCCAGAACATGTGGCTGGCGGCGCGCGCCGAAGGGCTCGGCATGGGGTGGGTGTCGATCTTCGAGCCGCAGCCGCTCGCCGAGCTGCTGGGTATGCCTGACGGCGCCGAACCCGTCGCCATCCTGTGCCTCGGCCCGGTGCCGGAATTTCCGGACCGGCCGGTCCTGGAGATCGAGCACTGGACGACAGGTCGTCCCCTGCCGGAGTTCGTATCGGAGAACGGCTGGCCCGAGCACGCGTCCGTGTAAGGCCGGACGCTTAAGCTGGATTTGTGCCGTCGACAGTCGATCTCAACGCAGACCTGGGTGAGAGCTTCGGCGTGTGGCAGCTCGGTGACGACGAGGCGATGCTCGGTCTCGTCACGAGTGCCAACGTGGCGTGCGGATTCCACGCGGGTGATCCTGCGTTGCTGCTGCGGACCTGCCGCACCGCGGCGCAGCGCGGTGTGGCGATCGGCGCACAGGTGAGTTACCGGGATCTGGCAGGGTTCGGCCGGCGCTTCATCGAGGTGGATCCAACGGACCTGGAAGCCGAGATCATCTATCAGATCGGTGCGCTGCAGGCCATCGCACACGTCGCCGGGTCAGGTGTCGGATACGTCAAACCCCATGGCGCGCTGTACAACACGATCGTCGGCCACGAAGAACAGGCCGCCGCGGTGGCCGCCGCGGTGCACGCCGTCGACCCGGCCCTGCCGGTGCTGGGCCTGCCCGGATCGGCGTTTTTCGCCGAAGCACGACGCCTCGGGTTGCGCACGGTGTCCGAAGCGTTCGCCGACCGGGCGTACCGGTCCGACGGAACACTGGTGTCCCGGCGCGAACCGGGTGCGGTGCTGCACGATCCACACGAGATCGCCGAGCGTGTGGCGGCCATGGTGACCGACGGACGCGTCACGGCGGTCGACGGGACGGTCATCGACATCACCGTGGAATCTGTGTGCGTACACGGCGATTCACCCGGCGCGGTGCGGATCGCCAAGGCCGTGCGCGAGCGCCTTGAGGCCGAGCCGGTCGAGCTGGCCTCGTTCACCGGGGCGCGGTCCGAAACCGGCCGGTGACGTACCGGAGGAGTTCAGTTACGTCGAGCCGCCCTGGTCAGGTTGACATCGGCGCGCAGCCGCGGCGACAGCGTCTGGCTGTGCCATGACCCGTCGGTGATCCAATCGCACGCGGCCCGAAGGTCACTTTCGGTCGCGACGGGGCCGATCCACTTCGCCGGACCAATTGGCCTTCGGTCCGCGGTGCACGGTTGCAGCATCAGGATCACCCCGTGTTCGCGGCGGCGCGTCGCACACGTCAGCCCGCCGAGCAGGCAGCGGGTGACCACCAAGACGCCATGAGGGCAATCGCCGATCACCCCCGCCAAGGTCGGGACCAACGAGGAGACCGCAGAGGTGGTGCAGCCCGTGCAGACCGCCACGGTGAAAGGCCGGGCGGTCGGACACCCATCCGGTTTCACAAACCCTCCTGATCGGTGCGACGGAACGCGCTGTCGTCGCAGCCGGTCGAGACGAGCACCACCGGCGTACGCATCGCACCCCTAATCGGTAACGGTTTTCAACAGGGCGGGTCTCACGCTACAGTGCTGCGGAGCCCTTGTCGAAAACGATTTTCAATAAGTCGGCCGACCGAGGTCCTGTGACACCACCGATCCCGCTGTCCCCCAAGAGGAACCACCGAAGTGTGCGTTCCGCCCATCCTCCCGAAAGGACATCAACCCAATCGTGCGCTACCTCGTCATGATGTTCGCTCTACTCGTGTCCGTGACGCTTGTGAGCCCCCGCCCTGCCAACGCGGTGGACAATCAGCTCAGCGTGGTCGACGGCCAAGGTCGCACGCTGACCGTGCAGCAAGCCGAGACATTCCTCAACGGCGTGTTCCCTCTCGACCGGAACCGACTGACCCGTGAGTGGTTTCACTCCGGCCGCGCCACCTACCATGTGGCCGGCCCAGGTGCCGACGAATTCGAGGGCACGCTCGAACTCGGGTATCAGGTCGGCTTCCCGTGGTCATTGGGCGTCGGCATCAACTTCTCGTACACGACCCCGAACATCCTCATCGACGGAGGCGACATCACCCAGCCGCCGTTCGGCCTGGACACCATCATCACCCCCAACCTCTTCCCCGGCGTGTCCATCAGTGCCGACCTCGGCAACGGTCCCGGTATCCAGGAGGTCGCCACCTTCTCGGTGGACGTGAAGGGCGCGAAAGGAGCGGTCGCCGTATCCAATGCGCATGGCACCGTGACCGGCGCGGCCGGCGGCGTGCTCCTGCGTCCGTTCGCCCGGTTGATCGCCTCGACGGGCGACAGCGTCACCACCTACGGCGAGCCCTGGAACATGAACTAGGTCAAGCGAATCGGCCGCCACGGGAATGCCGGCGGCCGACATGGTGAACGCGCCGGTGGGCGGTACGACGACGTGTTGCACACCGGCAGCGTTCGCCGAACGCCCTAGTCGATTTCGTACCGGATCAGCCGGGCGCTGTTGGCCACCACCGCAACCGACGACGCATTGTGCAATACGGCGGCAAGAACCGGCGACAACGCGCCCCCGGCGCCGACGGCGAGACCGATGGCGTTGACCGCGATGGACATCGCATAGTTCTGCTGTATGACGTCAACCGCGCGGGCGCCGAGATCCCGTACGTCGAGCAGCCGTCGCAGATCGTCACTGGCGAGCGCGACGTCGGCGGTCTCGACGGCAACGTCGGTGCCGCCCAATCCCATAGCGATACCGATGTCGGCGGCAGCGAGCGCGGGCGCATCGTTGACGCCATCACCGATCACCGCCACGGTGTGCCCTTCGGCGTGCAGCCGGCGCACCACCGCGAGTTTGTCCTCCGGCAGCACCTCCGCACGCCACTCGGTGATACCCAGTTCATCGGCCACGGCGGCCGCGGCGTCCGGATGATCCCCGGTGAGCATCACCATGCGGCGCACGCCGGCCGTGCGCAGTGCGCGCAGGACTTCGGCGGCCTCGGGCCTCACCTCGTCGCGGAGGCTGATCAGGCCGACGAGCTTTCCGTCAACCGCCAGCAGCAGCGGCGTTTCCGCGCGCTTGCGGAGCTTGTCGACCCATGCCGCGGCCCGACTGGTGACACGCACCTTCTCCTGACGCAAGAGCGACGGACTGCCGAGAAGCAACGTTCGCCCGTCCGCCCTGGTCCGCATGCCCAACCCCACGAGCACCTCGCACTCTTCGTGCGGGGGTATCACGATGTGGCGCTCCCGTGTGGAACGGATCACGGCCTCGGCCAGCGGATGACGAGCATGGATCTCCGAGCTGGCGGCGTATGCCAGCACCTGCTCGGGTTCCCAGTCCTTGTGGAACGCAACCACATTGGTGACGATCGGCCGTCCCAGGGTGAGGGTCCCGGTCTTGTCGAACACCATCGCGTCGACCCGGCCCGCCTGCTCCAGGTGCGAACCGCCCTTGATCAGGATGCCGCGCCGGGCGCCGTTGCCGATCGCGGCGCTGATCACCGTCGGAGTGGCGAGTCCCACCGCACACGGGCATGCCACCAGAAGCATGGTCATCGCGCGCCGCACGTCTCGCGTCACCACGAGGGTCGCGGCCGAGAGCAGGAACGAGGCGGGGACAAAACGCCGTGAGAAGTTCTCGCCGACCGTCTGGATGGGCGCGCGATGCTGCTGCGCTTCCTCGACCCGGGTGATGATGCGACCTATGGTGGTGTGGCTCCCCACCGCTTCCGCGGTGACGACCAATCGTCCGCGGACGACCACCGAACCGGCGTACACCTTGCTACCCGGCCCGACCGCGACGGGAAGGTTCTCCCCGGTGATCGCCGACTGATCGACGATCGCCTCACCGTCGCACACCACGCCGTCGACCACGATCGCAACCTGCTCGTGTATCACGACCTGGTCACCGACGCGCACCCCGTCCACGGCGACCTCGATCTCGGTTCGGTCCGCGAGCCGCAGCCAGACGGTGTCCTGCGTGCCCTGGAGCAGATTGGCGATCGCCCGGCGAGTGCGCCGCAACGTCAGGTCCTGGAGGTACTCGCCAATGTTGAGCAGCCACAGAACCGTAAGGGCCACCACGTTTTCGCGCAGCACCAGACTCGCGACCGTGGCCGCCGACACCAGCACATCCGTTCCAGCGGAACGGTTGCCGGTGAGAGTTCGTAACGCACCCCGCAGGAACGGGTAGCCGGTGATTATCGTCGCTCCCGTTGCCAAGGTGCGGCTGGTCGACCCCAAGAGCGGCGGCCGGGCAAATCCGTAGCGACGAATCCCCAAGAGAATCAACGCCACAGCGCCGATCGCCATACGAACGATGTCGGCGTTGTGCACGTCGGCGGATCGGGGGCTACGACCGGGCACCAGGTGCCGGGCCACCCCCGCTGCCGCTGTCATGGCCGACCGCACCGCGTCACGGTCGCAGCGCCTGGGCGAGTACCACACCACCACGGATCCTGTTCGCGGATAGGCGTGTACGGCGCGAACGCCCGGCACCTGGTCGACGGCCTGTTCGATGGCGACCGCGCGCACGGCGTCCCCGCGGAACCACGGCGCGTGTACGCGCATGCGGCCGGCCGCGTCGGATACGACCGTCAGATCAGCCACGGTACTCAGTGGTCACTCAGTGGTCGTGGTCGTGGCCGGCGTCGCCCGCGGCGGGCGGCGGCACTTCCTCACCTATGCGTTCGCGCGCCTCTGCCATCACATCGGCGACCTTCAGTCGCGCCGACTCGGCTCCCACCTCGGCTTTTCGCGCTCCCCGCAGAGCCAACGCGGTCGTCGCCACGGCCGCTTCACGAACCGGCGCCTTGGCGACCGCCTTACGCAGCCCCTCGTAGGCCGCGACGCCGACAGCCCCGGTGACCACTGTCGTTGCTGCCTTGACCAGAAGTCCATGCCACACCATCGGCCAAGCCTATCGCGAGTTAGTGGAAATGATAGTCATTGTTGACTATTGCGGAGTTCACAACATCGGCCTGGCATCATGGCCGCCGTGGCCATGAACCTGGCGGTGGCTCGTTGGCGGCCGAACTCCATGCAGGTGCTCGTGTTCGGCATCGTCGGCCTGGCGCTCGCCGGAACCACGCTCCGCGCGTTCGTGGCGGACACGCCGGACGTCGCCACCGCGGCCACGGTGTTCTGCGGGGTGTTCGTCCAGGCCCTGCCGTTTCTGGCGCTCGGCGTGGTGATCAGCGGGCTCATCGCGGTGTTGGTCACGCCCGACCGGCTCGCGCGCTGGTTGCCACGGCGCACGAGCGCCGCGATCGTGGTGGCCGGTGTCGGCGGGGCGGCGTTGCCCGGGTGCGAGTGCGGGTCGGTGCCGGTGGCACGCAGGCTCTTCGGGGACGGCGCCGGCGCGGGCACTGACAAGGGCACTGACAAGGGCACTGGCAAGGGGCATGTGGGTGCCGCCGCATTGACGTTCATGCTTGCGGCCCCCGCGATCAACCCCGTGGTGTTGGTCGCGACCGCGGTCGCATTTCCCGAGCACCCCCAGATGGTCGCGGCGCGCTGTGCGGCGTCACTGCTCACCGCGATCATCATGGGTGCGGCGTGGGCCCGGTTCGGCAATCCGGCGTGGATCACGCACCGCCTCGCCCGGCCGGACCACAGCGCGGGGTCGCGCTGGGCCGCGTTCACCGAGGCAGCACGGCACGATTTCCTCTCGGCATGCTCGTATCTCGTCGTCGGCGCGGCCGCGGCCGCCGCACTGCACGTACTGGTCCCGCCCTGGGTGTACGAGCATGTCGCGGGCCAGATCGCGCTCGGAGTCATCACGATGGCGGTGCTGGCGGTCGTGCTGGCGCTGTGTTCGGAGGCCGACGCCTTCGTCGCGGCCAGCCTGACCATGCTGCCGCTGCTGCCGCGCCTGGTGTTCCTGGTCGTCGGGCCCGCGGTCGACATCAAGCTGTTCGCCATGCAAGCCGGGATGTTCGGCCGCGCGTTCGCGATCCGTTTCGCTCCCGCCACATTCGCGGTGGCCACACTGGTCGCCACGGTTGTCGGACTGCTCATCCTGGGGCCACGGTGAGCCGCGAGACCGAGAACGCGCTGCTGCTCTTGATCGGGGTGAGCATCGCGATCATCACGGTCACCGGGTCCTACACCCGATACGTCAAACCGTCGCTGCTGCCCTACCTGGCCGCGACCGCGGGTCTGCTCATCGCACTGGCGCTGGTTGCGATCGTGCGCGATATCCGCCGTGGCGGCCATCACGACGATGATTCCGACAACCAGGACCACTCGCATCGACGCGGTGTCGCGTGGTTGCTGCTCATCCCCATCGTCCTGCTGGCGTTCGTGGCGCCGCCTGCTATCCGTCCCGACGCCGCGTCGGTGACCGAGGTCGCCAACGACAGCGTGCGCAGGCCGTTCCCGCCGCTGCCGGAAGGTCATGCCCCGGAGATCTCCCTGCCGGACGTACTGATCCGCATCGCA
>Ga0182748_1004885_pt1 | contig 10390 bp, 4 predicted proteins | sample eDN3rd37CKraftOP_FD_128877 | JGI IMG/M metagenome (GOLD analysis project Ga0182748, IMG submission 128877) | Enriched Organic Plus compost microbial communities from Emeryville, California, USA - eDNA 3rd pass 37_C Kraft OP (version 2) (version 2) ...
CAGCTCGTGATCGGCGCCGTCGACGCGACGCAGAATCTCTCGTTCAGCGGCGACGACGACGTCATCCGCACGCTCGGCCTGCGGCCGGGCCTGGTCGAGGCGTCGAACACCGCCTTCACTGCCGCGGGCATCGCCAACTCGAAGTTCACGATCTCCGTCAACGACGGCCAGAACATCGAGTTCGTGCTCGGCGACGGCCCGGGGCAGATCGGCTCGAAGGAGGAACTGGTCGCCCGTCTCTCGGCCATCGAGGGCATCCACGCCGAGTTCAACGGCGCAGGTCAGCTGGTCATCGAGGCCGAGCCGATCCTCAACAGTGCCGGTCAGGTCGAGAAGAACGCGACCGACATCAAGTTCCGCATCGGCGGCGACAAGAACGCCCTGACGGCACTCGGCGTCACCGCCTTCACCTACAGCGCGTCCAACGCCGATCTCGACGACCTCGCCGGCAAGACCATCCAGGTCTCGGTCGGCACGTCGACCAAGACGATCCAGTTCGGCAGCGACGCCGGCATCGGCGAGATCAACTCGATCGCCGAGCTGAAGGCCGAACTGGCGAAGATCGGTGCCGAGCTGCTGCTCGAACCGGAAATGCTCGACGGCGACAATCCGCTGACGCCGGGAATCGAGACCTCCTACGCTTCGGGCAAGAACTTCCTGAAGATCACCACCACGGACGCGAAGGCCGCGAAGAACATCACGATCTCCTCGGACAGCGACAGCTTCGCCGTGGCCGGTCTCGGCTTGCGGCACGGCACCGTCGAATCCAAGGTGACCGCGATCATCGAGAGCAACGAGCAGCGCGCCAGCGCCGAGAGCGACTTCAACGACATGTTGAAGCAGATCGACGCGATGGCCCGCGACGCCTCCTACAACGGCGTCAACCTGCTCGACAATGACGACCTGCGCGTGATCTTCAACGAGGACGGCTCGTCCAAGCTGGACATCACCGGAGTCAACTTCAGCGCCGAAGGTCTCGGCCTCGAGACCCTCACGCTGAACGACTTCCAGGACGACAACAAGATCAACGCCACGCTCGACAAGCTCGAGGTCGTGATGCACACGCTGCGGGCGCAGTCGGCGCGGTTCGGCTCGAACCTGTCGATCGTCCAGGCGCGGCACGACTTCACCAAGAACCTGATCAACGTCCTCGATACCGGTGCGTCCAACCTCACCCTGGCCGACACCAACGAGGAAGGCGCCAACATGCTCGCCCTGCAGACCCGCCAGCAGCTGTCGACGACGGCGCTGTCGCTGGCCGCGCAGGCCGACCAGGCGGTGCTCCGCCTGTTCGGCTGATCGGGCCCGGCCCGGCTGCCCTTACGGCCGGCCGAAACCAGCAAAAAGCGGCGGGACCCCTGGTCCCGCCGTCTTTTTTTTGGCCGTTTCGCTATGATGTATGCGCCCGGCAGCCATGGAGGCGGCCGGCGATTCGCCACCGTGTCAGGGGGAGAAGATGGGTCTCAAAGTCGAGTTGAAGCCAGGAGAGCGAATCATCATCGGCGATTCGGTCGTCACCAACGACGACCAGCGCACGAGGCTCATCATCGAAGGCGATGCGCCGATCTTGCGCGAGAAGGACATCCTGACGGTCGACGAAGCCGACACGCCGTGCAAGAAAATTTATCTCGTGGTGCAGCTGATGTATCTCGACCGCGATCCGGTCCGGCACCATCAATTGTACTTCCAGCTCGTTAAAGATGTAATCGAAGCTGCGCCATCAACGCGGACATATTTCGAACGCATCAATAATCACATTTTAACCGGCGCTCTTTACAAAGCTCTCAAGGAAACCCAAGGCCTCATCGGTTACGAAAAGGATCTGCTCGAAAATGCAAAGCGCCGCCCAGAGTTACGCGTCGATGGCACAGAAGACGGGCAATCCTAGGGAACTTGAAGCACAATTGCTGCTGCGTGCAGCCGCCAAGATGAAGGTCGTCAGCGAAGACGCCGCTGCGACGCGCGAGCAGATCATCGACGCGATCCGTTACAATCGGCGTCTGTGGACGGTGTTCGCCGATACGGTGAGCAAGAGCGAAAACCCGCTTCCTGACGTGATCAAGCAGAACATCACCAGCCTCGCGCTCTTCATCATGCGCCAGTCGATCGCCGCGGAAGCCGAGCCGAACGCGCAGCGCCTCGCCGTGCTGATCAGCATCAACCGCGAGATCGCCGCCGGTCTCGCCGCTTCGGCGGCCGCGGCAGAGGCTCCGACGGTGAAGGCCGACGCCGCCTGACGGGCCGCCGGCTCCCGATCACGACGCTTCCAAACGGCCGGGCCATCGCCCGGCCGTTTGCTTTTCCGGTCCTCAGCATCGCGCCCCGGCGCGCGAAACTGCAAAACAAAAGGCCGGGGCTCTCGTGAGCCCCGGCCCTTGATGGTGGCTGCTGCTGCGCTCAGCGCATGTACGAGACGAGGTTCAGCTCGGCCAGCAGTGAGGTCGTCGCGAACGAGGCTTGGAGCCGCGTCTGCAGCGCCAGAATCTTTGCCCCGACCTCCTCCTCCGTAACGCCTTCGATCTCGGACAGGAGCCCGGCGGTAACGGAATTGGCCTGGGTGTGCCGGTCCTTCGCCGCGTTCATGGTCACATTGGCGCCGGCGAGCTCGGCCTGGATGTCCGAGAGCTTCTGCATCCCGTTCGGGCCTTCGAGGTTGGCGTTGAGCCGCTCCATCAGCGCCTGATAGCGCGCCTCGTCGTGGCTCTCCTTGGCCGAATAGGTGGTGGCCGCGAACACGGCCATGTTCTGCACCACCCAGCGGATGCCTTCCTCGTTGGCGCGCGCGCCGTAGCTGACGGAGATCGACGTGTCGACCCGCGCCGTCGCCGTGCCGCGCGCCGACGTCGCGGCCATCTCGCCGACATACCACATCACCGTGTCGGTCTCGGTCCCGGCCCGCGACGCGGTCGCGGTATCGAAAGGCGGCCCGTCGACCCGGCGCGGCGGCAGGCCGGCATCGATGTTGAACAGATCGTCGCCCGCGGCGAGCGCCGAGGCCGCGACCAGATCCGTCTGCACCAGTTGCTTGATCTGTGCGATCAACGCCGCCTGGATCGCCTGCGCCGTGTCGGCCGGCGTCGTGCCGATCAGCACCGTGCCGTCCTTGAGCGCGTTGGTCTCGCTCGCATAGGTGGACGGGCTGAAGCCGAGCGGCGCGCGCAGGCTGCCGCCCGCGGTGAAGCTCGCGGTGCCGGGCGTCGCATCCAGCTTGAGGTTGCCGTTCGCGTCGACCGACGCCTGCACCCGGTTGACGATACCGCTGTCGGTGGTGCCGACCGGCGAGGTGTTGATCGCCGCCACCAGGCTCGCCAGGTCCGAGAACGTGCCCGCGGCCGCGTTCTCTTGGCCTGCCGGGACCTTGTAGAAGGTCTGCGTGGTCGTGCCGACCTGCAGCGTGAACGTGTCGCCCGCCACCGGCGCGGTGTAGGTCGGCGTCACGCCGCCGGCCACCGTGGTCGCCATGCCCGCGAAGGCATCCGTGAAGTTTGGCGCTGTGCCGCTCAGAGACAGGCTGTTGGTGGCGTCGTCATAGGCCGCGGTGATCCCGGGGAACTGCGCCTGCAGCGCCGCTGCAAGGTTGGCCCCCGTCGCCGCTTCCGTCCCGCCGAGCGCCACCGCCACGTTGGGCGGCGTCACCGTGGCATTGTTGTCGAATTCGAACGTCACGGTCTTGCCGCCATATTGCAGCGTGAACGTGTTGCCGTCCGCCGCGCCGGCGAGGTCGATCGTCGCCACAGCCGCGGCCACGCTCGAATCGAGCCCCGCCCCGATCACGCTCGCGGTCGTAGCGGGACTGATCGGCTTCGACGTCGCGGTCGCCGCGACGAAGCTGTCGTCGCTCGGCAACGAGATCGTGTAGTAGGTGTCGTTCTCGAGCCCGAGCGGCGCCTGCAGGTCTCCGCCGATGGTGAAGCCTGCCGTGTTCGGGTTGGCGACGATCCGCACGTCGCCGCCCGAGGTCAGCATGGCGTGCACCCGGTTCGAGGTGCTGACATCGGTGCTGCCCACCTGCGACTGGTTGATCGCGGCGGCGAGGCTCGCGGCGTCGGAGAACTTGCCGTTCGCGGCGTCTTCCTCGCCCGGCGCCACCTTGTAGAGCGTCACGGTCTTGGCCCCGACCTGGATCGTGAAGGTCTCGCCGGTCTGCGGCGCCGTGTAACTCGTTCCGGCGCTGATCGTGATGCCGCCGGTGCCGGCCGCGCCGCTGAAGGCGCTGGTGAAGTCCAGCGTCTTGCCGTTCAGGACCAGGGTGTCGGAGCCCGCCGTCCAGCTGGCGCTGGACAGTTCGAAAGCTTCGCCCACCGCCGCAGCCAGCGCGGCGCCGATCGCATCCGCATCGCCCAGCGTGCCGCCGAAAGCGACGTTGCCGGCCGCGACGCCGTCGGCGATCGCCGGGTCGTCGTATTCGAAGGTCAGCGTCGTGCCGCCATAGGTGAGCTCGAACGTCGCGCCGTCGGCGATGGTTCCGAGCCCGTCGATCTCGAGCGAAGCCGAGGCCTCGTCGAAATTGGCGGCGCTCGCCAGCACGGCGCCCGTGCCGCTCGTCGTCGCCTTGGCCGGGATCACGTCGGACGGCGGCAGGGCCGTCGTGTGATACGGCGCTGCGCTGTAGCCGAGCACGGACTGCAGGTCGCCGCCGATCGTGAAGCCGTTGGTGTTGGGGTTGGCGACGATCTTGACCTCGCCGTCCGAGCCGATGCTTGCATGCACCTTCCCGGATGCCGTCGTCGTGGTGCTGCCCACGGCAGACGCGTTAATGGCTGCCGCGAGGCTCGCCGGGCTGGAGAACTTGCCGTTGGCTGCATCCTCCTGCCCAGTCGGCACCTTGTAGAGGGTGACGGTCTGGCCGCCCACTGTGACCGTGAACGTGTCGCCCTGCTGCGCATTCGTATAGGTGTCGGTCCCGATCGTCACGGATCCGCCGGCGCCGCTGAAATTGTCGATGAAGTTCAGCGTCTCGCCGGACAGCTCCAGCGTGTTGGTACCGCCGTTCCACGTCGCCTGCGGCAGCCCGAGTTCGTCCTCAATGGCCTGGGCGAGCGCGGCGCCGATCGCATTGGCATTGCCCTGAGCGCCGCCGAATTCGATCCGGCCCGGCGAAACGCCGTCGTTCACCGCCGGATCGTCATATTCGAACGTGTAGGTCTGGCCGCCATAGGTGATGTCGAAGGTCGCCCCGTCGGCGATCGTGGCGAGGTCGGTGATCTCGATGGACGCAAACGCCTCGCGCGAATTCGCCGCGGTCGCCAGCCCAGCCGCGACGCCGTCGCTCGCCGCTTCCGCCGGGATGAACGCGGTCGCCGGCGGTTCGTCCGTCAGCTTCAGCCGGATCTCCTCCGTCGACCCGTCAGGCAACCTGACCGTCACCCGCAGCTCGGTGCCGGGCGGCGGATTGCTGTTGCCGAGGTCGAACGAGAGACCCGGCGGCGTGCCGGCCGGGCCGTTCACGATCACGTAGGGGCTGGTCGACGAGGCCGAAGCCAGCTTGATGCCGTAGGGGCTGCCGGCCGCGTCTTCGAACAGCGACACCAGCGAGCCGCTCACGCCCGGAATGACCAGCCGACCCAGCAGGTCGCGGCCCATGTCCGCTTCCTTGCGCTCGGCGATCATCTGCACCAGACCGGCCTGCGTCCCTGTCCCGTAGAGGATCGCCTGCGTGCTGCTGACCGGCTTCTTGTCCGTGGTGAGGCCGGAGAACAGGTAGCGGTCGCCGGCCTGCGTGTTGAGCAGGTGCAGGATCTCGTCCAGCCGGTCGTAGGCGAGCTTCTGCGCCGACGTCTGCTTGCCGTCCACCAATTCGTAGCCCTGGACGATCGCGCTGGACTTGGCGGCGGCGCGGTTCTTGTCGATCTGCGTCAGGACGGTCGTCGCGAGATCGATCCGAATGCCGACATTCTTGATCGTGTTCTGGAACGAGCTGATCGCGCTGAGCTGCGAGCGCAGCCCCACCGTCATGCCGCGGTCGAGGCCGAGGCCGGCATAGCTGTTCGTCTTCTTTCCGGTCGCGAGCTGGTACTGCAGCAACGAAAGCTGCGAGCGCATCTCCACCAGCTGCTGGATGGCGATCGACGAACGCGTCGAGGTGCCGGGAATGTTCACCATGACAGCCTCACATCCTCATCAAAATGTCGAACAGCTCTTGCACCGTCGTCATCACGCGAGCATTGGCGCCATAGGCTGTCTGCAGTGTCATGAGCCGGGACATCTCCTCGTCGAGATTGACCGTCGATGTCTCGGCATAGCGTTCCAGCAGCGACGTCACGACGATCGACTGCCCCTCGTTGAGCCGCGCGGCGGCTTCCGCGTTCGCGCCGACCTGGCTGATCGTCTGGCGCAGAAACGAGGTGATCGTTCCTTGGAACGGGGCTGCCGTCGACCCGATCCCTCCCGCGGAGGAAAACGAGAAGGTCGCGGAGTTGAGTCGCTCGTAGAGGAAGTCCGGACGTGTGGAATCCCCGTCGGGCGTCAGCGGCGAGGTACTGTAGATGACCAAACGCGAAGGATCCTCGAGCAACGAAGGATTGATCGCGATCCGGCCGGCGAAGCCGGTCACCTGTGGCCCAGACGCGGTGATCGCGCCCGAATAGACGCTGGCACCGTCGACGAAGAACGGCAGTTCCGCCATTCCGCCGGTCAGGCTCGTCGCCGTCTTGGTCACCGTCACCCCCGTGACGTCCACCAGGTTCGGCGCGCCGTCGTCGAGGAACTGCAGCATCGTGCCGCCGGGATTGACGGCCTGCATGTTTGAGCCGAGCGCCGCATTGATCTGCTCGACCACCGACGCCATGCCCTGGCTGAAGTCGACGCCGATGACCCGGTCGTTGGGATCGGCCGTCACGTCGTTCGACAGCGGCAGCGCCGCCTGGTCGTCGACGCGCATGATGGTGACGGTGCGGACGGCCCCGGTATTGTGATCGCGGTAGGCAACCTGGATCGTGTTGCCGGGCATCAGCCCCGCCGTGTCGACCTCGAAGCCCGCGGCGGCACCGCTGGTCACCGCTGTCCCCTGCTCCGAGAAGTTGGAGAAGGCCAGCGCCATCACCGAGGCGATCTCGTCGAGCTGCCGCTGCGTCTCGACCAGCACCTTGTCGCGCATTTCAAGCAGGGCGCCGATTTCGCCGGTCTTGAACGATCCCGCCGCCACCAGGTCGCTGGAAGCGCCGGTCGCCGTCGTCAGCGTAATCGTGCCGATCGTGCGTGCATTCGGATCGGCGCTCCAGGTGGACGACGCCGACAGCGTGCCCTTGGCATCGAAGCTCAGCTTCGATGCCGTATTGCCGACCAACTGGACGCCGGTCGTGGTGAACACCGACACCTGATTGTTCGCGCCGGGGACGACCTGCACGCCCATCATTTGCGCGAGCTGATCGATATACTGGTCGCGCTCGTCCAGCAGCGATGCGGTCAGGCCGTTCTCGGTGCCGGCAAGACCGGCCAGCTTGACGTTGATCGCGGCGATCTTCTCCATCGCCATATTGGCGCTGTCGACCGCCGCCGCGATCGACTGCTCGGCGTCGGTGCGCAGCCCCTGGATCTGGCTGCTCATCGTGTTGAGCGCCTGGGCCAGCGACTGCGCATGGGTCAGCACCAGCGACCGCGCCGAATAGGACTCGGAGCTTCCGGAGAGTTCCTGCAGCGCCTCCATGAAGTTGTTGTAGACGGTCTCCAGCGCCGAATCCGAGCCCGGTTCGCCGAACACCTGGTCGAGCCGCTCGTAGTAGCTGGCGCGCACCGCCGCGTAGCCGCCGCCGGCGAGTTCCGTCCGCAGCGCACGCTGCACGAACACGTCGAGCTCGCGCGACACCGCGGCGAACTGCACGCCGCCGGTCGTCGTCGTTTCCAGAACGGGTGTACGCCGGACATAGCCCGGCGTCTCCGAATTGCTGACGTTGGTCGAAACCAGCGCCAGGCTCGATTGCGTCGTTCGCAGTCCCGACAGGGCTGCACTGAGCGCCTGCGTAAGGCTCATGGAGTTCTGTCCTCGTTACCTGCTGATTCCGAACACCGCCGCAATCACCGCAGCATGTTGATGACTTCCTGCAGCATCTCATTGCTGGTGGTGACGATGCGCGTATTCGCGGCGTAGGCCTGTTGCGTCACGATCAGCTTGGTGAACTCGTCGGCGATGTCGGTGTTCGATGCTTCCAAGGCGCCGCCAATGATCTGCCCCGAAGCGCCGTAGATCGGCGGGCCGGATTCCGCGGTCGCGGCAAACGCGCCGCCATCGAGCTTCTTCAGCTGGTCCTCGCCGTTGAACTCGGCCAGCACCACCTCCGCCATCTCCAGCGTCCGGCCGTTCGAATAGGTTCCGACGATGCGTCCGTCGTCGTTCACCGAGATGCTCTCGAGTTCGCCCGCAGGATAGCCGTCCTGGCGCAGGATGTTGGTCTTCACCGTCCCGTTCAGGTCGCCGTACTGGGTGATGCCGCCGGCGCCATGCACCATCTGGATGTCGCCGAGCGCGATCCCGTCGATCGTCACGTTCGGCAGCGTCACGCTGGCGATCTGCGGGTTCATCTCGCCGTTCTGGCCGAACGTGTACGAGATGCCGGCATTACGCCAAGCCACCTGGGTGCCGGTGGCATTCGAGTTTTCCAGATAGAACAGCTGCCAGGTGTCGACGCCGCCGGTCTCGTAGCTGTCGACCTTGGCCCAGCGCATCGTCACGTTCACCTGCGCGCCGGACACGTCGTAGACGGTGATCGTGCCGCCATCGAGCGACTGCGCCAGGAACGTGGAGTTGTCGACCGCGAGCACGGTCTCGGTGCCGGGCAGCGCCTGGCTGTTCTGGATGCCGAAGTTCTGCGCATCCGCCGTGCCGCTCACATTGATGGCGTCGGTCGGACTGGTCGCCTGCACGGTGATGTTGCCGGTCGCCGTATCCACGCTCGCCGTACCGCCGACCAGGGCGCCGAGCGCGGCGTTGAGGTCGGCCAATGTCCGGACCTGGCCCGGCGCCGTGCCGAACGTCACCGTCAGCGGCGGGTTCGGGCCGATGGTGAAGGTTAGGGTCTGGCCGGCACTCGCCGCTCCCTGCGTCAGCAGGTTCACCGGCTGCAGCGTCCGCGTCGTGACGTTGCCGAAGCCCATCGCCTGCAGCACCGACGCGTCCGATCCCGACAGGGTGATGTCGTTGACGAAGTCGGTGCCGTTCTCGTTGGTGATGGTGAGAACGCCCGAGGCGTTGACGCTGGCGGTCAGGTCCGGCAGCGCGTCGATCGCAGCGATGAGTTCGGCGCGATTGGAGATCTGGCCGGGGCCGGTGCCGAAGGTCAGCGTCGTCAGCGGCGCGCCGCCGAGCGAGAGGGTGAGCGTCTGGTTCGACGCCACCAGCGACGACAACGACGAGTTGGTCGGCCTGTAGTCGCCCGCCGTCAGGCCGAACGAGGCCGCTGCAGTGCCGCCGATCGTGAAGCTGGTGGTGTTGTTGGCGCCGTCCACCGTCAGCCGCAGCTGGCCGCCGACGATATCGGCGGAAATGCCGTCCAGGTTCGGATCAGCGTTGATCGCCGCCTGCAGCGCCGTCAGCGAGTTGATGCCGATGTCCTCGATCGTAAGCGTGACGGTCGGACCGCCATTCACCGACAGTTCGAGGGTGGTACCATTGGCGATGTAGCCGGCGCCGCCGGCACCGCCATTGGTGAGATCGTTGGGATCGACCAGACCGGAACCGACCTGGGCGGCGACGGCCGTGTCGTTGGCGATGCCGCTGGTGCCGGCGCCGCTCGCCGGTCCGTCGGGATTCAGCGCCGCGCCGACGCCGGTGAGGGTCGCCGGTCCGGCGCCGCCCACCAGCGGGTTCGCCACGAAGGTGGCCGGGTTGAGCAGGGCGGAGGCCGGGTTGCCCGCCTGGTAGAAGTTCGGGAAGTCGGCGAGGTTGGCGCTGTACTCGATCTGCGTCGTTGCGCGCGCCGGCATGAAGCCGTTCTGGAACTGCAGAACCTGCGGCACGCTGCCGACCACATTGCCGGTCGTCGCGTCGATCGGCAGGCCGAGCAGGTAGTAGCCGGAGCCGTTGACCAGGTAGCCGTCACGATCAAGCGCGAAGTCGCCGCGCCGGGTGAACAGGTCGGTACCGCCGAAGACCGGCTTATTGTCGGTCGATCCGGTCGGCTTCTGCACCACGAAATAGCCGGCGCCGTTGACCGCCATGAAGGTGGTGGTCGACGCGCCCTGGATGTCGCCCTGGGTCGAGTTGGTGGAACGCGACTTCGCCATCACCGAGCCGGCGATCTGCTGCCCGGGGCTGGCGTCCTGGACCAAGTCCTGGAAGCTCGTTTCCGTGCGCTTGTAGGCGACGGTCTGCGAGTTCGCGATGTTTCCGGAAATGTTCTCCAGCGCGTAGGACTGCGCGTTCAACCCGGTGACAGCCGTGGTCAATGCACCGAAA
>Ga0182748_1004888_pt1 | contig 10375 bp, 9 predicted proteins | sample eDN3rd37CKraftOP_FD_128877 | JGI IMG/M metagenome (GOLD analysis project Ga0182748, IMG submission 128877) | Enriched Organic Plus compost microbial communities from Emeryville, California, USA - eDNA 3rd pass 37_C Kraft OP (version 2) (version 2) ...
CTATAATTTCCTGACCGCGTTCAACAAATATCTGGCGGGCACGATCGGCATCGGCAACAAAATCGCCTATGACAGCCGCGTCCTTCCGGCCTTTCGCGAGGAGCATGGCCGCGACCCGGCCGATCGCTTCGAAATCCGCGATGCGATGAACGAGGACCCGTGGCACCGATACTGGTCGGCGCTCAAGCGCAATTCGATGGAGATGCGCCAGCAGAACGGCCGTTCCATCACGCTGCGCCAGATCGACGAGCTTTCGGCGAAGGTGCGCCAGTTCAACGAAGGGCGCGACACGCTCCAGCTCGACCCCGGCCTGCCGGCACCGCATTATATGGACGCGGCCGACATCCATTGCATGCCCGGCAACTATCAGGGCGAGGAACGGCCCGGCGACATGTCTGCGGGCGCCAATTACGACAGCGGCCTGTTCGCCACCACCGGAGGCGGGCTGGGCGCGCTGTCCGACGGCGGCGGGCAGGCGCTGGTCGAATGGATACGCAGGGAGCGGCCCGGCTGGACGCCCCGCCGCATCCTCGATCTGGGCTGCACGGTCGGCCATAATATCGTGCCGCTCGCCCTCGCCTTCCCCGATGCGGAGGTGATCGCGATCGACACCGCCGCCGCCGTGCTGCGCTATGCCCATGCGCGCGCGCAGGCGCTGGGCGCGACCAACATCACCTTCATCCAGATGAACGCGGAGGATATGAGCCGCTTTCCCGACGGCCATTTCGACTGGGTGCAGACGACGATGTTCCTGCACGAACTATCCGGCAAGGCGCTGCCGCAGGTCATCCGTGAAAGCGCGCGCGTGCTGGCGCCGGGCGGGCTGATGTTCCATCTGGAACAGCCGCAATATAGCGACGACATGCCGCTGTACGAACAGTTCATCCGGGATTGGGACGCGTTCAACAACAACGAGCCATTCTGGTCGGCGATGCACGCGCTCGATCTGAAGAAGGTGATGGAGGAAGCGGGCTTCCCGCCCGACAGCCAGTTCACCGCCCGCGTGCTGGCGGTGGTGGACCGCACCATCTTCCCGCAGGCCGCCGAAGGCGCGCAGGAAGATCATGGCCGCGCCGCCGCGTGGAACGCCTATGGAGCATGGAAGCCGGAAGCATGACCGAGGAAAGCATAGACTGGATCGCCCGCGCGGGCAGACGCGCCAAGGGCAAGCGCCCCGATACGCTGCACGATTATAATGCGGAAAGGACGCTCTCCATCCTGCTCGCGGTGGCGGCGGAGGTGTCGGTCCTCAAGGAACGGCTGGATACGGTCGAACGGCTGCTCGACGCGAAGGGAACGATCAGCCGCGCCGATATCGAAGCCTATCAGCCGACCGGCGAGGCCGCCTATGAACGCGCCGTGACCGCGAAGGAATATGTCGCCCGCATCATGCGCGGCATGCAGCAGGAAATGGAAGCGATGCAGGCCGCGCCGGAACGGCCGATGGCGGAAATCAGCGCGGAACTGAGGGACAGCTGATGCGGCACCGGACGATCAGCGGCCGCATTGCCTATACGTCGAAAAAGCCGGAGATGCTGGACCGGCCGCGCGGGCAGGAATGGTTCAGCTTCACCCATCATGGCGACGGCAGCACCATCTTCCGCGCGCGCTGCGAGATAGAGGAACCCGCGCCGACCGTGCTGCGCGATATCGTCTATGCGCTGGACAGCGAGGGGCGGCCACGGGACCTGCACGTCCATCTGACGGTCGGCGACGCCTATATGGGGTCGGGCTGGATGCATCACAGTCCGGGCGAGCAAGGCGGGCTGATCGAATGCGAGAGCTTCGGCCCCTCGATCGGGCGGCTGTCGCAGAAAATGCCCTATAGCGGCGCGATCGACGGTTTCGGCACGCATCCGATTGCGGGCGACGGCTATACGACGCGCTGCATGGATATATCCAAGGGCCCGCACCGCCGCCCGATCCGCGTGTTCCTGCCCTCCCCCGACCATCGCGGCGCAACGCCGCCGATGATCGCGGAGGTCGGCATCGGCCTCGAATATGTCGGGGACGAACGGGTTACGGTCGCGGCGGGCAGTTTCGATTGCCGCCATTTCCGCTTCGTCGACGATGAAGGCCCCGGCATGGGCGGCATGCCCCACCCGCATTACGACATGTGGGTGACGGCCGACACGGACTCTATCTTCGTGCAGGGCGGCGTCGGCGGCTATATGCAGACATGGTACGAACTGGTCGAGCTGGAGCGCTGACGGCCGGATCGGTTTCCTCCGGCGTTCCCAGCCCGAACGGTTTCTTCGCAAGCCATGGGTGCTGGCCATCGGGGGAGCGCCAGGCGCTCCCCCTGCCCCGCTCCCTCAACTACCCAGCGCTTCTTCCGAATAGGCGGCGAGCGGCAATGCGTTTCCGCTCTGGCGGATGATCGCCTGCTTGCGGAAGAAGCGCAGCAGGCCGCTTTCGCCCATGCGCGACGGGCCGAGGCCGCTTTTGCCGAAACTCGATTTCTCCGCTTCCCACACAAGGCCGGTCAGCGACCCGTCGTTGATCGACACGCCGCCGGCATTCAGGCGCACCGCCACGGCCTCGGCTTCCGCGGCGCTGCCTGCCAGCACGGCGGCGGACAGGCCGAAAATGCCGCTGTTCGCCTGCTCCACCGCCTCGTCGACCGTGTCGAACGGCGTCACCGGCAGCACGGGGCCGAAGCTCTCCTCGGTCATGATCGCCATGTCCGGCGTCACGTCGACCAGCACCGTGGGCCGCAGATAATAGCCGCCGCCCAGCACCTCCACCTGCCCGCCCGCGAGCAGGCGCGCGCCCTTCGCCACCGCCTCGTCGATCTGCGCCTGCACGATCTGCGCCTGCCGCGCGAAGATGAACGGTCCGATATCCCCCGCATGGATATCGGGATAGTTGAGCCGCGCTTGCCCCGCCTTGCGGACCAGCGCTTCGAGAAACGGCCCGGCGATCGCGCGGGCGACATAGATGCGCTCGATCGACTGGCATGCCTGCCCGGTGTTGAGCACCGAGGCGCGCAGCGCGGTGTCCGCCGCCTTTTCCGGATCGGCGCTGGCAAGGACGATCATCGGGTCCTTGCCGCCCAGTTCGAGGCTGGCCGGGATGAAGGCGCGCGCGGCGGCCTCCCCCACCTTGCGCCCGGTCGCCACCGATCCGGTGAAGGCCACGAAATCGACATGCTCGATCAGCGCCGCGCCGGTGGCGCCGTCGCCTTCGATCAGGGCCAGAACCGCGGCCAGTTCCGGCACTTCGGCAACCGCCGCCATCAGCGGGCGGATGAAGCGCGGCGTCACCTCCGACGGCTTGATGACGACCGCGCATCCGGCGGCGAGTGCTGGAATTGCGTCGATCAGCGCCAGCGTCAGCGGGAAATTCCACGGGCTGATGACGCCGACCAGCGCATAGGGCACCAGCCGGGTGGAGGTGGTGATGGACGGAATGCCGGTCGGCTGGTCCTTCACCTGCGCCCTCGCGATGATCGCCGGGGCGCTGTCGGCCCAGCGGAGCAGCGTCTTTGTCATCGCATCGACCTCGATACGGGAGATCGCCGCGCGGCCGGTATCGGCGGCCAGCGCGTCGGTCAGCGCCGCCTTGTGCCGCTCCATCGCCCCGGCAAGCGCCCGCAGCGCCTCCGCGCGGGCTTCGGGCGGGCGGGCGGCCCAGCCGGCCTGCCCCCGGCGCAAGGTCGCGGCAAGCCGTCCCACCGCTGCCCCGTCGAGCGGCTCTATGCTGTAATCCGCCTCGCCGGTGCGGGGGTTGACGACATCCAGCCTCATTGCTGCCCCTCCCAGGCGGATATGATTTCCTCGCCCGTCGCGAACCATGCCTCGGGCCGGGCGGCAAGCGCTCGCAACAGCCCCTCGAACGCACCGATGCGATAGGGCAGCGCCATGATATAGGGCGTGATATGCAGCGGCAGCACGCGCCCACCATGATCGGCGGCTTCGGCGGCGAGCCAGTCGAACGCGTCGATCATCTGTTCGGCATAGCTGTCCGCCGACTGCTGCTGCACGGTGATGATCTGCCGGTCGGACAGCTCATGGTTGAGCGGCAGGTTGACGAGGCCGTTGGCGAAGCGCCACGGCAGTTCGTCGTTCACCCAGTCGCAGCAATAGCGCAGCCCGGCCTCGGCGAGCAGCTTCGGCGTGTTCCAGCTTTGCGAACGCGCGATCGAGAGCCACCCCGCCGGACGCCGCCCCGAAACGCTTTCCAGCGCCTCCAGCGACCGCGCGATCAGCGCCCGCTCCTCCTCTTCCGGCAGGGTGCTGGCGATGGTGCCGTTCATGTCGGTCGAATGGGCGATGATCTCATGCCCGTCGGCAAGGATATCCGCGATGACCGAGGGATAGCGCTCGGCTATCGCGCCGTTGGTCGCAACCGACGCCTTCACCCCCGCTTTCCGGAACGCGTCGAGCAGGCGATAGAAGCCCACGCGCGTGCCATATTCCCGCGCCGTATAGTGGCGATAATCGGGATAGCTCGTCTGCATATGCCCCGGCGCGCGGAACGGCGTGTCGGATGGCGTCATCGGGAACCATTCGAGACTGACGCACAGCCAGACCGCGACGGATTTCCCCCCCGGCCAGCGCACCGGCTTGCGGTCGAAGATCGACGACCATGGGTAGAGATCATGGTCATAGCCCTCGCGGCGGCGGGGATAGTCGAGATAGGCGGGATCAAGCGCCATGGGCGGCCTCCGCATAATGATGCTGGTAATAATGATCGGCGATTTCGCCCGCGCGGGCGATCCATGCGCGGCCGTCCTGCGCGATGTGGCGCAGCACCTCGCCGAACGGGCCGATGCGGTGCGGCTGGCCGATCAGATAGGCGTGCAGCGGAATGCACATGACGGTGCCGGATGCCTCGCCCTCCTCCGCCAGCCGCTCATATTGGCGGATCAGCGTGTCGGCATAGTCGCGCGGCGACATGTTGTAGACGAAGAAGCCGTAATGGTCGTTCACCTCCAGGCTGTAGGGCATGGAGATCAGCCTGCCGCTCTTCACCTTCACCGGCTGCGGCTGGTCGTCATGATAGAGGTCGCAGGTATAATCGAGGCCATATTCGGCGATCAGGTCGAGCGTGCGTGGCGTGTGGGTCAGCGCGGGCGCGAGCCAGCCGCGAATGGTCTGCCCGGTCGCCTCGCGCACGGTGCGGATCGAATCCTCGATGATCGCGCGTTCCTGCGCCTCGTCCATGCCGTAGGCGTAGCGGGTGTTGTAGATGCCGTGGCTGAAGAACTCCCAGCCGCGCTCATTGGCGTCGCGCACCACTTCGGGATGATGCTGGCACAGCGCGACCGACAGCGAAACCGAGCCGGGAAAGCCGTATTTCGACATCATCTCCGCCATCCGCCAATGGGACACGCGGTTGCTGTGATCGCGGTGGCTGTATCCGACCACGTCCGGATGCGGCTTCGTCCAGCTCTTGCGATGCGGATTGGCGGGCGGGTCGATCTCATAATATTCGAGATTGGGCGCGACCCACACTGCGACCTTCCTGCCGCCGGGCCAGACGATCTTCGGCCGGTCGCGATAAGGGGCGAAATCGTAGAGGCCGGGGTCGGCTTTCTGAATGTCGCCCATCAGCGCGCCTCCAGCCAGTCGATCACCGCCTGCACCGGCTCCACATCGGCATATTTGAGTTGGAGGTCGGTGAGGTTGGCGAAATGATAGCTCTCATGCTTGTCCGCGCAGGTCTCGATCGGCACGATGGTGCGGAAGCCGTAGGACAGCGCATCGACCGCCGTGGCGCGCACGCAGCCCGACGTGCTGCCGCCGGTCACAACCACCGTATCGACCTTGTGCCAGCGCAGATAGCTGTTCAGCGGCGTCTCGAAAAAGGCCGACGGCATCCGCTTGGTATAGTGCAGGTCGTCCGGCTCTATCTCGCAGCGCGGGTCGAAGGCGTGCCGCTCGCTGCCATATTTGATGTTCTGGAGCGAATCGGGCGTATCGGTGCGCGTGCCCCACACGCCCGCATCCCCGGCATCCTCCTTGTAGCCAACCCGGCTCCAGATCACCGGCATGCCCTTCGCCCGCGCCAGCCGGGAAATATGGTTCACATGGTCGATCTGGCGCGGGTCCGTCTCATAGGCGGTCCTGAACAGGTCGATCCGCGTATAGGCCTGCTGGAAATCGACGTTCACGATCGCCAGCTTCTCCCCGAAACCGAATTTGTTGCGCGCCGGATTGGCGATGACCTCCTCGAACAATTGGCGCGCGGTACGCCCATCGCAGACCATTTGCGTTCCGATCGTCGTCATCATCAAGCTCCCGTAAAATCGCGATTCCCACACTAATACGCAAAAAAGACTTGTCGAGATCAATTTGTCCGGACAAATTAGAAAGCATGACGATCACCCGCCACTTCATCCGCGTCGGCAAGCGCCGTGTCCATTACCGCAAGGCCGGTGCGGGACCGACCCTGCTGATGGTGCACCAGAGCCCGCGCAGCTCCGCCGAATATGAGCCGCTGATGCGCAAATGGGCGCCGCATTTCACCTGCATCGCGCCGGATACGCCCGGTTTCGGCCAATCCGACCCGCTGCCCGGCGACCCGGACATAGAGGCATTTTCCACCGCGCTGATCGAGCTGATGGACGCGCTGGGCATCGAGCGGACGGCGGCCTACGGCTTTCATTCGGGTGGCATCATATTGGTCGGCGCGGTGAAACGGCACCCGGACCGCTTCACCGCGCTGGCGACAGGCGGCTATGCCGTCTGGACGCCGGAGGAACGGGCGATCTTCGACAAGGACTATCTGCCCCCGTTCCGGCCGAGCGCCTATGGCGAGCATCTGACCTGGCTGTGGAACCGCATATTGGAGCAGACATGGTTCTTCCCGTGGTTCGATGTGCGCGACGGCGCGCGGATCAGCGTGGCCCATGACGATCCGGCAAGGGTCGATGCGGTCGTGCGCGAAATGCTCGACAGCGGAGACGCCTATCGCGCCGGCTATGGCGCGGTGCTGCGGGCGCCGCGCGACATCCCGCCGGCCGACGCGCCGACCGTGCCGGTGCTGATCGCCGCCTATGACGGCGACCCGCTGCAAGCGCATATCGCCCGCCTCGGCCCGCTGCCGCCGAGCTGGCGCGCGGAGGCGGTGGCGACCCCCGCCGATCTGGAAGAAGCGAGCCTCACCCATCTGCTCGCGGCCCCGGCCCTGCCCTGCCCGCCAATTGCGGAGAGCGGCGACGGCGGTTTCCTTCCCGTCACCGGCAACGGCTTCGACGGGCTGATCCACTGGCAGGGCAACAGGAATGCCGACACCGTCCTGATCCACGCCCCCGGTCGCTCGGCGGAACTGCTGCGGATCGAGGACGCGCTGGCGATCGACCTGCCCGGCCATGGTCTTTCGGATGATTGGCGCCAAGACTTCACCCCCGGTCTGGACGACTGGTGCGCGATCGTCACGGCGGCGATCGCCGGACTTTGCGGCGCACATGCGCCGGCCATCATCGGGGAAGGCTATTGCGCGCTGCTGGCCGCCGCCGTCGCCCGGCAGGCCGGGGCCTCCGGCTGGGAGGCGGTCGATGCCCACCTGCCCCTGCCCGGACAGGACCGGCACTGGGCGGAACGCGCGATCCCCGACCTGACGCCCGACCGGCACGGCAGCCATCTCAACGCCGCATGGGGCGCAGTGCGGGCGGGCCATTTCTTCTGGCCATGGTTCGAGGCGAAGGCCGCCAACGCCATTCCCTTCACGCCATCGGCGGCCGCACCCGAAGCGCTCGCCAGGGAGCATCGCAGCCTGATCCGCGCCCGCGCCGGCCGCGCGCTGCTCGGCACGCTGGCCGCGGCAGACCGCGACGCGCTGATCGCCGCCGCCCCTCCACTGACCCGATGGCACCGGGCCGAATGGGCGAGGAAGCGGAGCGACATCTGGTCCCCGAAAAATATTCAGGAAGGAGAATGATATGGGTATTCGCGAGGAAATGCCGCTGCTGGCCCGCCATGAAGGCGTGTGGGACGGCGTCTACAGCTATTACAATGCGGCGGGCGAGAAGATCGACGAGCACAAGTCGCGCCTCTTCTGCCGCTTTCCCGAAGGCGGGGAATTTCCCTATCACCAGACCAACCATTACACCTGGGCCGACGGCCGCACCGAAGTGCGCGACTTCCCGGCCAGCTATCGCGACAATCGCGTCTGGTGGGACAATGATCTGATCAAGGGCTGGGCCGCCGAGGTCGGGCTGGACGAATATAACCGCACCGTGATGCTCTACTGGCAGCGTCAGGGCGACCCCAGCCTCTATCTCTACGAGATGATCCAGCTGTCGGACGATGGCCGGTCACGCTGCCGGACATGGCACTGGATTCGCGACGGGCAGCTCGAAACGCGCACCGCGATTCAGGAAAAGCTGGTCAGCCGCGACTGGGCGGCGGTCGAAAAGGACATGGAGGCCACGCCTGTCTGAACCACAGACCCTGTTCGGGAAGATCTGGGACAGGCACGTCGTCGCGGCGCTGCCCGGCGGGGCGGACCTGCTCGCCATCGACCGGATTTTCCTGCACGAGCGCACCGGCGCCGCCGCCCTCAACAGCCTGAGGGCGGCGGGCCGTCCGGTCGCCGACCCGGCGCGGACATTCTGCGTGATGGATCATATCGTCGACACCCGACCCGGCCGGGGCGACCGGACGCTGATGCCGGGCGGGCAGGCGTTCATCACCGAAACGCGCAGCGCCGCGCGGGAAGCGGGCATCACCCTGTTCGACGTCACCGATCCCGATCAGGGCATTGTCCATGTGATATCGCCGGAACTCGGCATCGTCCTGCCCGGCTGCACGCTGATCGCGCCGGACAGCCACAGCTGCACGCAGGGCGCGTTCGGCGCGCTCGCATGGGGCATCGGTTCGTCCGAGGCGGAGCATGCGATGGCGACCGGCACGCTGCGCATGGTCCGCCCCCGGACGATGCGCGTGCGCTTCACCGGCATGCCGGGTCCGGGCGTCACGCCCAAGGACATGATCCTGACGCTGATCGCCCGTTACGGCGCGGGCGGCGGCAAGGGCTATGCGGTGGAATTCACCGGCGAGGCGATCGACGCGCTCGACATGGAAGGGCGCATGACGCTCTGCAACATGGCGACCGAATTTTCGGCGATGACCGGCATGATCGCGCCCGATGAAAAGACGTTCCAATGGCTGCGCGGCCGCCGTTACGCCCCGCGCGGCGCGATGCTGGAACGCGCGCTGGCCGACTGGAGGACGCTGGCATCCGACCCCGGCGCCCGGTTCGACAGCGAGGTGGAGATCGACGCGGCCGCCATCGAGCCGATGGTGAGTTGGGGCACCTCGCCCGAACATAGCGTCGGCATTTCCGGACAGGTGCCGGACGATCCGCCCGAACGGCCGATCCGCTATATGGGCGTACAGCCGGGCCAGAAACTCGCAGGGATACCGATCGACGCCGCCTTCATCGGCAGCTGCACCAATGGCCGCCTGTCCGACCTGCGCCGCGCCGCCGCGCTGCTGAAGGGCCGTCATGTCGCGCCGGGCGTCAGGGCGCTGGCCGTTCCCGGCTCCATGGCGGTGCGCCGCGCCGCCGAGGCGGAAGGGCTGGACGCGATCTTCACCGATGCGGGCTTCGAATGGCGGATGAGCGGCTGCTCGATGTGCTTCTATGCGGGCGGGGAAAGCTTCCCGGCGGGATCGCGGGTCATCTCCTCGACCAACCGCAATTTCGAGGGGCGGCAGGGACCCGCTATCCGCACCCATATCGCCAGCCCGGAAACCGTCGCCGCCAGCGCCATCGCCGGGCACATCGCCGATCCGAGGGAGCTGGCGCAATGAAGCCCTTCACCACGCTGACCGCATTGCCCGCGCCGCTGCTGCTCGACAATATCGACACCGACACGATCATCCCCTCGCGCGAGATGAAGAGCACCGGCAAGACGGGGCTGGCCGACGGGCTGTTCGCGCCATGGCGCTATCGCACGCCGGGCGGGCGCGATCCGGACCCGGACTTCGTGCTCAATCGCCCCGATCATGCGGATGCGCAAATCCTGCTGGGCGGCGGCAATTTCGGCTGCGGGTCGAGCCGCGAACATGCGGTATGGGCGCTGGCCGAATATGGCATCCGCGCGATCATCGCGCCGGGCTTCGCGCCGATCTTCGCCAGCAACTGCACCCGGAACGGCATCGTCCCCGTCACGCTCGATCGCGCGACGATCGAGGAAATCGCCGCCTCGCATGCGCCGGTGACGATCGACCTCGCCGCGCAGACCGTCCGTCAGGAGGGCGGCGCCTGCTGGCCGTTCGACATCGGCGCGGAGGCCAAAGCGATGCTGCTGGAAGGGCTGGACGCTATCGACCTCACCCTCAAGAACCGGGCGGAGATAGCGGCCTTCCAGCAGGCGGACCGGGCCAGCCGGCCGTGGATCTACCTTGGAGACATCGGACAA
>Ga0182748_1004891_pt1 | contig 10370 bp, 12 predicted proteins | sample eDN3rd37CKraftOP_FD_128877 | JGI IMG/M metagenome (GOLD analysis project Ga0182748, IMG submission 128877) | Enriched Organic Plus compost microbial communities from Emeryville, California, USA - eDNA 3rd pass 37_C Kraft OP (version 2) (version 2) ...
CGCGGTGCAGGACGGCCGATGCGGCTCACAGCCCCAACAGCGCCGCGATCTCTTCCACCGCCAGCGTCGGCGCGAGCGTGCCGGCGGCGACCTGCGCTTCCGCATGTTTGAGCTTGGCGCGCACGGCCGGATCGCTGCGCAGGCGCGCGGTGAGGCGTTCCTCCAGCATGGTCCACATCCATTTGACCTGCTGCTCGCGCCGGCGCGCGATCAGTTCGCCGGCGGCGGCGGTCTTTTCCTTGTGCGCGAGCACCTGCGCCCACAATTGCGCAATGCCGTTGCCGGTGAGCGCCGAATAGGTCACGACCGGCGGCGACCAGACCGGCGAGCGCGGCGCCAGGATATGCAGCGCGGCGCGATACTCGGCCGCCGCGGCATTGGCGCGCGCGACATTGTCGCCGTCGGCCTTGTTGACCGCGATCATGTCGGCGAGCTCGACGATGCCTTTCTTCAGGCCCTGCAATTCGTCGCCGGCGCCCGGCACCATCAGCACCAGGAAGAAGTCCGTCATGTCGGCGACCGCGGTTTCCGACTGGCCGACGCCGACGGTCTCCACCAGCACCACGTCGTAGCCGGCCGCCTCGCACACCAGCATGGTCTCGCGCGTCTTGGCGGCGACGCCGCCGAGCGTGCCGGAGGACGGCGAGGGGCGGATGAAGGCATGGGGATCGACGGCGAGCCGCGCCATGCGCGTCTTGTCGCCGAGGATCGAGCCGCCGGTGCGGGTCGAGGACGGATCGACCGCCAGCACCGCCACCTTGTGGCCGAGGCCGGTGAGATAGGTGCCGAGCGCATCGATGGTGGTGGACTTGCCCGCCCCCGGCGCCCCGGTGATGCCGAGCCGCACCGCTTTGCCGGTGAGCGGCAGCAGTTCCTGCACCAGCCGGTGCGCGTCGCTGCGATGGTCGGCGCGCTTGCTCTCGATCAGCGTGATGGCGCGCGCCAGCGTGGCGCGCTCGCCGGCGCGGATGCCGGCGGCGAGCGCGTGAATGTGGGCAGTCGACGTGCGGGAAACGGGCGCGGCCATTGGCCCGTGTTTACACCGAACACCGCCGGCGCGCCAATGGCGGCTCAGCCGGCCGGGCGGCCCGCCTCGCTCGCCGCCTTCACCTCGTTGAGCTTGCCGGTCTTCACGTCATAGACGAAGCCGTAGATCGGGATATAGGGCGGCACCAGCGGATGGCTGCGGATGCGCTTGACGTCCTCGGTCACGCTCTTGGCCTGATCGTCGATGGTGTGCCAGTGCACGAAGCGGCCGGCGACCGAGCCGCCGCCATGCTTGGGATTGGACCAGTTCTTGCCGTCGAACTGCGCGGTTTCCAGATTGTCCTCGAGCAGGTTTCCCATGACCTCGTTGGTGAACAGCTCCATGCCGCAATTGGTGTGGTGGATCACGAACCATTCGCGCGTGCCGAGCAGCTTGTGCGAGATCACCAGCGAGCGGATGGCGTCGTCGCTGGCGCGGCCGCCGGCATTGCGGATCACATGCGCGTCGCCTTCCGCCAGCCCGGCATATTTCGCGGGATCGAGCCGCGCATCCATGCAGGTGAGAATGGCGAAGCCGCGCGCGGGCGGCAAAGCGAGCTTGCCCTTGTCGCCGAAATTCGCGGCATATTGATCGTTGGCTTTGAGCACGGAGTCGTATGTCGCAGACATCGTTTCCTCCCGGCCTGATGCAAAACCGTCACGTGCCCGACGTTACATGGCGTGCCAAAATGCGTAAAGCCGACGCCGGCGAAAGTCGCTCCGGCGCGTGCCGCCGCGGAAAAATTTTCGGCTTGCCGGTGCGACTATCTTACCGCCGCTCGAACGAATTCGCCCCCGCGAGGCAGTGGGCGCGGTTCATCGTCCGCCCGTATCAATCGCGATCGACGTCGCCTTACGGACGCGCGCCGCCGAACAGAGCCGCGCCGGCCGGCGCGGCCGAAAGGCCGGCGGCCGGCAGCAATGCCATGCAGAAAAACCGATAGACGCGCTCGTTCATTGTTGCTTCAGCGATTTGAGCCGCGTGACGCATTGGTTCAGGCTGGCGGCGACGGCCGACAATTTCTTGCTGCTTTCGAGAAGTCGCGCCACCGCCTCCCGCGAACGCTCGTCGGCGTTCTTGGCCCGCGTCTCCGCCGCCTCGGCGCGCTTGGCGTTCGATTGCGCGAGGTTTTGCGCGGACTTGTGCGCGCGTTCGGCGTTCTCGGCCCGCATTATGGCCGCTTGGTAGGCACGCTCGGCCGCCTTGGCGCGCGCATCGGCCGCGCCATAGGCTTCCATCGCCTGCTTGCCGCTTTCGAACGCGGCTTTGGCCTTGTCCTCGGCGCTCGTAACGAGTTGCCGCATCGCGCCGGCGGACTCTTCGGCGCTCTTGGCGCGCGCCTCTGCGGTCACCGCCCGTTCTTCGGCGCTCGCCGCCTGTTTCTTGAGCGATTCGATCAGTTCGCTTTGCGCCGCGATCAGGCGCTCGGCGTCGGCGAGCTTGGCGCGCAGCTCGGCGCAGTTCTCGGCCTGCGCGAGCGTGAAGGTTCTCGATCGGGCCTCGACGGAGGCGCTAGCGAGCGCAACGGCGACGATGGCCGCGGCCGCGACGGCGGCCCGGCGCCAGGTGAGAACAAGCGGATCGCGGCTCATCGGCCCGCTGACTATCATGTTCGCGGCGCCGGGATTTGACAGGCGTCAAGGCCCGTCCCGTAAGGAAATACCGTGCCGGTGCGCGGCGTCCGCTAGTCGCGATCGGGCAGCCGGATGATGAGGCCGCCGCTCTCCTTGCGCTTTGCCGCGCTGGCGCGGGCGAGCGCGAACAACTGCGCCCGCGTCTGCACGCGGCAGGGCGATTTCCCGGTCTTGCTGCAATGGGCGGCGCGGGTCGTCGCGTCGGCATCCTCCTCGTCGATCAGGGTCAGCAGATAGACGCCGTCGGCGAGCCGGTGCATCAGCGCGTATTCGGTGCGGCGGTCGCGCTCGTCGGCGGCGCTCTGGACAATGGTGTCGCCGCCTTCGAACGGATGCGCGGTGAAGGCCTTGACGTCGCTCATGCCGCCGGCCGCATGGGCGTAATGCTGGCCGTCCCAGACGAAGGTCGCCTGTTCGGGATCGCTGGCGATGCCTTTGCGCAGACTGAACAGCTGCACGCGGAAGGTGGGGCCGAAAATGGGCTTGGCATCGGCCAGGATCGGCGCGTCGGAATCGACGCAGGCGGAAAGCGCCAAGGCGCACAGCGCGACGGCGATCGCGCGGACTGCGCGCGGCGTCACTCGGCCGCCTCTTGCCCGTGACCAAGCCGCTTGTTGAGCGTCTTGATGAGCTTCTCGGCGGCTTCCGCGATCACCGTGCCGGGCGGGAAGATCGCCTCGCAGCCGGCTTTCATGAGCGCGTCGTAATCCTGCGGCGGGACCACGCCGCCGACCACGATCATGATGTCCTCGCGGCCCTGTTTCGCCAGTTCGGTCTTCAATTCGGGAACCAATGTCAAATGCGCGGCGGCGAGCGAGGAGACGCCGAGGATATGCACGTCGTTCTCCACCGCCTGGCGCGCGGCTTCCGCGGGCGTCGCGAACAAGGGCCCGATATCGACGTCGAAGCCGAGATCGGCGAAGGCGGAAGCGATCACCTTCTGTCCGCGGTCATGGCCGTCCTGGCCGATCTTGGCGACCAAGAGGCGCGGGCGGCGGCCTTCCGCCGCCTCGAAGGCCTCCACCAGATCGCGCACCCGTTCGACCGCGCCGGTCATGTTGCCTCCTTTGCCGACCTCCCGCTTGTAGACGCCGGTGATCGCCTTGATCTCGGCGCGGTGACGCCCATACACCTTCTCGAGCGCGGCGGAAATTTCTCCGACGGTCGCCTTGGCGCGGGCGGCGTCGACCGCGAGCGCCAGCAGATTGCCGTTGCCGCGGTCGGCGGCGCGGGTGAGCGCATCGAGCGCTTCCTGGAGCGCGGCCGGATCGCGCTCGGCTTTCAGCCTGGCGAGCTTTTCGAGCTGATGGGCGCGCACCGCGGAATTGTCGATCTTGAGCACCTCGATCGGCGTCTCGTCGGTCGGCTGATATTTATTGACGCCGATCACCGACTGCACCCCGGCGTCGATGCGCGCCTGCGTCTTGGCGGCGGCTTCCTCGATGCGCAGCTTCGGAATGCCGGCCTCGATCGCCTTGGCCATGCCGCCGAGGCCTTCGACTTCCTCGATATGGGCCCAGGCCTTGCGGGCGAGCTCGTAGGTGAGGCGCTCGACATAATAAGAGCCGCCCCAGGGATCGACGATGCGCGTGGTGCCGCTTTCCTGCTGCAGGACGATCTGGGTGTTGCGCGCGATGCGGGCCGAGAAGTCGGTCGGCAGCGCCAGGGCCTCGTCGAGCGAATTGGTATGCAGCGACTGGGTATGGCCCTGCGTCGCCGCCATGGCCTCGATCATGGTGCGGGCGACGTTGTTGAACACGTCCTGGGCCGCCAGCGACCAGCCCGAGGTCTGCGAGTGCGTGCGCAGGGAAAGCGAGCGCGCATCGTCCGGCTTGAACGGCTTCATCAGCTTGGCCCAGATCATGCGGGCGGCGCGCAGCTTGGCGATCTCCATGAAGTAGTTCATGCCGATCGCCCAGAAGAACGAGATGCGCGGCGCGAACTGGTCGACGGTGAGCCCCGCCTTGATGCCGGCGCGCACATATTCGACGCCGTCGGCGAGCGTATAGGCGAGCTCGAGGTCCTGCGTCGCGCCGGCTTCCTGCATGTGGTAGCCGCTGACCGAGATCGAATTGAATTTCGGCATCTCGGCCGAGGTATAGGCGAAGATGTCGGAGATGATGCGCAAGCTCGGCCCGGGCGGGTAGATGTAGGTATTGCGCACCATGAATTCTTTGAGGATGTCGTTCTGGATGGTGCCCGACAGCTTCGCGTGCGGCACGCCCTGTTCTTCCGCCGCCACGATGTAGAGCGCGAGCACCGGCAGCACCGCGCCGTTCATGGTCATCGACACGCTCATCTGATCGAGCGGGATGCCGGAGAACAGCGTGCGCATGTCGTAGATCGAGTCGATCGCCACGCCCGCCATGCCGACGTCGCCGGCGACGCGCGGATGGTCGCTGTCGTAGCCGCGATGGGTGGCGAGATCGAAGGCGATGGAAAGACCCTTCTGCCCGGCGGCGAGGTTGCGCCGGTAGAAGGCGTTGGAGTCTTCCGCGGTGGAGAAGCCGGCATATTGCCGGATGGTCCAGGGCTGCGCGGCGTACATCGCGGGATAGGGGCCGCGCAGGAACGGCGGCTTGCCCGGCCAGGTATCGAGGAAGTCGAGCCCTTCGACATCCGCCTCGCCATAGACCGGCTTCACCGGAATAGCTTCTGGCGTCATCCAGGCTGCCGCCGAGCCATTGCCGGCGGGAACCGGCGTGTCGGCGAAATCGACTTCGGCGAAGTTCGGGATCTGGCTCATGCTGCACTCAGCCTATCATGGGCGGCCTGCAAGGTCGAAAGCACGTCGCAGCCCACGTAAATATAGGTCGTGACGCCGGCCTTGTTCCACGCCGCCTCGTGCTCCCCCGGCCGGCCGGCAAGATGCACCGTTGCGCCCGCCGCGGCGAGCGCCTCGGCGGCCTCGGCGGCCTGCGCCTCATAGACCCTGTCGGACGAGCACAGGCAGGCGAGCCTGGCGCCGGACGCCTTGAACGCGGTAACGAGCGCGGCGAGATCCGGAAAGCCATCGTTGGTCACCGCCGCGATGCCGCCGGCCTCGTAGAAATTCTTGGCGAAGGTGGCGCGCGCGGTGAAATCGGACGGCTTGCCGAGATTGGCGAGAAACACTTTCGGCCGCGCGCCGGTCTTGGCGAGGATCGCGTCCGACCTGTCGCGCAGCGCCTCGAACGGCTCGGCCAGACGCAGCGACGGCAGTGCCTCGAACGTGGCCACCGCCGGCGGCGGCGGCGCGCTCACACGCGGCACGTCGAGCACCTTGACCGGCAATTCGTCGAGATTGGGATAATCGCTGGTGCCGGTGAGCGCGTCCTTGCGTTTGGCGATGGCGGCCTGCCGGGCCGCACGCGTCATGGCGATCTTCTTCTGCAACAGGCCTTGCTCGATGGCCGCCGCGGCGCCGCCGGCCGCCTCGATCTCCTGGAACAGGCGCCACGCCGCGCTTGCCAGTTCGCTCGTCAGCGCCTCGATGCCGCCCGAGCCGGCGGCCGGATCGGCGACGCGGTAGAGGTTGGATTCTTCCAGCAGGATGAGCTGCAGATTGCGCGCGACGCGGCGGGCGAAACGGTCGGGCAGGCCGAGCGCCATCGTGAAGGGAAGCACGGTGATGGCATCGGCACCGCCGACGCCGGCGGCGGTGACGGCGATGGTGGCGCGCAGCATGTTCACATAAGGATCGCGCGCGGTCATCATCCGCCACGCCGTCTCGGCCGAGACGAAAGCCGGCTCCGGCGCGAGCCCGCTCGCCTGTTCGACGCGCGCCCACAATTTGCGCAAGGCGCGGAACTTGGCGATGGTGAGGAACTGGTCGGCGTCGGCCGCGAGCCGGAAATAGACCAGCTTGCGCGCGCGCGCGAGTGGAATGCCGGCCTCGGTGAACATGCGCAGGTAGGCGACGGCGTTCGCGACGACGAAGGCGAGCTCCTGTGCCTCCGACCCGCCGGCCGCATGCACGCTGCGTCCGTCGGCGACCGCGAACGGCCCCGTGAAGCCTTGCGCCGTGAGATCGCCGACGATGCCGACGAACAGCCTGGCCATCTGCGGCCAGGGCAGCGGCGCAAAGCCGGCGCGCGCCTCGGCGCCGAGCGGGTCGTAGCCGAAACGGATCTGGCAGCGCGCCGGGGCGATCCCGCGCTCTTTCAGCACGGCGGCCAGGTTGGCGCCGGCATCCTTGTGCTGCGCGCTCATGTCCAGTTCGAGCGCGACGGCGTCGAGATGGACGCCCTCGAGCGCGCGCGCGAGCGCCTCGCGCGATCCGTCGAGGCCGTAGCCATAGGCGCCCACGCTGCCCGCGAAGACGAGCGCCAGGCCGGTGGCGCCGTTTTCGAGGTCGTGCAGCGCCTCGGCATTGGCCGCGGCCGCCTCCGGGTGTTCGACGCGCTGCAGCACCTGCCAGGGCTGCGCGGGCCGCCCGGCGACCGGGACGGCCTCGGCCGCGCGCGGATAGAGCGGCGCGATCTTCAGGCCGTCAGAGGTCTGGCTGACCAGGCGTTTCTCGAAGGAGGCGCCCTTGAGCGCGGCCTCCACGAGCTGGCGCCATTCGGCTTCGCTGGCGGGCGGGAATTCGGCGGCGAGTTTCAGGTCGTCGGTCATCGGCGGAAAATGCCACAGGCGGCGCGCCGCCGCCATTCCGGTTGAAGCAAATCAGGTGCCCGCGCGGCTAGACCTTGGTGGCAGGCGCTCGATCCCGGTGCGGTCGATCGCCGCCGCGGCCGCGCCGATCGGCCGGCCGCCGATGACGCGGTCGGGCGCAATCTCCGCGAGCGGAACCAGCACGAAGGCGCGCTCGAACAGGCGCGGATGCGGCAGGATCAGGTCGCCCTCGTCGAGCGTCAGGTCGTCATAGGCGATGATGTCGATGTCGGCGCTGCGCGGGCCCCAGCGTTGCTCGCGGGCGCGGTCGCGGCCGAGCGCGCGCTCGACCGCCTGCGCGCGTTCAAGCAGGGCCCGCGGCGTGAGCGAGGTCTCGACCGCGATGCAAAGATTGACGAAGGGCGGCTGCTCGGTCACGCCCCAGGGCGGCGTGCGGTAGTCGGACGAGCGCGCCGTCAGCCGCACCGCGCCGCCATCGCACAGGAGCGCCACGGCGCGGTCGAGCACGGCGCGGCTGTCGCCGACATTGCCGCCGAGCGCCAGCCAGGCCGCGGTCATTTCGCGGTCCGCGCGCGCACCAGCACGACCCCGACATCCTCGAAGGTGGCGGCGATGGGCGCGTGCGGCTTGTGGATCGTCACCGTGACGGCGCGTACGCGCGGGAAGGCGTCGAGCACCGCGTCGGCGACGCTTCCGGCGGCGGCCTCGATCAGGCGGTAGCGCTGCGCCAGGAAGGCCGCGCTCGCGCATTCCACCACCTTGTCGTAGGAGACGGTATCCCTGACCTTGTCGGAGCGCGCGGCGTCGGAAAGGTCGATGTCGAGCCCGAGGTCGATGGTGAAGCTCTGGCCGACCTTGGCCTCGTGCGCCATCACGCCGTGATAGGCATGCAGGCTGAGCCCCTTGATGAAGATGCTGTCGCTCATCTTGCCGCCTCGATCGCGGCGGCGACCCGCAGCGCCTGCACGGTTTCCTTCACGTCATGCACGCGCACGATTGCCGCTCCCTTCTCGACCGACAGCAGATGGCTGGCGATCGATCCGCCCAGCCGTTCGGTCGGCTGCGACGGCACCACCCAATTGATGAAACGCTTGCGCGAGGCGCCGACCAGGATCGGCAGCCCGAAACGCTTGAATTCGGCCAGCCGCGCGAGGCAGAGGATGCTCTGCTCGGGCGTCTTGCCGAAACCGATGCCGGGATCGAGCACGATAGCGTCGCGCCTGACGCCGGCCCGCTCGGCGATCGCCAGCGAGCGTTCGAAAAAGGCGTTCATGTCGGCGATGATGTCGATGGCGGGATCGGCCTCGTCGCGATTATGCATCACGATCACCGGCACGTTGCGGCTTGCCACCAACGGCGCCATGTCGGGGTCGCGCTGCAGCCCCCAGACGTCGTTGACGATCGCCGCGCCCTGATCGAGCGCCCAGGCGGCGACCTTCGCCTTGATGGTGTCGATCGAAACCGGCAGGCCGACCTTGACGACCTCGCGCAGCACCGGCGCGAGGCGCGCCATTTCCTCCTCGGCCGCGACCGGCTGGGCGCCGCCATAGGGCCGCGTCGACTCCGCGCCGATGTCGAGAATGTCGGCGCCGTCGTCCGCCATCTCGCGGGCATGAGCGATGGCCTTGGCGGGATCGAAAAACCGGCCGCCGTCGGAAAAGGAATCCGGCGTGACGTTGAGAATGCCCATGACCAGCGGGCGGGCGAGCGCGAGCAGCGCCGCCAGCGGTGGCGGCGGGGCCGGCGCGTCTGCTGTGTCGGACAAGGGCGGGCTGAGCGACATGGCGCTGGCATCGCGCGGGCGGGAAGGGCTGTCAAGGAGCCCGATAAGGCTCTCGCACCGCGTCCCATCGAGCGAGGCGGTCCGGGACGGACCCGGCGGCATCGGATCGTCAGTACTTGATCTTCAGTTCGAGGCTCTTGGCGCACTCGATCCAGCGGGCGACCACCTTTTCCGACGGCAGCAGCCGCACCAGCTTGCGGCGCGTATTGGCGTCGGCCATCGCCTTGGCGAGATTGGCCGGGTTGCGATACTTGAGCTCCTTCACGGTATCGACGCCGGCCGCGCAAAGCAGCGCGGCATATTCCTTGCTGATGCCCCGCACGCGCATGCGGTCGGCCACATTGGCCCAGTCGAGCAACTGCCTTTCGGGGAGCCCGGTTTTTTCGGCAATCGTCCGGCGTCCTTTCGCGGTGCCGGCCGCGTCGAGCAGGCTCGCGGTGGAGCGGATTTTCACCGATTTGAGGACCGCGGCGACCTCGCCGTCGATCCCATCGATATCCGTGATGGGATAGGACATCCGCGCCTCCGCCTCTCCGGTCTTACGATGCTTGAAATAGGGTGGATCAAACGAACTGGCTCAGGCCGGGGATCGCGCCCACGATCTCGCCGATGGCGTCTTCGCCGGCCTGCTCGCGGGCATAGCCGAGCGTTTCGCGGGCGACGCCTTGCACCTGGTCCATGCTCAGGCCGGCGGCCATCATCTTGGTGCCGGCACCCATGATGCCGCCGAGCGCGAACATGCCGCCGCCGCTCGAGTCGACGCCTTCCTGGGCTTCCATCAGTTCCTTGGCGCCGGGAAGCTGGTCGATGAGCGCCTGAACTTTGTCGGGAGGGCCTTCCTTGAGAAGAAATTCGAAGATGATGCCGACAGCTTTCTCCGCAGCATCTTGGTCGACGCCAACATTGGCGACGAGCCGCGCAATCAACTCATCCATGATGCCCCTCACATCCCGCACTGACGGCAGGCTTTTTACTATATTGAACACCGCCGGTGACGAATACAAGCATGATACATTGGCAAAGTAGCCTATCGAATTTTACGTGCGCGCTCTGTTGCCCATTAGCCGCAATCGAACGGCGTACATCATGCGGACGAGAGCAAATGGAGTGTCGTCGTCATCGGATGATAGCCTCGAAGTCCGTGCGACATCTTCGCACGTGCGGTAGCAGACAACCGTGCGTGCGCCGCGGATATTCGCGCGTGGTATAGAATTCCGTCCGCGCATCCTCAAGTACCTCTGGCCCATCCGTACTAATACGATCAGTGATTTTTCGCGATCGGCGCGCTCGAGCGCGGTGTATTCTTAAAAAATCCTAAAAGAAGTAAGAA
>Ga0182748_1004892_pt1 | contig 10366 bp, 9 predicted proteins | sample eDN3rd37CKraftOP_FD_128877 | JGI IMG/M metagenome (GOLD analysis project Ga0182748, IMG submission 128877) | Enriched Organic Plus compost microbial communities from Emeryville, California, USA - eDNA 3rd pass 37_C Kraft OP (version 2) (version 2) ...
CACCGCGATATCGAGCATGACGAAAAGGTAGGCGGCCCGCTGCACCTGGTTGTACCGGCGCGGATCCTGGTGCGGGAGGCGTCCGCGCAGCGCCGACCGGGCGTCGCGCAGCACGCCGGAAAGGGAAACCGGGAAGTAGCGGCGCCATAGCCGCCCGCCGGCGACGTTCAGCAGCAGATACAGCAGGCCGTTGGCGGCCAGCAGCCACATGCCGGCGAAATGCCACTGGAGGGCGCCCCCCAGCCATCCGCCCAGGGTGACGGCGTCGGGGAATGCGAAGTCGTACAGGGGCGAGGCGTTGTAGACCCGCCAGCCGCTGGCCGCCATCACGACGACCGCCAGGGCGTTGAGCCAGTGCGTCAGGCGCACCCAGAGCGGGTGGACGGCGCCATCCGGCCGCGGGACCGGCGTGGCGTGGAAAGGGTGGGCGGCAATGGGCATGGGACCGGGCGGTCGTTTGGACTGGCGCCATTGTTGCGGCGGCCCGGTCGCCAAGTCCTCACGCAAACTTAAAATAAATGTGATAACTCCCGTCCGCCCGATTGGCGACAATAACGCCGCATCTTTCCCCGGGAAACTTCAATATGGACAGGCCCAGGCGCGTCCTGATCGTCGAGGACGACGCGCACATCGCCGACCTGCTGCGCATGCACCTGCGCGACGAAGGCTATGCGGTCGAGCACGCGGCCGACGGCACGGCAGGCCAGCGCATGCTCGAGGACGGCGACTGGGACGCCCTGGTGCTGGACCTGATGCTGCCCGGCGTGGACGGGCTGGAGATCTGCAAGCGGGCGCGGGCCATGACCCGCTACACGCCCATCATCATCACCAGCGCGCGCTCCAGCGAGGTCCACCGCATCCTGGGCCTGGAACTGGGCGCCGACGATTACCTGGCCAAGCCTTTTTCCATGCTGGAGCTGGTGGCGCGCGTGAAGGCGCTGCTGCGGCGCGCGGACGCGCTGGCGCGCAACGCGCGCATGGACGCCGGCCTGCTGGTGCGGCAAGGCGTTGCCATCGACCCGGTGGCGCGCGAGGCCACGCTCGAAGGCGCGCGGCTGGACCTGACGCCGCGCGAGTTCGACCTGCTGTATTTCTTCGCGCGGCATCCCGGCCAGGTATTCTCGCGGCTGGAGTTGCTCAACGAAGTCTGGGGCTACCGGCACGACGGCTACGAGCATACGGTCAACACCCATATCAACCGGCTGCGCGCCAAGATCGAGCCGGACCCGGCCGAGCCGCGCCGGATCCTGACCGTCTGGGGGCGGGGATACAAGTTCGCCGCGGAGCCGGCCGCGTGAGCGCGCCCGCCCGGCCACCCGGACGGCGCGCACGGCCTGCCCCGGAGAAGGCGCCGCGAGGCGAAGGGAGGCAAGCCCGGTGAGCCGCCTCACGCTTACGCAGCGGCTGTCCATCGTGTTCGCCGTGCTGCTGCTGGCTTGCAGCGGCGCGTCGGTATGGCTGCAGATCGAGGCCAGCGCGCGGCACGAGCAGGAGGTCGTCCAGCGGCTCTCGCTGGGCCTGGCCGGCCACATCGCGGGCACGGCACAGCTGATGGATGCCGACGGCTGGCGCCCGGACGCGGTGCGCGACCTGTTCGGCATGCTGATGGCGGTCAACCCGTCGGTCGAACTCTACCTGCTTTCCAACGACGGCCGCATCGTCGGCAACGCGGCGCCCGACGGTCGCCTCAAGCGCGACCGCGTCGATCTGGGGCCCGTGCGCCGCCTGCTGGCCGGCGCCCCGTTGCCCGTGCTGGGCGACGATCCGCGCAACGCCGATGTCCGCAAAGTGTTCAGCGCCGCGCCGGTGCGTATCGGCGGCCGGGACGCGGGCTACGTCTACGTCGTCCTCCAAGGCGAGGCGCGCGACGAGCTGGCCGCCCGCCTCGCCGCCAGTTCGGCGCTGCAGACCACCTTGTGGGCCATGGCGATCGTCGCCCTCTTCGGTCTCATCATGGGCCTGATTGCCTTCCGGCTGATCACGCGGCCGCTGCGGGCCCTGACGCAGACCGTGCGCAGCTTCGACGGCAACGGCGAACGGGCGGCCTCCCTGGCGGCCGGGTCCGGCGCCGACGAGCCGCGCGGCGACGAGATCGCCGTGCTGCGCGCGGCCTTCGCGCAGATGGGCCGGCGCATTGCCGAACAGTGGCGCGAGCTGACGCAGCAGGACCAGCAGCGGCGCGATCTGATCGCCAACATTTCGCACGATCTGCGCACGCCCTTGACTTCGCTGCACGGCTACCTGGAGACGCTGAGAATCAAGGACGGGGCGCTGGATGCGGCCGACCGGCGGCGCTACCTGGACATCGCGCTGGGCCAGAGCCGCAAGGTGGGGCGCCTGGCGCAGGAGCTGTTCGAGCTGGCCCGGCTCGAGTCCGGCCTGGTGCAGCCCGAGATCGAACCTTTTGCGCTGCCCGACCTGGTGCAGGACGTCGTGCAGAAATTCGAGCTGGCCGCCGACGCCCGGGGCCAGCGGGTGGCGATCGACATTGCGCCGGCCGTCCCCGCCGTGCGCGCCGACCTGGGCATGATCGAGCGCGTGCTCACCAACCTGCTGGACAACGCCATCCGCCACAACCCGCCGGGCACCCGGGTGGCGATCCGGGTGTCCAGCCTGCCGGGGGCGGTGGGCGTGGAGGTCAGCGATACCGGGACAGGCATCCCGGCCGAGATGCGCGACGGCCTGTTCGCGCGCGCGCCGGCCTTGCGGCATCGCGCACGCGAGAGCGGCGGGCTGGGGCTGGTGATCGTGCAACGCATCCTGCAGCTGCACGGCAGCGAGATCCGGCTGGCGGACGCGCCGGGGCCGGGGGCGGCGTTCCGGTTCGCGCTGGCGACGGCCTAGCGTCCGCCCCGCGGCGACCGCGGCCTTGCGCGCTCAGAGGCCGGGCACGGCGGGATCGCCGGTGAGCGGCGCGGCGATTTCTTCCAGGGGCCGCCGCTCCGCGTCCACCCCCAGGCGCAGCGCCAGCAATCCCGCCGCGACCATCAGCCCCGCCGCGGCCGCGTAGCCCGCCGCCACGGCCTGCGGGCTGCCGGTCTGGATCAAGGCGCCGAACACGACCGGCCCCGCGATGCCCCCGGCTCCCGTGCCGGCCGCGTAGAACAGCGAAATCGCCAACGCGCGCATTTCCAGCGGGAAGACCTCGCTCACGGTGAGATACGCCGAACTGGCCGCCGCCGAGGCCACGAAGAACACCGCGGACCAGCACAAGGCCTGGCTGCGCGCGTCCAGCCATCCCAGCACGAAGGCCCATGCGGTCAAGGCCAGGCCGGCGCCGGACAGCACGTAGGTCAGCGCGATCATCCTGCGCCGGCCCGCCAGGTCGAACAGCGGCCCCAGCAGCAGCGGTCCCAGCACATTGCCCAGCGCGAACGGGAAGATATACAGGCCCACGCGGTCGTCCGCCACGCCATGGAAGCGCGTCAGCACCAGCGCGTAGGTGAAGAAGATGGCGTTGTAGAAAAAGGCCTGCGCGAGCATCAGCGCCAGCGCCACCGCGCTGCGGCGTCGATAGGCGTGCACGAGCACGCGCCCGATCTCGGCCAGCGCCGGCGGCTTGCGCCGGCCCGCGGAGGAATGCGGGACTTCCGGCACCGGCGGCAGGGGCCCGTGCCGCGCGGCGACCTGGGCTTCGATCCCGGCCACGATGCGCTCGGCTTCCTCGGCGCGGCCATGGGTCAGCAGCCAGCGCGGGCTTTCGGGCACGTTGCGCCGAACCAGCAGGATCGCCACGGCCAGCGCCGCGCCGACCATGAATCCCAGCCGCCATCCCCATTGCGCCGGGACCGCGGCCTCGTCGAGCAGCGCCAGGCTCAAGGCCGCGCCCAGCGCCGCGCCGATCCAGAAGCTGCCGTTGATCGCCAGGTTCACGCGGCCGCGCACCCGCGCCGGCACGAGTTCGTCGATGGCGGAGTTGATGGCGGCGTACTCGCCGCCTATGCCCAGCCCGGTCACCAAGCGGCACACCGCGAAGAAGGCATAGCCGTCGGCCAGACCGGTGGCCAGCGTGGCGGCCATGTAGAGCGCCAGCGTAATCAGGAACAGGCGCTTGCGGCCCAACAGGTCGGCCAGCCGGCCGAACAGCAAGGCGCCCGCAACGGCGCCGGCGATGTAGAGCGAGCCCGATACGCCGACCTCGGTGGCCGTCAGTCCCAGGGTTTCCGGCCGTTCCAGCACGCTGCCGAACGAGCCGACCAGCGTGACCTCCAGGCCGTCGAGGATCCATGCCACCCCCAGCGCGATCACCACCCGCCAGTGCCACCGCGACCACGGCAGGCGGTCCAGTCGCGCGGGAATGGCCCGGGCGGCAAGCGCAACGGAGGGGGTCGGCGGGGCGGCGGTTTCCATGGGCGGCGAACTTGGGGACGGCCCGCTGCAGCAAGAGGCGTGCCCCGGAGCGGGGTCGATCGGGAGGGGGAGGCAGCGGGGCCGGGCGGAGCCGGACTGGGCTGGGCCGGGCCAAGCCGGACCCGCCGCTCATGAGACGAATGAGCATTTTTGTGCGCCATTCAGGACTCATCAGGATCGATCCCGAAGCCTACAGTGAAGCCTCCTACCCACCACTACCCAGGAGTTCCAAATGAGCCGCATCGCCATCCCCGCCGTCGAAACTGCCACCGGCGCCACCGCGGACATCTACGCCCGCGTCCGCAAGGTTGCCGGCGGGAGCCTGCCCAACCTGTTCGCCACCGTCGGCGCGCTCGCCCCCCAGGCCCTGGGGGCGGTGCTCGACGCTGAAGGGGTGCTGGGAGCCGGATCGCTTTCCAAGCACGATCTGGAAACGATCAAGCTGCGCGTCAGCGTGCTGACCGGTTGCGACTATTGCGAAGCGGCCCACTCCCTGCTGAGCAAGCTCGCCGGCCTGTCGCCCCAGGTCATCTCGCAGGTCCGCGCCGGCCAGCCCACCGGCGACGCCCGCCGCGACGCGTTGCTGCGCTTCCTGGGCGTGCTGCTGGAAAGCTCGGGCACGATCGCCCGCGAGGAATTCGATGCCATCAAGGCGGCCGGCTATACCGACCGCCAGTTGACGGAAATCTCGCTGGCCATCGCCACGACCATCTTCACCAACACGTTCAATCGCATCAACGATACCGACGTGGATTTCCCGCCGGTCCGGTAATGCAGGACGGCGCGGGCCGGCCGCCCTTGCCGGCCGGCCCCCACAGGGAAAAGCCATGAGCCAATTGCGGGGTTCGTTCGTCAGCGCCGAGCTCGGGTTGCCGGGCCCTGCCACCGGCGCGGCAGCCGGTCTGCGGGAACGGGGCCCTTGCCGCGACGAATGTCCGGCGCGCGAGCCGGTCGTGCCGCCTCCGGCCTTGGTTTCCGGTCGAGGCAGCCCGCAGCGGCTTGGACTGAGCCCCGCGGCGTCGCGGTCGGCCGGCGGGAAGCCTCCCCGCCGGCCGCTTGCTTTTCCGGCGTCGCCGACGCCATGCCTGCCAGGAATGGACGCTATGCCCGCCGGCTGTCTACCGGCCTGGGCGCCGGAAGCCGATCATGCCCTCCACGAACCAGGCGGTTCGTACCTGGGACGGCATCCGCCGCCACAGCACACCGACAGCCCGAAAGGAGAATCCGCGTGTCCCTGCAAGCCCGACTCGACGCGTTCAAGGCCGACTTCAAGGCAGGCAAGCCGCCCTTCAACGCGCCGCCCGAAATCCATCCGGTCATGGAGCGCGCCACCGCCGAACTCATCGCCAGCGGCCAGGCGGGCCGCGCGATCAAGGCCGGCGACCACGCGCCGCCGTTCCGCCTGGCCGACCAGGACGGCAACGAAGTCTCGTCGTCGACCTTGCTGGAAAAAGGTCCGCTGGTCGTTACTTTCTACCGTGGCGTCTGGTGCCCCTATTGCAATCTCGAATTGCAGGCCTTGAACTCGGCCTTGCCCGCGCTGCGCTCGCTGGGCGCGAACCTGGTGGCGATCTCGCCGCAGAACGCCGTCAACAGCCGCAAGTCGGTGCGCACCAACCAGCTCGGCTTCCCCGTACTGAACGACAAGGGCAACGAAGTCGCCGCCGCCTTCGGCCTGCGCTTCGCGCTGCCCGATTACCTGATCGATCTCTACAAGGGGCTGAAGAACGACCTGCCCGCCTTCAACGGCGATCCCAGCTGGACGTTGCCGATGCCGGCGCGCTATGTCATCGGCACCGATGGCATCGTGCTGTATTCGGACGTCAATCCCGACTACACGCATCGTCCCGAGCCGGAGGACCTGTTTCCCGTGCTGGAAAAGGCCGCGGCCCGCGCCGCCTGACGCGGATGCGGGATGCGCTGGCGGCGGTGAAGCGGGAGCCCGCCATGAACCCGACGCCGGCCCTGAAACAAGGGCCGGCGGGTTGCGCAGGCGTTCGCGCTGCCGTCGCCGCGCCCGCGCGGCCCGCCGCCGCATCGCCCCCGGGCCGTATCGTCAGGCTTTCGTCGCGCCCAGCGTCTGTTCGACGAAAGCCACGAAGGCGCGGGCCTTGGACGTGACGAGCCGTCCCGCCGGAAACACCGCCCACAGGTCGATGGGCGGCAGTTTCCAATCCGTCAGCACGGCCTGCACCTCGCCGCGCGCCAACTCCGGTGCGAACATCCATTGCGATGCCACCGCCAGCCCCATGTCGCCAAGCACCGCGGTGCGCAGGCCTTCGGCCGCGCTCACCCTCACGCGGCCGGACACCGCCACGGCCACCTCGGCGCTGCCCTGGCCGAAGGACCACGATTCGCCGCCTCCGCGCTGCGAGTAGACGATGGCCTGGTGCCGGCTCAGGTCGGCCGGCGTGCGCGGCACGCCATGCTCCGCGAAATAGGCGGGCGTGCCGACCACCAGCCGGGGGCTGCTGGCGATGCGGCGGGCGGTCATGCTCGAGTCGTCGAGCGTGCCCATGCGCAACGCCACGTCCATGCCCTCTTCCAGCAGGTCGATGTTGCGGTCGTCGAGCGTGATGTCGATCTGCAGGCCGGGGTGGCGATCCAGGAAGGTCTTGAGCGAAGGCAGGACATGCAGGCGGGCGAACGTCACCGCCGCCGACACCCGCAGCCGCCCCGACAGGCTCGCGGACGACTGCCGCGCCGCCTGGTCGGCTTCGTCGGCCTCTTCGATGGCGCGCACCGCATGCTCGTAGAACCGCTGGCCGGCGTCGGTGGGCGTCAGGCCCCGCGTGGAGCGCAGCAGCAGGCGCGTGCCGAGCCGCTCCTCCAGCTGCGCGACGGATTTGGAAACGGCCGGCTGGCCCAGGTCGAGCCGGCGTGCCGCGGCGGAGAACGAGCCGGCTTCGACGACGGTGACGTAGGTCTCCATTGCGGCCAGGCGGTCCATGGGCGGGCTCCGGTGTGGGTCAGGCCCGTATTATCGTTGCCCGGAGGATCGAAGCCGGTGGCGGCGGGAGCAGGCGATCCTGCCGGAACGACTCACGGCCGGACGCCGGGTCGCCGGAGCCGCGGGGTTCCACCGTCCCACGCGCCCGGTCTCCCGGGCGCGGCGCCGATCCCCGCAGCAAGGGAAAGGGATTGATCGCGCCGCCCGGCTGGTAGATCCCGTAGTGCAGGTGCGGCGGCGTGCCCCGCGCATTGCCGGTGTCGCCGACATAGCCCAGCGGCGTGCCGGGCATGACATGGTCGCCGGCCGCGATGTCCGCGTAGCCGTCGAGGTGGGCGTAGTAATGCATCTGGCGGCCCGGCCCCAGCACCCACACCACCTGGCCGCCGAGGCGATTGGTTCCCACGCGCGTCACCACGCCCTCGGTCGTCGACAGGACCGGCGTGCCGCGCGGGGCGAAGATATCGATGCCTTCGTGCCGCCGTCCCGCCGAACGCGCGGCGCCCCAGGTATCCGCCAGCCGCCCGGGCGCCACGCCTTGCACCGGCACGGGCAAGGCCGTGGGGACAGGCTGCAGCGACAGGCGCGCCACATGCCAGGGCGCGCGCCACGCATCGGGCAGCCGCGGCCAGGCCCACCACGCGGCGATGGCGATCAGGGCGAGTACAAGCAGGCGGCGCATGGGCTCACTTCCCGATGCAGAAGCTCGCGAAAATTTCCCCCAGCAGGTCGTCGCTGGTGAACTGGCCCGTGATCCGGCACAAGGCGTCGTGCGCCAGCCGCAGTTCCTCGGCGAACAGATCCAGCACCCGATCGTCCAGCGCCGCGTGGGCGCCGGCCTGCTCCAGATGCTCGCGCGCGTCGCGCAGCGCCGTCACGTGCCGTTCGCGCGCCAGCCAGGGCGATTCGCCGCCGGGATTCCAGCCGGCCACGCGCAACAGTTCGGCGCGCAAGGCGTCCAGCCCGGCCCCGGTCCTGGCCGACACGGCGAGCCCGCCGGCCGGAGGCTCGGCGCCCTGCGCCAGCAGGTCGATCTTGTTGTAGACGTTGATCACCGGACTGCGCGCGGGCGCGCGCGCGGCGATCTGCGCGTCCAGTTCTCCCAGCGGCCCCGTCGCGTCCTGCAGATGCACGATGGCGTCGGCGCGTTCGATCTCGGCCCAGCTGCGGGCAATGCCCAGGCTTTCCACCGTGTCTTCCGTGTCGCGCAGGCCGGCGGTGTCGACGATGTGCAGCGGCACCCCGTCCAGGTGGATGAGCTGCACCACCTTGTCCCGCGTGGTGCCGGCGATCGGCGTGACGATCGCGACCTCGTCGCCGGCCAGGGCGTTGAGCAGGCTGGACTTGCCGACATTGGGCCGGCCGGCCAGCACGACGTGCAGGCCTTCGCGCAGGATCACGCCTTGCCGCGTCTGCGCGATGAGAGCGTCCAGGTCGTCGCGCAGGCCGGCCAGCGTTTCGCGCGCCTGGTATTTTTCCAGGAAGTCGATTTCCTCTTCCGGGAAATCCAGCGTCGCTTCCACCAGCATGCGCAGGCGCACGATGCGTTCGCCCAGGCCGTTGACGCGGGCCGAGAATTCGCCCGACAACGAGGCCATGGCCCCGCGCGCCGCGGTTTCCGACGACGCGTCGATCAGGTCGGCCACGGCTTCGGCCTGCGCCAGGTCCATGCGCTCGTTCAGGAAGGCGCGCTGGGTGAACTCGCCGGGCTCGGCCAGGCGCAGGCCCAGGTCGCGGCCGGCCTGCAGGCAGCGCGCGAGCAGGCGCCGCATGACGGCGGGGCCGCCGTGGCCCTGGAACTCCAGGACGTCTTCGCCGGTATACGAATGAGGGCCAGGAAAGTACAGGGCGATACCCTGGTCGATCGTGGCGCCGTCGGCGTCCAGGAAGGGTAGGTAATGGGCGTGGCGCGGCGTCAACGCTCGGCCGGCGATCTGCCGCATCAGCGGGGCCAGGTTGCGGCCAGAGACGCGCACCACGCCGATGCCCCCTCGGCCGGGGGCGGTGGCGATGGCGGCGATGGGAGCGTCGAAGGACATCGGGCAATGGCGGTGTGTCGGGCGAACACACAAATATACCTGCTTGTCCGCGGCAGGCAGCCTGCGCCATGCCGCCCACGACCGGATATCGCGGCAGTGGATTCCCGCTGCCGGAATACCCCCCGGCAGACCTTGCCGATCCTGACTTTGGGCTGCGGCCGGCCCGTCCCGGCGTTACCTGCCGCCCCGGCAAGCGACGCGGGCGAAACGCCAGCCCGGGGCGCGTCCGTCAGGACCGCTTGCGCGACCTGCCGGCGGCTCACCCGGCCGCGCGCTGGGGAAAGCTGCGCTCGAACACGCCTTCGGCGATGCGGTTCTTCAGGATTTCGATCGAACCGCCGGCGATCATCCACCCGCGGCAGCGGCGCAGGCAGTATTCCACCAGCGATTCCCGGCTGTAGCCCATGCCGCCCATGACCTGCAACGCTTCGTTGGCGACCTCGAAGCCGGTCTGGTTGCAGTAGGCCTTGGCGATGGCGGTTTCGGTGGCGTCGGGGAAACCGGTGTCGGCCCGGGCGGCGGCCCGGTACAGCAGCAGTTGCGCGGCGTCGAGCTTCATGCGCATGTCGGCGAACTTCCATTGCAGGCCCTGGAACTCGCACAGCAGGCGCCCGAACTGCTTGCGCTGGGTCGCCCATTGGCGGGCCTCTTCGTAGGCATAGCGCCCCAGCGCCAGCGAGCGCGAGGTGTTGCCGATGCGCTCCACGTTGAAGCCGGCGATCTGCTTCTTGAAGCCTCCTTCGCCCAGTACCACCATGTCGTCTGGCAGGTAGACGTTGTCGAAGAAAATCTCAGCCCATTCCTCTCCCGACATGAAGGCGGAGCGCTTGCCGAGCTTGACGCCTTCGGCCTTGGTGTCGATCAGCACCGAACCGATCCCGCGCGTGCCGGGACCGAAGCGCACGTAGGCCAGGATGAAGTCGGCATGCGGCCCGTGGGTGGTGAAGATCTTCGAGCCGTTGATGCGCCAGCCGTTGCCGTCGCGCGTGGCCGCCGTTTTCAATTCGGTGACGGCGGAGCCGGCGTC
>Ga0182748_1004893_pt1 | contig 10365 bp, 8 predicted proteins | sample eDN3rd37CKraftOP_FD_128877 | JGI IMG/M metagenome (GOLD analysis project Ga0182748, IMG submission 128877) | Enriched Organic Plus compost microbial communities from Emeryville, California, USA - eDNA 3rd pass 37_C Kraft OP (version 2) (version 2) ...
GACTGGCAGACGCTGTCGCGGACCGGCCGCTTCGAGTGGCACGACCACCGCTTCCACTGGATGGCCGAGGGCACGCCGCCGATCGTCGAGGACGAGTCGAAGACGACGAAGGTCAACGACTGGGAGATCCCGATCCGCATCGGCGACCGCGCCGGGGCGATCACCGGCACGCTCTGGTGGACGCCCCAGGACGACGGCTCGGTGCCGATCGCCGCGATCGTCGCGCTGGCCGCCGTCCTCGTGGCCGCCGCCGCGTTCGTGGTGATCGTGCGCCGCCGGCGCCGCCGGCCAGCCGCCGCGGACACGCAGCGCGAGGCGTGGTGACCCGCCGCCTCCTCGCCGTCGCGGCGGTGCTGGTCGCCGCCGGCCTGGCCGCGCCCGCGCTCGCGTCCGCGCACGCCCAGCTCGAGGGCGTCGCGCCCGCGCGCGGCGAGGTCGTCGAGCGCCAGCCCGCGCAGATCGAGTTCCGCTTCGACGAGCCGGTCGAGGGCCGCTTCGGCTCCGTGCGCGTGTTCGACGCCGCCGGCGAGCGGGTCGACGCCGGCGACGCGTTCCATCCCGACGGGAAGCGCGAGCGGATCGCGGTCGGCCTGCGCCCGTCGCTGCCCGACGGCACCTACACCGCGACCTTCCGCGTGCTCTCCACCGACGGCCACGTCGTCAGCGGCGGGTCGACGTTCTCGATCGGGGAGGCCGGCGGCACCGGCGCCACGGTCGCCGAGCTGCTGGAGGGCGCCGACGCCGGGCCGGTCACCGAGGTCGCGCTCGGGGTCGCCAAGGGCGTCGTGTTCGCGGCGATCGCGGCCCTGGTCGGCGGCGTCGGCTTCCTGCTGTGGTGCTGGCCGCGGGCGGCGGCGACCACCGCGTCCGCCGCCGCGTTCCGGCGCCGGCTGCGCGCGCTGCTGATCGGCGCGAGCCTGGCGGGCGCGGTCGGCGCCGCGGCCGTCGTCGTGCTCGAGGGCGCGGTCGCGGCCGGCGTGTCGGGCTGGGACGCGCTCGACCCCGACATCGTCTCCGAGACGCTCGGCACGCGGGTCGGGCTGGTGTGGGGCGTGTCGGTGGCCGTGTGGCTGGCGGCCGGCGCGCTCGCCGCCCTCGCGCCGACGCTCGTGGCGGTGCCGGCGCTCGCGCTCGCGCTCGTCCCCGGCCTCGGCGGCCACGCCGCCTCGCAGGACCCCACGTGGCTGCTGCTGCCCGCCAACGCCGTGCACGTCGCGGCGATGGGCCTGTGGGCCGGCGGCCTGGCCGTGCTGCTCGCCGCGCTCCCGGCGGCCACGCGCGCGCTCGACCCCGACCGGCGGGCGCCGCTGCTGGCCGCCGCGCTCACCCGCTTCTCCCCGCTGGCGCTCGCCGCGGTCGCCGTGCTCACGGTCGCCGGCGTCGTCCAGGCGGTGGTCGAGGTGCGCACGTTCGCGCACCTGCTCGACACCGCGTTCGGCCGCGCGGTGCTCGCCAAGACCGTCCTGCTCGCGGCGCTGATCGCGATCGGGGCCTGGCACCGGCGCGCCTCGCTGCCGCGGCTGCGGGCGATCGCGGCCGCCGGCGAGCGGCCGGCCGCCGCGGGGATCGCCGTGCGCCGCGCGCTGCGCGCCGAGGTCGTCCTGATCGTGGCGGTGCTCGGCGTCACCGCGGCGCTCAGCTCCTACCCGCCGTCGACCGCGCGGACCGCCGGCCCGGTGAGCGAGACCACGACCGTCGGGCCGGCGCAGCTGCAGGTCACGATCGACCCGGCGACCGTCGGCGCCAACGAGATCCACCTGTACCTGCTGAACCCCACCGACGGCAGCCAGTGGGACGAGGCGGAGGAGGTCCGCCTGCGCGCCGTCCAGCCCGAGCGCGACATCGGCCCGATCGACGTCGAGCTGTCCAAGGCCGGGCCCGGCCACTACGTCACGACGAGCGGCGCGCTGCTCGGCGTCCCGGGCGACTGGACGCTCGACGTCGCCGTGCGCGTGTCCGACTTCGACCAGTACGAGCAACGCATCGAGGTGCCCATCGCATGAGACGCCTGACCATCCTCGCCGTCCTCGCCGGCGCGCTCGCCGCGCCCGCGGTCGCCGGCGCCCACGTGACCGTCCAGCCGACGCAGGTCCCGGCGGGCGGCCACGCCGTCCTCGACGTGCGCGTGCCCAACGAGCGCGACGACGCCGCGACCGTGAAGGTCCAGGTGCAGGTGCCGCCGGGCGTCACGAGCGTGTCCTACGAGCCCGAGCCCGGCTGGCGCACCGAGGTCGAGTTCGCGAAGCTCGACACGCCGATCGAGACGCCCGACGGCCCGATCACCGAGGCCGTGTCGACGATCACGTGGACCGGCAGCGGGCGCGGCGAGGGCCGCATCGGCCCCGGCCAGTTCCGCGACTTCCGCTTCTCGATGGCGGTGCCGGGCGAGCCCGGCGACGTCCTGACGTTCAAGGCGCTGCAGACCTACGACAGCGGCGAGGTCGTGCGCTGGATCGGCAGCCCCGGCTCCGACGAGCCGGCCGCCACCGTCGACGTCGTCGCCGGCCCCGGCGTCGACGCGCACGGGGCCGCGACCGACGCGCCCGGCGACGCGGCCGCCCCCGCCGACGCGGACGACGACGACGACGGCGAGTCCGACGCGCTGGCGATCGCCGCGCTCGTCGTCGCCGTCCTGGCGCTGCTCGCCGCGTTCGGCGTGCTCGCCGCCACCCGCCGCCGCGCCAAGGCCTGACCACACCCGACGAAGGAGACCGACCCCATGAAGATCCGCCTCGCCGCGACCGTCGCCGCCGGCGCCCTCGCGCTCCCCGCGATCGCCGACGCCCACGTGACGCTCCAGCCGAGGACGCCGCAGACCCCCGGCTCGTACACCGTCCTGACGATGCGCGTGCCCAACGAGCGCGACGACGCGTCCACCACGAAGGTCCGCCTGCAGGTTCCCGACGGCATCTACGCCGTCTCCTACCGGCCGGTCCCGGGCTGGCGGATCGCCGTCCGCACGACGCCGCTGGCGACGCCGCTCGAGACGGAGGACGGGCCGATCACCCATCGCGTCAGCTCGATCATCTTCCGCGGCAGCGGCAAGGGCCTCGGCCGCATCGCGCCCGGCCAGTTCCAGGAGTTCGCGCTGTCGCTGCGCCTGCCGCAGACGCCCGGCGCGACGCTCACGTTCCCCGCGATCCAGACGTACTCGAGCGGCGAGGTCGTCCGCTGGGCCGGGCCGTCCGGCTCCGACCGGCCCGCGCCGACGGTGACGCTGGCCGACGCCCCCGCCACGACCGCCACCCATGGCTGACCGGAGGTCCCGCATGCCCGTCCGCTCCATCCTCGCCTGGGCGATCGCGGCCGCGATCGCCCTCGGCGCGGCGCCCGCCGCCTTCGGCCACGCCGTGGTCGTGAAGCGCACGCCGAGCCCCGGCGCCACCGTGACGAAGCCCAAGCGCGTCAGCGTCCGCTTCAGCCAGTCGCTGACGACCGGCCTCATCACGATCACCCGCGACGGCCGCGAGGTCTCCCCGTCGGCGACGGGCCTCGACGCGCGGCGGCGGTCGGTCCTGCGCGCCGCGTTCGCGCGGCCGCTGCCGCGCGGCATCTACGTCGTCTCGTGGCGCGCGCTGGCACCCGACGGCCACCGCCAGAGCGGCAGCTGGAGCTTCCGCGTGCGCTGAGGAGGGGCATGAGGCATTAGGTTTCCCTAACGATCGGTTAGGCTGCCCGAATGCCCCGCACCGCCCTTCTCGCGCTGCTCGCGTGCGTCGCCCTCGTCGCCGGCTGCGGCGGCGAGGACGACGACGGCGCGACGTCCGCCGCGACCGCGACCACCGCCGCCGCCGAGGCCGACCTCGGCGCGATCAAGGAGTACCTGCTCGAGCACGCCGACCGGCTCGTCGCCGAGACCGAGTCGCTGCAACGCGACGCCGAGGCCTACCACGCCCTCGCCGAGCGCTACGACTTCGACTACGCGCGCATGCTCGCCGACGACCGCGAGCAGGTGACCCAGCTCATCGACCGGATGCAGCGCACCTTCCAGGCCGCCAACCCGGCCTACGAGGAGATGGAGGGCGTCGTCGCCGGCGTCCCCGCGCTCGCCGACTACGACGTCCAGATCGACGCGGGCGCCGACGGCAGCGACCCCGAGAACGCGGTCGCGTTCACGATCGAGACCCCGGCCGGCCGCACGTTCGAGCAGCCGGGCAACTTCTTCTTCCTGGCCGAGACCTCGCTGTGGGGGACCGAGGAGCGCTTCGTCGCCGAGGGCGTCGAGCCCGACCTGGACGGCGACGGCGAGGTGACGTTCGGCGAGGCGCTGCCCGACGCCGACTTCCTCGTCGCCGTCGCGCGCGACTTCCACGCGACCGCGCAGGACCTGCGCGAGGACGCCGAGGCGTGGGAGCCCAACGAGGCCGACGCGCTCACCGCGCTCGTCGTGATGACCCCGACGATGTCGGAGTACTTCGCCGCCTGGAAGAACTCGCGCGCGATCGCCGGCGAGGACGCGACCGAGTCGGGCTTCGTGGCCGCGTCGCGCCTGCAGGACATCGCCGACATCCTCGGCGGCCTCGTGCTCGTCTACGACAACGTGCGCCCGCTGATCGCCCAGGCCGACGAGGCCCAGGCCCAGCAGACGGGCCGCTCGCTGCAGGAGCTGCACGACTTCGCCGCGCGCCTGCGCGACGAGGAGGCCGACGGCAAGCGGTTCACCGCCCAGGACGCCGACACGCTCGGCTCCGAGGCCCAGGATCGCGCCGAGGCGATCGCCGGCCAGATCACGCAAGCCGCCGAGCAGCTCGGGATCGAGCTGCAGGCCTAGCCTGGTCCGATGCGCCGCGCCGCCGCGCTCGTCCTGACCCTGGTGCTCGGCGCCGCCGTCGCGGCGGCGCCGGCCCCCGCCGCCGTCGCGCCCTGGCAGGCGTTCGACACGATCGACCACCGCCTGTTCGACGCGCAGACCGAGCTGATCCTCACCGACGCGGGCGTCGCCGCCCGCGACGTGCGGGCGGCCCGGGCGGCCTACGGAGGCGACCTGCGCGCCGCCCTGCAGGAGCACGCGCCCGCGGCCGACCGCGCCGCCCGCCGGGCGCTGCGCCGGGCGCAGGCCGCGGTCGCGGCCGACGACGACCTGGCCCTGGCGGCCGCGCGCGGCGACCTGCGCGGCGCGCTGTACCGCGGCTCCTACGCGGTGACGCTCGCCGCCGTGCGGGCGGGCGACGCGCAGACCGCGGCCGCCTGGCTGAAGCTGCGCGAGTTCCGCACCGCCACGCGCTTCACGCGCCCGGGCGTCGACGCCACCCGCGCCGTGCGGGACCTCGCGCGCGGGGAGACGACCCCGCCCGAGGCGGCGCTGATCGTCGAGAAGGACCTGCTCGACGCCTACCAGGCGCGGCTGCGCGAGCACCTGGCCGACGCCGACGCGGCGGGCGAGAAGGGCAACGACGCCCGCCGCGGCGAGGCCGCCGCGCACGCCGCGGGCTCGTTCGCGATCCTCGCCGACCGCTACGAGGAGGAGCGCGGCGCGCAGGAGCGGGCACGCGCGACCGAGGCCTTCGCGCGGCTGCGCGCGGCGGCGATCGCGGCCGACGACGACGCCTACGCGGCCGCCCGCGCGGACGTCGACGCGGCCCTCGAGGGCTTCACCGCCGCGCCGTTCACCCCGGAGGAGGCGGCCCGCCGCGCCCAGCAGCTCACGCGCTTCCTCGCGCTCGTGCCGGTCGAGTACGAGCGCGGCGTCGACGGCGACCGCGTCACGCTCGACTTCGAGATCCAGGAGGCGATCGCGTTCGCCGGCGGCGCCCAGGCCGCGTTCGGCGACCTGCGCGACCAGCTCGCCGACCGCGACCCGCGGGCCACCGAGCAGATCGCGACCGGCCTGGCCGAGCTCGAGGCGATCGTCAAGCGCGCCGGCGAGCAGCCCACCGGCGTGGCGACCGAGGACGACGTGCAGGCGCGCACCGACCGGATCGAGGCGCTGCTGGACGCCACGTACCCGGAGGCGTGGAAGGCGTCCACCGACGACTCCGACTTCGACCTCATCCAGATCACGCTCGACCGCATGGAGGCGGCGATCGGCGCCGGCCAGTACGGCCAGGCCGAGCAGGCGCGCCTGGAGGCCTACGCGTTCTTCGAGTTCGGCCCCGAGCGGCGCCTGCAGGGCTTCGACCCGGCGCTGACCAACGAGGTCGAGGGCCTGATCTGGTTCGGCGCCCGCGGCGAGGAGGGCCTCGCGCAGCTCATCGCCGACCACGCGACGCGCCGCGACGTGCGGCCCACGCGCCTGGCGCTCGACCAGGCGCTGGGCGACGCGCAGGCGACGCTCGGCGACTCCACCAGCCGGGCGACCGTCGTGACGAACGCGGCGATCATCGTCTTCCGCGAGGGCCTGGAGGCGGTGCTGATCCTGGCCGCGATCACGGCCAGCTTCGCCGGCGCGCGCCGCCGCGAGCGCCGGCCGGTGCTGATCGGCGCCGGGCTCGGGCTGCTCGTGTCGGTGGTCACCTGGATCGCGGCCCAGACGCTGCTGGAGTCGCTGGCCCAGTACGGGGAGAAGCTCGAGGCGATCGTCGGGCTCGTGGCGATCGGCGTCCTGCTGCTGATCACGAACTGGTTCTTCCACAAGGTCTACTGGACCGGCTGGATCAGCTCGTTCCACAAGCGCCGCAAGCGGATCCTCCAGGGCGACCGCTTCATGTTCTTCAGCGCGCAGGCGGTCGGCCTGTGCCTGCTCGGCCTCACGTCCGTCTACCGCGAGGGCTTCGAGACCGTCCTGTTCCTGCAGTCGCTGGAGCTCAGCGCGGGGACCGTCGCCGTGCTCGAGGGCACCGCGCTGGGGCTGGCGCTGACGCTCGGCGTGGCGCTGGCGACGTTCGCGCTCCAGCGCAAGCTGCCCTACAAGAAGATGCTGATCGTCACCGGCGTGATGATCGGCGCCGTGCTCGTGATGATGGTCGGCCAGACCGTCCGCACGATGCAGGGCACCGGCTGGGTGCCGATCACGCCGCTCGACGTCGACATCCCCTACTGGGCCGGCCAGTGGCTCGGCGTGTACCCCACGTGGGAGACCATCGGCGCGCAGGTCGCGGCCATGGCGTTCGTCATCGGGTCGTACTTCCTGGCGGAAGAGATCCGCATCAAGCGCCCGCGCCGGCGGGCGCGCCGAGCGGCGGCGGCCGCCCCCGCAACGGCGGGCGAGACGCCTCCGCCGGCTGAGCCCGAGGCCGGGCGCGAGCCCATCGGGGGCCGCGCGCACCCATAGAATCCCGCCCCCGTGGCAGACGGCGAGCTCATCCTGGTGGCCGGTGCCCTGCTGGCCGCAGGGCTCGCTGCGTCGCTCCTGGCCAGGCGCGTGCGCCTGCCCGGCCTCGTGCTGTTCCTCGCCACGGGCATGCTGCTCGGCACCGACGGGCTGGGCTGGATCGACTTCAACGACTACGAGCTCGCCCGCACGATCGGCATCATCGCGCTGTCGCTGATCCTGTTCGAGGGCGGCCTCGCCGCCGGCTTCGAGGAGATCCGCCCGGTGCTGCGGCCGGCGCTGTCGCTGGCGACGGTCGGCACGCTCATCACGGCGATGATCACCGGCGTCGTCGCCGCGTGGATCTTCGACCTGCCGCTGCTCGAGGGCATGCTGATCGGCGCCGTCCTCTCGTCGACCGACGGCGCCGCGGTGTTCTCGCTCCTGCGCGGCTCGACGCTGCGGCGGCGCATCGCCCGCACCCTCGAGGGCGAGGCCGGGTTCAACGACCCGGTCGCGGTGCTGCTCGTCATCGGCTTCATCCACTGGATCCAGGAGCCCCACTACGGCGTCGTCGACATGCTCGGCGAGTTCGTGCTCGAGATGTCGATCGGCGGCGCGGCCGGCCTGGCGATCGGCGGCGCGGGCGTGTGGGCGTTCCGGCGCGCGCCGTTCGACACGTCGGGCCTGTACCCGGTCGCCTCGATCGCGACCGCGGCGCTCGCCTACGGCGTCGCCGACACGCTCCTCGGCTCCGGCTTCCTCGCCGTCTACGTCGCCGGCCTCGTGCTCGGCACCGGGCAGATCCCGGCGAAGGCGACGGTGACGACGTTCCACGCGGGCCTGGCCTGGGTGGCCCAGATCGTGCTCTTCCTCTCGCTGGGCCTGATCGTGTTCCCGTCGACGCTGCTGGACTTCTGGTGGCAGGGCACGCTGCTGGCGCTCGTGATCGTGTTCGTTTCGCGGCCGATCGCCGCGTTCCTGTCGACCGCGTTCCAGAACTTCTCGGTCCGCGAGCAGCTCGTGCTCGGAGCCGCGGGCCTGCGCGGCGCGGTCCCCGTGGTGCTCGCCACGTTCCCGGTGATCGCCGACGTCCCCCACGACGAGCAGCTCTTCAACGTCGTCTTCTTCGCCGTCGTGATCTCGACGATCCTCCAGGGCATCAGCTTCGTGCCGCTGGCGACGTGGCTGGGGGTGACGACCGACGAGCCCGCGGTCCCGCAGCCGCTGATGGAGACCGGCGCCGTGCGCAGCCTCGGCGCCGAGGTGCTCGAGTACCCGGTCGCGCCGACCGACGCGGTCGTCGGCCGCCGCGTGCGCGAGCTCGGGCTGCCGCGCGACTCCCTGCTGAACGTGATCGTCCGCGACGGCCAGGCCGTGCCGCCCCGCGGATCGACGCGCATCGAGGCCGGCGACCGCCTGCACGTGCTGCTCGTCCAGGAGGCGGCGCACGAGTTCACGGCGCTCCTCGAGCGCTGGCGCAACGGCCCGTTCGAGGAGGCGCCGCGCCGCCGCCCGACCGTCTACGGCCGCCAGCCGATCTTCTCGACGCGGCCGTGGACCGACGACCTCGGCGACCCCGGCCGGCCCGACGAGGTGCTCGGGGTGAAGGTGCTCGAGCGCATGCGCATCCGCCGCGACACGCGCGGCTCGCTGTGCGCCCTGGAGGACGGCCGCTTCGCGATCACCGGCCCGACGCTGGCGATCGGGTCCGCCGGCGACCTGCAGCGCTACGCGCGCGGGCGGCTCGCGCGCGCCGAGAGCGACGCCGAGCGCAGCTGGTGGCAGGGCGTGATCGGCGCGCTGGCGATCTGAGCCGCACGCACGCGCGGCGGGCCGGCCTCCCCGTCGCCGTTCGGGGTATGCTGCCGGACCACATAGCGGTCGGTGGACGGGGAAGCCGGTGCGAGTCCGGCGCGGTCCCGCCACTGTGACCGGGGATGTCCCCCGCACGCGCGACGTGCGCAGCCACTGGCAGGCGAGGAGCCGCTGGGAAGGCGCGGAGGGATGGGCCCGGGAGCCAGGAGACCCGCCTCCGACCGGACGGATCCACAGACGCCCTCGCGGAAAGGGGTGCACCGCACATGACCCACGCCTGCGGCCGGCTGCTCGCCGGCCTGCTTCTCGCCCTTCTGGTCGCCGCCTCGACGGCGGCCGCCGACCCGGTCACCGTGAACCTGCGCGTGGAGGGACCCACGAAGACCCTCTACGAAGGGACGATCACGATCGACGTCCGCCCGTTCCACTTCACCGGCTCGACGGAGATGCACGAGTGCGCCGCGCCGGGCGCGGGCGGGCGCCTCCAGCCGGCCCGCGGCACGGCGATGGCCGCCGCGATCGACGAGGGCCTGGAGGCGACCGGCAGCTGGTTCGACGGCCTGGGTCCGTCGTTCGACACGATCGCCGGCGAGTCGGTCGCGTTCGACCCGGCCACGAACCGCTACCTGGTCGAGTACGACAACGGCGCCGTCGCCATGTCCGGCGCCTGCTCGGACCCGGTCGCCGACGGCGAGGACGTCCTCTTCGCCTACGGCGACGGCAGCGAGATCGCGCTGAGCCTGGCCGGTCCGGCCGAGGCCGAGCCCGGCGAGCGTGTCCGCGTGATCGTCCGCAACGCCGCCGACGCGACGCCGCAGGCCGGAGCCACCGTCGGCGACGCGACCACGAACGCCGACGGGGTCGCGACGCTGCGGTTCTCGCGGACCGGCACGTACACGCTGAAGGCGACGAAGCCGGGGGCGATCCGCTCGAACGCCGTGACGGTCTGCGTGCACGACGGCGACCGACGCGGCTGCCCGGCGGCGCGCGACGCCACGATCAGCGCGTCGGTCGCCTCGGTGCGCAACGGCCGGGCGTACCCGGCCGCGCGGGCGCCGCGCGAGCTGCGCGGCCGCGTCACCGGCGCGGGGACCGTCGCGTCCGTGGAGCTGCGGCTGCGCCGGTCGGCCGGCGCGCGCTGCTGGGCGTTCGACGGCGGCGCGGAGCGCTTCGTGAAGCGCGGCTGCCGGCGCGACGCGCCCTGGTTCCAGGCGGGGGCCGGCGCGGACTGGCGTTACCTGCTGCCGGCGCGGCTGAAGCGCGGCCGCTACGACCTGCAGGTGCGCGCGAGCGACGCGCTCGGCAACCGCAGCGCGGCCGAGCGTGTGCGGTTCCGTGTCCGCTAGGCGCCTCGCCGC
>Ga0182748_1004901_pt1 | contig 10354 bp, 10 predicted proteins | sample eDN3rd37CKraftOP_FD_128877 | JGI IMG/M metagenome (GOLD analysis project Ga0182748, IMG submission 128877) | Enriched Organic Plus compost microbial communities from Emeryville, California, USA - eDNA 3rd pass 37_C Kraft OP (version 2) (version 2) ...
ACGCACCCGACCTACCCGCTCGTCTCCCGGACGATCCACGCGTAATAGTCCGCGTCGACGCTCTCCACCGGCAGCACCATGATCGAGGGCACCGCGTAGCTGTGCGTCTCCTTCACCGCCTGCCGCACCGCTTCCGCGAGCGCCGCGCGCGTCTTGACGATCATGACCGCCTCCTCGGCGCGCTCGATCTTTCCCTCCCACCAGTAATGCGAGATCATCCCCGGGACGATGTTCACACAGGCCGCCAGCCGCCGTTCGACGATCGTGCGTCCGGCCCGCTCCGCCTCGACAATCGAGGGCCAAGTCGTATAGACGAGCACCGCGCGTTCCATATGGTTTCAGGTCCCTAGCGCATGATCCGCAGAAAGCGCGTCCCCGCCTTGACCGGGGATGGAAAGCGCTTTTCGGACAGGATCATGCGCCACCAATAAGGTCCGTCAATGAGCCGGTCGGTGCCCCGCCCTAAACACCTCGCCTTTGTCGCGAGCCAGACGCCGGAAGCGCGCACCGCCTATGAGCGGCTGGAAAAGCGTTACGGCAATGTCGATCCGACCCAGGCCGACGTCATCGTGCCGCTGGGCGGCGACGGCCTGATGCTGCAAACGCTGCACAAGTTCATGAATTCGGGCAAGCCGATCTACGGCATGCACCGCGGCACCGTCGGCTTCCTGATGAACGAATTCGTCGAGGAAGGCCTGGTCGAACGCATCGCCGCCGCGCAGATGACGGTGATCCACCCGCTGGTGATGCATGCGCGCGATTCGCAGGGCCGCATCCACGACCACCGCGCCATCAACGAAGTCTCGCTGTTCCGGCAGAGCGCGCAGGCCGCCCATCTGCGCATCATGATCGACGGCCAGGAACGGCTCGCCGAACTCGTCGCCGACGGCGTGCTGGTGGCGACCCCCGCCGGCTCCACCGCCTATAATCTCTCGGTGCAGGGCCCGATCATCCCGATCAATGCGCCCATGCTCGCGCTCACGCCGATCAGCCCGTTCCGCCCGCGCCGCTGGCGCGGCGCGCTGCTGCCGGACAAGGCCAAGGTGACGATCGAAGTGATGGAGGCCGACAAGCGCCCGGTCGCCGCGGTCGCCGACCACGACGAGGTGCGCTCGGTGCGCGCGGTCGATATCGAGATGGACCACGCCACCGCGATCAACCTGCTGTTCGACCCCGGCCACAGCCTCGACGAACGCATCTTGCGCGAGCAATTCGGATTTTGAGCCTGTCGAAACGGAATGATATCAACAATTCCGTCATGGCCGGGCTTGTCGCGGCCATCGGCGTCCTGTTTGCTTGTTGAAGAATAAGAAAACGCGGATGCCCGGCCGGAAGCCGGGCACGACGATGTGCGGGAGGGAGCGGCGTGCCGCAGACAATCGAATTCACCGTCAACGGCAAAGCCGTGAGCGTCGCGCTCGAGAACGAGGAAACCCCGCTCCTCAACGTGCTGCGCAATGAACTGGGCCTGATGGGCACGCGCTTCGGCTGCGGGCTCGAACAGTGCGGCTGCTGCATGGTGCTGATCGACGGCGCGCCCGAGAAATGCTGCGCCAAGCCGATGTGGAGCGTCGCCGGCAAGAGCGTCACCACCATCGAAGGGCTCGGCAGTCCCGCGCAGCCCCACCCGCTGCAACAGGCCTTCCTCGACGAACAGGCCGGCCAGTGCGGCTATTGCCTGTCCGGCATCATCGTCTCGGCCAAGGCGCTGCTCGACAAGAACCCCTCGCCGACGCGGGCCGAAATCGCGGCCGCGCTCGACGGCAATATCTGCCGCTGCGGCTCGCACAACCGGATCCTGCGCGCGGTCGAGAAAGCCGCCGCCGCCATGCGCATGGGAGCCCCATCATGAATGCCCCCCTGCCCGGCCCGCTCGCCGACAATCCGCGCCTCGACCGCTGGGTCGCCTTCCCGGCGCCCGGCCAGGTCACCATCCTCACCGGCCGCGTCGAGATCGGCCAGGGCGTGCTCACCGCCATGGCGCAAATCGCGGCCGACGAACTCGACGTGGCGCTCGCGCGCATCGTCATCCATTCGGGCGACACGGAGGCGACGCCGAACGAGGGCTATACCGCCGGCAGCCAGTCGATCCAGTTCGGCGGCGTGGCCCTGCGCCAGGCCTGCGCCGACGTGCGCGCGCTGTTTCTCGAGCGGGCGGCGCAAGCGCTCGGCTGCGGCGCCGACGAACTCACCGTCCACGATGGCCAAATCCACCGCAACGGCGCGCCGACCGGCCACGACTACTGGTCGCTCGCCGGCGCCGTGAACCTCGCGGTGCCGGCCTCCGGCGCGGGAAAGCGCAAGGCGGTCAGCCAATTCAAGATCATCGGCGACAGCACCGCCCGCCTCGATCTGCCGGACAAGATTTTCGGCGCGCCGACCTTCATCCACGACATGAAGCTCGACGGCATGCTGCATGCGCGCGTGGTGCGCCAGCCCAATCGCGGCGCGTCCATCGCCGCCATCGACGAAGCGGCCATCAAGCGCGCCGCCAAGGGCAGGATCGAATTCGTCCGCACCGGCGATTTCCTCGCCGTCGTCGGCGATGACGAAACCGCGGTGGAACTGGCAGGCGCGGCCGCCGTCAATCATGTCGCCTGGCAGAACGTGGAAGCGCCCGCCGCTTCGCAGCAGGAGGCCAACTGGCTGTTGCAGCGGCCGGCCATCGACCGCCCGTTCGGCGCGCCGCCCGCCGACAGCCAGGGCAAGGAGCGTTTCGAGGCGACCTATACGCGCGGCTATCTCGCGCATGCCTCGATCTCGCCGTCCTGCGGACTGGCGCTCTACAAGGACGGCCAGCTCACGGTATGGACGCATTGCCAAGGCGTGTTTCCCTTGCGCGCGGCGCTGGCGCGCGAACTCGGGATCGCCGCCGACAAGATCGCCGTGCATCACGTGCAGGGCTCGGGCTGCTACGGCCATAACGGCGCCGACGACGCCGCGGCCGATGCCGCCATCATCGCTTTGCAAAAGCCGGGCGTGCCGGTGCGCGTGCGCTGGCGCCGCGAGGAGGAATTCGTCTACGAGCCGAAGACGCCGGCGATGGTCGTGAAAGTGCGCGCGCTGGTCGACGAAGCCGGCAAACCGGCCGACTGGACCCAGGAAATCTGGAGTCCGACGCACAATCTGCGCCCGGGCGCGGGCGGCAATCTGCTCGGCGCGCTGGCGCTGCCCAATCCGCCGGCCGCGCCGCCGCCGAACGACGTGCCGGAAGCGAACGGCGGCGGCTCGACCCGCAATGCCGAGCCGCTCTACGCCATTCCGGCCAAGCGCATCCTGCATCATCTCGTCACCGAGACGCCGGTGCGCACCTCGGCGCTGCGCGGCCTCGGCGCCATGCCGAACGTGTTCGCGCTCGAATGCGCCATCGACGAACTGGCCGAGCGTGCGGGAGCCGACCCGGTCGCCTACCGGCTGTCGATCACCGCCGACAAGCGCGCGCGCGCCGTGATCGAGAAGGCCGCCGCCATGGCGTCATGGGACGCGCAGGCGCCCGCCGGGACCGGCATCGGCCGCGGCATCGCCTTCGCGCGCTACAAGAACAAGGCCGCCTATTCCGCGGTCGTGGTCGAGCTCTCGGTCGATGAGGAAATCCGCCTGCGCCATGTCTGGTGCGCGACCGACGCCGGCCTCGTGGTCAACCCCGACGGCGTCATCAACCAGCTCGAAGGCGGCATCATCCAGTCGGCGAGCTGGGTGCTCAAGGAGCAGGTTCGCTTCGATGGCGGCGTCGCATCCTTCGACTGGGAGACCTATCCGGTGCTGAAATTCTCGGAAGTGCCGGAGATCGACATCGCGCTGATCAACACGCGCGACGAGGTGCCGCTCGGCGTCGGCGAAGTCACCGCCGGTCCGACCGCGGCGGCGATCGGCAATGCGGTCAGCCACGCGCTCGGCGCGCGCATCCGCGACCTGCCGCTCACCCGCGAGCGCGTCATGGCCGCGCTGTTGAAGGACTAAGCGAGGACGGCGCGGACGCGGCATGCGCCGCGGCGGGGCGCTCCGCGCAAGCCGGATCGGACGCTAGATTCGCCGCAGCGGATTGGTCGCCGCCAGCACCAATCCGCCGGTCGTGAAGATGGCGATCAGCAGAAAGGCCGCGCGGAAGGCGGCGGCGATGTCGGCCTCGACGGCGGCGCGCTGAGCGGCGGTGAGCCCGGCCTGCGCGCCGTGCTCGACCAGCACGGCGAAGACGCGGGCGGCTTCCGGATTCTCGACCGCGAGATAGGCAAACAGCACGGTGCCGACCAGCGCGGTGCCGAAGGCGGCGCCGATCGAGCGCGAGAACTGGACCGAGGCCGCCGCCTCCCCCAGCCGCAGCGCGCCGGCCGCGCTCTGCACCATCACCTGAACGACCCCCATCACGGTGCCCATGCACAATCCGGTCCACAACAGGATCGCGGCGAACACCGAACTGCCGAGCGCGGGAGCCCACAAAGCCAGCACCAGCATGTTGACGGTGACCAAGGTCAGGCCGACGATCGGAAACACCGTCGTGCGTCCGGTGCGGCTCACGAGCCGGCCGGTGGTCAGCGATCCCGTGCCGATGCCGATGGTGAGCGGCACCAGCATGAAGCCGGCCTCCGACGGCGAGGCGCCGCGCACCACCTGCAGATAGACCGGCAGAAAGGTGATCAGCGACACCAGCGCCGCGCCGTGGCAGGCCGCCATCGCGTCGCTGTGCCAGATCGCCGGCTCGCGCAACAGGCCGAGCGGAATGAGCGGCGAAGCGGTGCGGTTCTCGTGCCGGACCAGGAGCGTCAGCGCGATGAGGCCGAGCACGAGCAAGGCCGCGCCGGTCGGCAGGCTGGCGATCTGCGCGCGCTGCACCTGCTCGAGCGCGAGCAGCGACGTCGCCACGAACAGGGCGAACAGCACGAGCCCGCCCGGATCGGCGCGCCAGGCGAGCCGCTCGGTCCTGCGCACGGGCAGCCGCGCGGTGAGCGCCACCGCGCCGAGCCCGACCGGAATATTGACCAGGAAGATCGACTGCCAGCCGAACTGCTCGGTGAGATAGCCGCCCGCCACCGGCCCGAATGTATTGGCGCATACCGCGACGGTCGCGAGATAGCCCTGGTAGCGCGCGCGCTCGCGCGGCGGGATGGTCTCGCCGATGAGCGCCTGCGACAGCGTCATCAGGCCGCCGCCGCCGAGGCCCTGCAAGACGCGCGCGGCGGTCAAGAAGAGAATCGTGGGCGACGCCGCGCACAGGATCGAGGCGACGATGAACACGGCGAGCGCCACGAACATCAGCCGCTTGCGTCCGAACGCGTCGCCCAGCCGGCCGTAGATCGGCGCCGCGATGGTGGCGGCGATCAGATAGGACACCACGACCCATGACGCGCGCTCGACCTCGCCGGTGGAGGCCGCGATCGCCGGCAAGGCGGTGGCGACGATGGTCTGGTCCACCACCGCCAGAAAGATCGGCAGCATGATCGACGGAAAGACGGTGAGGAACGGCGGATACTTGGCGCCGTCGGGGCGCGCGGGATCGCCGGTCTGATCGAGTCCGTTCGACAATGGCGTCCTGTCCTGAGCTGGCGCGAGGGGCGCAAGCCTTATCAGTGCGCCATTAGAACCGGCAAGGTGGCATTGGCAAGAATGTCGCGGGTGGCGCCGCCGAAGATCATCTGCCGCAAGCGGCTCTGGGTATAGGCGCTCTTGACCAGAAGATCGCAGCCGAGCGCGGCGGCCTGTTCGAGGATCGCCTCGCCGGTCGACCGCGAGCCGGGCGCGACCGTTTCGGCCGCGGCCTTGATGCCGTTGCGGCGCAGGTGCTGCGCCGCCTGCTCGCCGGTGGGCCCCGGAATGGTGCCGCCTTCGACCGTCAGCACGGTCACCTTCTCCGCCATGCGCAGGAACGGCATGGCGAAGATATTGGTATGGGCCTGCTCGGTGCTGCCGTTCCAGGCCACGATGATATTGCGCCCGATGCTGGCCGGCGCCGCGCGCGGCACGATCAGCACCGGCCGCCCGCTCTCGAACAGCGCGGCCTCCAGCGGCGCCATGCGCGGATTGGACGGCTCGCGCCCGGGCCGGCCGAGCACGATCAGGTCGAACACGCGGCCGTAGCTGCCCAGGAAGGCGTCGTCCGCCGCCTCGGCGCGCGGCCAGCCGCAGGAATAGGTCGCCGGTTCGGAGAGCGTGCGCGGCACATTGTGCTTGCGCATGAAGCTGTCGAACAGTTCCTGCGCCTGGCGGGTGGTGTCTTCCTCGAAGGCGCCCGACAGCGCGAGGCTGCTCACCGGCTCGACCGTCACATAGGTGCCGATCGCGGGACGGATGGCGAAGCCTTCCATGTAGCTGTCGAAGCGCTCGGCCACCAGCCGCGCGGCCTCGAGCACCGCCGGCATCGCATCGTGTTCCTCGGTCGGAATCAGAATCGTCTTCATGGCGTCCCCCATGCTGACGCGGCCTTGCCCGATGGCCCGATCGTGGCCAATGGTCCAGGGCCGATCGCCGCGCTCGGCAGACCGCCCTCCGGCGGCGCTGCCATGATTCTAAACTCCACGTTAACACCGCAAGGCTAGCTTGGCACGACGGTGCCGGGCTCGAGCCGCCCGGGGCCGAGGGGCACCATGGTTCGTATCGACTTCAACCGCCTGCGTTTCCTCGTCGTCGACGACAACGCCCATATGCGGCGCATCTTGCGCGCGCTGCTGCACAGTTTCGGGGCGCGCGAGGTCTACGAGGCCGAAGACGGCGCGACCGGCCTGGAAGCCTTCACGCATTACGTTCCCGACATCGTGATCACCGACTGGGCGATGCCGATCTTCGACGGGCTCGAGCTCACGCAGATGATCCGGCAGCCGGGCGCCAACGCCAATCCTTATGTCGCCATCATCATGCTGACCGGCCATTCCGAGAAGAAGCGGGTGACCGATGCACGCGATGCTGGCGTCACCGAATTTCTCGCCAAGCCGATTTCGGCCAAGGGCCTGTATCAGCGCATCGTCAACGTGATCGCCAATCCGCGTCCGTTCATCAAGACCAAGAACTATTTCGGTCCCGACCGCAGGCGCAACGTCAACCCGAACTATGTCGGCCCCGAGCGTCGCAAGGGCGGAAAGGCCGACACGATCCGACAGGCGCCCTTGCTCGACAAAGCCCGCGCGCCCGGCTGACAGAGGCAGCCCCATCATGGCCCCGAAAAACACCGCTGCGGTCCGCACGTACGGCGATCACGAAGTGATCGTGCCGGAAAACAAACTGCGCGCCGCCATTTCGAGCGCGCCGCTCGGTTCGGGCGAGGAGGACGATCCGATCGCGCGCGCGGAACAGGCGCTTTCCGAGCTGTCCGGCGAATTCGGCGCATGGATGGAATCGGAATGCGACCGGCTCGACCGCGCCCGCCAGGGCGTGATCCGCGGCGGCTTCACCAAGGCCAACAAGCAGGCGCTGTTCCACGCCGCCCACGACATCAAGGGCGAAGCCGCGACCTTCGGCTTTCCCGCGATGGCGGCCACCGCCGACAGCCTGTGCCGTCTGATCGAATACACCGCCGACGCCACGCGCATTCCGGTCAAGCTGGTCGACCAGCATGTCGACGCCGTCCGCGCGATCTACCGCGAATATGCCCGCACCGATGCCAAGGAACTGGCCGCCGAGCTGACCCGGCGGCTGCGCGAAGTCACCGACGATTTCCTCCTGCACGAAAATCGCGACCGGCCCGAGGTGCTCGAGCAGATCCTGGGGCCGTCGATCGCGCCGGAGTGATGGTCGCTGCCGGCATCGCCCGCGCGAGCGGACGATGTAGCACCCCCTGCCGGGCGTGGACGGGCTGTCCCGCTTGCGCGCGGACCTGACGGAACACCCTAGGCCACCAGCCGGGCATCCTCGTAGCGCGGCGGCAGCGGCACCGCGTCGGCCACCAGATCGTCGCAGAACAGACGCGCTTCCTCGCGCGCGGCTTCGACCGCGAAGCGCCGCAGCAGCGCCAGCAGCGAGACCATGTCGGCATCGGCTTCCCGCATGCAGGCCGAGAGCACGCGCTCGACCATGCGGCGCTTCAGCCGCCCCGCCCCGCCGTGCTCGCCGATGAGCAGGCCCTCGCGCATCGCGGCGAGCGCCTCGCGGAAGGCCGGATAGGCGCCGTCCGGCAGGCCGGCCTTGCGATAGAGCGCGCGGAAGCCGGAAATGTTCTTGTCGTGGATATAGCCGGTGACTCGGTCGATCGGCAGGCCCGACAATTCCGCCAGCGCCTCCTCGACCAGCACGACATTGCCGGACAGCAGCGCGCGCAGGATCATGCCGGCGGTGAGCTGTCCGCTTTCGCGCAGATGCACGACCAGCGCGCCGATTTCCTCGTAAGGCGTATCGGCCGCCATCGCGACGGTCGCCTTCTCGCACGCCTCGCGCACCGCGTATTCGGCATGTTCGGGCATCAGCCATTGCCGCGACACCACGAAACCGGCCAGCGTATGCGACAGCTTGGACAACAGCGCCTGACGCATCGTCATCGGCAGATCGTCGCGTGCGAGCAGCGTCTCGCGGATCGGCGCCAGATGGCCGAAGCGCTCGATGATGCGGTCGATCGAGAACAAGGCGATGCTGGCGTCGCAATTCTCCAGCAGCGTGAGGCAAGCCTCGGCCGAGCCGACTTCGGCGATGGCCGCCGCAAGCGGCGGCGACAGATGCGGCCGCCCGGCGATCGCCGCCTGCACCTCCGCCTCGCTGGTCGCCACCAGGTCGATGAGATCGTCGTCGGACAGGAGCCGCGAACGCTCGAGCAGCGGCAGCGCCACGTCGGGCTGATCGCCGGCGAGCGCGTGCACCACCACGCGCGGCGCCTTCTCCGCCGCGGCGAAGGCCTCCGACAGCGCCCGTCGCACCAGCGGCGAAGGATCGTCGAGCAGCATGATCATCGCGCCTTCGGCGGCCGCGAGATCGTCGGGCGAGAGATCGGAGTAGAGATAGGCGCGCGCCAGAGCGGAAGTGGCCTCGGCTCGCTCGCCGGGCCGCGCGTCGCGGACCCATTGCAGGAACTGACGAACAATCATGACTGACCAACGCTACAAAACCGCCGTACGACTGACGGCATAGGCGAATCTACGCACCGACGCTTAACAAACGGTTCACCATAGAAATTGGCGCGGGGTTAAGCATGATTTTTACCGTCGGCGTCGTCGCGGGGTTTCGCCAATTGAAGCCCGGCGCTCTTTCCGAACGCCGATGGCCCGGCCGCCGCGCATGAGCCGGCGCCGCGCCCGCATCGGCGCGATCGCATCGGACATCGGGCTTGCCCGCGGTCCGCAATATCACCGCGCCGCGGGTCGGCTCGACGATGGACGGCCGGTCAGCCGTTGCCGAACAGCTTGCGGGTGTCGGTGCGTCCGTCGGTGAACAGGTCGAGCCCCTGCGCCGAGGCGGACCGCTCCGCTCCCGCCCCGCTCTTCGGCGCGCCCCAAAGGCTGTTCACGGTCGGCGTCAGCGGCGTCCGCTCGCGGTCGGTGAACATGCCCTGGAAGAAGGGCTTGCTGTCGGGCACCGGCGGGAGCGCGTCGCTCGCCGAGGCGAAGGCCTGCGTGATGCCGGCGGTGTCGGGCACCGGCGGCAAGGCCTCGCGCGCCGAAGCGTAGCCTTCCGCGGTGGCGACCTTGGGCGGCGTCGGCGCCGGCAGGGCGGACGGCCCCAGCGCCTCGCGCAGGCCGGGCGTGACCGCGGCGGCGCGCGCGGCGGCAAAGCGGCCGGTGAGCGTGGCATAGACCGCGCTCACGCTGCGCGCATTGCCCGAGCGGTCGTAGAAAATGCTCCGGTTGGTCGCGGCGGCCTGCGGAAACAGGGCGGCGGCATTCGCGCGCGGGCGGCTGGAGGCGGCGCTGATGAGCTTGCTGGCGCCGTCGGGGCCCAGGAAATGCGCGATATAGAGTTCGCCTTCGGTCGGCTGTCGGCCGATAGTCGAGGAAACGTGGGCGGCGTTGCTGCGGGTCAGGGCGCCGGCCAGCATCGCGCTCGTCGCCGGGTCGTTGCGCAGCCGCATGATCGCGGCCCGCATCTCGGGATCGGCGACCTCGTAATGCCCGTCGGACGAGCGCGAAATGGCGTCGGCATAGCGGCCGAGGCCGAGCTCCGGCCCGGCCTGTTTCATGGTGCCGAGCCAGGTCTGGTCGATGAACTGGTAGAGGCCCTTGGCCGAGGACGTGGATGCGCGCGCGGTGGGATTGAGGTTGGATTCGATCTTCGCCGTGGTCAGCAGATATTCGAAGCTGATGCCGATCGTCTGCGCGGCATTGCGGATCGCGCCCGCGATCTGGGAAACGGCACTGCCCGAAACGTGAGAGATCGCCATCGCCTTGCCTTGGAAATTGCCGTGCGCTACGCGACCGAGCCTGGCTCCGCGGCCCCGGCGTCCCGA
>Ga0182748_1004902_pt1 | contig 10353 bp, 9 predicted proteins | sample eDN3rd37CKraftOP_FD_128877 | JGI IMG/M metagenome (GOLD analysis project Ga0182748, IMG submission 128877) | Enriched Organic Plus compost microbial communities from Emeryville, California, USA - eDNA 3rd pass 37_C Kraft OP (version 2) (version 2) ...
AGCTCCAGCCCCTGGCAGTCGTATTCGGTGGCGTAGGTCTCCAACGCTTCGGAGGAGCGGATATCGGGCCAGCGGTTGAGGAACCAGTCCGCCACCTCCGGCACCTGCACGCCCAGGCCCTCCGCACGCAACCGCTTCGCGCCCGCGGAGGCAACCAGCCCGGCACGGCGCAGGCCGCGGCACAGCATGCGCAGCCCCGCCCGCGCCTCCGCAAGGTCCCGGGTGACAAGGAAGGGCACGCTGCCGGCCTTCTGCGCAATGCTGTGCGCCATCGCAGCATCGCCGGCCAGCACCGCATCGACCCAGGGTGCGCCCGCTGCATCGCGGATGCTCCGCATCGGCACGGTCAGGTCGAGATCGGGGTCGAGCGTGAGCCAAGCCGCCGGTCCCTCCGCCAGGCACTGCGTTGGATCCGTCGCTTCCAGCACCCGTGGGGCCGCAACAGCGCGCCAGCGCGGGTCGGCGGCGATGACGCGCCCCCATTCCGCGAGGCCTGCCTCGCCCGTGTTGATCTCCTGGCCGTTGCCGACGAGCGCGATGATCACGGCCCAGCCCTGGTGTCGGCCCATGATCTCCAGGCTGTGCGCCGGCTCGCTCGTGGTCAGGCGGCTGACGCGTCGTTGGGTGTCCCGCGTCGCCTGCCGTGCATCCCAGGCCCGCTGCGCCTCATCGAAGACGATGACGCGCTCTGACGGGACATGGTCGGCATGGATCACATGGTGCTCCAGGAAGCGGTGCACATTCTGCAGCGCGGTGTGCGCCTCGCGACGGGCGGCCGCGAGCGGTCTGCCGCCACCGGGCGCGGCGTTGCGCGCAAGCGCCTCCCGCAGCACGGCGACCAGCGGGACATTGCCCGTCAGGAATGCCGCACCATGCTCGCGCAATGCACCGAACACCACGTTGAGCCCGCAGAGTGTCTTGCCCGCACCGGGAATGCCCGTGACGAAGACGACGCTGCATACCCCCTCCGCCCGCGCTGTGGCGATGGCGCGGGCGATGGCGGATGCGGTCCGCGTCAGGTTCGGCGCGTCGGCGCGGGCGGCGGCGATCTCCTCCACCGAGTTGCGGCGGTAGAGCAGCATTGCCGCCTCCAGCACCGTCGGCACCGGGCGGTAGGATGCATGCTCCCAGGCCAGGGGATCGAGCACCTTCACAGGCGGGGCGATGGCCCGCTGGACAGCGGCGATCAGCCGGCCAAGCCCCACGCCATTGGCACGCAGCACCGGCGTGACCCCATGCCAGAGCAGCGGCGGGTCGAAAGGCGGCGATGGTGCCTCGGTGGCCACCAGCACCGGCACCACGGGATGCATGCGGCTCCCCGCATGGAAATCGTGCAGGTCGAGGGCATAGTCCTCTGCCTGGCGCAGGTCGGCGGCGGCGAAGGTGCGTGCGCCATGCTTGAACTCCAGCACCAGGATCGCGCGATCGGTCAGCAGCACGGCGTCTACCCGCTTCTCGAGGCGCAGCAGGTCGCATTCCAGCAGTACGCGCCAGCCGGCAGGCGCATCGGCCAGGGCGGCTTGCAGGAGGCGCGCCTGCGCCTCCCATGCGTTGCGCTGCGCCAGTTCCAGCGTCGCGTGGCGGGATGCCTGCGCGAAGGCGAGGCGCGCCGCCACCTGCTGCGGCGTCATCGCCAGGAGTTCCGGGACAGCAAGCGAGAGCCAGGCTCTCATGCGCTCCCGCTCCGGCGCGGCCAGGTCGCCAGCAGGAGGCTGGTTCCCATCAGCACGAAACCCACCGCATGGACGGCCCCGAATTGCTCCCCCAGCACCGCCACCGCCGTCACTGCCGCACTTGCGGGCAGAAAGCCCGTGAACACCCCTGCCACCCCCGCCGGGACACGCCTGAGCCCCGCATACCACAGCAGCAGGCAGAGCACGCTCGCGGTCAGGCTGTGGAACACCAGCAGCCCCGCGAGCCGCGGTTCGGCCAGCGCGGCCGCTGCGCCGATCCCGGGCAACGAGACGGGCAGCAGCACCAGGGCGCTGAAGGCCTGCATCCAGAGGCTTGCGGTGACCACCGGCACCTGCCCGGCGATGCGCTTGGCCAGCAATACGTAGATCGCTTCCCCGCATACGCCGGCGAAGACCAGCAGGTTGCCGAGCGCACTGCCCGGAGCTTCCACGCCGAGGCGCGCGACGGTGATGGCCGCCATCCCGCCCGCCGCGAGTGCCGCCGCAGCCCATTGCCGCGGTGCCAGGCGCTCCCGCAGCCAGACGGCGCTGCCGAGCGCCACCACCGCCGGCAGGGCTGCCAGGACCAGGCCTCCCTCCAGCGCCGTGGTCAGGCGCAGTCCCGCCAGCAGCCCGGCATTGTAGAGCGCAGTGCCGAACAGCGCCTGCAGGAACAGGTTCCGCCGCTGCTGGCCGGAGAGGCGCACCCGTCCCTCGAGCGCACGCGCCAGCGGCCACAACACCAGGCAGGCGAGCGCACAGCGCAGGCAGGCTATCAGCGGGATGGGCAGCGCCTCGGCCAGCAGCTTGGCGACGCCGACATTGGCGCCGACCAGCGCCATGGCACCGGCGAGCTGGGCATAGGCGAGCAGCAGGGGGAGGGCTCCGATTCCCGGGCCGCCAGCCTATCACGCCCCTTGCCGGCGCGGCCGGCCCGCTGCTTTGCTTGGCATCCAGGGACGTCAGACACGGCTGGCAAGAGAACCGGGAGACTTCACCATGCTGCGACGCCACCTTCTGGCCGGCGCCGGCGCTGCCATCCTCGCCCGCCCCGCCCTGGCCCAGTCCTCCGCGGCGCAGGTGCTGCGCTACGTGCCCCAGACCGACCTGACCGTGCTCGATCCGGTCTTCACCACCGCCTACATTACGCGCCACCACGCGATGATGGTCTACGACCAGCTCTACGGCATGGACAGCCAGCTCCGGCCGCAGCCGCAGATGGTCGAGGACCACGAGGCGGATGGCGATGGGCTCACCTGGCGCTTCCGGCTCCGCGAAGGGTTGCTGTTCCACGATGGCGAGCCGGTGCGCGGGCGGGACTGCATCGCCTCGATCAAGCGCTGGGCGCAGCGTGACGCGCTGGGCCAGGCGCTGATGACGCGCACGGCCGAGATGACGGCGCCCGACGACCGCACCTTCGTCATCCGCCTGCATCGCCGCTTCGGCCCGATGCTGGAGACCCTGGCCAAGCTCGGTCCTTCCGCCCTCTTCGTCATGCCGGAACGCATCGCGGCGGCGGACGCGAACACGCAGATCCGCGAGACGATCGGCAGCGGCCCGTTCCGCTTCGTGGCGGAGGAGCGCGTGGTGGGCGCGCGCGTGGTCTATGAGCGGAACCCCGCCTACCGCCCGCGCGAGGGTGGCCAGCCGAGCTGGGCCGCCGGGCCGAAGCGCGTGCATTTCGACCGTGTCGAGTGGACGGTGATGCCCGATCCCGGCACCGCGGCCGCCGCGCTGCGCAACGGCGAGGTGGACTGGTGGGAGAACCCGCCGAACGACCTCGCCCCGCTGCTGCGCCGCGACCGCGACGTCGTGGTGAAGCGCTCGAGCCCGCTCGGCACCATCGGCACGGGCGTGTTCAACTGCCTGCACCCGCCCTTCGACAAGCCCGCCGTGCGCCGCGTCGTGCTGCGCGCCATGTCGCAGCAGGATTTCATGACCGCGGCGGCGGGGGCGGATCCCTCCCTCTGGAACGCCACCATGGGCGTGTTCACACCGGGTACCCCGCTGGCGAACGATGCGGCGATGGAGGCCATCACCGGTCCGCGCGACATAGAGCGCTCGCGCCGCGAGCTGCGGGAGGCCGGCTACAATGGCGAGACGGTGGTGATGCTGGCGCCCTCCGATCAGGCGGCGCTGATGGCGATCGCCGAGGTCGGGCACGACCTGTTCAAGAAGCTCGGCATGACCGTCGACTACCGCGTCTCCGATTGGGGCACGCTGGTGCAGCGCCGCGCGAGCAAGGAGCCGCCGGACAAGGGCGGGTGGAGTTTCTTCCACACCACCTGGAACGGGTTGGACGGCATCAATCCCGGCGTCATGCAGTTCCTGCGCGCGAACGGGGAGCGGGCCTGGTTCGGCTGGCCGACCGTGCCGAAGCTGGATGAGCTGCGGGAGGCCTGGTTCGACGCGCCCGACCTCGCGGCCCAGAAGGCCATCGCGGAGGATATCCAGAGGACGGTGTTCGAGGAGGCACCCTACCTGCCGAGCGGCCAGTACTTCGCCAACACCGCCTATCGCCGCACGATCACCGAGCCGATCTCGGAGGTCTTCGCCTTCTGGGGGGTGCGGCGGGCCTAGCTGCCTGCCATCCCGTCGCCGCGCAGGCGGCCGCCTGTGGCGGGCGCGGCGGCGGGGACACCGGGATCTGTGCCACATCCACGCCTTGTCACCTCCTCTCAAAGGGATGGGCGGGCAGCCGGTGCGCCGGGCCGCCTCAGGCTCGCCGGCCTGCCATCGCCGCCAGGAGCCCTCCGCCTGCGACCAGCCCCGCGGCGGCCAGCACGCGCCAGGTCAGCGCCCCTTCGCCCATCGCCGCCAGCAGCAGGGTGGAGGCGACCGGCGTCGCATAGCCCAGGGTACCGAGCAGCCGCGGGTCGCCCCGCTTCATGCCCGCATCCCACAGGAAGAAGGCTGCCCCCATCGGCCCGAGTCCGAGCAGCGCCACCGCCAGCCACTGCCGCGGGCCGAGCGTCATCGCCGGTTCGAACCCCAGATGCGCCAGGAAGGCGAGCGCCCCGGAGGCCAGGCAGAAGCCCGCCACCGCCTCGGTCGGCACCGAAGCAAGCCGGGCCGCGAGCACGGAATAGAGCGCCCAGGTCAGCGCTGCGCCGATGGCGCAGGCGAAGCCCAGCGGCGCATTCGGCGCGTCGCCCGCCGTGAAGCTTGCGCCGCTGCCCATCAGCAGCACCGCCCCCGCGGCCCCCAAGGCCACGCCGGCCAGGCGCAGCGGCCCGAGCGCCAGGCCGCGCAGCAGCCCAGACAGCAGGACGATCAACAGGGGCCAAGTGTAGTTCAGCAGATTCGCCTCGACCGGCGGCGCGAGGGCGAGCGCGGCGAAATAGAGCGCATGGAAGCCCGCGAGCCCGCCCACCCCATGCGCCCAGGCGATGCCGGGTTGCGCCAGTGCCGCCAGGCGCCCCCGTGCCGCCACCACTGCGAGCCCGAGCAGCCCGCCGGCGGCGAAGCCCAGCGCCGTCAGTCCGAGTGGCGGCAATGGTTGCGCCAGCCGTGCCAGCGGCGCGAGAAAGGCCCAGAGCGCCAGGGCGGCGCAACCGGCAAGGGTGGCTCGGATCGGGGACAATTGAAGGGCTTCCGCGGGAAGCCCCACCATATCCGCCCGCCTGACAATTGCGGAGAGCGCAGCATGGGATTCCTGGCACGCACCTTCATCACCGCCTTCGCGCTCTGGGCCGCGACCCAGATCGTGCCGGGGATCCATGTCTCCGGCGTCTTCAGCCTGCTGCTTGCGGCGCTGATCTTCGGCCTGGTGAACGCCCTGATCCGGCCGCCGGCAGTGATCCTGACCCTGCCGCTGACAATCCTGACCTTCGGCCTGTTCCTGCTGGTGGTGAACGCGGCGATGCTCGGGCTGACCGCGCTGGTGCTGCCAGGCTTCCGCATCGAGGGCTTCTGGCCGGCCGTTTTCGGCGGCGTCGTCGTCTCGGTGGTCAGCTGGATCGCCCGGCGGGTGTTCGGCGGCGAGCGGACGGCATAGCCGCCCGACCGGATCGAGGCGGCAGGAACCTGGCAGTTGCCGAGCTGCCACCTGCGGTCGGCTCCCATCGCGGTGCCTGTCCGCGATGTCCTGAATGGGCAGCTGACGCAGCAGGCGCGATCGTCACCCTGGATGCCCATCTTCACGCGACGCGGCGGCCATGGCAGCGGTCGCCATCAGCCGGTGGGCGATGTTCCTCGCCGGGCGGCAAGGACCATGATCACGGTGGACGGTTCACCTGGCGCTGGCCACGGACGGCCGCGTCACTCGAAGGCGGCGTCCACCGGCACGCGCAGCGCCTCGGCCAGCCGGTTCGTCTCGGCGGCCATGCCTACCACGGCCAGCAGCTCGCCGAACTGCGCCTCCGTCATGCCCCTGGCGCGCGCGGCGGCGGTGTGGCTGGCGATGCAGTAGGTGCAGCCCGCGGCCATCGAGGCGGCAAGGTACAGCATCTCCTTGGTCAGCGGGTCGAGGGCGCCGGCCGCCATCACCTGACGAAGCGAGTCCCAGGTGCGGCGCAGCGAGGGTGGATCCACCGCCAGCGCCTTCCAGAAATTGTTCACGTCCGGCACGCCGCGCGCGGCCTTGATCTCGTCGAAGACGGCGCGGACCTCGGGCGGGGCCTCGGCGTACTCGATCAGGCGCGGCATCAGCCTCCGCTCCCGGGCAAGGGCCGGTAGGGAAGGGGGGCGAAGCGCGTGCCGTAGAGCGTGATCGCCTGCCAGACGCCGCCGGTGACGTAGGGATCCTCCGCCATCCATGCCTGCGCCGCCGCATCCGTCGCATGTGCGGTCACGGCGATGGAGCCGATCATGCGCCCGTCCGGCGCGTCCAGGATGGCGCCGCCCATGGCGAGCGTCCCATCCGCCGCCATCGGCTGCACGCGTGCCAGATGCGCCTCCCGTACCGCCACGCGTCGGGCCGGCGCCTCCGCATCGGTTCCGTCCATGGCGAGGATCACCGTATGCGTGCGTGCACTGGGCGTCGGTGCGCCGGGCTGCGGCAGCGGCCGGTAGGGCAGCGGCGCGATGCGGAAGGGGTGCACGACCACGCGCTGCCACACCCTTCCGTCATTGAAGGGCTCCGCAGCCAGATAGGCGTCGAGGCCGGTGCGGTCCGGTACCTCGAGCACCATGAGCGAGCCGGCGACGCGGCCCTCTGCAGTGAACAGCGGCACGCCGAGCGCCAGCCTTCCATCGGCCGCCCAGGCGCTGATCACGGCGATGTGACGGTCACGCGCCGCCATGCGTCGCGCAAGTGCGCCTTCATCCTCTCCGTCGAATGCCAGCACCGCGTAGCCCATGCCGTGCCCTCCCTTGCTGCACGCCAGCAAGGATGCACGGTGGACGGTCCTCGGACCAGAGCCTACCGGTTCGCGCTGAACCGCTCACGCTCCGGAAGCGGGGAGAAGAGCGGAGCTCGCGCTTCCGGCTGTCCCAAGCTCCGGCGATCGCGCCGGAGCATTCTCCGTTCGCCCGGGCTCACGGCACATGCTCCAGCTTCCTGTTGTGACGAGCATCCTCACCCGTTCAGGTGATTCCACCTGAAGGGGATCTGCTCTAGCGGTTGGTGCGTCCCTGCCGGTCCGGGTCCACTCCGCCCTGGGCGTCCGTGTCGTTCATCACGTCGCCCTCCGCGGTGTTCTCGCCCTCAATCGCCTCCGGGTTGGTGCCGGTGCGGGAGAAGATCCCCTTCGAGGTGCCGATGCCGGGGTTGCGTTCCAGGTCGTCCTCCGGTCGCGGCGTGCTGGCACCAAGCCCTCCCTTCCGTTCCTCCGGGCTCTTCGGATGCTTGCGACTGGTCATGCGGCCTCTCCGTCCTGAGAGGTCCTCAACGAAAACCTGGCGCCGAGTGTTCCCCGGCATGCCCTCGGCCCGGGAATGCCGGAAGGCGGTGCGCCGACGGCCCCTAGCCGCCTAGTACATGTGCTGCCCACCATTGATGGAGAGCGTGGAGCCGGTGATGAAGTCGGCATCGTCCGCGGTCAGGAACACCACGCCGCGGGCGATGTCGTAGGCCCGCCCCAGCCTGCCCATCGGGATGCGCGCGACAATCTTCTCCAGCACGTCGGGTGGCACCGCGCGCACCATCTCGGTATCCACATAGCCCGGCGCGATGGCATTCACCGTGATGCCGTTCCGTGCCCCTTCCTGCGCCAGCGCCTTGGTGAAGCCGTGGATGCCCGATTTCGCGGCGGCGTAGTTCACCTGGCCATACTGTCCCGCCTGGCCGTTGATCGAACCGATATTCACGATGCGCCCGAATTTGCGGGCGTTCATCCCGTCCCACACCAGCTTGCATAGGTTGTAGCAGGAGCCGAGATTGGTATCGATCACGGCGTCCCACATCTCGCGGCTCATGCGCCGCAGCGTCGCGTCGCGGGTGATGCCGGCGTTGTTCACCAGGATCTCGACGACGCCGACCTCCTGTTCGATGCGCTTCAGCGCCTTGGAGCACTGGTCGAAATCGGCGACGTCGAACTTGTAGCAGGGAATGCCGGTGCGCTTCGTGAAGGCTTCCGCCGCCGCATCGTTGCCGGCATAGCTTGCCACCACCTTCCGGCCGGCCTGCTGCAAGGCTTCGCTGATCGCGGCACCGATCCCTCGCTGACCGCCCGTCACCAATGCCACCCGTGCCATGAAGCGCACCCTCCTCGGTGTTTTTTACGCATTCCTAGGTCAGCGCGGAATCCGAAGCAGGATCAAGCGCGAAAGCCTCGGCGAGTCATCGCGTCAGATAGAGTATGCCGGCACGCCATGCATCCATGTGCCGGTCCTGCCCAGACAACCGGCCCTTGCGGACTCCATCCGGAGTTGCCTTCCCGGTCGAGGCCGGTGGACCGCCTTCCGTCCTGCGCCGGGGAGCAGGCCATTGCAGCATCGAGTTCCCCCCAGGCTCAGCGGCCGCAGGAGGACCGGAGCGGCATGGCCGTGCAAGCGGCGCGCCGGACTCCGTGCTGCAGGACGGCCGATGCGCTGTGGATCCATCGCATGCGCGAATCCTTCTTCGGGCAAGCTTGGCGTGCAGGTCCGCCTGGTCCAGCCTGCCGGCTGCCGGGCCGGGCCAGGGTCCCGCCGGTTCGATGGACGGAGGAAGCACATGCCAAGGTTCCAGGGGAAGGTCGTGCTCATCTCGGGCGCAGCGCGCGGCCAGGGCGCGGCCGAGGCGCGGATGCTGGTGGCGGAAGGTGCGCGCGTCGTCCTCGGCGACGTGCTGGAGGAGGAGGGGCGGCGCCTTGCGGCGGAACTCGGAGAGGCGGCTGTCTTCCTGCGCCACGACGTGACCGAGGAAGCCGATTGGACGCGCGCGGTCGAGGCTGCGGAACGGCTCGGCGGCGGACTGCATGGCATGGTCAACAACGCCGGTGTCTACGTGCCCCGGCCGCTGATGGAGACGGACACCGCGCTGTTCGAGCGCCACATGCGGGTGAACCAGCTTGGCTGCTTCCTCGGCATGAAGGCCGTGGTGCCGGCGATGGAGCGCTCGGGCGGCGGCGCCATCGTGAACATCTCCTCGGTGGCCGGTCTGCGCGGCTCGCCGAAGGCGATCGCCTACAGCGCGACGAAATGGGCGCTGCGCGGCATGACCAAGGCGGCGGCGGCCGACCTCGCCCCGCGCAACATCCGGGTGAACAGCGTGCACCCGGGGCCGATCGACACGGAGATGGTGAAGATCTGGACCAATGAACAGCGCGCAGCCCGCATCGGCCAGATTCCGATGGGGCGGATGGGCACGGCGGAAGAAGTGGCCAAGGTGGTGCTGTTCCTGCTCTCCGACGACAGCGCCTACATGACGGGGGCGGAGCTGGCGATCGACGGCGGCGCGAGCCTGTAGCGCCGCCCCTCTCGCGGCCCGGCCCGCGCGATCGGGTTCCGGCGGTGCCGATGCCGATGGACGGCGCCGCGGAGATGAGGCGGTTCCGCCCCGGCCGCCTCGCTGCGGCACAGGCATCGGCGGATGCGACCTTTCCCTGGGCGCCGAGGCGGAGCTGGGCTGGAACGAACCCCGGCTCGCCTCGGACGGACGCGGAGGGGCACCCGCCGTGATGACGGATGATCGCGGCGACGCAGGCAGCATGGTCGACGTCGCCATGCGGCTCCTTCCAGCGGCGAGCAGCATCCCGGCGAACCTGCATGGGCAGCACCGCGACTGTATGGCACTGGCCTCCTCCCGCCGGCGGGCGCGATCCTGGCTGCGAACGCTGCGGTACTCATGGCCCGTGCGGTACGGCCAGCCTGCCGTGCCACGAAGCCCGGGACAGGGATATGGCGCACGCGCTTGATCGCGGCAGGGCATCGGCGCTGCCTCCGGAGCCATGAGACGGAGGCCGGATGTCAGGCTGGAACGGCGCGACTGCCTACCACCAGTGGTGCCGATGCCAGTGACGATGGCCCCAGCCCCAGCCGCGGGAGACGCCGAAGCCCAGCGAGACGCTCGGGCCGTAGTAGTAGGGAGTGGGATAGGCCGGCGCCGCATAGCCGTAATAGGGCGGGGCATAGGGTACGGCATAGCCTGTCGCGGCGGCCGGCGGCGGCGCCACGCCGGCCTGCACCGTGTTGCCATTGCTTGCCATGCACTGCGCATAGGCCGTGTCGTAGGCCTGCTGCATCGCCACGCCTGAGGCCTGGGCGTTGTTCGCCCCGATCGCCGAGCCGGCCAGCAGCCCCGTTCCCGCCCCGATGG
>Ga0182748_1004903_pt1 | contig 10352 bp, 8 predicted proteins | sample eDN3rd37CKraftOP_FD_128877 | JGI IMG/M metagenome (GOLD analysis project Ga0182748, IMG submission 128877) | Enriched Organic Plus compost microbial communities from Emeryville, California, USA - eDNA 3rd pass 37_C Kraft OP (version 2) (version 2) ...
GACAAGCGGCGCGGCGCTCTCTAACTGAACGGCCTCGTGCCCAGGTGGCGGAATTGGTAGACGCACTAGTTTCAGGTACTAGCGGGTAACACCGTGGAGGTTCGAGTCCTCTCCTGGGCACCAGCACACCCGAAAGCCAGCGTTGGCGCTAACATCGGGGTGCTATTGAGCTTTTTCCCTCTCCTACTGGTACACAGGAGAGGTGCACATGATCATCGGAATGGCTCGGCCTTGGCGTCATCCCCAGACGGGGGTCTTCTACTATCGCGCTCGCCTTCCAGCCGAGCTGATTTCGACCCATCGAGGCTCGTCGATCTCAATCGACGTTGCGGGCTCTCCGGCGACGGTGAAGCTTGGGCAGGTGGTGAAGGTCTCTCTCCGCACTAAGGACAATAAAGAGGCTCGCTTGCGCCACTCGTCGGTGCAGAGCCAGCTTGAGCAGAGATGGGCGAGTGCAAATGGCAGGCCCGTCGCCCTTACCCAGCGCGAGATTAGCGGTCTCGCCGGTATCTGGTACCGGGACCTCGTTCTCACACACCAGGACGATCCGGGTTCAATCGAGGGGTGGGAAGCCTATCAGGACCTTCTATACGATGGCCTCGCAGCATTCGATAAGAGCAGCGACGGCATCGAGAGAGAGCCCTATCGCCCTAAAGAAGGCTATCGGCGCCTTGCGACCTGCTTTGACCTGAATGACTTCCTTGGACGACGCGGGTTGACGATAACCGACGAGAGCCGCGAGGCGCTTGTCCAAGAGGTAGCATGGGCGTTGATCAACGCCTCGGCCACTCTGATCCGGCGAGCGGGTGGAGACTACGGCGCTGACAAGTTTGTACAGCGGTTCGCCGAGCCGCCCAAGATTGGCAAGGCTGCCTCAACTAATCCACGGTCCGCGAGTGGCGTAACCCTCGTCACCTTATTCGAGGGGTGGGCGAAGGAAAGCGACCCGAAGCAATCCACGCAAGACCTGTGGCGCAGCCATTTGGATCGCTTCATCGAGTTTGTTGGTCACGACGACGCACAATCCGTTTCTCGCGCCGACGTGGTTCGGTGGAAGCAGCACCTGCTCGATTTGAACAACTCCCCAAGGACGATCAATGGCAGCAAACTAGCTGCCCTCAAAGCGATCTACCGATGGGGAGTTGAGAACGAGCTTTGCGAGGCCAATCCGGCTCAAGGTGTATCGGTGCGGCGGTCGGCTCGCGCCGAAGATGCCATGCTTGGTTTCAGCGTCGCTGAGGCTCAGACAATCCTAGCCGCAGCACTCACGGCCGATGACGCTGCTTGCCGGTGGGTGCCGCAGCTTTGCGCACAATCCGGCGCTCGCGTCGGCGAAGTGTGCCAGTTGCGGGCAGAAGACATCGGCTGCGAGAGAGACGTCTGGTTCATGCACCTTCTCGCCTCGGCAGGATCGGTGAAAAACGTCAGATCGCAACGACGCGTACCGCTACATAGCTCCATCGTTGCGGCGGGCTTCCTTGACTTCGTGAAAGCACAGGGCAGTGGCCCACTCTTCTACGACCCCAAGAAGAGGCGCCCAGGTGCGAAGAAACCCCAAGCGCAGATCGTGGCAAAGAGGGTGGCCAATTGGGTCCACACGCTCGGGCTGAACATTGGCAAGGATGCGCGGAAGGCCCCCAATCACGCTTGGCGGCATTTCTTCCGTACTCTCGCTCGCGATGCGGGAGTGGCCGACAGCGTCGCCAGCGCCGTTCTCGGCCATCGTCCAGCAACGGTCGGCGAAGGCTACGGAGAAACGCGGCTGAGCACGATGGCAGAGGCTATTGAGCGTATGGCCCTCAAGGAGCTTCTAAACCCGCGTCCGAGCATCAAGTAAAGTGCATCTATTGAAATAGCTCGCTTATAGGTTGTTGATAGTCCTGCGGCGCGTGTTGCTCCGGATTGGAGACAAAGCCATCATCGCCGCATGAAACTCACCGACTTCACTGTCACCGAATATCAGAGCGTCCTCTCTTCCGGAAAGGTCGAGACGAAGCAAATTACCTGCCTCGTCGGCAAGAACGAAGCGGGCAAATCGGCTCTATTGAAGGCGCTTTACCGGCTCAATCCAATAGTGCCGGAAGACGGCAAGTTCAGCGTGACGGATGACTATCCTCGCCTCGAAGTCGGCGACTACGAAGATGAAGTCGCAGCGGGCAAGCGCCGCCCGGCCATAGTTATTGCTGCGACCTTCGAGCTAGAAAAAGACGATCTCACGGAACTGAGCGATCAACTCGGCGATAAAGCGCTGAAGAACCGCCGCGTACGGCTCTCGAAGGGGTACGAAAACAAGCTTCTCGTTTCAGTTGACCCTGATGAGAAGGCGATCTTGACCTTCCTCAAAGGAAAACTCCCCACGGAAGCCAAGGAGGCGACGCAGGCGGCTAGTACGTGGGCCGAGTTACATTCCGCATTGGAACCGTTCAAGTCAGACGCAACTGTCGCCCCCATCCACGCGATCTTGGGAGGGCTCGGCGAGCAGCCCCTAAGCCTCTACGTGTGGACAAAGTGGCTCAAGAAGCACTTTCCAACGTTCCTGTATTTCGACGAGTACTATCAGCTCACAGGCTGCGAGAACGTTGACGAGCTGATGAAGCGCAAGGCCGAGAACCGGCTGAAGCCATCGGACCAACCACTGCTGGGACTGGTCGAGACTGCGGGCCTAAAGCTCGACCAGCTTCTAAACGCCCAGCGAACTCAAGAGATAAAGAACAAGCTCGAAGGCGCAGGCAATAGGCTCACCCGCCGCATTCTCGACCATTGGTCTCAGAACCGGCATCTAGAAATGCGCTTCGACGTCCGCCCGGCAAAACCCGGCGACCCCGAAGGGATGCGAAGTGGCCAGAACATTTGGGGTGAGGTTTACGACAAGCGCCATCTCGCGACGACCGGGCTCGGAACGCGCTCGCGGGGCTTCGTCTGGTTCTTTTCTTTCGTCGCTTGGTACACCACGGTCCGCAACCGAGGTGACAAAGTTATTCTGCTTCTCGACGAGCCGGGACTGACCCTCCATGGCCGCGCACAAGGGGACTTACTGCGCTATTTTGCGAAAGAACTCGCGCCGCATCATCAACTAATCTACACGACCCACTCGCCCTTCATGATCGATCCTCAGCACTTCGATCAAGTGCGCATCGTGCAGGACAAGAGTGTCGATATTGACGGACTGCCTAAGGAGGAACAGGGAACCAAGGTCGTAGCGGAGGTTTTCGACGCGACAGATGATAGCCTTTTTCCTCTTCAGGGAGCTTTGGGCTACGACATTCATCAGACACTGTTTGTCGGCCCTAATACTCTCTTGGTCGAAGGTCCCTCCGACATGCTCTACATCAACGCAATGTCTTCGCTGTTGGAGCGCGAGGGACGCGAGGGCTTGGATGGCCGGTGGACACTTGCGCCGGTTGGCGGCGCGTCGAAGATCACCGCTTTTGTTCGCCTCTTGTCCAATCAAAAGGGTATGAACCTCGCGGCCCTTATCGACATCCAGGATAAAGATCGACCCGCTGTTGAAAACCTGTATCGCGACAAGCTGCTAAAGAAGTCTCACGTGCTCACATACGCGGATTTCACCAGCACGACAGAAGCCGACATTGAAGACATGTTCGAGCATGATTTCTACCTCGACCTCGTCAATGCGGAGTACAAGGGGCAGTTGCCCTCAGCGCTTAAGCCAAAGGACTTAAAGTCGAAGGCACCTCGACTGCTTTCACGGCTGCAAGCACACTTCGAGCAAACGCCTTTAAAGAAGGGCACCTTCGGGCACTACCGACCTTCCCGCTATTTCCACGAGAACCTCGATAAGCTCGCTGCATCTATTTCGGATGTCACGAAGGAGAGGTTCGAGAAGGCATTCAAAGCCTTGAATGCGCTTCTCTAAGCCGTATTCGGCTCCGCTGAACTCAGGTCACTGCGGGACGAGAGAAGAGCGACGCTTCAGATTTCGTTCCGCCATTGCTCGATAAACTGACGAGCGGCCTATACCGAGCTTCTTTGCAACCTCGGTCGGGCGCTCTCCGGCCGCTAGCATCGCTTCGACCTCACCAGCCTTAGCTCGAGCCGTGGGGGCTCGACCTTTGAACTTCCCCTCGGCCTTCGCCTTGGCGATGCCCTCACGCTGGCGTTCTAGCATCATGTTCCGCTCGAACTCGGCGACTGAGCCCAGCACCTGAAGCATGAGCTTGCCCGTGGCCGTGCCCGTGTCGAGGTTCATGTTGAGGATGCGAAGACCGGCTCCCCGCGCTTCGACGCGGGCAACAATGTCGAGCAAGTCCCTCATTGAACGCGCGAGCCTATCAAGCTTTGTCACGACCAGCGCGTCGCCGTCGCGCAGGTAGTCAATCGCGGCCTCCAACCCTTCGCGCTCAGCGGCCGATGAAACCTGTTCAGCGAAGACCTTCTTACAGCCCGCCGCTTCTAGGTCCCTCTTCTGCGCCTCGAAGCCCGCGATCTGCTCAAGCGTCGAGGTCCGTGCGTAGCCAATGTCCATGTACCAATCCCCAATCGTCCCAAATAAGTTAAAAATATTGTGACACATTCGTCCCAAAAGTAAAGAACGATATATGTGGAACATCTGTTCCTGGTGTCCGCCGCCAATTTGGATGGCCGCCTAGACCTGGGTCTATTGGGGCATTGGGCGCTCTCTCGTCCTCATAGGATTTATGCCGAGGATGGAAGGGGCGTGGGCCCAGCGTTAAAGGGTGGCCCCCGGGGTTCCGGAGAGGTTCACGCGCGACATCCGGCATGGGCAGGCTGCCTGGGCACGAGCGACCTACCCCCCATGGGGGGACTTTTACCCAACTGATTTCAAAGGATGGGCCTTCGGACGCTCCACCCAAATCATGGGGGTGTCCAATTGGACATCCTAGGGAATAGACAGGTTCACTATTGGAGCTGTGGAGTTTGAGACGCTCGTGCTTTCACAAGCCGAGGAGCAACCCTAAGGGTAGGTGGGTCCTGGGAATGGGGGCGATCCGTGCAGTTCGCAGTGAAGAGACTGACAATGTCGGACCTCACCTTCTTTGAGGTTCAGTACCGACGCCAACAGCAGGAGGCCAAGGCAAAAAACGAACATGGAAGCAAGCAGAAGGGCATAAATCTGAATGCCGACGTGTTTGTGGACATAGCCTTTCCGGCTGCACGTGGAGACGGCACACGGCAGAGGTTCAATCTCCCCCTGACGATCTACGGCCCGGGGGTTAGAGGAGAGCCCCAAGTAGTAACCCGGAAGGTGATTTCGGCTGCGGGTGGCGCAAAGAACTGGCGACTGAACGGCGAGCTTATCCCCGATCCTGATTTTGACCCTGGGCGATATAATCGCCTCGCGCCCGGAGACTTGGCCCTCTTTGGGTTAGAGGGCGACCCCACGCCAACCGCGATCTACATCGTCCTCATCTCCCGGTCCGAAACCGACGACCAAACTCTCTATGAGGCGCTTGGCAACGCGTTGGGCAATCGCTCGATGACGATACTCACGTCCGCACAGATGGAAGCCGTCGTGGACTTGGCTGCTACTGACCACCCCATCCGTGAACTGTTTGATGCCGAGCTAGACCTTTCGCTTGAGGAAGCCGCCTTGGGGTCTCCTGAGGCCGAAGAACGGCTCAGAAGACGCACCTCGCCTCGTCGGACTACGACGGAGGCAATGCGAGCGGCACGATTGGAGGCCGAAGCCACCGGCTTGCGAGGGGAGGCGCTGCTGAATGAATGGCTTCGCTCACAGCAGGCAACAGCTGTGATCTCAGACTTCAAATGGATCTCCGAGGAGACGCCCCTGAACCCATGGGACTTTGAGGTAACCGAACCGGACGGCACATTATCGCGCATCGAACTCAAAACTACTAAAGGCAGTTTCGGTACGCCGTTTCACTTGAGCCAAAGTGAAGTAGCTTATGCAGCCGATGCCACCGCACCTAAAACGGACCTCTACCGAGTGTACGAAATCTCCGAAGGGGTGGGTAAACTCGCAATTTCGGAAGACATCGGGGAGTTCGCGAGAGAAATTCTGAAACGCGTTGCAGGGCTCGGACCTGGGATCGTTCCAGAGAGCTATCTCGTGGACGTGTCGCGGCTTGGCAACTGGCGTCACGTCGGAGAGATTTCAGCGCATGATGGTCCCGACGATACGCAAACGTCTCCGTGATCACTCCGCAGCGATCATCGTCCGCGTCCGTTGAGGCTCAGGCTTCCGCACTCTGAGGAGAGTGGCCATCACAAGTTCGGCTATCCGCTTGGCCATCAGCGGCGGCACTGCGTTACCGATCTGACGGAACGCCGGGTTCATTGTGCCACAGAAGCGGAACCCATCCGGAAAGCTTTGCAACCGCGCAGCCTCCCTCACACTGATCACCCTGGCTTGAGAGCCATCATAATGGATGTGCGAGTAGGTATCCTTTCCTATGTGCGCCAACAGGGTTCGCGAGGGAAAATCTGGACGCAGCTTCCACCATCGGTTGGGAAAGTTGTGAACCGGATAGGGGGGAACCATCTCTCGATAGAGACCCTGCCGTTCGGCGTCGCTCATCTTTCTACGTTTCTTCCGCTCCTCTGACACGATGCGTGCCTCCCAGAGCCTTACTGCCGTGCTGTGCGCGGCGGGATATTCGCCACCATTTGGCATGTTGCGGAAGATGTCCGCATCTCTCGGAAGAGACCGGATCACGTGATCTACGAGACCTTCCGGCCGCGCCTCGAAACCGGGCCAAGTGCGCATCATCTTAGCGTATTCAGACAAGGGCCTCTTCGGCTTCCCGTATCCAACGGGTTTATCGAAGCGACGCGCTCCCCGCTTCATCTCACCGTCCAGGTGCTCCGTAATTGGGGGTAGATCGCCTATCGCTTCCGCACAAGAAACCGGTCCGGGCAAATGCTCGTCGCCTAGGTCCGCCTGAACGAAGTGCCGATCTCCAAATAGGTCTAAGAACTTGAACGCAACAGCGCGAGTGCCCGCGTAACCGCTCGGCAAGATCATGTGTCGAGCTGCACGAGGAAACGTGACCTCACTCCCCAGCGCCTTGTGATACGCAAGGAGAAAGACCCTGTCCCTCATCTGTGGGACACCGTGGAAGGCGGCATTGATCAACGAATACTTCGCTACGTAACCTAACTGCTCCAACGCCTCAGCAATCTCTGCCATCACGTTGTGGCCGCCATAGTTGAGAGCGTCCGGCACGTTCTCCACCAGAATTGCCAATGGCTTCGTGGCTTTGACGTAGTGCAGATAGCGTAGGTACAGATTGCCTCTCGGGTCGATCTTGAATGCGCTAGGATGGTCGGCAATCTCACGAAGTTTTGCGCGTCCGACCCTCGCGTACGCTTGGCAAGGAGGGCCGCCGACCAGAACATCGAACGCGCTAGAGGCTTCACCCAGGCCCAGTTCAGCGGTCAGCTGGTCCGGCTCAGTGCGTACAATGTCTCTCGCACAACCATGCTGGCCGCTGTCTTTGAGAGACGCGTGTTTGTGGAAGTTGAGCGCGTGTGTTCGTGCCGCGATCTCGTCCAGCTCCACCGCGGCCTCGATAACAAAACCCGCTGCCTGAAATCCTAGGGAGATACCTCCACAGCCTGAGAACAGGTCTAGGACGCGTGGGGCATGTCCCTTTTTAAGTCGCGCGATTTTTTTCTGGATCGCATCCTTCCGGCTCGATGACTTCACGCCGGTTTCCCCCTGTCGCTCAAGAACTTGCGGACGCGCACCGACAACAGCTTAGTGTCTGACGTTTCACATTCCCACACCGTCAGCACGTCCCATCCACTGTTTTGCAGCTCTCTCGCGTTCTTACGGTCTCTCGCTACGTTTCGTGTAAACTTGGACTTCCAGAATGCCTTGTTCGACTTGGGGGTATAGGCCTTTGGGCATCCTGGATGACGATGCCAGAAGCATCCTCTTACTTCTATGATCTTCTGACGCCCCTTCATTACAATATCTGGATGCCCAGGAAGACCTGACACGTGTAGTCGATACCCAACCCTCAGGCTCCTTAGTATCCGCCTTACGGAAAGTTCGGGTCCGGTGTCTTTGCCACCGATCCTCCCCATCATGCGGCTACGCTGCTCACGTGAAACAATGTCAGCCATGGTTTCGGTCACCCTGAACTGAGACTGTCGGCTCCATAGCCTAGAACTCGTCGTTATCGTCGTAGAAGAGATCATCCTTCCACACTTCGATGAGCTTCTCGGGGAGGCGCTCCGAGTATCGCTCTATCGCCCTAGCAGCAAGCTGCGGCAGCTCCGGCCACTTGCTGCCGAAGGTCTTGCCGAGCTTCCTTGCCCAGTCGGCTATGATTGCCTCTTCCCAGGCATCATCCCTCTCAGACGACCCTTGACCATAGCGCTTGGCCTCAGCCCACGTCAGCCGACACACAAAGTCGCTCGCCGCTTGATCGCTAGAAGGCAAGCCGGCCGCCACTCCCTTCCTCTGCTCGGCCTCGGTGATCTCCTTGTGCTTCTTGCGCATGTTCGCGACGGTGCTCGCAGGGATGGTCGTTGCCCTACTGATTGCAGCCTTGGAGCCCTCTTTGAGGACGACCATCCGCCATGCTGCCTCAAGCTTCGACGCTCGCGTCATCGCCAGCTTATCTTGAGAGTTGCGTTGAACGGCTTCCCGAACCCCCTCTCGTATAGTTCCCTCAAACCACTCTACGGGGATTGGCGATGTGATCCCGAGCGCGGTGTAGGCCGCCAACCTGTGATGTCCATCGACGCAGACGGCATCGGCCCCGATCTGCATCACCAGCACCGGAGCCAACGCGGCCCCCTCTTGAGCCTTGAGCGACCTTCTAAGCTCACTGACGTGCTGCTCGTCTACGAAGCCCTCCCAGAATTGCCTCGGCTGAAATACCAACGGGGCCGTCTTGATGGCGCTCGGTGGTAGCATAGGTGGTCTCTCGCGAACTGGGTCGCCTCGCGTCTGGTACTCCTCAAGCTCGGCTACTGCATCGAAGTGGTTCTCAGCTTCTAACTTCATACCTTGCTCGATTGCTCAGTGAAGGGCAGCGCCGTCAATGCAAGCCTCTGCCTGTATTGAGCGCTGTATTCGATAAGTTGCTCCATCCGGTCGTGGATGAGGAACTCGGCAGCTCGCTCGGCCTGCTCACCGATCTCGCGAAGTACCAATCCCTCCGAGGCGGGGAACCATCTCAACGTGATGGTCCTGTTTGGTGCCGAGGGGTCGTGTACTGGCCACCTCTTCACCCGCCCGCCGCCGAGCCGGTTCAACACCTTCGCTATCTGGACGGTGCGATGCTCTGGCTTCGCCCGCTGGTAGTCGGCGGCGTAGCAAATTGCGACGCTGAGGATCGCCGCCAACGCCTCCTCCGGCTTCCTTCCTCGATCTCTGATCCGTGCCCATATCGACCGCGCTCGGTCCTTCGTGGGCACCCCTCGCAGGTTCTGCGGCTCTATAACCTTCCCTGCACTGAGCATCAGGCTCTCGACGGCGCCGAGCGCCGCCACGGCAAAGGGGTCCGTCCGGTTCTCCTTGATCCACGCCGCCGCCGCCTTCCTATGCGGGGCCAGCTGGGCTGCTTTGTACGAGCCTTTGAGAGGGTCGCCGTGGCGCCGATAGTGTTCGAGGTGGGCCTTGCAGAAGCGGCCTAGCCCGTCCCCTGAGGCGTTGCCTGGGGGCTTCGTACATCCGACCACCCAGCAGTGCTGGCGGCCGTGAGGATCGTTTGCCGCCAAGCGGTGCTTGAGATCACCTCGGCGGCGTTGGCGTCTGTCAGTCAAATAGGGCTCAAAGTTTGACTACCGCCGCCGCGCTAGGGGCAGCAGGAGATTTCACAGAAAGGGCGAGGTGCCCGACGGCGCAGGGGAAGTCAACCGGTTGTCGGCTGGTGCACAATGGTGGTACACACTCGCTCCGGGGCGAGGCGAAAAAGCTTTATACATCAATGCCGAGATCGCGGGCTTCGATAGTCCTCTCCTGGGCACCACCCCTTTCGAAAAATATAGGCAATAGCGGTGCTTAGAGCAGCGCGAAAATCCGCTCCTTCCGGCGCGAAGAAGGACTGGGTCGCCTCCCGGCTCGCTAGGCCCGCCTTGGGCAGCGCCCGTATCTACGCCCGAGCCCCGCGGCGAGCTTCCCTCACCACGTAGGGCGGCATCACGACGAAACTGCCAGGGCAATCGCCGCGCGCGCGCGGGCTCAGATCGCCCGTCAGACGTATTCCCCGCCACACCCATCTCCCCGACAATACCGATCACGCGACCTATCATCCAGGAGCCTATGTTCGTTCTTGCAGGCGTAGAGGCTCAATCGGGTGCGCCGTCCGCAAGAGCCGAGAGGCGGGAGAAATCGTGGACAACAACCCTCTGGCGTCCGCACTCGACGAGCCCGCGCGTTTCCCACGCGCTGA
>Ga0182748_1004904_pt1 | contig 10351 bp, 7 predicted proteins | sample eDN3rd37CKraftOP_FD_128877 | JGI IMG/M metagenome (GOLD analysis project Ga0182748, IMG submission 128877) | Enriched Organic Plus compost microbial communities from Emeryville, California, USA - eDNA 3rd pass 37_C Kraft OP (version 2) (version 2) ...
GATGGCGTATTGCACGTTCATCAGGCCGCCGACATTGAGCGCGAGCGCGAGTTCCTTCGTCTGGCGCTCGAGCTCGGCGATCGTCTCGGGCGCGAGCGAATAGGGCGGCAGCGCGCAGGCCGAGTCGCCGGAATGGATGCCGGCTTCCTCGATGTGTTCCATGATGCCGGCGATGAAGGTGTCCTTGCCGTCGGCCAGGCAGTCGACGTCCACTTCCGTGGCGTCGGAGAGATAGCGGTCGATCAGCAGCGGGCTCTTCTGCGAGACGACCAGCTCGGACGGCTTGTCGAGCGTGGCGGCGAGCCGCGCCACGTAGCGGTCGAGCTGCGCCGGGTCGCGCACGATCTCCATGCCGCGGCCGCCCAGCACGTAGGACGGGCGGATCACCACCGGATAGCCGATCTCGTCGGCGATGGCGCGCGCGGCGCCGGGCGAGGTGGCGATGCCGCTCTGCGGCTGGTGCAGCTTGAGCTTGTCGAGCAGCTTCTTGAAGCGGTCGCGGTCCTCGGCGAGATCGATGGCGTCGGGCGAGGTGCCGAGGATCGGCACTTTCGCCTTGTTGAGCGGCTCGGCCAGCTTGAGCGGGGTCTGCCCGCCGAACTGCACGATCACGCCGTGCAGCGTGCCGTTCGAGCGCTCGGTGTCGATGATCTCCAGAACGTCTTCCGGCGTCAGCGGCTCGAAATAGAGCCGGTCCGAGGTGTCGTAGTCGGTCGACACCGTCTCCGGATTGCAGTTGACCATGATGGTCTCGAAGCCGGCATCCTTGAGCGCGAAGGCGGCGTGGCAGCAGCAATAGTCGAACTCGATGCCCTGGCCGATGCGGTTCGGTCCGCCGCCGAGGATCACGACCTTGTTGCGATCGGAGGGGCGCGCCTCGTCGGCGGCCGCGCCCGCGAAGGGCGCCTCGTAGGTCGAATACATGTAGGCGGTGGGCGACGCGAATTCGGCCGCGCAGGTGTCGATGCGCTTGAACACCGGGCGCACGCCGAGCTTGCGGCGCGCCTCCGTCACCGTGTCGGCATCGGTGCCGGTGAGCTTGCCGAGACGCTTGTCGGAGAAGCCCATGGCCTTGAGTCGGCGGAACGGACCGGGAGTCGAGGGCAGGCCCTTCTCCTTGACCTCGGCTTCCATCTCGACGATGCCGCGGATCTCGGCGAGGAACCAGGGATCGATGCGGCAGGCATTGTGGATCAGTTCGTCGCTCGCCCCGAGCCGCATGGCTTGCGCCACCTTGAGCAGGCGGTCCGGCGTCGGCATGCCGAGCGCGGCGCGGATGGCGTTCTTGTTGTCGGGATCCTCGACGGTCTTGGCGGTATCGAAGCCCTCGATGGCGATTTCGTCGAGGCCGGAAAGCCCGGTTTCCAGCGAGCGCAGCGCCTTCTGCATCGATTCCTGGAACGAGCGGCCGATCGCCATGGCCTCGCCCACCGATTTCATCGAAGTGGTGAGCACCGGCGAGGCGCCCGGGAATTTCTCGAAGGCAAAACGCGGGATCTTGGTGACCACGTAATCGATGGTCGGCTCGAACGAGGCGGGCGTGGCGCCGCCGGTGATGTCGTTGGCGATCTCGTCGAGCGTGTAGCCGACCGCGAGCTTGGCGGCGACCTTGGCGATCGGGAAGCCGGTCGCCTTGGAGGCGAGCGCGGAGGAGCGCGACACGCGCGGATTCATCTCGATCACGACCAGCCGGCCGTCGGCCGGATTGACCGCGAACTGCACATTGGAGCCGCCGGTCTCCACCCCGATCTCGCGCAGCACCGCGAGCGAGGCGTCGCGCATGATCTGGTATTCCTTGTCGGTGAGCGTGAGCGCCGGCGCGACGGTGATCGAGTCGCCGGTATGCACGCCCATCGGATCGATGTTCTCGATCGAGCAGATGATGATGCAGTTGTCGCGCTTATCGCGCACCACCTCCATCTCGTATTCCTTCCAGCCCAGCACCGATTCCTCGATCAGCACTTCGCTGGTGGGGGAGGCGTCGATGCCGCGCTCGACGATCTCGATGAATTCCGACTTGTTGTAGGCGATGCCGCCGCCGGTGCCGCCCAGGGTGAAGGAGGGGCGGATGATGGCGGGCAGGCCGATATCGTCGAGCGCCTCCAGCGCCTGCGGCAGCGTCTTGATCTGGTGCGAGCGCGGCGTCTCCAGCCCGATCTTCTTCATCGCCTCGCGGAACAGCTCGCGGTCCTCGGCCTTGTCGATGGCCTCCGCGGTGGCGCCGATCATGGTGACGCCGAACTTGTCGAGCGTGCCCATCTTCTTGAGCGAGAGCGCGCAGTTGAGCGCGGTCTGCCCGCCCATGGTGGGCAGCAGCGCGTCCGGCCGCTCCTTCTCGATGATCTTGGCGACCACCTCGGGCGTGATCGGCTCGACATAGGTGGCGTCGGCCAGATCGGGGTCCGTCATGATCGTGGCCGGATTGGAATTGACCAGGATGACGCGGTAGCCCTCGTGCTTCAGCGCCTTGCAGGCCTGGGTACCGGAATAGTCGAATTCGCAGGCCTGGCCGATGACGATCGGGCCGGCGCCGATGATCAGGATCGATTTTATGTCGGTGCGTTTGGGCATCAGTCCCGCAGTTTCTCTTCGTTATTCCGTGACGCGTCACCCGGATCGCGCGGCGCCGCGCAGCGGGCGGTGCTTCGCGCGGACCCGCTGGCGCCATCCGAACACGGGTGACGGCGCGGAACCGAAATCCAGGGACTAAGGACGAGACCTCGCCGCTTTGCTCCGGAATCCCGGCTCGCTCGCTGACGCGCGCCCCGGAATGACAGGGCACAAAAAAAGGGCGCGCCTGCTGCGCGTCCCTCGGACCGCGCCAAGGACATCAGACCTCGCGCGCGAGGGGTCTTTAGACCAGAATCGCCGGGCAGGGAAGGGGATGCCCGGCACCGGCCACAGTTTGGTTGCGAGCGGTACCGGCTGCGCGGGCGGGCGGCGTGCCGTTCGCGTCGACGGCCGGTCCGGCCGGCACCCTTCGCTGCCGGAACCCGCATTCGGAACCAAGTTTTGTAACCCGAGTTAATGGGCGGGACGTCAAACCGCAGGTGGGGGAGAAACAACAGTCTTTGAAAGGACGCCCCCATGAAGATCTTCGCAAAATCGGCGGGGATTCTTGGTCTAGCCGGGCTCATGAGCCTCGCCATCCCCGCTGTCTCGAACGCGCAAGCACCTTTCGACACCTGGGCTCACGTCGCGACCCCGGCACCCAACGGACTGTGCTGGATTCCGACCGATCTCGGTTACGTCAAGGAATTCGGTTACGGCTATTGGGGCCTGTGCCCTTCGACGCGACGGTCGGCCGCGCTCGCCCGCGCCGAGGCCCGCGCTGAGGCTTGGCGCGCCCGCGCCGAGGTTCCGATGCCGGCGATCGGCATGCCCGACACCTGGGCGCATGTCACCAACCCGGCGCCGGGCGGGGTCTGCTGGCATCAGTCGGACCTCGGTCCCTACAAGGAGTTCGGCTACGGCTATTGGGGCGACTGCCCGGCATCGGCGGCTCCCGCCGCAGCCATGCGCGCGCGCGCGCAGGCGCCCAAGTCGAGCCGCAAGAAGAGCTATCGCTAGCGTCGGTTGATCGCCGGCAAGGCCGAAGTCCCGCTCTTCGCGAGCGGAGGGCGGGACTCGGACGATTGGAGGCCCGAGCTGGAATCGAACCAGCCTGGAAGACCTTGCACGGCTTCGCGTTACCACTCCGCCACCGGGCCGGCCGCAGCCATAGGCCCCCCGGCCTTGCCGGATCGTAACCGCCGCGCCGCGCCGCGCCCGGCACGGCTTTCGCGGTTAACGCATCGTTACGCCGCGCGGCAGAGAAACGTCATGCGCCGCTGATTGTGGCCGATATTGTGCGGCGAGCGCGAGGCCGCGAAGCCGGCCTGCTGGAGCCGTTCCAGCATGGCGGCCTCTTCGTAATGCGACAGGCCGACGGTGCTCTTCAGCTTGAGATAGTCCGACACGAAAATCCGCATCAGCCCGAGCACGGCGGCGAAGAAGAAGCCGTTGGCGGCGCCGAAGCGCAGCAGCGCCAGCGCGGCGGCCGGCGCGGCGAAGCGCGGCGGGATGATGTCGCCGAGCACGAACAGGCCGTCCTTCTTGAGCAGGCGGCGGAACACCGCGAGCAGGCGGTCGAGCTCCTCGCCGGAGAGATATTGAGCGACCGAATGCAGCACGATGAGATCGAACGAGCCCTCCGGCCGCGCCGCCGCTTCCTCCGGCGTGAGCACGGAGATTTTCGGATTGCCGGCATAGCGCTGGCCGAGCGCGGCGCGCACATTGGGGGCGGCCTCGACCATGGTGAGATGGCCGGCCTTTTCCGCGATGAGATGGGCGGACGTCGCCTCGCCGCAGCCATAGTCGAGCACCGACGCCGTGGGCGAGGGCACGTAGCGGCAGATGTCCTCGGCGATGGTCCGGTAATGCACGTCGCGGTGACGGGCATTCACGTAAATCACCGAATGCTTGAAATCGTAAAAGCTGATCCAGTCCATAGGACGAATGGTCGGGTCTTGTGGCGAACCCGCGGGAAAGGCCGATCGCAGGCCTTATAGCATCGGCTTCGGGAAAAAATAGATCCGGTGCGCCGCAATAAAAAAAGCGGCGTTCGCAGCGCAGCTTCGCCGGCGGATACCCGACGAAGGTCGCACCGCCCGGGCGACGATTTTCGCGCGCCCGACATCACGCCGTCATCGACCTGGATTGATTTCCCGCTCCGGGGGATGGGTGCGTGCGTTCGAGCGCAGCGCGACCCTTCCGCCTGCCGAGCCAGGGGCGGGGAGGGACCAGTGCTGGACCGACTGTTTCACCGCGGCGTGGTCGCTGCCGTCATTCTTTTCGTGTCGCTTGCCGGCGCGCCGGGCGGCGGCGCCGCGGCCACCGCCGAATTGGCCGAGCCGCCGGTCTTCGCCAGCATCAATCACGTGCTCGATCTGCTCATCGTGGCCAGGCCCGAGCCGGTCGATCTCGATCCGTTTCGCGTGACCGGCTGGGTCTACGACATCTGCCGGCGCCCGGCGCGCGGCAACAGCTGTCCGGCGCGGTCGGTCAGCCATTATGGCGGCACGCGCCTGCAACTCGCCAAAGGCGACACGCTCAAGATCCGCCTGGTGAACAAGCTGCCGCCCGACGTGGGGTCCAAGCACCAGTACGACCCGGGTTTTGAATACCTGGTGCTCAACCCCACCAATCTGCACACCCACGGCATGCTGGTGTCGCCGCATTTCCCGACCCTGACCAATCCGACCTATGGCGACAATGTCTTCGTGTTCACGCTCAATCGCGCCAACGGGCCGCCGCCGGCCGGCTCGTACCTGCATGGGCTCGATCTGCGCTACGGCTTCACGGATTATGAGATCAAGATCCCGCGCAGCCATCCGTCGGGCCTGTTCTGGTTTCACCCGCACGCCTACGGAATCTCGAGCAACCAGATTTCCGCGGGCATGGCCGGCATCATCACCGTCGGCCAGCCTTCGGACTATATCTGCACCACCGCCTGCGGCGTGCCGGCGAATCTCCCCGTCCGCCACCTGATCTTGAAGGATACGCAGGTCGTCCCGCCGGGCGTCCTGCAGGATCAGGAGGACCCGCTGTTCTGCGACTTGCGGCGCGCGCCGCAGGATCCGGCGCGGCGCGGGGCCTGTCTGGCGGCCGCGGGCACGGGAACGGGCCGCGACCGCGGGCGCTGGTTCTTCACCGTCAACGGGCAGCAATATCCGAACGTCACGGTGCGCGCGCCGCTCGGGGAGATCTGGCGCATCACCAATGCCTCGGCCAGCATCACCTACAAGCTGCAATTGCGCGACCGGCTGACGAACCGCAACATGCTGATGCAGATCGTCGCCATCGACGGCGTCAGCGTGACGCCGGATGACGGCAAACCCTCCTGCCCGCGCTCCGGCAGCCAGGCGCCGACCGGCGCGCTTTGCGTGCGCGAACTGATGATGTTTCCAAGCTCGCGCGTGGAAGTGTGGGTGACCTATCGCGACGCCGACGATCTGCCGGCGCGGCCGCCCGCCGGCGCCCGGGCGGTGCTGCGCCAGGCCGGCATGCAGACCGGCCCGGGCGGCGACGCCTGGCCGCAGGTGGATCTCGCCGCGGTCCGCTTCGCAGATGGCGGCGTGCGGTCGTCGCCAATGCCGCCGGCGCTGGCGGTCAATGGCGAGGCGAGGGCCTTGGCCGAGCCGGTGCAGATCGCGAAGGAACTGGCCGCCGACAGCCGGGCTTTTCCCGCCGCGCCGGCCTGCAAGCCGCTACCCGCGGGGCACAGCCGGCGGATCTTCTTCAATTCGATCCCCGCCAAGATCGAATCGGGCCCGCAGCCGGCCGAAGGCGGCGAGGGCGGCCGCTTTGGCCTGGGCTATGAGGAGCTCGACGAGAATGGCAAGCCGGTCCCCGGCACGTTCGTGGACGTGTCGGTGTTCGATTTCACCACGCCGCAGCTTTGTCTGCCGCTGGGGCCGCACAACACGCCGGTCAAGGAACGCTGGCAGCTCGTCAACCTTTCCGCCGAGGATCACAACTTCCACATCCATCAGACCAAGTTCAGGCTGCTGTCGCAGGATGTGGTCGATGGCGACACGGTGCCGAAAGGGGACGGCGTGCTGCACGACAATGTGCCGGTCGGGCACGCCGACGGCACCTGCAACGCGGTGGCGGATTGGCGTGCCGGCAAATGCCGCGCGCATCCGGTCTGGGTCGAGATCCCGTTCAGCATCGCGGGCAACTATGTCTACCACTGCCACATCCTCGAACATGAGGACGGGGGCATGATGGCGCATATCCGCGTGCGCGCCTCGCCGTGATGCGCGGGCCGCACGCGATCGGCCGCGCCGGCGCGGCCGTGCTGGTTTTTATTGGTTGGCTGGCCGGTTCGCCCGGTCGGGCCGGCGAGGCGAGCGGCCCTTCGCTCGCCGCCATTCAGGTCGCCTATGAGAGCGCCAAAAGCGAAGCCGGGGGCGTCCACGACGACGGGCTGGTGATCCGCGCGGCGGACTGCCAGCAGGATCGTCCCGGCGCCTATTCCTGCCAGATCACCTTCACGGCCTCGGGCGGCGCGGCCGGGCGGCTCTATTTCGACGTAATCGGCATCGACCGCCGGCCGGCCGGCTGGACGCTGGTCAGCGGTCTCTGCAAGCGCCACGACTGACGGCGGGCGGCCGGCTCAGGCGATCTTGCGCTTGGCCTGCCGCATCATCTCGACGAAGCGCGTGAACAGGTAATGGCTGTCGCGCGGGCCCGGCGAGGCCTCCGGGTGGTACTGCACCGAGAACACTGGCTTGTCTTTGAGCGCGATGCCGCAATTGGAGCCGTCGAACAGCGACACGTGCGTCTGCTCGACATTGCCCGGCAGGCTGTCCTTGTCCACCGCGAAACCGTGGTTCATCGAGGTGATCTCGACCTTGCCGGTGGTGAGATCCTTGACCGGATGATTGGCGCCGTGATGCCCCTGATGCATCTTCACGGTCCGGGCGCCGAGGGCCAGGCCCAGCATCTGGTGGCCGAGGCAGATGCCGAAGGTCGGCGTGCCGGAATCGATGACGCGCTTGATGACCGGCACGGCATATTCGCCGGTGGCGGCCGGATCGCCCGGGCCATTCGACAGGAAGACGCCGTCGGGATTGAGCGCCATGATGTCCTCGGCCGAGGTGGTGGCCGGGACCACGGTCACCTTGCAGCCGGTGCCGGCCAGCAGGCGCAGGATGTTGCGCTTGACGCCGTAGTCGATGGCGACCACGTGGAATTCCGGCTCGCTCTGACGGCCGAAGCCCTTGCCCCATTCCCAGGGCGTCTCGTCCCAGGTGAAGCGCTGGCCGGAGGTCACCATCGGCACCAGGTCCATGCCGACGAGGCCCGGCCACTCGCGCGCTTCCTTTTTCAGCGCCGCGAGATCGAAATTGCCGTCCGGCGCATGCGCGATCACCGCATTGGGCATGCCCTTCTCGCGGATGAGCGCGGTCAGCGCGCGGGTGTCGATGCCGGCGAGCCCGACAATGCCGCGCGCCTTCAGCCAGTCACTGAGGTGGCGCGAGGCGCGGTAGTTCGAGGGCCGCGTGATGGCGGTATGCAGGATGACACCGCGCGCGCCCGGCGTGGCCGCCATGTTGACGGTCTCGATGTCTTCCTCGTTGGTGCCGACATTCCCGATATGCGGGAAAGTGAAGGTGATGATCTGCCCGGCATAGGACGGGTCGGTGAGGATCTCCTCGTAGCCCGTCATGGCGGTATTGAAACACACCTCGCCGACGGCATGCCCGATGGCTCCGAAGCCGAAGCCCTCCAGGACGGTTCCGTCGGCCAGCACTAAAAGGGCCGTGGCTTTGGGCTCCGCCCAAATCCCGGCCGGGTTCGCTTGCGTCTGGGTCATGGCCTCTTAGTTGCGTATTATGTATGGGAAGGCAAGAACCGCTGTTGACGATTGACCCTGCCCGGCGGGCGGACCCTGCCGCCCCGCCGTCCAGCCCCCGAAAAGGGGCGGCGTGCGGAGGGGGCGACGGCAAATTCGGAAGGAAAAGACCGTGCTGCGCGACGACATCAACAATGCCCTGAAAGAGGCGATGAAGGCCAAGAACGAGCGGGCGGTTTCCACCCTGCGCATGGTCAATTCCACCCTCAAGAACGCCGATATCGAGGCGCGCGGGGCGGGCAAGCCGGCGCTCGGCGATGCCGAGGTGCTCGCCGTCCTGCAAAAGATGATCAAACAGCGCCAGGAATCGGTCGAACTCTACCAAAAGGGCGGCCGCGAGGACCTCGCCGTGCAGGAGCGGGAGGAGATCGCCATCATCTCCGCCTATCTGCCCAAGCAGATGTCGGAGGACGAGGTGAAGGCGGCGATCGAGGCCGCCGTGGCCGAGACCGGCGCCGCCGGCATGAAGGACATGGGCAAGGTGATCGGCGTGCTGCGCGGCAAATATGCCGGCCAGATGGACATGGCCAAGGCGAGCGCCCTGGTGAAGGCGCGGCTGCAATAGCACGGCCGCCGGCCCGCGGCCGGCTTTTCCAGGCCAGCGCGCCGCCGGGCGACCTGTGGCCGGCCCGGCCGCCCGGGGGCCGCGCGCGGCCGGTGGCAGCCTCCCCGCGTTTGCTCCCGGCATACCCCTCCCGACCCGCCGCTGGCGGCGCCCGGCCCCGGCCGGCGCCGCAACGATTTTTCCTCTGCAAGGCGTGCGAAAGGCGAGCGGAACGCAAAAAGCTCGGCTAGGATCGCGCCGGCGCCGCCGGTTCGTCCGGCGGTGCCGCAACAACAATACAAAATGCGCAACAACCCTCGGGGGAGGAAACTATGAACCGACTTCTGGCGGCTCTCGCCGTGCTGGCGGCCGCGTCGTTTGCAACGGCGGCATCGGCCGACGATTATCCCAACCGGCCGATCCGCGTGCTCGCGACGTCGAGCGCCGGCGGCATCAGCGACATCTTCATCCGCGTGCTCGGCGACGCCATGCGCCCGCACCTGAACAACCAGCCCATCATCGTCGAGAACCGGCCCGGCGCCTCCGGCGGCATCGCCGCGCATGCCTGCCAGGACGCGGCGCCGGACGGCTACACGCTGTGCCTGCTCAATGTCGACGTGATGGCCTACAACCAATATCTCTTCAAACAGATCCCCTACGATCCGGAGAAGCTCACGCCGATCGTCAATCTGTTCCACCTGATCCAGGTGATGGTGGTCAATTCCGATCTCAAGGCGAAGACGGTCGACGAGCTGGTCGAGGTCTCCAAGCAGAAGAAGGGGACGCTGAGCTATCTCACCGCCGCGATCCCCTGCTACGTCTACATGGAAAGCCTCAAGCGCGAGAAGGGCGCCGATTGGGTACGCGTGCCGTTCAAGGGCGGCGGCGAAGCGACCAACGCGCTGCTTTCCGGCACCACGCCGATCGGCCTGTACGGGCTCGGCAACGTGATCGCGCATATCCGTTCCGGCAAGCTGACGCCGCTGGCGCTGGTCAACAACCTGCGCACGCCGTTGCTGCCGAACGTGCCGACGCTGGCCGACACCGGCTACAAGGGCGCGCCCTCGCAGACCTGGTACGGCCTGTTCGCGCCGCAGGGCACGCCGAAGGCGATCGTCGACAAGATCAACGCCGAGGTGCGGCGCGTCTTCGCCGACAAGGAGTTCGTCGAAAAATACGTGATCAGCCGCGGCCAGGTGCCGGCGGTCAATACGCCGGAAGAATTCGCCGCCGAGATCAAGGCGGACCGCGTGGCCGGCCAGCAGGTCGCGAAAGAGTCCGGCCTGCCGCTGCGGTAGGCCCGCTGCGCCGGGCCACCCGGCGCTCGTGATCGGCCCTCTCCCCTTGCGGGAGAGGGCTTTTTCATATCGGCGCGCCGTGCGCGCAGTGGGGCGCACAATGGGCGC
>Ga0182748_1004905_pt1 | contig 10351 bp, 10 predicted proteins | sample eDN3rd37CKraftOP_FD_128877 | JGI IMG/M metagenome (GOLD analysis project Ga0182748, IMG submission 128877) | Enriched Organic Plus compost microbial communities from Emeryville, California, USA - eDNA 3rd pass 37_C Kraft OP (version 2) (version 2) ...
CGCTGGTGCTGCTCGACCTGATGATGCCGGTGATGGACGGCTTCGCCTTCCTGGAGAAGGTGCGGGCGGTGCCGAAATATGCCGAGCTGCCCATCGTCGTGCTCACCGCCAAGGAGCTGACCGACAGCGAGCGCGACTTCCTCGCGCGCAACACGCTGCTCATCCTTTCGAAGAGCGCGCAGCCGATCGGCACGCTCGGCTCGGCGCTGGCGGCGATCGCCGGCCGGCCGCGCGGCTAGGGGAGAGCGCATGCCGAAGATCCTTCTCGTCGAGGACAATGAGATGAACCGCGACATGCTCTCGCGGCGCCTCTCCCGCAACGGTTTCGAGGTGGTGGTGGCGGTGAACGGGCAGGAGGGCGTCGACCTCGCCCACGCCGAGGCGCCCGATCTCATCCTGATGGATATGAGCCTGCCCATCCTCGACGGCTGGGAAGCCACCCGCCGGGTGAAGGGCGATCCGGCGACGGCGATGATACCGGTCATCGCGCTCACCGCCCACGCCATGGCCAAGGACCGCGAGGATGCGCTCGCCGCCGGCTGCGACGACTTCGACACCAAGCCGGTCGAGCTGCCGCGGCTCATGGAGAAGATCAACGCGCTGCTCGGGGCCGGCGGCTGACCGTCATCCAACCGTCATGTTGGAGCGTTAGCCGACTATCCTGTGGCGCGCGAATTGCAATGCGGGAAAGCGGATGTCGCGGCGGGTGTTACGTTTGCGGCAGGCGTGACGGGACAATGGGAAGGCGAATGCCGGCATCGCGAATGATGGGTGTCTGAGGCGATGGCGACGATTGCCCTGTTGTTCAGCGGGCTCGGGCTTTTCTTCATCGGGGTGCGCGGTCTTTCCGCCAATCTCGTGCCGCTGGTCGGACGGCGGGCGCGCACCGCCTTCGCCCGGGCGCTGCGCGGGCGGTTCAGCGCCGCGATCAGCGGCACGCTCGCCGGCATCGTGACGCAGAGCTCGACCGCGGTCTCCTGGATCATCGTCTCCTTCGTGCGCGGCGGCGTCCTGCCCGGCGGCCCGGCGTTGCTGGCGCCGACCTGGTCCAATGTCGGCACCGCGCTGCTGCCGATGATCGTCGCCATCGACACCGCGACGCCGGCCGGGCTGGTGATCGGCGTGGTCGGCTTCGCCACCTATTTCCGGCTGGCGCGGGGCGACCGGCTGCGCAACGCGCTGGAGGCCGCGCTCGACGGGGCGCTGCTGCTGTTCGGCATGTATCTGGTCTCGGTCGCGGTCGGGCCGGTGCGCGACCAGCTTATGCATCACCATCTGTGGCAGATGGCACTGGACAGCGCGTGGCTGCTGGCGCTGATCGGCGGCGCCTTCGCCCTGGCCGCGCAGTCCTCCTCGGTGGCGGCGGCGATTGCGGTGGCGGCGGTCGGGGGCGATCTGCTCGACCTCGGCGCGGCGCTGCCGCTGATCGCCGGCGCCAATCTGGCGGGGAGCATCAACAACGCCCTGCTGATCCCCGGCGAGACCACCGGCGGGCGCGTGGTGTTCGCGCTGCAGGTGGCGCAGAAGATGGCGGGCTCCCTGCTGCTGGCGCTGCTCGCCTGCGCGGCCGAGGCCTTCCCGCAGGAGGTCGATGCCCTGCTGGCCTATGGCGGCCACGATGCCGGCGCGCAGATCGCGATGGTCTTCCTCATTGCGCAGATCGTCGGCGCCGCGGCCGCCACCGGCGTCGAGTGGCCGGTGCGGGAGCTGCTCGCGCGGTTCATGCCGGCAAGCCCGGCCGAGACGCTGGCGCAGCCGGCCTTCCTGCTGCGCGAGGCGATGGACGATGCCGACGTGACCTTCGATCTCGCCCTGCGTGAGCTCGCCCGGCTGGCCGGGCGCCTGCCGCTGATGCTGGACGGCGTGCGCGAGGACGGCGACGCCGCGAGCCCGCCGCCGGCGACCCTGAAGGCGGCCGGCGACAGCCTTGCCGGCACGGTGAAGGGCTTCCTCGCGGCGCTGCTCGACGGCACGCTGACCCGCGAGCAGGTGTCGGTCGCCCTGCTGCTCGACGAGGCGGCGAGCAATGTCGCGGCGCTGCACGACGTGCTGGCCGAATTCGCGGCGGAGGCGAGGCTCGCCCGCGACGTGCCGACGGCGCGCCGGCTGGTGGAGGCGCTGCATGCCATCCTGAGCGCGGTCGCCGACCATGCCGACAGCCTCGGCGCCGAGGATCCCGCGCTGGTGCTCGGGCTGCTCGGCCATCGCGACCAGCTGATGGAAGCGCTGCGGCTGCGGCTCTCCTCGCAGGACGACATCGCCCCCGCGGCGCAGAACGCGCTGTTCCGCATGACCGTGCTGTTCGAGCGGATCGTCTGGCAGGCGCGCGGGCTGGTGAACGACTTCACCCAGGCGCATCGGGTGCTGGAGGCGAGCTAGGCAGCCATTCCCGCCGGGCATCCTCATCCTGAGGTGCCGCCGCAGGCGGCCTCGAAGGATGCCCGTCCGGGTGCGCTTGAGCGGGCATCCTTCGAGGCCCGCTGCGCTCGCACCTCGGGATGAGGATGTTAGGGGTGAGGGGGCGCCTAGGGGTGCGCCTCGTCGGCGAGCGCGACGGTGACGGTCACCACGTTGCGCCCTTTCTCGAAGCGGTAGGCGAAGGAGCTGGCGAGATTGCGCACCAGATGGATGCCGAGGCCGCCGACGCGCCGCTCCTCGAGCGTGCCCGTCAGGTCGGGCGGCGGCGCGGTGAACGGGTCGAAGGGGTCGCCGTCGTCGCAGAGCACCAGCTTCAGATGATCGCCGGCATGGGCGAGATGGACGGCGATCTCACCTTTGCGCCCGTTGGGATAGCCGTGCTCGATGGCATTGGCGAGGAACTCGTCGACCGCGAGCATGAGCCGCCCGGCGCAGCGCGCGGGAATCGCGTTGGCGGCGATGAAGTCCTCGAGCGCGTCCATCACCGGCTCGACCCGCGAGAGCTCGTTCGGCAGGCGCAGCTCGATCTCGCGGGTGCTCATGGGCGGTTTCCGGTGGGCGTTTCCGGCGCCGCGCGGCAGGGCGCTCAGGGCAGCGCGGCGAGGGCGCTTTCCCGGTTCGCATGGATGGGGATCAGGCTGGTGAAGCCGCTGACGTCGAAGATCTCGTGCACCTGCGGGACGAGCCCGCAGATGACCAGCGGCACGCCGGCGCCACGGGCGAGCTTGGTCGCCTTCAGCACGACGCGCAGGCCGGCCGAGCTGATATAGGTCAGCTCGGCGAAGTCCAGCACGAGCGCGCTGCTGCCCTCGGGAACGGTGGCGAGGAACTCGTCGAGCTTGTGGGAGCTGCTGCTGTCGAGGCGGCCCTTCACCGTGGTAATGACGATGTCCCGCTCGACGAAACGATCGATCTGCATTGCAACAAGCATCCCGTTGAAGCCGCTGGATGGTAAAGGACTATTGCCTGCCGCGGCGCCGCGATCCCACCGTCCCGCCGCAGCATTCGCCAGAACTAGCACAACGCCGGGGCGGCGCAAGCGCCGGGCCCGGACGGCGATCAGTGCTCGAAGCGCAGCGCCAGCGTCTGCCGCTCGCCGCGCTTGCCGAGCACCAGCTTGTCGGCCCGCTTGCTGAGCATGTAGCCCACGAAGCGCGCCACCATCCGGCTGTCGCCCAAAAGATCGTCCGGCGAGGGGCGCAGGGTGGGGATCTCCAGCGTCTCGCCCTTGTAGACCAGCACCACGTCGAAATTGTTCTCGTCGAAGCGGGCGACCATGTCGAGCCCGTCCTCGGCGACGCCGGTGTCGATCAGCATCTCCGCCGCTTCGGCGACCACGGGAATCGCGGCGGCGATGACGTCGCGCCGCGCGCCCCAGATGTCGCCCTGCTTCTCCAGGAACTCGGTGGTGAGGGTGAAGGGGTTCGCCTCGGCGGTGACGGGGATGGAGGCTTCCTGGCGGATGCCGATGCGGAAGAACAGGTTGAGCGCCACGGCGACGGCGGTCGAGACCGACAGCGGCGATTCCAGGATCGGATGCAGCCAGGCCGGTGTCGCCAGCACCAGCTCGGGCAGCAGCGCCACCGCGAGCCCGGCGATCACCGACAGGCCGACGGTGAAGATGCGCCGGTCGCTGAGGCGGCGGGACAGGATGAGGTCCATGCCGGCGACGATGAGGAAGGCCGACGCATAGACCAGGATCGCCCCGACCACCGGCGGCGGGATGAGGATGAGCGCGCCGATGAGCCGCGGCGAGAAGGCCGCGAGCAGGATCACCACGCCGGCGGCGGCGCCGATGCGCCAGGCGGTGGCGCCGGTGGCGAAGGCCACGCCGATGGCGGCGGAGGAGGAGGCGCTGGCGAAGCCGCCGCTCAGCGCCGCGCCCATGTCGGCGACGGTGTTGGCGCGGATGGCGCGGCCGGCCTGCTCCATGTCGGCGCGCCGCCAGTCGGCATCGTCCATGCGCTGCATCGAAACGACCGTCGAGATCATGTCGACGGCGGAGATGATGCCGGTCAGCATGGCCGCCGGTACCAGCGCCCAGGAGAAGGCGAGGCCCGGCCAGCCGACATGCGGCAGGTCGAGATAGGCGAGCTGCTCGAAGCTCTCGGCCGGGGCCGGCGCGATGCCGACGACCGCCGCGAGCGCCCAGCCCGCCGCGGCACCGATGGCGACGGCGAACAGCCGCAGCGGCCCGCGCGAGAAGACGGCGAGGGCGACGATGATGAAGATGGTGACGAAGCTGACCAGCGGATAATTGACGTCGAGCGGCGCGCCCGCCTCATGCGTCATGCCGAAGACGCGCCGGAGCGCCGCCGGTGCCAGGGCGACGCCGAGCATGGTGACGGCGACGCCGCAGATCTCCGGCGGGAACACCGCGCGCAGCGCCGACATGAAGCGGGTCAGCGAAAGCTGGGTGACGGCGGCGATGAGGCTCATCGTGGCGTAGAGCGCCGGTCCGCCGGCGGCGAGCGACTGCATGGCGAGCGGCAGATGCGGCGTGTTGGGCATCTGGATCAGCAACATCCCCGCGCCGGGCCGGGGCCGGCATTCGACGATGGTGGCGAGCCCCATGAAGATGACGCAGCTGGTGAGCAGGATCTGCGTCTCGTCGAAGCTCAGCCCGGAATCCTCGGCGGCGACCAGCGGATAGACCAGGAACAGCAGCGCCAGCGTCGCATGCTGCAGCCCGAGGGCGATGACGGTTCCGACCGGAGGCTTCTCGTCGGCGGCGTAGACGATGTTGGAAGGCTTGCGTGGCATCGGCGGGGAAGGCCTCGAAGGTCAGGCAGAAGATGCCGGAGGGCGGCCGGATCGGCGGCCGCCAGCCGGCGACTCTTCGCTCGGGAAAGCTGGCGAGGCGACTATGGGATGTCGCCGGGGACCGCTCAATAGGGCACGCGGTCGGCCTTGTCCTTGTACTTCTTCCAGACCTCGACCGCCTCGGGCCGCATGATCTGCACGCAGGTGATCGAGCGCTCGCCGATCGGCTTCCTCAATTCGGCATAGATCATGCTGTCGTCGAAGTCGCCATATTCCAGGGCGTCCGCATTGGTCGAGGCGTAGAACACCTTCTCGATGCCGGCCCAGTAGCTCGCCGCCATGCACATCGGGCAGGGCTCGGCGCTGGTGTAGAGGGTCGCGCCCTTCAGCTTGAAACTGCCGACCTTCCTGCAGGCGTTGCGGATCGCCTCGATCTCGCCGTGCCAGGTCGGGTCGTTCTCGGCGACGACGCGGTTGGCGCCCTCGCCGATGATCTCGCCGTCGCGCACGATCACCGTGCCGAACACGCCGCCGGCGCTGTCGATCAGCGAGGTCTTCTCGGACAGCTCTATGGCGCGCTTCATGAACTTCTCGTCGTCGCTCGTCATCGCATTTCCCTTGTGAGCGTGAGGAAGGCAGGCGGATCAGAACAGCAGGGATAGCAGCGCCATCTCCGCCGCATAGAGGGCAATGAGCAGGATGGCGCCGGCGATTTCGGCGCGGCGCCGGTGCCGGGGCGCGGGCGACAGCCACCAGCCCATGGCGGTGCGGGCGAGGCCGACCAGCGGCCAGGAGACCAGGGAGACGCTGATGGCGTTGCCGATGAAGGTGGCGAGCGTCGTCGGCAGGCCGGCGAGATGCGGGCTGAGGAAGCGGATCTCCAGCGCCACCACCGGAAACAGCACGAGCAGCACCAGCGCCGTCTGCTTCCAGGCCGGCGGCACGGCGCCGCTGGCGTCGGGCGCGAACCATGAGCCGAAGCCGGCGGCGAGCCGGCGGCTCGACCAGTGCGACATGGTGGGGTCGGCGCGGTTGAGCAGCGCCCTGCGCTTCGCCGAGGCGAGCCAGGCGTCGAGCTCGCCCGGCGTGGAGAAGCGCACCAGCGCCGTCCAATAGGGCGGGTCGCCGGCGACCGGCGCCTGCACGAAGGTGCCCATATAGCCCGCGGCGCGCGCCTGTGCCGCCTGGATCGCCTCGCTCCAGGCGAGGAACTCGGTCTCGCGGCCGGGCTCCACCACGGTGGTGATGACCTCGGTCACCGTGCCGAAGGCGTGGTAGTCCGGCGCGACCTCCTCCGGCAGCTCCGGCGCATCCGGAGCCCGCAGGCCGGCCAGCGCCTCCAGCTGCGCCGCGCGTTCCGGATCGGCGAGCCAGCGCTCCAGCGCCTCGTGCGAGGCGAAGCGCTGGACGACCTGCCATTCGCGGGAGCCGGCATAGGCGGGCAGGATCTCGACGCCGAGGAAGCCGGGTCGCGAAGAGGCGAGGCGGGTGAAGGCGGCCTGCCAGTCGGCAAAGGCGCCGGACGCCTCCGGCCGCACCGCGATGCGCGTCGCTACGGCGCTGACGGCGCTGCTCCTCACTTCGGTCGTCATGCGGTTCCCGCCCCTGCCGCCGCGGATAGTGGGTCGCGCCGGCCGGGAAGACAACCGATTCCATCGTGCCGGAACCGCGCCGCCGGCTGCGTGGGGGGGGGGCGGCATTCGGGCTTTCCGACCGGCCTATATCTAAAGACTATTGGACCCGCCGCCGCTTTCGACCGATAGAACGGGAAAAACGTCGGGGAGGAGCGTTGCATATGGAAGGGCGGAAGGAAGCCCCCGCGCCGGGGCCCCTCGCGGGAATCCGCGTCGTCGAGCTTGGCAACCTGATCGCCGCGCCCTTCGCCGCGCGGCTGATGGCCGAGTTCGGCGCCGAGGTCATCAAGGTCGAAGCGCCCGGCGAGGGCGACCCGCTGCGCAAATGGCGCAAGCTGCACAAGGGCACCTCGCTCTGGTGGTACCTGCAGTCGCGCAACAAGAAGTCGGTCGCCGTCAACATGCGCGTGCCCGAAGGGCAGGAGGTGGTGCGCCGCCTGGTGCGCGACGCCGATGTGCTGATCGAGAATTTCCGCCCCGGCACGCTGGAGCGCTGGGGGCTGGGCTGGGAGGCGCTGAAGGCGATCAACCCCAACCTCGTCATGGTGCGCATCTCCGGCTTTGGTCAGGACGGACCCTATCGCGAGCGCCCCGGCTTCGGCGCGGTGGGCGAGGCGATGGGCGGCATGCGCTTCACCACCGGCGACCCGGACAGGCCGCCGGCGCGCACCGGCATCTCCATCGGGGATTCTCTTGCGGCGCTGCATGCGGTGATGGGCGCGCTGATGGCGCTGCTCGCCATCAAATCCGGCCGCAGCGGGGGCCAGGTGGTCGACGTGTCGCTCTATGAGAGCGTGTTCAACATGATGGAGAGCCTGGTCCCGGAATATGACCTGTTCGACTTCGTGCGGGCGCGTTCGGGCGGCTCGCTGCCGGGCATCGCGCCGTCGAACTCCTACCCGACCGCCGAGGGCAGCTATGTGATCGTCGCCGGCAATGGCGACGGCATCTTCAAGCGGCTGATGACGGCGATCGGCCGCGAGGACCTCGCAAACGATCCGCGCCTTGCCTCCAATGACGGGCGGGTCAAGCATGTCGAGGAGATCGACGGGGTGATCGCGGACTGGACCAGCCGGCACTCCATCGACGAGGTGACGGCGGCCTTGGATGCCGCCGAGGTGCCGAACGGGCGCATCTATTCGGTCGCCGACATCGTGAGCGATCCGCAATATCTCGCCCGTGACATGATCCTGCCCGCCACCCTGCCGGACGGGACGCCGGTGAAGCTGCCGGGCATCGTGCCGAAGCTTTCCGACACGCCGGGCGAGACGCGCTGGCTTGGGCCGGCGCTCGGCGAGCACACCGCCCCGGTGCTGGCCTCGCTCGGCTATGGGCCCGAGGAGATCGAGTCACTGGTGGCGAGCGGCGCGGTGGCACGCGGAGATGCGGCAAAGGGGGATGCGGCATGAGCATGAATGGCTTTCCGCCCCGTGTCTTCATCCAGGAGGTGGTGACACGCGACGGCCTGCAGATCGAGCCGCGCTTCCTGCCCACGGCCGACAAGATCGCGCTGATCGACGCGCTGTCGGACACTGGTATCGCTAAGATCGAGGTGACCTCCTTCGTCTCGCCGAAAGCCGTGCCGAACCTCGCCGACGCGGGTGAGGTGGTGGTGGCGATCAGGCGCCGGCCGGGGGTGACCTATGTCGCGCTGGTGCCGAACCTGCGCGGCGCGCAGGCGGCGCTGGAGGCGGGGATGGACGAGCTCAACCTCGTCATGTCGGTGAGCGAGACGCACAACCTCGCCAATATGCGCATGACTCCGGCGCAGTCGCTGGAAGGTTTTCGCGCCATCGTCGCCGCGGCGGAAGGGTCGGGTGTGAGCCTGAACGGCTCCATCGCCACCGCCTTCGGCTGCCCGTTCGAGGGCGCGCAGGCGCCGGAGAAGGTGCTGGCGCTGGCGGAGGCCTATCTCGAGGCGGGGCTGAATTCGGTGACTTTGGCCGACACCACCGGCATGGCCAACCCGGCCCAAGTGGCGGAACTGGTGGCGGCGTTCCGCAGGCGCTTCGAAGGCGTCGAGCTGACGCTGCATTTCCACAACACCCGCGGCATGGGCCTCGCCAATGTGCTGGCGGCGCTGGGGGAGGGGGCGGAGCGCTTCGACGCCTCGCTGGGCGGCATCGGCGGCTGCCCCTTCGCCCCCGGCGCGACGGGAAACATCTGCACCGAGGACCTCGTCCACATGCTGGAGGAGATGGGCGTTGAGACCGGGGTCGACCTCGTCCACCTGCTGGAGCTGGCGTGGGGCCTGCCGGGGTTGCTAGGCCATGACATTCCCGGGCAGGTGGCGAAGGCGGGCCGCAGCGGGGACCTGCACCCCGCCCCGGCCGGGCTGAAGGTCGCGTCGTGAAAGCATGCCCCAGAGCACCTCATCCTGAGGTGCGAGCGCAGCGAGCCTCGAAGGATGTTCGCCTCGTGCGCCCGGATGAGCATCCTTCGAGGCCCCGCCAGTGGCGGGGCACCTCAGGATGAGGGCGTGCTGGTAGAAGTGAAATTTCGAGCCGGATGTCGAGACGACGAGATGAGAGGAGACGAGATGGAAACCGCCCTGAGGCGGCCGGATGCGGCGGCCGCGCCGATTGCCGGCGCCGCGCCGCTCGCCGTCGCGCTCGACGAGGTGAGCATCAGCTTCGCCATCAAGGGGCGACCGCTGTTCAAGGCGGTGGCGCCGACCTCGCTGCATGTGAAGGAGGGCGAGTTCGTCGCCATCGTCGGCCCGACCGGCTGCGGCAAGTCGACTCTGCTCAACGCCACCGCCGGGCTGCTCAGGCCGGCGGGCGGGACGGTGTCGATCTTCGGCGAGACGCTGGAGGGGCTGAACGACAAGGCCGGCTACCTGTTCCAGCAGGACGCGCTGATGCCGTGGAAGACGGCGCTCGACAATGTCGCCATCGCGCTGGAGATCAACGGCGTGCGCCGGGCCGAGGCCTTGGCGCAGGCGCAGGACTGGCTGAGGAAGGTCGGCCTCGGGCGCTTCGGCGACCGCTACCCACACCAGCTCTCCGGCGGCCAGAGGAAGCGCGTCGGCCTCGCCCAGGTGCTGGTGCGCCACCCAAAGATATTGCTGATGGACGAGCCCTTCGGCCCGCTCGACGCGCAGACAAGGCAGATCATGGGCACGCTGCTTCTCAATCTGTGGGCGCAGGACCGCAAGGCGGTGCTGTTCGTCACCCATGACCTGGAAGAGGCGATCGCGCTTTCCGACCGCGTGGTGATCATGGCGGCCGGGCCGGAATCGCGCATCATCGGCGACTTCCCGATCGACCTCGCGCGCCCGCGCGACACTGCCGACATCCGTCTCGACCCGCGCTTTCACCAGCTGCACCGCGACATCTGGAACCAGCTGAAGTCGGAAGTCGCCAAGACCTACGAAGAGACGACCTACGGGGAGGACATGCCGTCGTGAAGCTGCATCCCGCCAAGCTGCTGTTGCTGCAGATCCTCGTCGCCGTCGCCGTGCTCGCCATCTGGCAGCTCGGCGCCACCGTGCCGGTCGGCGGCGACTATCTGCTGCCCGAATTCTTCTTCTCCAA
>Ga0182748_1004908_pt1 | contig 10349 bp, 6 predicted proteins | sample eDN3rd37CKraftOP_FD_128877 | JGI IMG/M metagenome (GOLD analysis project Ga0182748, IMG submission 128877) | Enriched Organic Plus compost microbial communities from Emeryville, California, USA - eDNA 3rd pass 37_C Kraft OP (version 2) (version 2) ...
CTACCGCCCGCGCAGGGCTGTGGCGGCATGGCCCTCGGCTGGCGTTTCCCGCCGGCCGGAATTATCGAATGTTGACAGTATCAAGGCAGGACGGTGGATTCAAACCGCCTAGCTGCTTGTCGTTTTGGCCTCAATTTGCCGGTCTGACGGCCGGTCAGGACTGATACGCTTGCCGCCTACTGTCAATCTGCCGTCCTTGCGCTTTGCCGGAGCCTGTCTTGAACTCCCCCATTCCCGCCGACCCGGCCTCCGCCATGGTCAGGCCAGAGGCATCCGCCGTGGTCCCGGCGTCGCCGATGGCATCTCCGGTCCAGCTCAGGGCGGCGGCGCATCTGTATGGAATCGATTCGGTTCCTCTCGCCGGCGCCCGAGTCCTAGAGCTCGGCGGCGGAAGCGCCGAGGCATCGATCGCCTTCGCCCTGGCATATCCCTCGGCGCAGATGGTCAGGGTGGACGAGTCGGCGGAGCGCATAGGGGAAATGCGGGCATGGGCCGAACGGGCCGGAGCTGGAAACCTGTCTTTTCATGCCATGGATTGGGCGCGGATTACGCCGGAGTTCGGGCAGTTCGACTACATTCTCGCCGACGGCATCTATGGCCGTGGGGGCGAGGGGGCCGGCGAAGCCTTGCTGCAAGTCTGCCGCCATACCCTGTCGCCGCTCGGGCTGGCCTGCGTCGACTACCGTACCCAGCCCGGCTGGAAGGCGGCGGAGATCGTGCGCGATCTGCTGGCCATGCAGAGCCATTCAGCGACCAGCGACGCGGACCTGATCGGCGGCGCGCGCAGCGCCCTGAGCGTGCTGGCCGAGGGGATTTCGCCCGGGCATCCCTATGCCGGCATGCTGGCCGAGATCGTGCGGCAGGCGCGCAACGCGACGGACGAGGAACTGCTTCGGGATTACCTTATCGGCAACGGCGGAGCTTGCTATTTCGCCGAATTCGTCGACCGTGCCGCCCAGGCCGGGCTGGCCTATCTCGGCGATGCCCAGCCCCAACTGGAGTTGCCGGCGACGTTCGGGACGCAGGTGGCATTGACCCATAGCCTGTTCTGCCTTGGCAAACCCGGCATGCTCCGCCAGCAGTACCTGGATTTTTCGGTGGGCCGCAAGCTTCGTCGCAGCATGCTGATGCATGCGGATAGACAGGAAAGTCCCTTGGCGGCGCCGAGCTCGGCGCTTTTGCAGGGCATGCACTTGGCGGCCAGCGCCCTGCGCATTCAGGAAGGCGACGGCGCATTTTGCACTTACCGCTTTTATTCGGGCTCCCGGCGCGTGGTGGCCACGCGTGGTCCCGAGGTGGCCAACGTCGTCGAGATCCTGAGCCATGCCTGGCCGGCGTCGATGACGTTCGGCGAGCTGGTCGAACAGACTCATTGCCGAAATCCTGCCGCCACCGGCCCCAGCGAGCACGAAAAGGCGGTTGCCAAGGCGCTGGAGGTTCTCTTTATGCAAGGGGTGCTGCGCTACAGCGTGGACCCCGGGCCGTATGATGAGGCGTCCGACGGCCTGGGGCTTGTGCCGCATATCGAGCGGGTCCTGCGCGAGGCGCCGGCCGAACAACGGGATTTCACCGTCTACAACCTATGGCAGGAGCCGGTCGCGTTGGCGCTCACGCCGCAGGAGCGGGAGCTGGCGCTGGCTGCCGGCGAGCATGAATTCGATGCATTGGTTACACGGTTGGTACCGCCGGCGCAGGCCGGCGGAGAGGACCTGGATGCCGCCACTGCCGTCCGCCATGAGCAGGCCAGGGATACGGTGGCCGTCCAGTTCGATCTCCTCAAGCGTGCCGGCTTGCTGCATGGATCGCACGAAGCTTGGCAGGCCTATTTCGCCGCCGCCATGGTGACGACGCGGCTGGCTTGCGGCTATCGCTACGGCTATCCCGATGCCTTGCTCCTGCACGCGCGGCTGGCCAAGGCGGGGCCGAACCGCAATGGTAAGCGCCGGTTCAGGGGGACCCAAGCGGCGGAGGCACCTGAGAGTCACACCGACTATGTCGAACTCTTGAGTCTGTTCAAGGCGGGACGATGGCGCGATGCGCAAGCCGTCGGCGAACGTTGCATTCGCCAGTTTCCCGAACACGGCCAGAGTTGGTGCATCCATTCCAATGTCCTGCGCCATCTCGGCAAGCTCGCGCAGGCCCGGGATGCCGCGTTGCGTTCGGTAACCTTGCTGCCCCTGGAGCCGGCCACGCATTCCGCGCTCGGACTGGCATACAAGGACATGCAAATGCTGGCCGAGGTCGAGTCCGCGTTCCGCCGGGCTTTGCTGCTCGATCCCGATTCCTATTCCGTCTGTTCGAACATGGCCGGCAACCTGCGCTGGCAAGCGCGCTATCCGGAAGCCGAGGCCTATTGTCGCCGTGCGATTGAGATAGAGCCGGAAGCGGTCGGCGCCTACGGTAGCCTGGCGATGGTCCAGACAGCGATCGGCCGGCTCCACGAGGCTGTGGAAACCTATCGCAAGGCTATCGCTCTCAGGCCCGACCCGCTGTCCTACAGCAATATGCTGTTTACCATGTGCCACATCGACGATCTCGACCCCGATTTCGTGTTGCGGGAGCATCTGGCGTTCGGCGCTGCCATGAAAATGTCCGCCGGCGAGACTGCCGGCAATCACGCCAATTCCCGCGAACCCGAACGCCCCTTGCGGGTCGGCTTCGTCTCGGGGGACTTGTGCCGGCACGCCGTCGCCAGTTTCGTAGAGCCGATATGGGCGACTTGCGACCGCCAGGCATGGCAGATCCATGTCTACAGCAACACGGTCAAGGACGACGACGTTACCGAGCGGCTGCGCGGGTACGCCCACGTCTGGCGCACGGTCCTTGGCCTGACCGATGCCGAATTGGCAGACCAGATCCGCCAGGATCGGGTCGATGTTCTGTTCGACCTGTCCGGACATACCGGCTTGAATCGGCTGCCGGCCTTCGCCCGCAAGCCGGCGCCGGTGCAGGTGAGCTGGATCGGCTATCCGGGTACCACCGGCCTGTCGACCATGGATTACTACCTCATCGACCGGCATGTGGCCCCTCCAGGATATCTTGATGCCCAATTCACGGAGAAGCTGGTCTATCTGCCTTCATGCGCAACGTTCCAGCCTACGGTCGGCGGCCCGCCGGTCAACGAGTTGCCCGCCCTCGGGCGCGGCCACATCACGTTCGGCAGCTTCAACCGGCTGCCCAAGATTACGGACCTAACGCTGGATCTCTGGGCCCGCGTGTTACGGGCTATCCCGGACTCGATCATGTTGATTGGCGGAATCGAATCGCCGCTGGTCGAGGAACCTCTGGCCCGGCGCTTCTCCGAGCGAGGCATCGGCCGGGAGCGATTGAATTTCCGTAATCGAGGATCGATCTCCGAGTACATGCTCCAACACCATGAGGTCGATATCGCCCTGGATACCTTTCCGTATGCCGGCGGCACGACGACCTACTATTCGCTGCGGATGGGCGTGCCGGTGCTCACGCTGCGAGGCCGTACGCGCGTCTCGTGCCAGACGGCCGGCATTCTCGGGTCGGTGGGGCTGCCGGAATGGATCGCGGATGACAACGAGGATTTCGTTCGGAGCGCAACGGCCTGGGCTGCCGATTTGCCCGGGTTGGCACGGTTGCGCCTAGGCATGCGGGACAAGGTCCGGGAGTCGTCCAGCAGCGCCGAAACGGTGACGCGCAGCCTGGAGCGGGCCGTGCGCCATATGTGGCGCCGCTGGTGCCAAGGTCTGCCCCCGGAAAGTTTCACAGCACCATGAGCGGCGCTTCCACTGCCGGCTGTCGCCGCATCTCCCTCGGCCGGGACGCTCCGGCCGCCGGCATTCGTCAGCCCACACCGAAGGAGGCCCGACTTGAACGCGCCCGCAGACATCAATCATAACCAGCAGATCGCCGAGCATTACGACAATACGCCGTACTTGTCGAATCCGTTCTATTATTCATCGCCTCGCCATCTGCGGGCCACGGCGCATCTTTACGGGGTCGACACCGTGCCGCTCGACCAGGCGCGAGTCCTGGAGCTTGGCTGCGCCGCCGGCGGCAACCTGCTGCCTTTCGCCCTGGCCTACCCGCACGGGACGGCGGTCGGCGTGGACTTGTCGCCCGTCCAGATCGAACAGGGCCAGCGCATTCTGAAGGACCTGGGCGTGGGCAACATGACGCTGCACGCCATGAGCCTGACCGACATCACGCCCGACTTCGGCCAGTTCGACTACATCGTCGTCCATGGCGTATTCAGTTGGGTCCCTGCCGAGGTCAAGCAGGCGATACTGCGGATCTGCCGCGAGAATCTGGCTCCGCAGGGCATTGCCTACGTCAGCTACAACACCTATCCCGGATGGAAGTCCAACGATATCGTGCGTGATGCCATGCTTCTGCACAGCCACGGCGCGCAAAGCGATGAGGAACGGCTGGCGCGCGCGAAGTCGATGCTGAACCTGCTGTCACGTGGATTGTCCCCCCGCAATCCGTTGGCCGAGTCCCTGCGCGGCGCGGTCGAACACCTTCAAAACCAGTCGGACTATTACCTGACTCACGAGTACCTCGAAGCGTTCAACCATCCCTGCTATCTGGTGGAGTTCGTCGACGCCGCGCAGCACGCCGGGCTGGAATATGTGGGGGATGCCGAAGCGCAGGGCGAGCTCGCATGGACTTATGGGCGGGCGGTGCAAGTGCACCATAGCACGACCGCCATGGGGCAACCCAAAGCCATACGCCAGCAATACCTCGATTTCGCGGTGGGCCGAATGTTCCGCAAGAGCTTGCTGACGCACCCGGAAAATGCCGTCTCCCTGCGCATGGACCCCGATCTGGAGCATCTTGCCGACCTGCGCTTCGCGGGAACTTACGTCAGGGAACCGGCCTACGAGTCGAATCTGCCCGCCGGTCACCGGACGTACCGGAACAATCGCGGACGGCGCCTGCGCTCGCCTGACGCGGCGATGTTCGTACTGGTAGATGTCCTGAACGCGGCATGGCCGCGATCGCTGCCCTTCGACGATCTCGTCCGGCAAGCCGAGGCGCGTCTGAAGGCCGCCGGGGAGGACGCTGATCGCGCAAAAATACAGAAGGCCGTGCGGATCTTGTACGCATCGGCCACTTGCTACGTATCGCTCGATCCCATGCCATATGACGCGGTGCCCGAGGGTCCCCCACAGGTCACTCGGGGCTATGCCTATCTTGCGGCACGCCAGCAAGGGAAGGGATGCGGGGTGGGCGCGCTCAATCTTTGGCACGACGGCGCCAACATACGCCTGCGCGAGGCGGGGGAATGGCTGGTGCCGTATCTGGACGGATCCCGTAGTTCGGCGCAGTTGCGTTCGCTGTTGCGCGACGCTTTACAGAAGGGGAAGATCCTGGATTTGGAAGGTAAATCCCTGGCCGGGCGGCGCAATCTCGATCCGCACGCCCAGAAGATCCTGGACAAGCTACTGCATGCGCTGAAGTTCGCCGGAGTCCTTCTGCGCGGTTGACGCTTCGCCGGCCCGGCGGCATGGCGGCGGCGAGGGCCGGAAACGGCGCAAAACGACAAGGCCCCTGGAAACTCCGGGGGCCTCGCTTTTTCGGGGCCGGAAGCCGCGTGTGCGGCCTCCGGCTGGGTCCTTTCGCCTGCGGCGGGATTAGCGCAGCAGCGACAGGACGGTCTGCGGCACTTGGTTGGCCTGCGCCAGGACGGAGGTGCCAGCTTGTTGCAGGATCTGAGCGCGCGTCATGTTCGACACTTCCGTCGCGTAGTCGGCATCTTCGATGCGCGAACGGGCGGCGGAAAGGTTGTTCACGACGTTGTTCAGGTTGTTGATGGTCGATTCCAGGCGGTTCTGGACGGCGCCGAGCTCGCCGCGCAGGCTGTCCAGCATGTTGAACGCCTTGTCCAGGGTGGCCAGCGGATCCTTGGTCTTGTCGCCGGTGCTGGTCTTGTCGGTCGTCAACTGGCCGTTGGCGCCCACGTAGACGGTCGCGCCGGCTTCGGAAGCGTACTGCTTCGCAGTGGCGCTGTTATCGCCCACCACGGTGACGATACCGGTGTCGGCATCGACCTGGTAGTCCGTGTCGAACGTCTGGATCGTGGTCAGCTTTCCGTCGTAGTCGACATACACGTTCCCGGCTTCCGTCTTGCCCGCGGCGAAGTTGACGGTCAGCGTGGACAAGCCATCGCCCAGCTCGACGGTGTTGGCAGCGCCGGAGGCCGGCAGCATGTTCTTGACCTCGGCCACCGTCTTGGTGTCCTTGTAGGTCAGCGACGTGCCGTTGGACTTGTAGGTCGTGCCGCCGATGTTGACGCTGGCGTCGCCGGCGGCTTGCCCCGCGATCGAGGTCAGGACGTCTTCCAGGGTGGCTTGGTCGGCGGTGCCGGTCGGATCGTTGGCCGTCAGTTCGCCGTCGGCGCTCAGGTAGGCCTTCTGGCCGCCGATCGTGACGTTGCCGGTCGAGTCGACTTCGAAGGTGGCCTTGGCGCCGCCCTTGAATTCGTACGTGCCCGACAGCGTGCCGCCGTTCGGGACGATGTCGTCGGCCAGATCGCCGATGTCGGTGGCACCCGCCACCTTGTGGTCGAACGTGAACGTATCGCTGGCGGCGTCGTAGGTGTAGGTGCCGGCGTCGGCGCCGGAGCCACCGATGGTGACCTTGTTGCCGTCTTGCAGTTGCTCGAACACGTCGTCGGACGAAGCCGCGTCGAACGTCGTGGTGACCGTGTAGGGGCCGGTGCCGGAGCCGGTCACCGTGTCCTGGCTCTGGAGGTCGGAAACGGTGGCAGTGCGGTTCTGAGACGTGCCCAGGCCGTTGACGTTGAAGCCGTTCAGGCCCAGCGTCTCGACGCTGATTTCGGACAGGTTGACGGTGATGGTCTCGCCGTCGTTGGCGCCGACCTGCAGGACCAGGGGCTGGGTCTTGTCGGACAGGACCTTGACGCCGTTGAAGTCGGTCTGCTGGCTGATACGGTCGATGTCGGCCAGGCGCTGGTCGATTTCGTCCTGGATCGAGTTCAACTGGTCCTGCGAGTACGAGCCGTTGGCGGCCTGCAGGGTCAGTTCTCGGATGCGCTGGAGGTGGGTGTTGATTTCGCCGGTGGCGCCTTCGGTCGTCTGGGCGATCGAGATGCCGTCGTTGGCGTTGCGGGCGGCCTGGGTCAGGCCGCGCACGTTGGCGGTGAAGCGGTTGGCGATGGCCATGCCGGCGGCATCGTCCTTGGCGCTGTTGATGCGCAGGCCGGACGACAGACGCTCGATGGCGGTTCCCAGGGCGGATTGGGACTTGTTCAGGTTGTTTTGCGCAACCAGCGACAAGTAGTTGGTGTTGATCACTGCAGCCATGGATAGCTCCCAAGAGAGAAAGGCTTCTTCAAACCGGGCAGCTGGGCCGCCCAAAGTAACGGGGAAATCCGTTGGATCGAAACCTTGCGGATCGTCCCCGTCAGCCGGATAACGACGGGGATCGGGAGGGCTTTAGGGGGCCGGGTCAAAAACTCTGGCCCAAACGAGGGGGCCGGGACGCGTGCGGGATGGCCGTTCGTGGCGGGCCGGAGGGTGCCATCGGTTCGCATCGCTCTCGATTGGCATCCAAAACACCGCCATCTGGTCGGTCGGCCGGCGGCGTCATGTGCCGGCGCCTGTGCGCCTTACAAACGGGCCCCGGCGGCAACGATGGAGGTAATCCGGTCGACCGACTCCAGCGCCAGCTCGGGGTACATCGGCAGGCAGATCACCGATTCCGCCACCCCGGCAGCCACGGGCAGATTGGATCGAGCCGCGGACGGCAGCCCCCGGTACATCGGAAAGTCGCTGATGAGAGGATAGAAATACCGGCGGGCGTAGATTTCCTGTGCACGCAGCCGTTCGTAGAGCGCGTCGCGCGAAAGAGGGTAGTCGGGCCCCACGAACACCGGGAAATAGGCATGGTTGCGCCGGATTGCCGGGTCCGTGGGCAGGACCGAGATCCCGGCGATGCCGGCCAGCCCCTCCCTATACCGGGCTCCGATGCGGCCGCGTTTCTCCAGCGCCCGGTCGATGTCGCGCAGCTGCAGCAAGCCGAAGGCGGAGTTGATCTCGCTCATCTTGCCGTTGATGCCTGGCGCGACCACGGTCACTTCGTCGACGAAGCCGAAGTTCTTCAGGTGGTCCACCCGCTGCTTGACCCGGGCGTCCGGGGAAACGATGGCGCCGCCTTCGAAGGTATTGAATACCTTGGTCGCATGCAGGCTCAGCACCGACAGGTCGCCGTGGTTGAGCACGCTCTCGCCGTGCCGCCGGACCCCGAAGGCATGGGCGGCATCGTAGATGACCTTGAGTCCATACATGTCGGCGAGGCTTTGGATACGGTCCAGGTCGCACGGCGTGCCGTAGCAATGCACGGGCAGGATGGCCGTGGTTTGCGGCGTGATGGCCGCCTCAATCTTGTCGGGGTCGAGGTTGAGCGTGACCGGATCGATGTCGACGAACACCGGTTTGATGCCGTTCCACAGCAGCGAATGGGCCGTGGCGACGAAAGAGTAGGGCGTGGTGATGACTTCGCCGGTGATGCGCAGCGTTTGCAGCGCGGTGATCAGCGCCAGCGTGCCGTTCGCGAACAGCGAGATATGCCGCACGCCCAGGTAGTCGCACAGCGCCGCCTCGAGCTGCTGGTGGAAGGGCCCGCCATTGGTCAGGATTTTGTTGTCCCAGATCTGTTCCAGATAGGGAATGAAGTCTTCCAGCGGGGGCAGGGTGGGCTGGGTGACGTAGATTTTGCCGGGCGGCGCGGGCCCGCCGGTCGCGGCCGGGACTGGCGGCGTGGCTGCGCCGTCGTCCGGGATGGCGCTTGGCGCTTCTGCAAGGTAGGTGTCCATGGCGATCCGGCGGTGTGGGAGTTGCTGGGCCAGGGACGTCACATCACGTGGTGCAACAGCGCCGGTTCCGGCATGTCCACCCAGGCCTGTTTCTGCAGGTGTGCCCGCAGCCGGGCCGTGGCCTGCGTGCGCAGCTGGCAGACCCGTCCTTCCGTGACTCCCATGACGGCCCCGATCTCCTTCAGGTTCAAGCCCTGCTCGTAGTACAGCGAAAGCAGCAGCTTTTCGCGCTCCGGGAGTTCGCCGATCGCTTCGGCCAGCGCGCTCCTCAGGTCGCCGGCCAGAAGCCGCGCCAACGGCTCGGTGGCCGCGCCCGACGAGGCGCCGCTGCGATCGTGCCAGTCCGATTCGCCTTCTCCTTCGTTGCCGAAATCTTCGTAGTGCACGATCTGCAGGCCCTGCGCGTCGCCGAGCAGCTCGCGGTATTCCGGCAGCGACAAGTCCATGGCCTGGGCAATCTCGGCCTCTTGCGGCGCGCGGCCCAGGCTTTGCTCCAGCGACTGGACGGCCTGTTCGATGCGGCGGGCCTTGCTGCGCACGCTGCGAGGCAGCCAGTCCTGGCTGCGCAGTTCGTCCAGCATGGCGCCGCGTATGCGGGCCGTCGCATAGGTTTCGAACTGGGCGTCCGGCATTTCGCGGTAGCGGCGGGCCGCGTCCAGCAAGCCGATCATGCCGGCCTGCATCAGGTCGTCGAGTTCGACGCTGGCAGGCAGGCGGGCTACGAGCTGCAGGGCCAGTCGGCGCACGAGCGGGGTGTGCTGGCCGACCAGCCGGTCTTCGTCGTTGGGCATGCGGCTGGCGATGGAAAGAAATCCGGATGATTGTCGTCCCGCGCCCTGGGGAGGCATCGCGGGAGCATGCCCCGTTTCGGGTCGCTGTTTGGCCGTTTGCCTGGCGGCCCTCCAATTAGCTTACGGAATAGTAAACAAACGTAAGGTTTGTTATTGATGTTGTGGTAAATCCAACAGTTTCTGTCATTTGCCTGAGGAATCCTGACATTTCTTGTGGTACATTGAATCAAACGTGCGAGTATTCGATACATTGTGAATTTTTATTTCACGTGTAGCTTGAGCCGAGGGGTAACAGGGGGAGCGGTTCGGGTTGAAAACTTGCCCCCGAAGAGGAGTTGGCAGTGAAACTGGCTGAGAATTCTCTGCTCGGAGACATCCGGGAAGTCAATCTGTCGTACCTGCTGTTGGCGCAGCGCATGCTGCGCGATGACTATTCCGCGGCGGTCTTCCGTCTGGGGTTCAGCAACGAAGTGGCCGATATCGTCATGCGGCTGTCTCCCGCTCAGCTGGTCAAGCTGGCCGGTTCCAGTTCGCTGATCTGCCGATTCCGTTTCGACGACTACAACCTGCTTTCGGCGCTCACCCACGATGTCCTGGGCGGCGCGCTGCAGCAGGCGCATGCCACGATACTGCTCGCCAAACAGCCCGTCGAAGAAATGGGCTGAGCGCGGGCGCGTATTCCCATGGCCACCAAAAGCGTCACCAAAGAAGCCGACGAGATCCTGCTCGCCAGCACCATGATCGGCCTC
>Ga0182748_1004909_pt1 | contig 10346 bp, 8 predicted proteins | sample eDN3rd37CKraftOP_FD_128877 | JGI IMG/M metagenome (GOLD analysis project Ga0182748, IMG submission 128877) | Enriched Organic Plus compost microbial communities from Emeryville, California, USA - eDNA 3rd pass 37_C Kraft OP (version 2) (version 2) ...
GGCCAGCCGGGCTATGCGGTCGCGCAGCGGCGGGTCCGCCGCCGGATCGCCCTTGCCCTCCAGCAGCGCGAGGATCGCGGCCTGCGGCGAGCGCATGTCGTGGGAAAGGAATTGCAGCATCTCCTCCCGCTCCCGCGCGTTGCGCTGCATGATCGCGATCACCTGATGCAGCCGCCCGGCGTCGCTCGCCACCCGGTCGCTGCGCCAGCGCTGGCCGGGGCCGGGATCGCTGATGCCGGTCTGGGCGAGCAGCGCCTTGACCTCATTCTCCATGAAGCGGGTCACGGCCGACAGCCGCCGCCAGCCCCAGAGCGGATAGACGAGGATGATGCCGAACAGCGCGGCCACCGGCGGAAACCACCATCCGCCCAGCGCCAGCGCGGCCACCGACCCGGCGACGATCGCCAGCATCGCGCCGATCGACAGTAGCAGCCCCATGGCGGGCGACAGGCGCCAGAAGGCGACCAGCAACCCCCAGAGCGGCAGGATGGACAGCAGGAACAGCGCGACCGGTGGCAGCGGGGTGACGAACCGGTCCGCCAGCAGGCTGGAGAGCAGGTTCGCCTGCACCTCTATGCCCGGCATGCGGCCGGTCCATGCGGTGGAAACCGTATGGATGTCGCCCAGCCCCTCCGCCGCGCCGCCGACCAGCAGCACCTTGTTGTGCAGGAAATCGGCGGGCACCTCGTCCCGCAGCACTTGCAGCAGGCTGACGGTGCGGAAGCTGCCGGGGGACAGGAACGGCACGTGCACCGCCTCCGCATCGGCCTGCGTCCGCGCGAAGGCGGGGGAGGGGTGGCCCGTCAGCCTGCGATAGGCCAGCTCGGCCATGTGCGGCAGCACCTGCCCGCCGTCCGGCGTGGCCAGCATGATGCTGCGCGCGCGCCCGTCGCTGTCGAGCGAGAGATTGGCCGTGCCGATCCCGGCGGCGGCCCCGGCGATCGGTTCCGCCGGGCGCCGGATCAGCCAGGGCGCGCCATCCGGCCCCGGCACCTCGAACAGCATCGGCAGATAGACGGGCGGGCTGCCCCCGACCGCATCGGCGAGCGCCCCGTCCTGCGGCGAGGGTTCGATGAACAATATGTCGTAGAGGATGGCGGCGGGCGCCGCGGCCTTCAGCCGGTGCAGCGCATCGGCATGGAGCGTGCGCGGCCATGGCCAGCGGCCCAGCGCCGCCAGCGCGTCGTCGTCGATCTGTACGACCAGCAGGCGGTCGTCGGCGGGTGCGGCGTAAAGTGGCGCGGCCATGTCGTAGACGAGGCGGTCGGCCCGCTCGATCACCGGGCTGCGCCCCGCCAGCAGCATCGCAAGACTCGCGCACAGCCCGATCAGCAGCCATTCGATGAACAGGCGTCCGCGCTGCACGATGTCACTTCGTGCCCGGCGGCGCGCCCGGACCGTTGGTGCCTTCCTCCGCCTCGACCGTCAGCGTCTGCTCCGGCAGCCAGGCGATAGTGCTCTCGCCATCCAGATAGTGCTGCACGCCGACGCTCCAGCGATAGGTGCCGGGCGGCAGGTCGGAAAGGGTGATCGCGTCGTCGGTCAGGCCGGTTTCGTCCACCAGCGGCGGCGCGCCGGGCCGGTCGGGCCGCAGGCGGAACTGATAATAGCGCGTGCCGCCCGTCTCGGCGCTGGCCCAGCGGAAGCGATAGCCGTCGTCCGCCTTGCCGGAAGAGGCGTTCAGCCCGATCGGCACCCGCCGCATGCCGTAGGTGCGTGGCATGCCCTCCAGCCCGTTGGCGGCCAGCGCGGAAACGCGCACGAACCAGCGGCCATTGTCGACGGACTCGATCCGGATCTCCGGCTCCTTCGAATAGGCTTCCTGCTCCATTTCCAGGAAGCCCGCATCGCGCGCGATCTGGACATGATAGCCCACGGCTCCCGGCAGAGGCTCCAGCGCGAAGCTCAGCTGCGGGTCGGTCTGCACCCGGCCCGGCCGCAGCAGCGCGGGGGCGGGGAGCAGCGCCTCGGCGGCGACGGCGCCTTGCGGGGAAACGGTGGCGCCGAAAGCCTCGTTGACGGTTTCGGTCGCCTTGCTCGCGCTGACCGCGACCGTCCCCTCTATCACCTCGGTCAGGGAGGGCGCGCCGGCGCCTTCATAGGCGGCGCGGAAGGTGGTGCCGCGCACCGCCGACACGGCGATGGGCGTGCGGATGCGATAGCGCCCGCCGCTTTCGCCGAGCGGCGCGGCCCTGGTTTCGATGCGGCCTTTTTCCAGCAGGAAATTGACGTCGACCATGTCGTTCAGCCGGAAACGGCGGAGGGTCATCACCCGCAGGCGCGTCTGCGAGGGCAGGGTGAGGCGCGACCCGTTGGACAGTTGCAGCGTGGCGAAGCTGCCACGGCCGGTTTCGATGACCATGCCGGGGGTGACGACCCGATCGACGGCGAGCGGCGTCGCGGCGCCCTTGCCGTCCTCTATGGTGCCCGTCCCCTTGAAGGTGGCGATGCGGGCGGTCAGAGGCAGCGGCGCGAGCAGGTTGGCGGGCAGGATCAGCGTCGTGCCCGGCGTCAGCCTGAGCGGGTCGGCTATCCGGTTCAGGCGCTGCACCGGGCGCCAATGATCCGGCCTCGTCATATATTTCCGCGCGAGATCGTAGAGCGTGTCGCCCTTGCGCACCACATAGCGGACCGCGCCGTCCTCCCCCATATGCGCGGAAACGGGGGCGGGCGCCGCCGTCCTCGCCCCCGCGCCCGACCCTGCGCCCGACCCTGCGCCCGACCTTGCGGAAGTCCCCTGCGCGGCGGCCGTTCCGGCGAGCAGCGCCGGCACCAGCGCCAGCAGGGCGAATCGCGCGGGCGGCAGGCGCAGCGCGGGGAGGGAGAAACGCGTCACCGGCCGTCCTCGTCGAAGAGTTCCAGCCGATAGCCGTGGCCGAAGATGGTTTGGAGGCGATAGCCGTTTTCCGGCCCCAGCCGCAGCTTGGACCGGATGCGGGAGATATGCATGTCCAGCGTCCGGGTGGGCAGGTCGGGCACGCTGTGCCACAGCGTTTCCAATATATAGGCGCGCGAAAAGGCCCGGTTGGGGCTGCGGAAGAACAGCAGGGCAAGCGCGAACTCGCGGGAGGTCAGCGCGATCTCCTCCTCCCCCAGCAGCACGCTGTTGGTCATCCGGTCGAAGCGGTAGGGGCCGAATTCCTCCGTCCGCGCCTGCGGCTCCGGCTGGGGCGCGGACCGGCGCAGCACCGCGTCGATCCGCGCGAGGATGACGTTGGCCGCGCTCGGCTTGACGATATAATCGTCCGCCCCGCTGTTGAGCGCGCGGGCGATATCCTCATTGTCGGACCGGCCGGTCAGCATGATGATGGGCGGGCAGGGGGAAAGGGTGGCGCGCGCCCACTGGACGATCTCCAGCCCGTCGGTCCCCGGCATGATCCAGTCGATGATCGCCAGGTCGAACGTGTCGCGTTGCAGCGCGTTCATCACCTCCCGCGCGGTGCGGAAGGTGGTGCAGCTGTGCCCCGCTCCGGTCAGTATCGACGACAGATAGCTCCGAACCGCTTCTTCATCATCTGCCACAGCAACGCGCATGCCGACCCTTTTTACAACTGTAAGCACCTGTCTCACGCGGCTGGTCTATGGGCCCCGTTCGCAGGAGTCATGCCGCACCGCCACGGGGTTTACAACTGTTTACCCCCGAAGACGGGCGAAAGGAGGCTGGGGCTCGCCCAGCCGCCCGGTCACAGCATCCGCCGCAGCACCCCGTCCCGGACCACGAACTGGTGGTAAAGCGCGGCCCCGACATGCAGCAGGATGAGGGGGATGAACAGCTTGCCCATCACCTCATGCCCGGCATGGGCGGCCTCTGCCAGCGGACTGTCCTTCATCACCGGCCATTTGGGAATGTCGAACAGGCCGAACCACTGGAGCGGATAGGGACCGGCAGAGGACATGATCCAGCCGCTCATCGGCACCGCGATGATCATCGCGTAGAACAGCCAGTGCAGCCCGTGAGCCAGCCCGACCTGCCAGCGCGGCATGGCCGCGGGCAGGGGCGGCGCCGGGTGGCTGATGCGCCAGTAGAGGCGGAACAGGCTGAGCGCCAGAATCGTGATGCCGATCGCCTTGTGGATCGGCATGGCGGGGAAGCTGTCGCGGAACGCGTCGTTCCCCAGCCCCAGCACGATCTCCGTGATGATGGCGAGCGCGATGATCCAGTGCAGGGTCCTCGCCACCCCGTTATATTTGAGCACGGCTTGTTCTTGCATATGCTTCCCCCCTTCTCGTTCCGTCTTGCGCCGGGCGGCGGCTCAGCTCCGCCGGGTGCCCGTCATCGCCATCGCGCCGAAGGCACCGGCCTGGATGGTGCCGGTCAGCGTATCGCCTTCGACCACCGCCTCGCATTCCAGCGTCATCGGCATGGGCAGCACCATTTCCATCTTCCATGTCAGGCGGTTGCCGTCCACCCGGCCGTCCTGCACGTCGAGCGAGCCGAGCGTGCCCGCATTGGTGCCGTGGAAGGCGCCGTCCTTGCTGATGACGGTGAACACGCTCTTCTGGTCGCCCATCGGCGTCTTGGTGATGCAGTCATAGGCGCCATCGACAGATGCCATTGTGGTTCTCCCTCTCGTCTTATTGCGTGGCGGCGGCGGTAGCGGTGGGCGGCGGCGCGGCGGCCTCATCCGCGACGACCGTCACCGGCAGGCCCAGATCCTTGAGCTGCGGCAGCACGATCCTGCTGTCGCCCACCACCACCCAGGTCATCTTCGCCGGGTCGATCATCCCGCGCGCGGTCTGATCCAGCTTCTGCGCGGTCTGCGCGCGGTAGCGGTCGGCCAGCGTCTCGACATAGTCGAACGGACGGCCGAGCAAGGCGTCGCGCTGCATCTCGCCCAGCACCGCGCCCGACGTCTCGAAGCTGCCAGGCAGTTCGCGAATGCTGCCGTTGGTGGTGCGGTGCAGTTCCTCCGGCGTCACGCCTTTCGTCGTCAGGAAGGTGGTGATCTGGTCGCGCAGCGCGGCGATGCTGGCGCCGGTCTTGTCCGCCTGCACCGGAGCGCTGAGCAGATAGGCGACGCTTTCCCGGTTGCGGTCGATGCTGCCGCGCACGCCATAGGACCAGCCCTTGGTTTCGCGCAGGTCCATATTGGTGCGGCTGAGGAAATCGCCGCTCATGATGTCGTTGGCGGAAATCAGATCGACCAGATCGTCGCCGCCCTTGCCCTTGAGCACCATGCCGCCGAAGATGAAGGATTGCGGCGATTGCGGCCGGTTGACCAGCACGATGCGCGGCTGGGGCGCGGGTGGCGCCGCGTCGAAATTCTTGCGGCCGGGCATGTCGCGCGTCATCGGCCAGGCGGCGAAGCGGGCCTCCAGCTCCTTCTTCAACTGGTCGAGGCTCATGTCGCCGACCGCGAATATCTCCGCCGTGTCGGCGCGGATCCAGCGGCGGTGGAAGGCGGCGAGATCGTTGCTGGAAAGCGCCTTCACCACATCCGGGTCGCCCGAACCGCTGGCCGCGATGCCATAGGGATGATCCGGGCCGTAGAGGATCGGGATCAGCGCCCGCGCCGCCATGCTGCCGGGCTGGGTCCGCTCCTGCGCGATCTGCGCCAGCTGGGCGGCGCGGACGCGCTCCAGCTCCTTGGCGTCGAAGGCCGGGTTGAGGACGATGTCGGCCAGAAGATCGAGCGACGGGCCGATATTCGGGGTGAGCGCATAAAGGCCGACGACGGTGCGGTCCTGCGAGGCCCCGACCGAAATTGACGCACCCAGCCTTTCCTGCTCCTCGGCGATCTGGATGCTGTTGCGGGTCCGGGTTCCTTCCTTCAGCATCGCCAGCATCAGCGCCTGCGTGCCCTGCCGGTCCCTGGGGTCGGCGGCCTTGCCCGCGTCGAAGGAGATTGCGAGGCGCAGCGTCGGCACGGTGTCGCGGCGGGCGAAATGCACCTTGATGCCGTTGGACAGCGTGGCCGTTTCGACCGTGGGGAAATCCACCTCGGGGAAGGTGCCGACTTCGGGCAGTTTGGAGCGATCGACGGCGGCGCTCGGCCGGTGCAGCGCGGGTTGCTCGCCTTCATCGAGATAGCGCGCCGGGGCGGAAACAATGCCGGATCGCTCCGCCGCCGCCGTGCCCGCGCCCGCTTCCTCATAGGCGTCGCGTTCGCCCGGCACCACCGACAACGCAAAGACCGGTCGGGTCAGCCATTTGCCCATGGCAGCGCGCACCTTTTCCGGCGTGGCGCTGGCGATCGCGGCCATCTTCTTCTTATAGTCGTCCGGCCTGCCCGAATAGAGCGCGCTTTCGGCCAGCACCGTCGCCTTGCCGGAAAAGCCGCCGACCTGCTCCATGCCGCCGATCCGGCCCGACACGTCGGTCATCGCGACGCGCTTCACCTCATCCTCGGTGGGGCCCTTGGCGACATAGTCGGCGAGGATCTCGTCCAGCCGCTTCGACAGCACCGCCGGATCGACGCCTGGCTTGACGTCCGCCGTCACCTCGAAAAAGCCGAGCTGGGCGAAATCCTGAAGGCTGGCGGTAACGCGCACGGCCAGTTGCTCGTCTTTCACCAATATATTGTCGAGGCGCGAGGAAGCGAGGCCGCCGAGCACGCTCGCCCCCACCGCGAGCGGGGCGTTGTCCGGGTCGTTGAGGCCCGGCACCGTCCACCAGCGATAGAGCCGTGTGGTGGCGACGCGATCCTTCAGCACCTGATCCTTGCGCGCGGCAAGGGTGGGAATGTCCACCTTCACTGGCGCGACGGCCTTGCCGCGCGGAATGTCGCCGAAATATTTGGTGACGAGCTTCTTCGCGGTGGGCGCATCGATATCGCCCGCCAGCACGATTATCGCGTTGTTCGGGCCATAATGATCGGTGAACCATTGCTTCACGTCGGCAAGGCTCGCCTTGTCGAGGTCCGCCATGGAGCCGATGGTCGAATGGCCATAGGGATGGTCGGGCGGCAGCAACCCGGCGAGCTGCGCATATTCGACCATGCCATAGGGCTGGTTGTCGCCCTGTCTCTTCTCGTTCTGGACGACGCCGCGCTGGTTATCCAGCTTCTCCTGCGTCACCGCGCCGAGCAGATGGCCCATGCGGTCGCTTTCGAGGAACAGCGCCACTTCCAGCGCGCTGGTCGGCACGGTCTGGAAATAATTGGTGCGGTCGAACCAGGTCGTGCCGTTGAAGTCGGTCGCGCCGACCTGTTGCAGCGGCTCGAAGAAATCGCCCGGCGCATTTTCGGAGCCGTTGAACATCAGATGCTCGAACAGATGGGCAAAGCCGGTCTTGCCGAGCGGCTCATGCTTGGAGCCGACATTGTACCAGACGGAAACCGCGACGATCGGCGCCTTGCGGTCGGTATGGACGATCACGCGCAGACCGTTTTTCAGCGTGAATTCGGAATAGGGAATGTCCACCTTGTCCACCAGCGTCGAGGCCGCGACCTGCGCCATGGCCGGGGCGGGCGACGTCAGGATGGCGGCGGCGGGCGTGGCGACCAGCGCCAGCGCGGCGGCGGAACGGAGGATGCGGGAGCGGAGACGGGGGGTGGGGCGTCGCATGGAGCTTTATTCTTTCCTTGGTGCCGACAGCGGAATGAGATGGAACATATCAACGCCCGGCTTTACTGCAACCGCAATCCTTTCACGGAGTTGAACGGACGGGCGGCGTATGCGGGCGGGCGTCAGCGCGTGAGCGTCAAGGTTTGGACTGCGCCTTCGCGGCGTCGGAGGCGAGCTGGTCGGCGCGTTCGTTTTCCGGGTGGCCCGCATGGCCCTTCACCCAATGCCATTCGACCCGGTGCGGCCGGGCCGCCTCCACCAGCGCCTGCCAGAGGTCGGCATTCTTCACCGGCTTCCTGTCTGCGGTCTTCCAGCCGTTGCGCTTCCAGCCATGGACCCATTTGGTGATGCCGTCGCGGACATAGTTGCTGTCCGTCGTCAATATCACATGGCAGGGGCGTTTGAGCGCCTTCAACGCGGCGATCGCCCCCATCATCTCCATGCGGTTGTTGGTGGTGTCCGGCTCGCCGCCGGACAGTTCCTTCTCATGCGCGCCGGACCGGATCACCGCGCCCCAGCCGCCGGGGCCGGGATTGCCCTTGCACGCGCCGTCGGTGAAGATCTCGACGGTGGTGAGGGGTTTTTCCGCCGCGCCGCTCATAGGCCCAGCAGCGCCTCAGGCGCGGCCTGCGCGCAGAAATCGAGGCGCCGCAGATAGGCGAGCGGATCCTTGCGCGTCACCATCGCGTCGAGCGGCGTGTTGATCCAGTCATAGGCGCGGGTCAGCAGGAAGCGCAGCGCCGCGCCCCGGCAGAGGATCGGGAAGGCCGCGCGCTCCGCCGCGTTCAATCCGTGTGCGTCGGCATAGCCGCGCACCAGCGCCGCCGCGACATCCGGGCGATAGCTGCTGCCGTCGCTGGAAAAGGACCAGGCGCCATGGGTGATGGCGAGGTCATAGGCGAGGATGTCGGTGCAACTGAAATAGAAGTCGATGAGGCCCCCCACCTCGTCGCCGCGCATCAGCACATTGTCGGGGAACAGGTCGGCATGGATGACGCCGCGTTCCAGATGCTGCGGCCAGTGCGCGTCGAGGAAGGTCAGCTCCTCCGCCACCCGCCGCCCGAGGCCGGGCTGGATGCCGTCGAAATCCTTTCCGCAGGCCGTCGCCAGATCGTGCCAGCCCGCAAGGTCGAGGCTGTTGCGGCGCGTGCCGGAAAAGTCGCGCGCGGCGATGTGCAACTCGCCCAGCGCGCGGCCGGTCGACGCGGCCTGCGGCGCGGTCGGCTCGGTGACGGAGATGCCGGACAGATACTCGATCAGACAGGCGGGGCGCCCAGCCAGCTGTTGCAGCTTGGCGCCCTGCCGGTCGGAGATGAAGCGCGGCACCTTGCACCCGCGCGCGCCCAGATGGTCGAGCAGGTCCATGAAGAAGGGCAGGTCGGCCTCGTTCACCCGCTTTTCATAGAGGGTGAGGATGAAGCGTTCGCGGCTGCCGTCCTCGCGCTGGGTTTCGAGCAGATAATTGCTGTTCTCGACCCCTTCCGCGATGCCCTTGGCGGAAATCAGCGATCCGGTGTCGTAGCGCGTGAGGAATGCCGCCATCTCCTCGGCGGATACCTGGGTATAGACGGCCATGGGTCAGGCAGCCTCCAGCCCGCGCGGCAGCTTGAAGGCGATGCGTTCCTTGGCGGTTTCCACCTCCCGCTCGCGCACCGTGAAATGGCGGGCGAGCGTGTCGACCACCTCGCGCACCAGCACTTCGGGGGCGGACGCGCCCGCCGTGATGCCGAGCGTGCGCACGCCGTCGAGCCAGCGCAGGTCGATATCCGGCCCGCGCTGGATCAGCGTCGCCTTCGCGCCCTCGCGCTCGGCGCATTCGACGAGGCGTACGGAGTTGGAACTGTTGGGCGCGCCGATCACCAGCACCGCGTCGCATTCATGCGCCATCGCCTTGACGGCGGCCTGCCGGTTGGAGGTCGCATAGCAGATATCCTCGCCGCGCGGGGCGACGATGCCGGGGAAGCGGCGTTCCAGCACCGCGATGATCGCCGAGGTGTCGTCCACCGACAGCGTGGTCTGGGTGAGGAAGGCGAGGTTGCCCGGCTCGACCCCCGGTTCCAGCGCCTCGGCATCCTCCACCGTCTCGATCAGGGTCATGCAGCCTTCGGGCACCTGTCCGAAGGTGCCGATCACCTCCGGGTGGCCGCGATGGCCGATGAAGAGGATATGCCGCCCGGCCTCGACCTGCCGCTCGGCCTGACGGTGGACCTTGGACACCAGCGGGCAGGTGGCGTCGAAATAGTTGAGGCCGCGCGCCTGCGCCTTGGCGGGCACCGCCTTGGGCACGCCATGGGCGGAGAACACCACCGGCACGTCGTCGGGCACCTCGCTCAGCTTCTCGACGAAGACCGCGCCCTTCGCCTTCAGGCTGTCCACCACATATTTGTTGTGGACGATCTCGTGCCGCACATAGACCGGCGCGCCATATTTCTCGATCGCGCGCTCCACGATCACGATGGCGCGGTCCACCCCGGCGCAAAAGCCGCGCGGCGCGGCGATCAGCAGGTCGAGCGGCGGCAGGGCGTCCTGCGCTTCCTTTTTCTGTTCCTCGGCGGTCATGGGTCGAGCCTTTACGGGGAATCGCCGCCGCTGACCAGACGGCATCTGCGCTTTATGCCCGCATCCATGTTGCGCCCGCCCGCGCGGACGGATAAGAAGCCGGATCAATTCTCCAAGGGACTGCCTGTGACCGTATCTCGCTCCTCGACCCTGAAGCTCTCCGCCGTGGCGATGACCATGCTGGCGCTGGCCGGCTGCTCGCGGCAGGGGGAGATTGACCAGACAGGCGGTATCGTCGCGGTGCGCAGTGCCTGCCCCACCGCCGCGATCCCGGCGATGAC
>Ga0182748_1004911_pt1 | contig 10345 bp, 5 predicted proteins | sample eDN3rd37CKraftOP_FD_128877 | JGI IMG/M metagenome (GOLD analysis project Ga0182748, IMG submission 128877) | Enriched Organic Plus compost microbial communities from Emeryville, California, USA - eDNA 3rd pass 37_C Kraft OP (version 2) (version 2) ...
GCCTGCACCTCGACCAGCGCGATCGGCCCCTGCGCCAGCGTGCCGTCGGCATGGAAAACCGAATCATAGCTGTCTTTCCAGCCCTGATTGACGAGGCCCTGATCGCTGTGGCGGCCATATTCGACATAGCCGTCGCCGTCCCGGTCGCCATGACGGTCGATCCATTCCAGCGCGGCCTCGATATGCGGCCATATGCGGCCGACGAAGGCCACGTCGTTGGTGCGCTCCAGATAGGCGCCCGCCAGCATGACGAACAGCGGCGTCGAATCGATGCTGCCGTAATAATGGCGGAACGGCACCTCGCCCAGCACCGCCATTTCCCCCTGCCGGACCTCGTGCAATATCTTGCCCGGTTCGGCATCGGCGTCGGCGTCGAAATCCTTCGCCTGATGCGCGGCGAGGTAGGAGAGCACGCCGCGCGCGATCTGCGGATCGATCCACAGCGTCTCCAGCGCGGTGATCAGCGCGTCGCGCCCGAACACGGTGCTGAACCACGGTATCCCGGCATAGGGATAGGGGCCGTATTCGGTTTCGGTCAGCAGCATGCACAGGTCGGCCACGCAGCGCCGCAGCGCCTGATTGAGAATCTCGTTCGACGAGACCATCGCGGCGGCGCGCGACGAGGTGTTGCGCAGCGCGCGGCGGGCGTCGCGGAAGGAATGGAGCAGGAACTGGCGCAGGTCGCGCTTCAGGTCGGTCTTGCCGCAGCTTATCTCGATCAGGATCGTCCGCCGCGTCCGGGGCGGCAGCTCGAACGTGAAGATCGCCTGATTTTCGCACAGTTCCTGCGGCGCGGGCTCGAAGCGCAGCGTCGTCTGGCGGACGGTCCCGTCACGCCCGCGATAGCCCAGGATCACATGATCCTCGCCGATCACCGGCGGGTGGAAATCGCCCCGCTGCGGCCGCACCGCGCCGCGCACCTCGAACAGGTCGGAAAAATCGGCGGCGAAGGCGAGTTCGACGGCGATGCGCTGCGGCTTTTCGTCATAGTTGAACAGCGCCAGCCGCTCGAACGCCGCACCTTTCCACAGGAAGCGCGTGCGGCGGATATGGACGAGATCGTGCCGCAGCACACGGCCGCCATCGGCGTCGAACAGGTCCGGATTGGCGAGGTCGCAGGTCAGCGTCGCATTGTCCTCGCGCAAGGCGGAACTTAGCAATATCGGCCGCGTTCCACCATTGAGCGTCAGGTAGAAGTGGGAAAGATGCCGGGTATCCTTGTGGTACAGCCCTTCCGGGCTGCCCGGCCCGTTGATCGCGTCGCCGCTATGGTCGAACAGCGCGAATGTGTCGCCATGCTTGAGCGTGCGCGGGCGTCTTTCGTGCAGCGATGCCGCGGCCGGCACGAAGAATTGCGCGGCGGCCTTGGCGGGTTCCTCGTCCTTGGGCGCGACGGGGCGAATGTTGGAAACGGTCATTGCGATCTCCCCCGATCAGTCAGGCCACGATTTGCAGTCCGGTGGCTTCTGCCCGAAACCGCCGATAGGATATGGCGGCGGCATCGGCGTCCGGCAGGCGCCGGTAGAGGTCGAGATAATCGGTGACCATGCGTTCGACGGAGAAGCGCCGTTCGAACGTCGCGCGCACGCGCGTCCTGTCGATCCTGTCGAGATGGGAGACGGCGGTGACGGCTTCCTCTACCGTATCGACGATGAAGCCGGAAACGCCATGGTCGATGATTTCGGGCACCGAGCCGCAACGGAAGGCGATGACCGGCGTGCCGCAGGCCATCGCCTCTATCATCACCAGCCCGAAGGGTTCGGGCCAGTCGATCGGGAACAGCAGGCCGAGCGCATTGCCGAGGAATTCGGCCTTTTGCCGCTCGTTGATCTCACCGATATATTCGACATTGGGCGTGACGCGGATCATCGGCGCGATCACCTCGTCCCAATAGGCCTGATCGGCCTTGTCGATCTTGGCGGCGATCTTCAGCGTCATGCCGGTCGCCGCGGCGATGGCGATCGCGCGGTCGGGCCGCTTTTCGGGCGAGATGCGGCCGAGAAAGGCGAGATAATCCCCTTGCGGATGCTCCGTCACCGGCAGCAGGTCCCTGGGCAGCCCATGATGGACGGTGCCGACCCAGTTGACCGGCGGCATCGGCCTGCGCTGGTCGTTGGAAATGGAAACGAGCGGCAGGTCGGGGAAGGTCCGGTAGAAGGGCATGAGGTCGGGCAGGTCGAGCCGCCCGTGCAGCGTCGTCAGCGTGCGCCCGGCAAGCTCGCTCACCAGCGGGGCGTGCAGCAGGTCGATATGGAAATGCAGCACGTCGAAATCGTCGACGCGCCGCCGCACCTCGTCGAGCAGGATCATGTGATGGGGCAGCGGGTCCTGCACCCTGGGGTCCAGCCGCAGCGCGGTATCGCAAATCGGAACCAGCCGTGCCGATGTCCGGGAATCCCCGCTGGCGAACAGCGTGACATCATGGCCCTGGCGCACCAGTTCCTCGGTTATGTAGGACACGATGCGTTCGGTCCCGCCATATAATCTGGGTGGCACGCTCTCGGCGAGCGGAGCGATCTGCGCGATTTTCATGGTCTCGTCTCCCTGATTTTTGCAAACAGACAGGGACACCGGTCAGTTCCCTGCCTGTCGACCGGAACAGAAAGAAAGGGGCCGGCCCGAATGGCGGCCCCGGTCGTGAAGCGTCAGTCTGTCGCAGATGCGGGCGCGGCCGTCTCCTTTCCGGCATGGGCGGTGGCGGAGATTCCGGACGCAGGCCGCCATCCGATGGCGCGGCCCCCGGCGCGCCGCCGGGGCCTGTCGTCGTGCAAGGGATGGAAATGCATGGCAAAACCTCCGATCGCAGCAAGGAAACTGGAAATGGCGTGCCCGCCTGTCCGCAGACAGCCCGAAATCAGGAGCTAGGGAGAGGGCCCCTCGCCTTCAAGAAGCGGGCGGGAATTTTTTGGCCGCCCCCATGCAACCGGCGCGGCCTTGCCGTTTTTTCTCCCCGGTCCTGCCGCGCCGCTCCCTCTTGACTTGCGCGCGGCGAGTGGCAGATTTTTTCTTCTTCGGCATAGTGTCGAGGCAGCAGAAGAGGAGCGACCGGCGAGGAAAGGAGGACAATCATGCCGCAGCCTGTTTCCGCTTTTCGTCACCCCATCGAAGGCGCGCACCGCCCCGCCCGCCGATCCCGGCCGGGCCGCAGCCGGAGGCGCCGGTGATGGCGCAGGAGGACCTGCTGCTGCAACTGAAGGGTTATGGGCTGATGACGGCGGAGATCAGCTATTATATGCCGGATCATCCCGCACTGCTGCAAACCTTCATCTGGCAGCAATATGATGTCGCGCCGCAATTCCCGGTGCTTCACCGGTTTCTCGACCATTGGCGGCGGGAAATAGAGGCGGCGCTGCATTCTATCCGCATCGCGCACCGGCATCTGATCGGCCCGGTCGAATGGCGCGCGGTGGACGGCATCATCTCCATCCACTGAGAGAGGGACGAGCCGCGCGCTACAGGCAGGCGGCCAGCCCGGCGCGATAGTCGCGGTAGCGCGGACGCCAGCCCAGCAGGCGCGCCGCGCGCCGCGCGCTGACGCGGCGGTTCTCGCGATAGAAGGCCGCCGCCGCCTCCGACAGCCCGGCTTCCTCCAGCGTCCGCATCGGCGGCGGGGGCAGGCCGAGCAGCGCGCAGGCATGCTCGATCACCCGGTTCTGGCTGCACGGAAAATCGTCGGCGATGTTATAGACGCCGGGCGGACCGGACAGGCTCGCGAGCACCGCCCCGCCGATATCGTCGACATGGATGCGGCTGAAAACCTGTCCGGGCAGGTCGATGCGGTGCGCCTTGCCCTCGCGCACCCGGTCGATCGCGCTGCGGCCGGGGCCGTAAATGCCCGGCAGGCGAAAGACGCGCATGTCACAGCGCAGGTCCTGCCATGCGCGGTCGGTGCGCACGCGGGCGTCGCGGCGGCCGGTGCCGGTAGGCGCGCTTTCGTCCACCCACGCCCCGCCGGTGTCGCCATAGACGCCGGTGGAGGAAAGATAGCCGACCCAGCCGGCCGCCGCCGCGCGAAGCGCGCCACCATGGCGATCGAGCACCGGATCGCCGCCGTCGCAGCCGGGGGGAACGGAGGAGAGGATATGCGTCGCCTCGCCCAGCGCGCGGCGGATGGCGGCGTCGTCCTCCAGCGCGAGGATATCGGGACCGGCCGCCTCGCGTTGCACGCCGGTGACGCGCCAGCCCGCCGCGCGCAGCCGCACCGCCAGCCGCGAAGCGCTGTAGCCCAGCCCGAAGATCAGCATATGCGGCGTCATCGGCCCTGTAGACCAGCCGCGGGGTGGCGGCGCAAGCGCGCTCTTTCCCGGCCGGCGGGTCTTTTTTCGTGACGCGTCATGGCGGGATAATGACGCATCGCGGCGGAAATATGCGTGGATCGGCAAGAAAAAGACGGAAATCCAAGGGATTTTGCCGGTGATGCATTTTTGCACCTGCGTCCTTTCTTTATCGCTTCTGTCATCGAACTGAAACCCCATCGTCGCCGGACTGTCATCCCGCTTGTCTAGGGCGCCCCCGGAACCGATCCACCAAGGGGTAAAAAACCGATGACTTCCTTCTCTCGCGCCACGCTGCGGACGGCCGTGCTGCTTGCATCCTGTTCCTTCGCATCCCTCGCCCATGCCGGGGACCTGTCCGGCCATGTGGTCGATGCCAGCGGCACCCGCGCGCTCCGTGCCGCACGGGTGGCCATTCCGGCGCTGGGCCGCTCGGTCACGACCGACCGCGACGGCGGCTATGTGATCGGCAACCTGCCCGCCGGCGACTATGAGGTGGAAGTGGCCTATGTCGGCGCGGAACCGACCCGCCGGACCGTCTCCATCCCGGCCGAGGGGCGGGTGACGGAGGACTTCTCGATCGCGGCGGTCGGCGGCAACGACATCCTCGTCGTCGGCCTCGCCGCCAACCAGGCCAGCGCGCTGACCCGCCAGCGCGCGGCGGACGGCGTGTCGAGCGTGCTGACGCGTGACGCCATCGGCCAGTTTCCGGACCAGAATGTCGCGGAATCGCTGCGCCGCCTGCCGGGCGTCAACATATTGAACGATCAGGGCGAGGGCCGCTTCGTTTCGGTGCGCGGCCTCGATCCGGAACTGAACAGCACGTCGCTCAACGGCGTGCGCCTGCCCGCGCCGGAAAGCGACGTGCGCTCGGTCGCGCTCGACGTCATCTCCTCGGACATCATCGAATCGATCGAGGTGAAGAAGTCGCTGACGCCGGACATGGACGCCGACACCATCGGCGCGTCGATCGAGATCAACACGACCAGCGCCTTCGACCGCAAGAAGGATTATTATTCGGCCAATATCGAGGGCAGCTATAACGACTATGCCGACGCGGTGACGCCCAAGGGCGGCTTCGATTTCTCCACCCGCCTGACCGACGATTTCGGCGTCGCGGGCGGCGTCAGCTATTACAAGCGCAAGTTCGAGACGGACAATATCGAAACCGGCGGCTGGACCACCGGCGACAACGGCGTCGATTATGTCGAGGAGATGGAATATCGCGACTATGACGTGACGCGCGAGCGCCTGTCCGGCTCCCTGTCGTTCGACTATCGCGCTTCGGACAGCACGGCGCTCTATCTGCGCGGCAATTACAGCCAGTTCGACGATCAGGAATATCGCCGCCGCACCACCTTCCTCTTCGACGGGGAGCCGCGCTCCGGCACCGCCGACGGCGCGTCCTTCTCCGACGCCGACGACCGCATCGAGGTGCGCCGCGACCTCAAGGACCGGTTCGAGCGCCAGCGCATCCGCACCATATCGGCGGGCGGCGATACCGATACCGGCGAATGGAAATTCAGCTGGCAGGGCAGCTGGGCGAAATCGACCGAGCGGGAGAATTTCTCCATCGACCCCGCCCGGTTCCGCGCGCGCTTCAGCGACCGGGGCGTCGGCATCGACTGGGATTATTCCGACGATCGCGTGCCCATCTACACCATCACCAGCGGCGCGAGCCTGGTCGACGATCCGGCCAATTACCAGTTCAACCGCATCGAGCTGACCACCCTGTCCGACAGCCGGGACGAGGAATGGGCGGCGAAGGCCGACCTGTCCCGCATCTTCGCGATGGACGGCGGTGCCTTCACCGTGCAGGGCGGCGTCAAGTCGCGCTGGCGGAAGAAGAGCTACGACTTCAACATGACCTATTATGAGGATTATGACGGCACGCTCACCCTGGCCGACATGCTGGGCGAACAGACCTATCGCCTGACCGGCATGGGGCTGGTGATGGACAAGACCGCCATGGGCAGCTTCCTGCGCGCCAATCAGGGCAGTTTCGAGATCGACGATTATGAGACGGCGCTCAATTCCGCCACCTCGGATTATTCGGTGAAGGAGGATGTGCTGGCCAGCTATCTGCTCGGCCGCTGGGACAGCGACACGCTGCGCGTGATCGGCGGCGTGCGCATGGAGCGGACGTGGAACGAGCTGAACGGCAGCCTCGTCAGCGACGACGGCGACGAGGTGCTGGTGACGCCGGTGCGCTACGAACGCCATTATACCGACTGGCTGCCCAGCCTGACGCTGCGCTTTTCCCCGCGCAACGACATGGTGTTCCGCATGGCGGGCTATAAGAGCCTCGTCCGCCCGAAGCTCTCCAGGCTGGCGCCGCGCTTCATCGTCAATGAGGATGACGAGGCGGAGTTCGGCAACCCGGATCTCAAGCCCTATGAAGCGTGGAATTTCGACGCGGGCTGGGAATATTATTTCTCCGGCAACGGCGCGGTCTCGGTCGGCGGCTTCTACAAGACGATCGACAATTTCATCGTCGACGCGACCTATTATGACTACACCCACGAAGGCGTGACCTATGAATCCTTCGCCACGCCGATCAACGGCGGCAAGGCGCAGGTTCTGGGGCTGGAGGCCAGCTATTCGCAGCTGCTCGACTTCCTGCCCGCGCCGCTCGACGGGCTGCTGGTGCAGGCGAACTATACCTACACCTATTCCAGGGGCAGGGTGCTGGACGAGGATATGAGGGAGCGCACCATCGCGTTGCCGTCCAATTCCCGCAACACCTTCAACATCGTGCTGGGCTATGAAAAGGGGCCGGTCAGCATCCGCGCGGCGGGCACCTATCGCGACAAATATCTGGATGAGATCGGCGGCAGCGCGGAGGAGGACCGCTATGTCGACAATCATTTCCAGCTCGACCTGTCGGCGAAATACAAGGTGGCGGAGAATGTCCGGCTGTTCGTAGAATGGGTGAACGTCAACAATGCCAAATATTTCGCCTATCAGAATTATAATGGCCGCCGGCGGCTGTTGCAGTTCGAGAAATATGGCCCCACCATCAAGTTCGGCGCGAAGGTGAGCTTCTGATGCGGGCGATCATGCGGAAAACGGCTCTGTTCCCCCTGCTGGCGCTGGCGATGCTCCCCGCCTGCGCCGGGCAGGGGATGGGGGTGGCCTCGGCCCCGCTGCGCCTGCCCGCGCACGAGGTGCGCGCGAAGGGCGAGACCGCGCCGGTCGGCTCGGTCGACCAGGACGCGGCGGACGATCCGGCGATCTGGCGCAACGCGGCCGACCCCGCGCAAAGCCTGATCGTCGGCACCGACAAGAAGGCGGGCCTCTATGTCTATGGCCTCGACGGCGCGATCCGCGCCTTCGATGCGGCGGGCCTGCTCAACAATGTCGATCTGGCGGGCGGCGCGGACAGCGCGCTGGTCGTCGCCAGCGACCGTTCGGACAAGCGGCAATCGAAGCTGGCGCTGTTCGCGCTGCGGCGGGAGGGCGCGGCGCTGGAGCGGCTGGGCACGATCAGCAGCGGGCCGGGCGAGGCCTATGGCATCTGCCTGCAACGCAAGGGCATGGGCGGCGATTTCGTGGGCCTGCCGCAAAGCGTCACCGCCTATGCGGCGATCAAGGACGGCACGGTGCGCGAGATCGTGCTGAGCCGGGGCGCGGACGGCCGCTATACCGGGCGCATTGCGCGCAGCTGGAAGCTCGCGACCCAGATCGAGGGCTGCGTCACCTCGCCGCGCACCGGCGACCTTTATGTGGGCGAGGAGGATACGGGCATCTGGCGCATCCGCACCGCGCAGGCCGACGCGCAGCCGGAGCAATTCGCGGCCGTGGGCGAGGCGGGCGGCCTTGTCGCCGATGTCGAGGGGCTGGCCTATGCGATGAACGCGGACGGACGCGATTATCTGGTCGCCTCCAGCCAGGGCGACAGCGCCTATGCGCTGTTCGACGCGGAGGGCGGCGCGCTGCTCGGCCGCTTCCGCATCGCCGACGGCACGGTGGACGGGGTGAGCGAAACCGACGGCATCGAGCTGGCGCTGGGCGGTTTCGGGCCGGTCTATCCGGGCGGGCTGTTCGTCGCGCAGGACGGCAACAATCCCGGCGGCGCGCAGAATTTCAAGCTGGTCGACTGGGGCGATGTGCTGCGGGCGTTGGGCCTGCCTCGAAAATAGCAAGGCAAAGGCCGAATTTCGGTCCGAATGACGGGCGGCGCGCGATCTTTCTCTTCCCCTCGCGCGCCTCTCTTCCTATACACTCGGCATGAGTGAAGAACCGCAAAATCCCGCACCCAATGGTAATGATTATGGCGCCGACAGCATCAAGGTGCTGAAGGGCCTGGATGCCGTGCGCAAGCGCCCCGGCATGTACATCGGCGACACCGACGACGGATCGGGCCTGCACCACATGGTGTTCGAGGTTTCCGACAATGCGATCGACGAGGCGCTGGCCGGGCATTGCGACCGCATCGTCATCCAGCTGAATTCGGACGGCTCCGTCTCCGTCGAGGATAATGGCCGCGGCATCCCGACCGATATCCACAAGGAAGAAGGCGTGTCCGCCGCCGAGGTCATCATGACCCAGCTGCACGCGGGCGGGAAGTTCGAGAACACCTCGGACGACAATGCCTATAAGGTGTCGGGCGGCCTGCACGGCGTCGGCGTGTCGGTGGTGAATGCGCTGTCCGAATTCCTCGACCTCACCATCTGGCGCGACGGGAAGGAGCATTATATGCGCTTCCGCCATGGCGACGCCACCGCGCCGCTCAAGGTGGTGGGCGATGCGCCGGTCGTCGACGGCAAGCCCAAGAAGGGCACGCGCGTCACCTTCCTGCCCAGCCCGGCGACCTTCAAGATCACCGAGTTCGATTTCGACAAGCTGGAGCATCGCTATCGCGAACTGGCGTTCCTCAATTCGGGCGTGCGCCTGTTCCTCGTCGATGCGCGGCATGAGGAGCGCAAGGAAGTGGAGCTGTTCTACGAAGGCGGCATCGCGGCCTTCGTTTCGTGGCTCGACCGCAACAAGACGCCGCTGATGCCCGCGCCGATCGCAATCACCGGCAGCCGCGACAATATCGGCATCGACGTCGCGCTGGAGTGGAACGACAGCTATTACGAAAACGTCCTCTGCTTCACCAACAACATTCCGCAGCGCGACGGCGGCACGCACCTCGCCGCATTTCGCGCGGCGCTGACCCGCACGCTCAACAGCTATGCCGAGAAATCGGGGCAGCTGAAGAAGGAGAAGGTGAACCTCACCGGCGAGGACATGCGCGAAGGGCTGACCGCGATCGTCTCGGTCAAGCTGCCCGATCCCAAGTTTTCGAGCCAGACCAAGGACAAGCTGGTCTCGTCCGAGGTGCGCCAGCCGCTCGAAAGCCTGATGGCCGACAAGATGGCCGAATGGCTGGAGGAAAATCCCGGCCACGCCAAGACCATCGTGGCGAAGGTGATCGACGCCGCCGCCGCGCGCGAGGCGGCGCGCAAGGCGCGCGAGCTGACCCGGCGCAAGGGGGTGATGGACATCGCCTCGCTGCCCGGCAAGCTGGCCGACTGTCAGGAACGCGATCCGGCCAAGTCCGAGCTGTTTCTGGTCGAGGGCGATTCGGCGGGCGGATCCGCCAAGCAGGGCCGCGATCGGCATTTCCAGGCGATCCTGCCCCTGCGCGGCAAGATTTTGAACGTGGAGCGCGCGCGCTTCGACCGCATGCTCTCCAGCCGCGAAATCGGCACGCTCATCCAGGCGATGGGCACCGGCATCCGCGACGATTTCGATCTGGCGAAGCTGCGCTATCACAAGATCGTCATCATGACCGACGCGGACGTCGACGGCGCGCATATCCGCACGCTGCTGCTGACCTTCTTCTACCGCCAGATGCCGCAGATCATCGAGGCGGGGCATCTCTACATCGCCCAGCCGCCGCTCTACAAGGCGGCGCGCGGCCGGTCCGAAGTGTACCTCAAGGACGACGCGGCGATGGAGCAATATCTGGTCGACAACGGCGTCGACACGATGGCGCTGGAAACGGCCGAGGGCATGCGCAGCGGCGACGACCTGCGCGCGCTGATCGACCATGCACGGCGCATCCAGACGGTGATGCGCTA